>SDBU01010069.1_pt1 | contig 10525 bp, 7 predicted proteins | sample 2277071 | NCBI WGS metagenome assembly SDBU01 (sample SAMN10397929, study PRJNA504765) | marine sediment metagenome | isolation source: marine sediment core GS08_GC12, 126 cmbsf | place: Arctic Ocean: Gakkel Ridge, Loki's castle | collected 2008
TCCCAGCCCGTAAAAACACAGTTCGGATGGCATGTAATAAAGAGGCTTGAGTAAAATATTGAGATTAATTCCCTAATATCTTCTGGGCCTTCGGAAGTCTCTTGGCCTTTCTCTCCATCCTATTCTTGCCCTGTTTATGTGGGGCACTTCTTCCTTTTCTATGTTCAGGTTACTGTTCCCCAAAACTCTCCTGTAGTTGTCCCAGTCCCTCTGTGCAAGGATGTTTATCACCTTTCCCTTCTTGCCTGCCCTTGCAGTCCTTCCTATTCTGTGGATGTAGTCCTTGTCGTCCTTTGGGATGTCATAGTTGTAAACATGTGAAATGCCCTTGATATCAAGCCCGCGCGCGGCAACATCAGTGCACACGAGCACGTGTATGTCCTTTGCGTGGAAATCTTCTATTGTTCTGTTTCTCTTGTCCTGAGAAAACCCGCCATGGATTGCCAATGCCCTCAATCCGTTCATTTCTAGGTTGTTAGCAACGAAATCAGTGTTTCTCCGTGTGTTGCAGAAGACCATCACAAGGTCTGATTTTTGATGCTTCAGTAGGTGAACAAGGAGGGAGAACTTCATGTTGTCCTGCACATCATAATAGATCTGGCTAAGCTTTGTTGGATCAATGTATGACTCTGCCGAAATTTTTACTGGATTCTTCATATATCTCTTTGCAAGCCTGTCTACGTCATGGGTAATGGTTGCTGAAAAGAGAAGTGTCTGCCTTTCACGCGGGCAGTGCCTTATTATCTTTTCAACATCATTAATGAATCCCATATCAAGCATCCTGTCTGCCTCGTCAAGAACAAGGATTTTCACACCCTTCAGATCAATTGCGCCGCTCCCCCTGCTTTTACCGAGAACTCTGCCTTTGTCGTCAACGATGGTGATTTTGGACTTCGCGGATACTCCGTCAACCCGCACGACGGGCGTCTTAGTATTCTGCATCCTCTCGGAAAATCGCAGTATAGGCATGTCCGGATCGCGTGGGTCCTTCATAAGCTTGGTCGAAATCATTGTCCAGGTCGGAGTCAGGAGCACGCGCTTTTTCATCTCAGGGAAATCGAGGGCGATGTTGAACGAGACTGCTCTGCCGTTGAGCAATACCATGCCGTTGGCGATGTCCTCGGGCAGCCTGGGCCCGCCAAAGTTAGCCTCGCGGCTCCATCCCTGCCCGATCATCACGGGCAACACCATCTCGACAACTATATTGCCTTCATCGTCGGAGCTCCACACCGCTTTTGCGTCCGGCCATTCCGGCTTCTTCGGCACGCGAATCGCGGGCTGGCCCTCGGTTTTTGCACCCCATATGTAGGTATCGCCGCCTACCCAGAATCCATTATGGCCGGAGGTGTCGATCTGCACATCGAGGCTGAACTTCGCCGGCGCCTTAACGACGAAATATAGATTCTCTTCGTTCCAGCAGGCGTATGTCTGTATCGCCTCTTTTTCGAGGTCATCCCAGTTTGTCGCGTACCAGCGTGTAATCAGAGATGAATAAACATCGTCGAGTTTCCCGTCGATTACGGGTGTGGGATAAGCATATTCCATCGTCTTGCTAATCGCTACCGTCGGCCATTTGTCCCGGTCGTCCGGGATACCATCGCCGTCGGAATCGTTATCCAGCGGGTTTGTACCAAAGTATATGTCGGCGCAGAACTCATCGAGGTCTGTCAGGCCGTCATCATCGGTATCCTTATCGTATGGGTTAGTGCCGAAACGCTTCTCATCCATTGGCAGGCTCGGCTGATAATCCGCCAAACCGTCGCCATCAGTGTCAAGGGCGTAGATGTAACTGCTCGTTGCGCCGGGTATTTCGATGTATTGCTTGAAATTCCTCAACGTGCAGGCCTCCCAGTCCCAGTGTTGGGCGCCGGGGTCAATTATCGACCTGTCGGGATGCTCTGCCTCGTCTACGTAAGGGTGGCCGTGCATAAATTCATGGAAACCCGCGCCGCCCGCTATGGCAAGGTCGAGCGCGTGCTGGAATTCGTGGACGAATACCCACGCCCAATCGTAACCGATTGATTTGTCTGCCGAGGGAAACTGCCTGAGCGCGCCGGCGCCGCTGCCCCCTCCAAACGCAGCGCCTGTCCTGTCGAATATCCTGAAGCCTCCCAGGTTGCCACTGAGACCGATTCCTGTCGTGAAAATCCCGTCGAACTGGTTGTTGACATATCCGCGGTCCCTGAGGTTCTGGACGATGTTCTCGTAGGTCGAACCTTTTTTATCCGGTGTCGTGGTGGCCGGCGCGGCAGTATCGATTATCTCATATGACACGGTGAGGTTGAGCTTGCCGAATGTGTTGCGGAAGTAAAACATCCGTCCGCACTCGATGGCGTTTTTGATTTGATTCAGTTTTTCGTCGTCTATCCGTTTGGCCGGTTCGGCGTCTTCAGGGCCGCGGTAGATGACTATGAGGACTCTAAGATCTTTTATAGTCATGTAATTCTGGTCAGCGGCATTTGTGGTGACGGCAGATGTCAAAAAAATGACGATCAGGACCAGGGTAGTTATGAAGAATCTCGACATGGTTATTCCTCCGATGTTTTTGGTGATGTTCCATGATGTACATACTACCTCAAAGATTGTATTTAGACAACATCTGATGGCACGGCGAGTTTTTGGTGCCGCAATGGTTCTCAGGAACCTGGGAGGGGAGAGGAGTCTGTTGGGTTGACCCGTTTTTCCGTCGGGTTTCGTGGAGTTGTTAGTTTTAGTCACTGTATTTGGCTGCGATTTCGGATGAGAATTCTGCAAGAATTCTGTAAATTTGCAGAAATTTACAGAAAATGCAGAAACTCGGGATGTGGATAATGTCTTTGATTGGAGGATGATAGGGAATAAACGGGAAGCGTATTTTCTGTAAAAACAGATACTTTTTGTATATAAGAGCAAGGATTGTGCCAAATTTCGGTTTTTTCCGACATTTGCAAAAATAATCATTCTGTCTCCTACCTTATTATGGGAGGATATATAGCATAACTCCGCCAGAATGTCAAGCATTAAATAGATATTAGATGGTAGATGTTAGATTGTAGATAAAAAAGAAGAGATGCAGGACCGGGTTGGTGTGTAATTTATTGTGTATGGTTGATGGTTGGCTGAAGAAGAAAGAGAGTCTTTTGGCCGCGGATGAACGCGGATGAGAGGATAGTTTGTAGTGTATGGTTGAAGAGCGTTATGCGTTTCCATTAATAGTTTGTGTCGGTCAGGTCTTTTATGGCCGGGAGATCAGCCACACCGGCGGCGTGGTGAAAGAAAAATCTTTATTTTACCTTGAATCAGCATTGCCGGACTCAAGGTCAATCGTCTATTTCCCTCAGGACTCCTAGCCGTCCTCCAATGCGCGACCGAATCATATTATCCCAAGCGTCGAGGCACTTGTGTTGAAGGTCGCGGTCCTGTAAACCTTGGAGTTGCTGATAGAGCCTGAGCATCAACTTCATCAGATCTCTTGCGTTTCCGAAATTGTGAGTGGCCGCGTTTCGGGAGTCTTCGGCAAGTTGTGTGGAGTATTTCTCCGACGACTTAAGGAAAACTGTTGCATAGGGTTTTAATATTCCACGAAAAGAGTCGAGCATTAAGAACAAGACGTGGGTACCATCGTCAAATGCCCTCGTATTAACAAACGCTTCGGCGAGTTGGACGATATCGTCTCTCTGAAGAATCTCCTCATTGCGGAACACATCCTGAGCTTGACCTCGCACGTCTATGTCGTCGTCATCAAAAAACCTGAGCAGAAGCTCTTTGCAGCTATGCGTGTGTTCCAGTTTAGACATAAGCTCCACTGCCGCACGGGCAACTCCGACTCTCTGCTCTTTGCTACCTTTGCTGCACTCTATCATAAGGTCTTTACAATCACCTTTATGTAAGCACACACGGGTCGCGAAGTATGCTCCATCTGTTGCAACCGAAGCCAAATCTGATCGAGACATTCTCTCTACGACAGAGAGCAAGTCCTGCGCATGTGTATGAATTGCGTACGATATGAAGCGACTAGCGTAATTGCCACCAAATATGCGGTCATCATCGGTCGAGATGGCTTTGCGAAATAGCTCTACCGCTACTTAGTTCTTTCCAATACAGGAAGTGTCCTTCTTCAAGATGGCCATTGAGCGTCAGTTTAAGACGCAAGCGAAACAAGCTGTCGGGTTCTTCATGAACCTTAGACGGGATGAAGATACTTAGCGCATCCTTAAGCCACTCGGAGGCCGGACGAGTCAACCGTTCCAGAGACTTCGTGGTGGCATCCGAAAAGTCCGGCGTATTCCACCACAGCGTATGGAAGGCGAGTTGCACATCAAGGTCATTTTTGGATTCCAACCATTGCCGAATCTTGCCTTCATCCTGCAGCGCCACAAACCAGACTGTTTTCCTGAACAGCACTTGTTCGCGAATATGCTCTCGCCATTCACTGTCTCCAAGCAAGTTGAGAACGAACTTTATTTCATCGTCGGAAGGCCGGTCGACGTTACCAATGAAAACGATCACCAAGTGCCTTATATGGAAGCGGATATCATCGGCATATATGATCTTATACAGAGTGTCGAGGTATTGGACTGGTTTTTGGTCACGAAGTAGTGTGAGCATGTGCCGGAGCTGCTCTCTGCGAAACAGGGATTGCTCCCTTTGCTCAATCCAAGATGCTATGTCTGTTCCGCCGGAATAGACCTTTCTGAGCGCTTCTTCAGCAATCAGGTAGTCAAGATAGCTTTGATGGGAAAATGAAAGCATAGCGTCGTCTCTTAGCAGAACACCCTGTGACACAAGGGCATCGACAGCTGTCGGAAAATTGCTTACAAGTATACTCGGGATGGTGGTACATCCTTCCTTGTCACAATACGAGACCAATTTGTCGATAACAGTGCGGAATTCATCAACAGAGACACTGCTCTTGGGGATGACATCTCCTCGGATGTAGTCCCAGAACTGCACCATCAGGTCAACAGAATTAGAGAAAGTCGGGGCTGCTTTACCCTCGGTGATCTTGCACCATAACTGAAGGTGCATGGGAAGCAGGAGAATTGCCCTTTGCTTTGTTGTTAGTTTATTCCAGTCGCCTCCATGGGCATTTACGACTTGCCGGACTTGGCCATCAGCCAACAAGCCAATCTCCGTCTGACAGATAGCCTGCTTATCCTTCCATGCGCGTATCTGTGGATTGTCATTTAGGTCAAACGTACGGCACGCAGCAATAACAGAGAGATTTGGATAAGCAATCGCTTCTGTCACTGTCTCTCGGAACACATCCATTGCCTCTGGGCTATGAGAATGGGTCCATCGTAAGGCATCTAATTGGTCAATTATCATGACGGCCTTGCGGTCATGAGCATATGCTTTCAAACAAGCCCCAGGAGAGGAGGGAAGCGACAGCACTTCCTTGCCGAAGCGGCCAGTATCCCCTGTCGGTTTGTGTTTATTAAGTCTGATTGGCAGGTAAGGAATGCCCTTGGTGTCCAGTTCATCCATCACTTCTAATAGAACGCCGCTCTTTCCACATCCCGCCCTGCCCTGAATACAGATGATGCGCGGCCCCGAGTCGTCCAGGATCTTCTCTATAATTCCGGCGGTCTCTCGTCTTGGAATTACGTTGCCGTCGATAAGGATCAGTGATGAGAGGAATCTTTCCTTAAGGCGTTTTATGCTTTCTTGAAGTTCGCTTGACTGGCTGAGATTCCTCAGGGTGAAACCGTGCTGACGAAGATGATCTCGAACTTGATCAGCGTACAGTTTATTGCCAATGTTGTCTGTCAGCAAAGAGCCCAATAAGCTAATCACACTATCGAGTTTCGCATTGTCTCCTTCAACCGCTTGCCTTGCCCAACCTCGCACTGTTTCCTTTGCGTACGGCCCTTTTTCGAACGATTGAAAACGGACACGGCTTAGGAAGTCGAAGGCTTCGGCTCTGCCCGATGGAGAGGATTGATCGAAGCACAGCAGTGTGCAGACTTGGTCCACGGCACGTTTCAGGTGAGCCGAGGTCGTAACTGAGTACTTGAAATAGGCATCTGGGTCGTTATTGCAGGTGCAAGTTCGGTCCGTCAAATCACGTAACGCGGGAGCTGGATCACTCGATACAAACACGAAACGATGGTTGTTGCCTTGGCCGAGTTGGTACTTCGCGCTTTGGAGTACCCCCACTCTACCCAAGTCAGCAATCGACCACTTGCCTGTGGAAGCGTTCTCGCACTTGCACTGGTGAGCCCACCTCAGACCGTTCTCGTGCTCGACCCAGAGGTCAACACCCTCTTTATCGTCACCAAGTGCCTCGGGAAAAACCGAGACGGCTTCATCATTTAGTACACGAAGTAACTGAAGAGCACCCCATAGGTGCTCATATTCGTGGCCATGCTTCTCGGCACGTCCGCCTGGTTCTAAGGCCATCTATATTGTCCTTCCAGTAGAGTATGGATTTGAGGAACTATGTTAACACGCATGGCATAGATTCGGCAACTCAAAGAAACCAAATGTCGCGACTCTTTGATAATGTCCTATTCAGACTCGTTAGAAATGTCCTAAGAATGCGGGATTTTAGAAAGACTGTCAGGGACCGGGCCTTTGATGGCCGGGTCGTTGACTGACCGGGCTTACGCCGGGCTATTACGTTGCGCCCCTACAGGGCGGGAAATTAAGGTGCTTTCTGTCGTCCGGCAGCTGCCGGATTCTTGACAAACCGTGACCAGATTTGCAGGATTCCCTGATTTTCAGCATTTTTACAGAAAACACTCGATCTCAAATCAACTGCTTCATAGTGAATGTCACTCATACGAGAATTCTGTCTCATACGGCCTGGAAGACGGGAGTTTTTTCGGTGTGGATTTTGATGGTATCGAGCGCGGTTTCGACGGAATCAACCGCTTCATCGCGGGTATCGCCGACTGCAATAATATGCCCCGGTTTACCCATGTTGCTGCGGAGAGGCTCCAGCACATCCCCCGGAGATACATTCAGGAAAACGTGCCTTACCCCGTCGATTTCGAGCGCTTCCTCGACGCCGGTTATCTCGCGTACAATCCCCGGCTCGGCGAGTATCGCCCGTTCGACGGCGGTGCGATGCCACTTCGGTGTTATATCGTCCATATCGATTTTTTCGCCGATGGCGAGATGTATTGCCGCCTTGATGGAATTCATGCCCGTCGCCAGAGGGTCGGTGTACTGGCAATGGTAACCACCGCTCATCCTTGCGGTCATCTCGCCGATTTTTGCTCCCTGAGGCGTGACCTTGATATCCCCCTTGGACGCGCCGAGCGTGATGCCGAGCGCCCTGATGCCCTTTTTCATTACGTCAAAAACGTCCTGCTGCATTTCATCGGTCAGGTCCGACGGCAGGGTGTGACCCACCTCGACGAAATACGGCGGATATTTGATATGTCTGTCGGCTATTGTCAGCAGGTGAACCTCGCCGTCCGAAACCAGCGTGTCGATACTCACCTCCGGACCGGTCATAAGCTCTTCGAGGATGACCTGTCCCGACCTGCTGTGCTTCTTCGCGATTGGGAACCAATCCATCGTCTCGACAACGTTGTCTATCCTGCGTACACCACGTGCGCCCATGCTGTCCACGGGTTTCATAACCAGCGGGAATCCGATTTCAGCCGCAAGCTCTATAGCTTCCACGCGCTCGGCCGTCGTCCTGAAATCGGGAATCGGAACGCCGCACTCCTTCAGGCGCTCTCGCATCATCGCCTTGTTCGTCGCCATAAGCGCTGATTCAGGCTCGATTCCCGGAAGGCCCAGCTCTTTCGCAACACACGCCACCGTGTACGATACGTCCGTGCCGATTGTCATCACCCCGCGCAGGTTGAACATCTCATTGTATTTCTTAGCCGTGGCGATGGTACTGTCGACGTCGAACTTGCTCACCATCTCTACGTAATCAGTGTGGCGCAGCCCGGGAGCTTTTTCGCTGATATCCGTTGCAATTACCGCCAGGCCCATTTCCCTCGCGGTACGTATGGCGGGCTCCTGAAAAATTCCCGCGCCTATGATGAGTATTGCATCACGCATTCGTCTATTATCCTGGTTATCCGCTCGATGCCTCTGCCGTCGATGAAATCCTTACCCGAATCGTTCATGACGCTGCGCATACCCGGGTTGTTCGCAACACAGTTGAAGCAGTTCACTATCTCGTCAGCGGAAACATACTCTCCCATACCAAGCGACTCAACAATCCCCTGCTGCACAAAAATCTCAGCGTTATCCACCTCGTGCGGGCACTGGCACAGTACGATGCTCGGCGTGCCGATGCACGCAAGCTCGTACATGCTTATACCGCCGGAACTGAATGCCACATCTGCATCCAGCATCAGTCCCGCGAGGCTTTCGGGCTGCTCGGCCACTGTCAGCCAATCCCGCCGTTCAGCCATCTCCTTCAGGATTTCGCACTTCGAAAAACCGTATCCGGCAATCGCCGTCACATCGAAATCCGGCGATATCATATCCAGAGAGAGAACAACGTGCTCTGTGAGATTACCCGGATCACTGCCGCCCATGATTATCATGACATTTTTAACTTTTTCCCGGATCTTCCTTTTATCCTCGTGGAGCCTCGCAAAATCACCACCCAGCAGCATGTATCGCGGACCGTAATACCTCTTCGGTCCGCCGTTGCGAAGATAGAGGGTATCGTCCGAAACATTCGCGTCGATAAGCACGTTTACAAGCGACGACGCATCGCCCGTATCGTCGAAGCTTATAAGCGGAAAACCGGAATCCCTAAGCAGCGTCATATACTCGACCGGAGCATCGCGAATGTCGTTTATGACGACGGAGGGCTCTATCGCAGCGACGACCTTAGCAATATTCTCAGGTCCCGTCTCAGCCTCAACAGCCCATACGGCATATCCCTTAGCACGCAGCAGCTCCGGCATTCCGTGTATTTCCCGGGTAACGAAAACAAACTCCGTATCTTCGCCCGCAATCGACTCTGCCAGGGACATCCCGCGGACGAGATGGCCCATTCCTATGTTCCGACCGCCGTCGGCCCTGAACACTATTTTTCGCATTACCGTTACACCTTACCGCTCGTATGATATCCGGGCACGTACTTCTCGATCACCTCGATAATATCGTCCACCTTGAATGGTTTGTAAATCGTACCGCAGGCTCCTTCCCTGACGGCCTGCTTGTTCCTCTCCTCATCAAGATAACCGGTAACTATAAAGACTTTCTGCTCGGGATTGATCTTCTGCATGTCCCTGTACGTCTCGAGCCCGTCGCTTGCCTTCATTTTCATGTCGAGAAAAATCAGGTCATATTCGTCCTTACGAAGCTTCCCCAAAGCCTCTTCTCCGGAGGAGGCAGTCTCGACGATGATGTCATCACAGTTCATATCAACGATGTCCTGCAGGATATCCCTGATAATCTCCTCGTCATCCACTACCATCAACCTTTTCATCCCGTATCTCCTTTTCTACCTTATGTGGATTTTCCCTCTTTACTCTCTTGTATCGTCGGCGTCTTGTTGATCTTCCGAATAAGATCCGCAAGCCGCTGTGACTGCTCATATATCTTCGTCGCATAACGGTACGCCGGTTCGCCAGTGCCGACCGACTTCCGCAAAAGTTCCGAATAACCGGATATCCCCGATAGAGGCTGGTTTACCTCACCGAATATCTTGCAGATGTCCGGTCCCCGTTCCCCGCCGCCGGAACGATTAAGCTTATCGATCTTTGCCTTGAGCGTCGTAATATCCCGGACTATCTCGAATCCACCGGTGACACGACCCTCGTCATCCATTATCGGAACACCCACCATCTCGAAATACACCTTTCGCCCCTCCGCCGAGGTACCATCAACACACTCTCTGAATATTCTGCCCTGCTCCATCGCATGACGTACAAGACAGTTCCCGCACGGTTTATCCAGCCCTCGATAAACACGGTAGCATTTCTCTCCCAGTGCGTTCGGGTAGGTTTTTTCAAGAAAATCGTTTTGGAAGGTTACAACATAAGCAGCGTTGTGGATGCTAACGCCCAGCTCCATTCCCTCGGAAACAGCATCGAACATCTGTTCCGTAACTCTGAGCCGTTCGGCAAGCATTTCTTCGCTCTCGATTGTGCGCGCAATAGTCAGCGAGCCGCAGAATTCCCCCAGGCCGTTGAGACGGGCGGTCGTCCATATCTCAACGGGCAGCACAGAGTTCTTCCTTGTCCTCAGCGCCGCACGAATACCCGAAACCTTTCCAAATTGGCCAGTGCTCTCAGCCTGCGAAACTTCAGAGACGTTCCCGTCGAGAAATGATTTGAACCTCTTGCCGACGAGTTCGCCGACCGAATAGTCAAGCCACCGGCACGCAGCACGGTTCGCCTCCACAACCACCCCGGACCCGTCAAGAATGAATACCAGGTCGGGCACAGTGTCCATTATCCCCCGGTACCTGACCTCGGTTTCGGACAGTGCCTGAAGCCGGCTGTTTTCCTTCGGCTGTTCTCTATGTGTGGAATCAGTTGGTCCGCTCAACCCTATACCTTATCCAGAGCTCGATAAATAGAATATCGGGGCAAGTTTGTCCTCCCCACAATTATGC
>SDBU01010070.1_pt1 | contig 10524 bp, 11 predicted proteins | sample 2277071 | NCBI WGS metagenome assembly SDBU01 (sample SAMN10397929, study PRJNA504765) | marine sediment metagenome | isolation source: marine sediment core GS08_GC12, 126 cmbsf | place: Arctic Ocean: Gakkel Ridge, Loki's castle | collected 2008
GGCCTCTACCACGGCAGTTGCCAGCAAACCTGGTATGTACCAATCCAGCGTCACCAGGGCGAAGGGAAGGGGAGAGAGACTGGCCACAGAAAAGCACCTGCTTCTCGACGTCCCCCATTACCCTGTTAATTACTTAGCGTCGACGGGCCTATCTCTAATCTTTCCTTTTTGAAAAGGATGTTTTTTCTTGACTTCACAGATAGAACAGTATATCTTCACAGATAACGATAGTAACTGTAGAATTTGACTCTTGACTTTACCGTGGTCAGTGTAACACTGAAAAAAGCAAAAGGAGGCTGATTTGGAAACAACAAACATCCAAATTGATGGACAAGTATTTGAAAGATTAAAAGAAATAGCCATACCATTTGTTGACACAAGCCCAAATCTGGTTATACGTCGGCTGTTAGATCTGCCAACAAGAGATGTAGGAGGGGAACCTTATGGCTCTAGTCCGCATGTCATAACCGGAATGAAAAACGATCTAGGGACTAGGATGGCGGCTGAAGATGTCTCTTCTGTTGCAGGTGCCATCGAACAGCTTCGAAGAGCTTCGGGAAAGACCCATCCAGGATTCCTTACTTTCTTGATGGATAAATTCCACAATGCACAGGGTAACTACAAGACTTCAGACATAGTTCCTTTCTTGGAGAACGCAAATTTACGAATGTTTTCAGGAGCCTATCGAAATCCTTGGATGCGAGCCCCGTATAAGGGTGAGAAGAATGGACTTACCAGCTGCACACGGACTATTGAACATTTTAGGCAGGCAAGAAAGTTTGGCTGTTGGGGAGGGAGGAACATAAAGGCGAATTGTGACGCTCAGGATTCTTGTATTTACCATCCTGATAATCCGGATCCCATAAGAAACAAGTGTGATCTTCGTAAAGGGGTTATTTGGAAACGAGCCAATCCCAATTCACCGTTTGAGTACGGATTACACTACATAGATTTCGTCAAACTTGAGTTGCTAAATAAGACGGCTATGCCATTGGAACCTTTACTATCGGTTTTCTATCCTGACACGCCATTCAACAGAGTCCTTGTTGACAGATTCATGGAGGAGTTTCATCTTAACGAGAAAGAGATGGGGCTTTTTTCTTTTAACTCTCATTCTTGATACATATGATCCCAACAAAAAAGGGGACAGAGACTGGCCTCAGAAAAGAACCTGCTTCTCAATGTCGCAACAAACGCATGAATGCATGACCGACCTCACCTCCTGACAGCTACGCACTTTCTGCACCAACGGCCCCTATTACAGCACACTTAATAAGATTGTTGTCTAACTGGATGGAGTTTCTATCGTTCTCCATTCAATCGGGGCTTTTCCGAGCGCCCCGAGTTGATATATCCTTTTGATATTGTAATAATTGTCAAATTTATGATAATGGCAAGTTATGTTGAAAAAATCTTGGCTTCAAATATCCAAAGGTTTGGCATCCTATCAAAGCCTCGGCATTAAACCGCCCGCCCCTTCAACGCTACGTTATGAATTTAGTTTTTGGCTGACCGCTCGCAAAGCACAACGGTCGGTCGGGGGAACAACAATGGCAAGCGGATACGAACGACAATTAGCCAACCATTAAGGAGCGACAACGAAATGAGTAAATTGGATACGGCTATTCAAGAGCGGATCGAAAAAATGCGCGCTCTGATCCAAAATGAATACATTGGGGATGCATGTGAGGCGGCTATGTTAGGCCAAACGGTATTGCACGACACCATCGGCGGCAGTCATCCGATAATGTTGCAGTTGAGTAGTGCGATTAAGGCTAACAACTATTCAACCATAGTAGCGGCTAGCCGCAGTGTAATAGCCTTATATGAACAGGAAATGCTCATAAGCCCCCGGCTTTCGATAGCGAGAGAAATTGAAGGCAACATTCTTGATATCGCTCAGGCACAAGTCCAGGCCTCTGAATCAATGACGGATGTTCAGCAGAAAGCGCTCCAACTCGCAGTAGCTGCATTTTTGGCTGGGGCAGCTATCGAGGATGCTTTGCGCAGATTGTGCGATGCACACGGAACAACTTATGACATACAGAAATCTACCATTTCTAAACTGCAGTCGGTGCTTTATAAACCATCCGAGCAAATTGAAATAATTTCCCAATCGGAAAACAAACAAATCACGGCTTGGGCAGATACGCGAAACAAAGCAGACCACGGAAAATTTTTCGATATTACATACACAGAAACATTGACTATGGTCATGGGGGTCCGCTCTTTCATTGATAAGCATTTGCCGTAATGTATGGTTTGTAGTTTACGTTCAATGTGCAATTTATCCCATAACCAGCCTAATGCAGCCGTCGAAAAAACACGCGGATGATTAGCGGTGTTACCGACTTTCGATTTCTGCCACATAGCAAGCATCGGCCAATTTTCACGATACTGCCATATAATGTCCCATTCTGGTCAGCCCGAAAATCTTATGATACAGGTCTGGAATCTTGACTTTGCTCACATCTAATGAATCTTTCTTCAGCGAACAAAAACTAAAGAAAGGGAGGCCAACAAATGAATAAGTTAATTTCATCTCTGCTATTGGTTTCCAGTTTTTTGGGTTGTGCATCCATGCAAAGAATCAATTATGCACCATCAATACCTCCAAGTAATTGTAATGTTAAGGTATACAGTTCTTTGGCCTCTGCAGAAAAAGAAGGTGAGATTGAAGAGCTATGTATCATCTCAGGCACCAGCTCCGGTAGCTTCTCCCACACCGTTGCCACCGCTATCAACAAACACAAAAACAAAGCGTGTGAATGTGGGGCCGACAACGTATATTTGCAGGCTCAAGATGCAGGCACATTAGGAACGGCATCTGTCACCTTGGTTGGTTTTAGGTTTATAGGCAGGGGCAAGAACAAGAAAACCTTAAGCGAAAAGGAATTATTCGATTTAGCAAAAAAATGTCAAGAGAAAGGTGGGGTTTGGGTTAATGACAGATGCCAGATACCTTTAGATTGACCTCAAATTGCCGATTGTCAATCTCTACTATTTACCGAGGAGGAAAGCTAATGATGCATCTGAAGGTGTTATGTGGATTCCTATTATTACCTATCCTCACGATAGTTTCCTCTAATCTACACGCGGGAGAAGATTGGAAGCCATATTTCTATGATTATTCTCAAGCGTGGGATTCAATGTCCCGGAGTGAAAGACTTTATTACATTAAGGGGTTTTTTGAGGGCGCGTCCGTCGGCAAAAACTGTCTATATCTATGCATGTATAGAATGAAAAAGGATTCTCGTTTTGGATTCTTAATAAAGCTACCCGACGTCTCTGAAGAACAAGAATGTGCGGCTCCATTTGTTATTAAAGAAGAAATAATCGAAAGGATCACGGAATTGTACAATGATATAGCAAATGCTGGTATCAGCATTGAGACTATGGTTTTTATTGCGAGGGACAGGGCCAGAGGGAAATCTATAAATGACAAGTTAATCGAGGCACGTGAGAAGGTCGTTGAATATTCAAAATCAATCGAGATGGGACCAGGGGGCGTAATCAGGAGCAAGCCCCGAAAGAGCAAATGACAGGTCAAGCCCAACCATGCTTCAGCGCAGATTCCAAGTTGTGCCATATTATCTATGATAATTGAGGTCCTCAAAAACTTAGGATATGTGTAAGGTATCTTTTCAAACTGGATAGATTTTATCCGTTCTTTGTCCAACCGCTGCACCAGAATACCCCTTCTTTCGTACAGCCATCTGACAGAACAGTCTCCTCACTTTTAAGCTACGGCTCTCTTCATGAACTGCGCCAGCGAGGCCAGTGGAATTCCGCGAAGCGGACCACCCGAGGTGGATTCCACAGGCCGAGTGGATTCCCCATCCCGACCAATCCGGACTGCACGGAGCTTCAAATATTGACATTGTAGTTATCTGGTTCTACATTAGTGTGCTGCTAACTGGGTGGAAACAATGAGAAAAGGATTCAAAGAAAGGCTTGCAGGCCTGCCGCGCGCCCCGGGTGTCTATCTCATGAAAGATGCCGAGGGGCACATTCTGTATATAGGCAAGGCAAGGGACTTGAAGAAACGTGTCTCCTCCTACTTCAGGGATAGAGGCCCGAAGGATCTGAAAACTATCCTCCTCATTGGAAAGATTGCAGACTTTGATACCATCCTTACCAATACGGAAAAAGAGGCCCTGATCCTTGAGTCGAATCTGATTAAACGGCACCGACCCCGCTACAACGTGATTCTGAGAGATGACAAGCGCTATCCGTGCCTTCGACTCAACATCAAGAGCCCCTATCCAAACCTGACGATTGCTCGAAAGATCGAAAAGGACGGCGCCCTTTATTTCGGCCCGTTTCCATCGGCCGGTGCCGTGCGAAAGACCCTGAAGTTAATTCATAAGACCTTCAAGATTCGGAAGTGCAAGCCCAGCAAGCCCAAACCCCGCCAGCGGCCCTGCCTTCATTATCAAATGGAACACTGCCTTGGACCTTGCAGCCTACCTGTTGATCCAGAAGAATACGCAACCGCGGTCAATGAGGTTATCCTGTTTCTAAAGGGAAGGACGCCGGAGTTGATCAGGAGTGTGAGGAAGCAGATGACGTGTGCTGCGGCCAAAGAGGATTTTGAGGCAGCATCAGTCCACAGGGACAGGCTATTTGCCCTCGAAAGGACTCTGGAAAAACAGGTGGCGACGACAACCGATCTAAAAGACCGCGACGTGTTGGGGATGGCCCGACAGGGGAGGGCGGCCCTGATGATGGTTCTGTTCATCAGGGGCGGGTTCTTGCTGGGGAACCGGCCGTTCTACCTCCCGGAGACCGTCGTTTCGGATGCCGATATGATCACTGCCTTTGTAAAGCAGTACTATGAGGGGGCTCCGTTTGTCCCGGAAGAGGTTTTGCTGCCAACACGGCCCGAAGATAAAGCCCTGCTGGAGGATTGGTTGAGCGATCTGAAGGGGAAAAAGGTCAGGATCATAATGCCTCGGAGGGGTGAGAAGGTCAGGCTCGTGCGAATGGCCGAGCAGAATGCTGTGAAAGGCTTGAAGGAAAAACTTGATGCCACGATTGCCGAACAGGCGCTTCTGGATCGGGTCCAAAGACGACTGGCCTTGGTGCGACGTCCTGAACGCATAGAGTGCTTTGACCTTTCGAATATGGCTGGTACAGAGGGCGTGGGAAGTATGGTAGTTTTTGAGAAGGGGAGCGCCGCTCCATCAGCATATCGAAAATATCGCATCAAGTTTGCACCAGGCAGGGATGACTATGCCATGCTGAGTGAAGTCCTTACGCGGAGGTACAAAAAAGTGGATGCCGGACAGCCCCTACCGGATTTGCTCATGGTGGATGGCGGAAAAGGACAGCTCAATATGGCTGTTGCAGTGCTAAAGGCCTTGAGGCTTGATGGTTCATTTGACCTGATCGGAATCGCCAAGAAAGACCCCGATCGCGGTGAGACGGAAGACAAGGTATACAAACCAGGGAGAAAGAACCCTGTGAGTCTAAAAAAGGACGCGGATGTTCTTCTGTTTCTTCAAAGGATTAGAGATGAGGCCCACCGCTCAGTAATAACCTATCATCGCAAGCGCCGCATGAAAACTTATCGCCGGTCGGTTCTGGATGAGATCCCCGGGATTGGAGTCAGGCGAAAAGCGTCCCTTCTTAAGCATTTTGGGAGCCTGAAGCGGATCAAAGCTGCCGCTGTTGAAGAAATTGCTGCTGTTCCGGGCATGACCCGCAAGGCGGCGCAGGCGGTTTTTGAGGCTCTGAGATAACCGGAGGCAAAGCCTGGTTTTTTGAGGGTAAGAACTGAAGTTTGATTATAGATTTGATCCCTATCTGGGCTAACGTCTAAGCCAGATACTTTTTCAGCGTTTCTTTGTCCTCTTGCGTGATTTCAATAAACTTGACGCCCATTCCATTGGGAGAGTCGGTTTCTTCGCCCTCTGCCCTTGCCCATACCACTTCACACTTGATTTTCATGGGGTCTGGAAGGTCTGGTAGTTGAAGGGTGAGCAGAAACTGCTCACCTTGTTCGAGTGGATTCCCGGTACTAACAAAAAAGCCCCCGTCACTCAGATCCTCCGTGTATGCATCCACAAATGACTCTTTATCTTCATAGCTCAGTGACAAGGTCTTTTGAGTTCGAGTCTCTTGTCGTGATGAAAACTCTATGGTTCGATCAGCCATCTGTTTAAACCTCTTTACAACGGCCACGAGAATGGTCCTGAAGTCTGAAGAAAGTCTGTTAAATTCCTGATCCAAGAATCCTCTATCAATGACCCCAACTGAAGTTGCACCAATAGCTCGAGCTGTAGCAGTTCGTTCAAAACCTCCCAAGAAACTGAGTTCTCCAAATACCTCCCCCGGTCCGAGCGTTGTCATGACAAATTTCTTCCCGCCAATCGTCTTGGAGATCTCCACCCTACCTTCTTGGACTATATAGACCCAGTCTCCAGAAGTGCCCTCCTCAATGATAATCTCGCCATCCTGATAAGTCTCTTCAGCTACTACATCAAGCATGGAAGGATTCCTCCTCTCAAAGTTGCCAGGATAGTACTAATCATTGCTGTCGCCATTCCTTTTCACATCTATTAAGCTGTCACAGCGTTCGTATAGAAGATATTAGAAGCATACCGCATGCTTTTACACTTTGCAATTCTTTCGATCAAAGGGAATGTGCAAAACCTTGGCAAAATTTCTCTGCAACACCAAATATTACAGTTGGCTCATCAGCTCACCCCTGACCGCCCTTGCAGGATATGGAGGGCTTCCTCTTATCTAGTTTCCATCCATAAATGGCCCTTTTGTTGCCGGGCAACGCTTCGCGCCCGATGAGCGGCGTTCTCCGCGGGTTTGCGCCTGCGGCTTTTGAAGAGGCCGTCTGCGGAGTACCACCTGTACGCCTCAACGAAAACCCTTGTGCGGCCTTGCTCATCAAAAAAACTCCTCATTTATGGATTGGAAACTTACGTTGCGCCCACCACTTGTCACGTTATTTATGGATGGGCACTAACTAATTCTTGCGTAACGTTCACATAAAACCATTCCGCCCACGTCTGCAAGAATTTCTGTTCTCAGTCGGGGAACGGCAGAGATGTCTAATAAACAATATTGGATGTCGGTACGGTATTTGCATAAATGCAAAGCGAGTATCTGGGCAAATTACGGCCACTTGGTGGTTTAACCCACAACTCTTGGATTCCAGCCGGAATCCGGTTCGAGGTTCACTATGCGGAAAAAATACATAATCGCGCTATGTGTCGTTGCAGTAGTCCTGGTGGGTTTTATAGGTTACCGATCCTACAGGACAAAGAGTGAGCTGGGCGAACAGCCCATGAAACCAGTGCGCCGGGAAGTTTCGAAACCAGCGATATCTGAAAGAACACAGGTGGCACCCCAAATGAAACCACCTGCGCAAAGCCTACCCGAAAAACCCGTTCCCGAGAAGCCAGACCGTTTAGCTGTAGAGGAAAAGACATACGTTATATCGCCCATGCCTGGGGCTTTTACCATTGTTGATGTTGAAACGTGCACTGGTTTTTCCGTGGAGGTCAGCCAACGACACCTGGTGTGGAGAGAGAAAGGTGGAATCATGGGATTCGGGAATGTCGAATATCCTGATGATGAGAGGTTGATCATATGCGCTAACGGACAATGGGTCGATGTCAAGCGAGTCCGGCGGAAAAGTGACGAATCTGCAGAATCTCAGTATGTTGGCCCCGAACCACGGCGAACACTTTTTGGTGTGGCAATAGGAAAGTGAGCACTCGTGGTCCATCGAACCCCTGGGCATTGCCAGCAGAGACGTCCGGTTAACGTTTTGTAGCTGGCAAACACTTACCTTTCTTACCCCTCAAGAAGTCTTCCATCCACCTTCCTTTCACAGATGCTATAGTAATTCTCATAAGTATGTTCCGTTTTGAACCAGTTAGAAAGATTGCCGCAAACGGAACATATTTTTGAGAACCGCTCTAAGGCTGTCATCTATTGAAGATGTGTTGTGGTTCTGGAGTCAGGCGAGTGTCAGATTAATGACTTTTAGCGATGAAAACCGGTGCGGTGAGCATCATGGTCACTTGCCGTCCGGCAAGGGTCGCAGCTGTTCCATTCATGAGGGGAAACAAGTACTCATAAGACCTCTACGGCGCCAGGTAGAGAATCACGACACCCGATAACATGACGCTCGTACCCAGAAGCCTGCGCCTGATATGCTCTTCCTTGAATATCAGACCGCCATACAGGACGCTGAAGATCAGGCTGGTTCTCTTGACGGAGATCATGTAGGATACAGGAGCTAGTTGGATAGCGTGAAAGTGGGCTATCATACTCAGTGCTGTGGCCAGCCCTCCCAGTATAAACCAGATCGAATTTCTGCCTTTTAATTTAACCTTGGCAGTGCCACGCTTGATGCGCCAGCCTGCAACAGACAGCATGGGAATTGACAGAGCTGTCATATAGAAAACCCCGAAAAACATAGGGTCAGAAAGCTGGACGCCCTTTTTCCCCAGGGTAGAAGTCAGGCTCCAGATCAGGGCCACCACAATCATACGTCTGGAGCCGGAAGTCTTGAAGATCGCCTTCAACGGGGCAAGGGGATGATGGGCAAAGCGTTCGATGTTCAACACGTAAGCACCGATTGTGACCATGAGTATACCGAGAAAACCCTGAGTCGATATACTCTCTTGTAACAGAAGGGCGGCTGTCAGGATGGTAAAGACAGGGGTAAAGCTTAAATAAGGGACGCTGAGAGACAAGGGTGCTATCCTGATTGCACTGAGATATATGTAATAGGCAAGGATTTCAAAAGGTATCTGTATAGCTATTAGGAGTATAAGATCACGACTTAGCGGGAGAGTACCCCTTCCGACCAGAAGTGGCAGGAGGAAAGGGAGCGCCAGGGCTACATTGGCTGCGCCTGTCGTCCACTCGTCATTGTCCCGCATCAGAAGCTTTGACAGGGTCTCAGACGTGGACATGAAGTAGGCGCAGACTATGGATAGGACAAACCAGTTCACAATGCGTTAATAGTTTTTCGAGTTAGGCACGACCCATCCTACCTGTGCATGCGGTCCATGATCCCTTCCATACCCGGCATCATGCCCGGCATGCCCATTTTCTGATAACCGGCGGGTATCTCAAACAATGCATTTGAAGGGCTCTTTTCGCTTATGTTCTTGTATTCGGTCGTCATATTACCAGACGGCCCCTGCATATCCATTTTAATAGGGAAGCTGAGCTTCTTTGAAAACCAATGGGTTATGGTACCCATGGATTTGTCGTGGTAGATATACTGGTAGGTCTCACAGGCATATCCGTTCACTGTTTCTTTTCCCAGATATTTTTTCTCAGCCATTTGCTCAATTTTTTGTTGATCTACTTGAGGGAGATTCTCGGCTTGTGCAGCACTAGACATCTCCATGTACATCTTGGCTTCCGGCATCAGGACCCAGACAACACCTTTATCCTGCCTGAAAATTGTGATCTGTTTCTCACCCTGCATGTCCATTTCCTGCCTGAAGTTGTTTCCTTTAACATAGATTTTGCCTTTTTGTACCCCGTGAGGCATTGTTTGGACCATGTCCGCAGAGAATTCAGCTGCCTGGCTTGAACCAAGAAGAACAAGAAATGACACACTGGCTAGTGCGATGAACAGCTTGGAATCGGAAAAGACCTTTTTCCACATTGTGCATTCCTCCTTTTTGCCTTGAAGGGATGTTAGGCTCCGTTTTTATGCATCAACACCAGAGTTCAATTAAGAAGTAGATGAAAGACTCACGAACGCTGCACAAGGGCGCATTTCGTTCCCGGCGAGCTAAAAAGCTCCAAGTTGGCATGGCCCAATCTTGATACTCAGGGCATCACATGCAGCGCTCACCTTCATCTTTCGGATGCCGAGTTCGTTGGCAATGTCCCAGGCGGTTTTGCAGGGTAAGCGATTATTGACCAGACCCGCCAGGATCGCTCTTTCGAGTTCCTGAGACACAGAGACGGCAGGCTTAACAATACTTTTTTCGGGGCGATAGCCGAACAGACCGAGTTGGCATTTCACAAGCCGCAGTTCCAGCAGATCAGCAGCCCGGCCAACTGCATCGGGCGATACACCAAGCTCCTTTGCCACCTCAAATGCTACAGCGCACGGAAGTTCCGCTTCGGCAGCCCGTTTCAAAAGCGTGTCATTGAGCACTGGATCTACGACTGCATCCGGTCCATGCTTCTTGCCATAATACCCTGTATCCTTGTCGTTCATTAAACGTCTCTCTTTATTTAGTCCTGAAAAACCTGGTCCTCTGGGCCAGGTCAGAGGTGTTTGGCTATGCCAGTCAATCATTCAACAGGAATAATGGAATGATGGATGAATGGAATAGTGGGTTAAGGAATACGGTCCTATTGATAAGAGACACATGGTTTTTGGAAATATCAATTTGGCAAAGTTCCGTTTTTTCAGCCCAATACTCCAGCGTTCCATTGTTCCAACATTTCAGCATGTTTGTCGGCGATTTGTACTGCACCCCTATGGGGTGAAATCAAAGCCTGGTCCTGTGGGCCAGGATT
>SDBU01010072.1_pt1 | contig 10521 bp, 9 predicted proteins | sample 2277071 | NCBI WGS metagenome assembly SDBU01 (sample SAMN10397929, study PRJNA504765) | marine sediment metagenome | isolation source: marine sediment core GS08_GC12, 126 cmbsf | place: Arctic Ocean: Gakkel Ridge, Loki's castle | collected 2008
CCATTAGTGTGTGTAATGCATCCCTTCGACTTAACGACCAGAGTTTAGGAGCAATCCCGGGTTGTTTGAAAACTTGTAAGACCTTAATCAATTTATCTTTGTTCCTTTTCACCATCCGTAACCCACGCTTAAGCCCGTCAACCTCTTAAATTATTTTCTGACCAGGAGAATGTTCGATTTCTTCAATTAACTTCTTAAATTCTTCCCACTTTTCAGGTTCCATTTATTCTACCCTTATTTATACTATGATCTATGCTGGTTATAGTGAGTTATTCTATTCCTCATTCATATTGACCTGCACAAGTAATTGTACCACTTCTTATGTTAGAGTTACCGGAATTTTGCCCTTCAGTCGAACTCCCCCTGAAACAATTATCAGTTGGTTTGTTTATTCCCATCTGCCGGCTAATACCTTGCCCAGACGTTTATATCCAGCGGTCGAAACCCACTTTTGTACCCAATCCTCAACTGCTTTTACACCGTCTGGATGCTTTTCTCTAATATCCTCAAGTTCCAATGATGCATCGTTGGCTGCGTTATCCATTTTTGAGGAATCAAACTCTGCCATTTTTTCTCTCCTATATATTTACCAATATTACATTAGGCGTATAAGTATAAGACCTGCTTGAATAATCAAATCTAACTCTACCTGACAATTTCCCAATTATTACTTTTGCCAATACTAGTACTCAACATAGCAAAACTAATCCTACAAAAACCAATGTCCCTTAGAAAGTTTCTAATACGTACTTGCCAATCGTGGCAAGTAAAACCAAATAAGATTAACAGTATACGAATTTATCTGGACTAATTTTTTTACTTTGATAAGCATTTATGCTAGCTTTAATGTCGGGATAACCAATTGAGATTCCCAATATTAGTTTTCTGGTTTTCGGTATCCCAAGGAATTCACGTACAACATCTGGATAGTGAGCTACTGCTGCTTGCAGGCAGCTGCCCAAGCCAAAAGAATGGGCGGCCAACACAATATTCTCTGCAAACAAGCCCAAGTCGAACATAGACCAGAAACTGAGCGTCCTATCCATAAAAAGGAAGAGGACATAAGGGGCTCCATAGAATTGCAAGTTTGATAGCAGTAATTTCTTATTTTCCTGCTCATTCGCTGATTCAATTCCAGCGGCTTTTTGCATCCCAGCATAATGTTTCTTTGCTCGCTTATGCAATTCTCGTGGCCAATCCCCTGGTAACTGAAAATCAGGTTCTTCAATAGCTCCCGTTTTTACCAATTGACAAAGTATTTCACCGAGTTTTTCTTTCTTCTTACCACATACCACAGCAACTTCCCAGGGCTGAGTATTGGAATAGGAAGGGCTATTGCTCGCTGTTTCCAATATTCCTTCTATTACACCTCTAGGGATGTTCGTTGACTTAAATGCCCGAAAACTTCTTCTGGTTTTAATACCTTCCAGTAATTCCAAGTTTCACCTCCATCTTAGTACGCTGACCACTAATGTAAGCAACTGTTTCTTCTTTGTCAAACCAACCTGCCTCCAATAACTAGTTGACCTAGTGCCTTGACACCCTGATTCTCCTGAAAACTCCCTGGCAGGGACGGTCTTCTAGCTTTGGTAGGCCGTACAGGTCTCGAATCTGTGACACCCTGATTAAAAATCATGTTGACATCACTTGAAAAATCAGGTTGACAACCCCTCTATAATGGCATGAAAGCCCTAAGAGATCTTAGGGCTTTCATGCATAATACCACAATCATTCCGCAAAGTTAATAATTTGTGCCTGACTGTCAACTAACCATTACATAGTATCATTATAAAGTAAGGTAACAGAACAAGCTATTGTTACTTCAGCACTCAGTAAACGACTTTTTATTTTTAGGCCCACTACCACCCTACCATCTCTGCCCCCATAACGAGCCTTGGTAGCCAGAGTGAGACCTCAGGGAATAAGGCGACGATTAGTAAAGTAGGAAGAGCGGCTAAAAGCAGGAAAGGTAACACCGGTTTAATCAGCCTATGGTAGGGCACGTCACCTATCTGGGAGCCGAGGAATAGACAATTAGCAAGTGGCGGCGTAATCGGCCCTAAAGTGGCAGCCGAGATTACCAGCGCACCCACATGAAGCGGATTAACTCCCATTCCATTGATCAGTGGTAGTAGTAGCGGCACGATTACCATTATCAGAATAAGACCATCGATAAACATCGTCATGACGACCAGCATCAGTCCAAGCAAGAGCAATAGCGCATATGGGTTGTCGGAGAGCCCCAGTACAAAATTCCCCAATTGTACAGGTATATTGGCGCGATTTAAAACCTGGGCCCAGGCATTGGTAAAGAAGAATATTATGAATATCATCCCCGTAGTGAGACCTGTACTCAAGAGAGTATTCCAGACTTCCCCCAACTTGGCTTGCCTGTAAACCAGAAATGCCACAAGGAGGGCATATATAGAGGCTACTGCTGCAGCTTCAGTTGGGGTGAATATCCCTCCGTAGATGCCACCTAGGATGATCACCGGGGTGAGTAGGGCAGGAATGGCGACAAAAGTGCTTTGCCCCAGCTCTCTTACGAACCCTGCTGGTTTTTCATCGGTTTTTTCCTGAACGGAAACGGGATGCATATACCTCGGAGCCAGAAAATAATTGACCACCAGATATAATAGGGCAAGTATAGTACCTGGGATGGCAGTGGCTAGGAATATTGCCCCAATTGATACGCCACCTACAAGGCCGTAAAGTATCCCCATAATACTGGGAGGGATCATAGTTCCCAAAACAGAGGAGGCACTTAGTAGGGCAGTGGAGTATCTGCGCTCATACCCATACCTCTCCATCCTGGGGATCAAGACTGGTCCCAAAGCACCTATCGCTGTCAGTCCAGAGCCGGTAAGGGCACCGAACATCAGGCTGGCCAGGATACCTGCCCCTCCCAGTCCTCCCTTTATTCTTCCCACCAGAGCATGGGCAAATCTCAGCAATCGCTCTGCCATCCCGCCGACACTCATCAAAGTGCCAGCAAAGATGAAGAGAGGCACCGCTAACAGGAGATAGCTCTTAAGTACATCGTAACCAGATGGGGCAATAGAACTGAGGGACTTACCCATGAGAAGAAGCATCACCATTACGGAGATGAAAAAGCTGCCATATATTGGCACGCCAAATACTATCAGAAGTACAACTATTACTATGCCCACTGCTATTACTACTGTTAGTTCCATCACAACTCCTATCTACTAGCGACGCCCCTTTACTAAACCGGCAATATCTCTGACCCCGATGGCTACCCAGTAACCGCCCATTAACACAGCCCCGATGAAAAGGAAGACCTTTAGGTAGCCCTCATTAAGTTTCAAATAGAGACTAATGAAGGGATATTCCCAGACAGACATCATATACTGAAAAGCCAAATAGATAAAGACTAAGGAGGCAATGGCGATAATGAGGTCAGCGCCAAGTTTGAACATTCCCTGGGCTCGCTCATTTTTGATAAAAAGGGGCACTATATCAACCTTGACATGCATCCGCCTGCGGGTAACAAGCCCAATACTAATGAATACAAGAACCAACATGCCATATGCTGCTGCCTCTTCCAGCTCAGGTACCGCCCAGCGCAGCACATAGCGAGTGATTACCTGGAAAAAAATAAACAAGGTAATCAGCCCAACAATGACCCCGGTAAGAAACTCCTCGGTGTTTTTTATGGCGCTAAATATCAGTCCTCGTATGACGATTAGTAGGCGCACAAAAAACCTCCTCTTTATAGCTTTGTTACTTTAGCCACAAAGGGGGAGTTCCCTCCCCCTTTGTGGCTATTCCTAATACTATCCTAACAGTGTGAACTTCTACTCACCTAGGATTTGGGCTATTTCAGCCTTAACCTGCCCCCACATATTCTCGCCGGGGTAGTATTCTTCAAGCAGAGCCGGGTAAAATTCTTCTCGAAACGCCTCTGCGTCAGCTGCATCTGCCCATTCCAGCCAAGCTTCCCTAGTAAGTTGGTGATACTCCAGTAGTCTCATAATACCATCTAACTCTACCGACCTCTGAGCACCTAGGGCCTCTTCTTCAACATCTCTGGAGACATCATCCACAATAAGCTTTAAGTCCGAGGGTAGAGCATTGTAGGCATCCGGACTTAAGGCTACAGCAGTCATTAATCGCCCCATATTTATCGGTGTATAGTGCACTCCTATCTCTTGCATCTTAATCAAGTTGTAATCTAATACACCCCAGAGAGTTGCATCAATGACCCCTGTCTGATAAGCGGTATATGTCTCCCCATAGGCTACTGTTGTCGGTAATGCCCCAAGATTCTCCAAGAGCGTGAAGTTAACCTCAGAAAACGATAGCCTAGTCTTAACACCTGCTAAATCAGCCGGCTTAATGATAGGAACCTTACTCCCTATACCCAGCGGTCCCAAAGCAAACCACGAGCCTAATTTAATGCCCGCTAACTCATACGCGTGCTCTAGTATCCGCCTTCCCAAGCTGTCGGGGTGATAGACAAACTGGGTGTACTGATCGCCATTTTGAAAGACAAATGGCATCTGGGCTACATCCAGCAACGGGTGTACACTAGAAAAAGTACCTGCTGTGGTAATTTGTATTTCGTCTCTCTGAAGTCCCTCAATCAGCCCATACTGGCCAGCCCATGAACCTGCGGGATAATAATCGACCTTTATTCGTCCATTTGACCTCAGCTCTAGCAACTCTTTATAGATTTCCAGGGGATCGCCAATCTGCTCAGCCGGTGTCCCCCCGGGCTTAACCGGGGCAAAAAAACTGGCCATAATCCACGTAAATTCAGGCTCTACGGCCGAGGGTGCTGGTGCCGGTGCTGGTGCCGGTGCTGGTGCCGGTGCCGCACAGCCAGCGATAACCAGGCTGGTTACCAGCATAAACAACATGACAAATAGTAATACCTTGTGTTTCATGAATTTACCTCCTAAACGATGTTACTCTACTCATATTTAATGCTTTACCTCATCTATCACCCCCTTAGTTTGCCCTCTTGTAAAGATTCTGGTTGCCTCCTGACATGAAAATCTGATAGCCTGTGAAACAGCCCATATTTCCTAGAATCTTCCCCTAAGGAAGAACCATAGGTCACAGTATAATGCCTTTTCAAAGTTTGTCAAGCCCGTGCTCATCTATTATGATTCGTCATTATTCCATTGTTCCAAAAATACGAAATGTTGACAAATAATCAATGTTGGATTATAAATATTAGGTTATAATATAATTAGTAGACTAAAAATAAAGGCTGTGAACAAGACTAGTAGGCTTTAAGCGAGGCACAGAGAGTCAGGTAAGGTGTGAGCCGATGCTTATGATGGTCGTCATTAGGTGTGTATGGGCTTCATTTGGCTGGAGCCCTAAGAGGAGAGCCTCTGGGAATGGTTAAGTGTAAAACCGTTGATTAAGTAAGTCATTTAATAAATGCTATTATGAATCGGCTGAAGAACAATAGAGCGATGGGGTATTGAAGAAACAGCAGATTCCTGATTCGGAAGGAGATGTAATGGGTATATCTCACCAGGTTGAGGCAAGCCAATTGTCGGCAAGCACGATGAAGCGTCTACAGCCATACTTTGAACAGGGTAAGGATTTTCATGGCTACTTATCTCCGGGCCTTGCTCTGGGCATCATAATGGTGGACTTTGCAAAAGAAATTCTCGGGCCCCGCAACTTGGTAAGTGCCGTTGTGGAAACAAAAGCCTGCATACCGGATGCCGTCCAGTTGATGACTTCCTGCTCTTACGGTAATGGCTGGATGCGTGTGAAAGATTGGGGTAAAGTAGCCCTTACCCTTTACGACAAGCATGAATTAAACGGCATACGCATCTTCCCTAACTGGGAGGAAATCAAAAAACATTCTCTTATTGAACGATGGCTTATGAGGGGCGGTAATATTGACAAAGAGGAAGTGACAAAGGATATTATAAAGGCTGGGCGGAGTATATGTTCGTGGCAAAGGGTAAGAGTAGCCCCTTATAAGAGAGTAAAGAATAGCCCGTTGGCTCTTTGTAGTTTATGTGGCGAGTCTCATCCTGCTATCGATGGTGACCTCTGCGTAAGGTGTAATGGCAGGGAGAATTATTATGAGGGAACGGACAATGTCAATGAGGTAGTGAAGTTGGTTAAGAAAACGACCAGCTAAAGTGTCCATTAACAAAGTGTGCCCTAAATGCTGACGATGCACAGACCTTATCCCGAACTCACATTTATTAGTCCCTCACTTCCTCGTAGCACTATCTCCTCAATACTGTGATAGTATTGCACATCGCATTATGTTTGCCATCTATAGGTAACGACGAGACGGGTCCTAGCTCTCTTATATTAACCTCCCGCTATCAACGGTGGTAAGACCGTAATAGTTAGCTCGGAGTTGTCTTCCAACTTTGTATTCAACCCGTCAATTTCATTTATATCACGCCCGTTTAATTGTATTACCACGTTAGACTGAAGCCTAGAGTCGGAGGTGAAAATGTTAGCTCTGAACGCATCGTCACCATGGTGTCTCTTAACAAGCGACTGCAACAATTCTCTTACTATAGTGCTACCCGAGATGTGAATCTTACCTTCCCGCCTTTCCACATTCCTTGGTATCAAGCCATACCAAACAACACTTACCTCGCTCATACTACGGTCTCCTTCTCTTATCGCAATGGCAGTATAGATACATTAGTTAAATTAACTGGCCGTAAACGCCTGCTCTCATGACAACATGTCTAAAATATAAACAGCCTACGAGCGCCAACAGCCCAACAGCGCCTGTCACTGCCATAGGAACGCCTCCGACGAAGTAAGCATAACTGACCTCTGCTAGAGGTATTACTATGCCTACTACGATGACCACTCCCCAAAACACGAAGGAAAGCTCGCCCTTAGTTATCATCCGCACTGCTTCCTGTGCTCCAATTCTGGAGCTCGACATCAGCGCCAAGTATGCCAAGACAAAAATGATAATCAATATGAACAGAAATATTTGCACTGCTTCTAAAATCTTTATATCTATAGCAGATGTATTCCCAAGTACCGCTACGGATATGAACGCCAAATCTATTCCACCCACTAAGCCGTAAAGTACAAACAGCGCAGGTAATATGGGAGTATTCCAGAAGGCAATAGCAGGCGATTGAGCCATGACAAAACCCGTATACATCATTACCCAAGCCGCGCCTACAGCCGCTAATCCCAGTATGACTCTTCCAGCGATTGACCCGCTGGTCCAAGGTAGCCAGGTAAACCACTCCAACTGTGGTGCAATGTATAGCGCACCAAAAATGATGAATACAACCATGCCCCACATACCGCGAGTTATCCAGGAAGTTTTGAAAGCAGACCAACTGGTAAATATCTTCCAGAATCTCAGCGGACGTCCCAGATAGACCAAATGAGTCGAACCCTTACCTATAACTACGATTAGCCAGGCTAGAAATAGACCAAAAGTGAAGCCGAAGAAAGAGGAGACCAGAAATAGTCCACCGCCAACGCCCCCAAGGAAAAAGGCAACTAATATGAGTATATGCCATTCCTTTTGAGTTGTGAGGCGGACTTTAAATTGGTCCAATGTTGCTTCTCTCGCCATTTGCATTTTCATACCCCCTATTGGACATAATAGACTGATGGATCAGTACCTAACTCTGGCTGGATTTGAAAGCCTCTTCTTTCCCGTATTAGTCGTGACACCTCGCTGTCGGCATCATCAAGGTCACCAAAAGTTCGCGCCTTAGTTGGACAGGTCACCACACAAGCCGGTTCCAGCCCTTTCTCAAGTCTACTACGGCAAAGGTCACATTTCTGTACCACCCCTCTCTGGAATTCTTGGGGCGCCGTCAGCTCATACGGACTGGGTACGTCAGGGAAATACATTGTATCTTTGGGCTTGCCCCAATAATATCGGTTTTGATAAGGGCATGCCATCATGCAGGCTCGGCACCCTATGCACACATCGTAATCGACGAAAACTATACCATCTTCCCGCTTGGTGGTCGCCCCTGTGGGGCAAATATCCCGGCACGGGGGCTCTTGGCAGTGGTAGCAGAGATGGGGGAAGAAAACTCTCTTGGCTGAAGGGTATTTTCCCTCCTCCTTTTCCACCACACGAGCCCAGAAGACACCCGGGGGAGTATTATGCTCCGCCTTGCACGCCATCTGGCATGCATAACAACCGATACACCTTTTTAGATCTAACACCATTCCGTATCTCATTTATCACCCCTCAATCAGCTTGATAAACTTTTACTTTTACGCAGGTATCCACAGCGCAGGATAGCATGTCCATATGCTCAAAGTCGGCTGTAATCAATGTGTTAAAATGGGTACCCTTACCTTTGGCGATAGGTAATGCTTTTGCCCAGTGACCCATGACACCTGCAATCCCGAGTACTTCAGGATGGACACATTCTGTAACTTTAGCTATCCCCTGCACTCGCTCACCGGCAGCATTTTCAAGCCATATTAGATCCCCGTCTTTTATCCCCTTCTTTTTAGCTGTTTGGCTATTAATGAGGACGCCGTGGGCATAAGGATTATGTTCACCTATCTCAGTCAGCCATGCGATGTTGGCTGTGTGTGAGAAAGTATGGATCGCGACTTTATAGGGAACGGGGTATAAATCGTACCCTGGCTTATTCTCTTCGTAAGCAGGACATGGTTTCCAGTCAGGGAGAGGTTGATAGTCAGAGAAATCCCACTCAATGCCCATATCATCGATCACCCTTCTCAATTCTTTACTGGCACTCTTTACAAATTCAAGATAAACCGGTATCCTTGCTCTGGTGAACACTCTTGGGTAAGCTTCTTCGACCTTCCTTGGCCATGCTATAAAGCCGTGCTCCTTAAACCAGGCCAAGTCATGCTCAGGGCCGAAAGATGATTTCGCCCACCTATCAGTTATTTCCTCCCGGGTATATTTCTTGTCCCTCTCAAGTTTATAGGGGTCATTAAGAGAATATCCAATGTTTATCATATGGTTTAAGTCCTTTAAGAAGCCGACTCTCTCAGCTATCTCTAGCATAACTTCCGCCCAATGTTTTACACCGGGTGGCGGCTCTACAACAGGGTGCCTTACATTGTAACACCACTCGCCCAGTCCTGGTTCCTGATACAACAGCTCATTATTCATAAATGCGTCAAGCCTCTCTAGGTAGCATGCATCAGGTAGGACGATGTCAGCAAATTCCACGGTCTCGTCTATATAGTAAGCGAACGAAAAAATAAAGGGAATCGTCTTAAGCCACCCCGCCACCTGCTTAGGATTTACCGTAGTCATCATAACGTTGGTGCGAACATGCAGCAAAGCTTCAAGTTTATAGGGGACTTGGAACTTTTCATGGTCTGCTGCATTTATCAAAGGCACTGCAGTTGAGTAACAAGCTAGCGGGAAGAGCTCTTGCAAATCATCCCTTTCGGGACGTTGTGCTTCCCTATCTGGATAGAAGAGATATTTGAACCGCTGCCCTTGCAACAGCATCCCGTCGGCGTCCTCCCTAGGCCCCCAGCTCCAACTACAAATGTCATTAGGCAAAAGCACAGCATTGGCGCCCAATATTCCTCCAGGTACGTCGAGGTTACCAACTACTTCGTTCAAAAGATGGATAGCCCATACGCTTAATAAGGTATGTTTGTGCTGATTAACGCCCTTTTTAAAAGCTACGCAAGCAGGCCTATAGGGAAGCTCCTTACCTTCAATTACAATTTTGCTCCCAATTCTGGCAGCCTCACTGTATTCCACAGCGATTCTGTGTATTGTCTTTGCTGGGATAGTAGTTATCTCAGAAACATATTCAAGGGGATAGTTCTTAGTGTGCTCCTTTAGCAGGTGGAATCCTGGGCTACAACTGGTGCCATCTACTTCGTATCTACCCTCTATGGCAAAGTCCTTTATGTCAGGGCTATCATAGGTCTTAGCCACACTGTCCACTGAGTCCCATATCAATGGCTTATTTGTATCTTTATCTCTTAAGTAATACTCATCCGGGCCGATAAGGTAAGGGCCATTTGTATATTTCTTTATGAACTCTCTGTCATAGATGCCTAACTCATTTAGAAGGACATTGAGCATTCCCATCGCTAGGGCTCCATCTGTGCCGGGCCTTATGGGTAGCCATTCATCGGCCTTAGCCGCGGCTGCACTACCTACCGGGTCGATAACGACAACCTTCATCCCCCTTGCCCTGGCATCGGCCATCCTTTGGTCTGTTGCCATGGCATGAGGCTCTGCCGCAAAACCAGGTTGCACACCAATGCAAATCAGGTAATTACAGTAAGGTATATCAGGTTCGCTAACAAAGGCGCCCTGGGTTGCGTAACCTATAGAGTGGCTACCATTTCCACAGAAGTATCCAGCGCCTCCCGTCCACATATTTGGAGTTCCAAAAGCAGCCCCAATAGCAAACCTGAAACCCGTAACAAGGACATCTGAGTCAAACGTTACTATACCAAACTTTCTAGGATCATCCTCTCTAATCTGCTTTAGCTTTTGTGTTATTGTATCAAGGGCTTCCTCCCGACTGATTTCTTGCCATTGCGGGTCTACCC
>SDBU01010073.1_pt1 | contig 10521 bp, 10 predicted proteins | sample 2277071 | NCBI WGS metagenome assembly SDBU01 (sample SAMN10397929, study PRJNA504765) | marine sediment metagenome | isolation source: marine sediment core GS08_GC12, 126 cmbsf | place: Arctic Ocean: Gakkel Ridge, Loki's castle | collected 2008
GCGCAAGATCCGTGAACTGACTTTGCACTACCTGAGTCATAGAATCGCGGGATCTCCTGGTTCTCATCGACTCGAAAAAAGTGTCCGGTAGTGAAATCTATAGTTGGGTTTGTAGGGGTGGGTAAATGGCTTTTTGATGGAATCAAAAAGCCATTTACCCACCCCTACGCGCGCTTTTCGGCATAAGTGAAAAACTCGTATTAGTAATACAACGATGGTTTAGTGAAGACGAAGCAAGGAACGTTGCCAGATTCTTCTTGTTCAAAACAATTATGGCTTTGTGACGCTAGGTGCTAATCACAAAGCCATAATTTAAGGCAAGGGGTAGAGACCTCATACCATAGCAGAATACGTGCCAACTAATCAAATGTAGTGATTACTTGCATTCAGGCGTATCTGCCTGGAAGATTACTGTTCCATTTTGATATTTATCTGGTGGAATGGCTGGTAAAATGCTGAAAACTTGGTGAAACCGCTCTTCTCTCTGTTGTTCCAAAACGAGAACAACTGTCTCAAAACAGGACGGTTTCCGTCTTTCATCCGAGGCCTTCGTCCAGCATGATGAGAAAATTTTGCAGTGGTACATAGTTAGCCACGGAATTACCAGACCCCAGAGCATAGCCGCCGTTGGGGGTGCATTCATCTATAATGTTTCTCACGTATGCCCGCAGGTCAGCTTCTTCCAGCCTGCACATCTTATCCACATCCACTCCCCCCGTCACACCCACTCTGTCTCCATATTTTTTCTTGAATTCAGTCACCGGCATGATTGAGTCTTCAAAGGAATGTTTGGCGTCTATCTTCACGTCCTCGATCAGGTCTTCCATTATGGATTCCAGGTTGCCGCATGAGTGGAGTATATATATCAGGTCATGATCGTGCGCCACTTGAGCTATCTTCTTATGCCAGGGCAGGACGTACTTTCGCAGCGCGTCTGCTGAAACGAGGGTATTGGTGTTGAATCCCATATCCTCGCCCTGGAAGAAGCCCGCCAGATTCTCCAGCCCAATAATGCTCTGGTAGTAGCTATAGATCAGTTCACCGGTCCTGTCGAACACGGCTTTGACCAGTTCTGGATCATCATACAGCATGTAGGCGAGGTTCTGATACCCGAACAAGGTGTTCATACCGTTTTCAAAGACCCCCTGACATGGGCAGGCCAGTATCCCCATCCCCTCAGGCAGGTTCCCGGCGGTGAATTCCATAGCCCAGGGGTTTACCTCGTCCAGCGATGGCCAGGGGTATTTCTCAAAATCCTCCCATGAGCTTATGGCTCCGGCTCCTTCTTCCGTCCATTGTCTCTCGCCCCGGGAGAGGGACGCAGTGTCCGCCACTTCGCGTACTCTGGCAGCGAAGTGCAACCCGCTGGAAAATCGGAACTGCCCGGTAAGCCTGACAAAGTCGTAACCCAGGCGATAATGCACCTCGATATAGTTTCTGAGGCACGCTTCCTGTGCTTTTCTATCGTCTGTTTCTGGCGGAATCCACTCCCTGTCCAGCTTCGTCTCTACTATTTCCTGAACAATCTCTTTATCTATGTGGAGTTCTATGAAGGGTGGGCGCTCAGGAGCCTTCTCCCTCAGAATAACCTTCTTAAAATTCTCTATATCCGGTCTGGGGCGCTTCAACGGAATTTTCATCTCGTGTCTTCCTCAGTAGCTCTTTTTGACATATAGCATTAAGTTGCTCTTTTCTCGATACGCTATGGATTCTTCGCTCTTTGACAACTGAATACGGGAATCTGCTATTTACTGGTTTGCTTGACCCATCCCCATGTTTCTCTGAGCTTGCCAGCAGGGGAGACAGATACAAAAGCAGGATCAAACCAGTCAGGAAAACAGTCAAACGCGGGATTGTTTGTCAGCCTGCGTTGATTCTTCCCATCAGCATCCATAACGTAGATTTCACCGTTCCCATCCCGTTGGGAGTAAAAGGCAATCCTTTGACCGTCAGGAGACCACGCTGCCCAACAGTCATCCGCGGGATTGTTTGTCAGTCTGCGTTGATTCTTCCCATCGGCATCCATAACGTAGATTTCTATGTTCCCATCCCGATAGAAGCCAAAGGCAATCCTTTGACCGTCAGGAGACCACGCTGGATAAGCGTTCCATCTGGGATTGTTTGTCAGTCTGCGTTGATTCTTCCCATCGGCATCCATAACGTAGATTTCAAAGTTCCCATCCCGCTCGGAGTGGAAGGCAATCCTTAGACCGTCAGGAGACCATGCTGGAGCCATGTCCTCCCCAGGATTGTTTGTTAGTCTGCGTGGGTTCTTCCCATCGGCATCCATAACGTAGACTTCATCGTTGCCGTCCCGTCTGGAGGTAAAGGCAATCCTTTGACCGTCAGGAGACCACGCTGGAAACCTATCAAGCGCAGGATTGTTTGTCAGTCTGCGTGGATTTTTCCCATCGGCATCCATAACGTAGATTTCTGAGTTCCCAGCCCGATAGGAGAGAAAGGCAATCCTTTGACCGTCAGAAGACCACGCTGGCATACTGTCAAGCGCAGGATTGTTTGTTATGTTGTCTAGATTATCCCCATCGGCATCCATAACGTAGATTTCCCGGTTCCCATCCCGCTCGGACTGGAAGGCGATCTGTGCTTGTTTGGGTGCTTGCGCCCGGACGTTTACCAACAGCACAATGCCACTCAAGAGCAGCACGCAGCCTAACGAGGTATACACAAACTTTTGTCTAAACTGCATCGTGATTCCTCCTTCCATGGGAATGTGAGTGGGAAAGCGGGCAGACACAACACTGCCACGTTAGGAATTATACCTCTTTTTTGTGATTTGTCAACATGCGCCACTTATTTGACGGTATCCACCGTATTTATGCACGGCTTTGACCATCGCTATGTAATTTTCTGGCATGACATTTGGGTGAATGGAATTCGACGAGCTGATTATATATCCTCCGCCGGGGGCCGCTTCTTCTATCGTCTTTCTGACGGTTTCCACCACTTCCGCTTCCGTGCCGTTCACCAACAGTGTGCGGCAGTCGATGTTTCCCAGAACACACATCTTCCCGGCGAGATACGTCTTGACTTCCCCGATGTCCATGCACTGCGGCTGGATGGGATGCACACCGTCAAAGCCGATCTCCAGGAAATCGTCCAGAATAGGCCACATATTGCCATCCGTATGCTTTATTATCTTTAGACCTCGTTCGTGTGCGTGGTCTACTACCTGTTTTTGATAGGGCTTTATGTATTCACGATAGTGTTCCGGGGACATTATGGTAGTATCCTCGCCGGCCAGGTCGCCGGGCATGGTGATCGCATCCGCGCCTATTTCGGCGAGTATATCAATGGCGGCCTTATCGAAGTCCACAGAGATTTTGGCCAGATCGTGGACCATCTGCGGGTTCAATACGTAATCCATCAGCAGATCCTGCATACTTCCACGCCGACGCCAGCTTACCTTAAACGGGTCGGTGACGCTCACAAAATGAGCTTTATCCTTGCCCACCTTGTCGATTACGTATTTGACACCTGCGAAATCATCAGCCTCGATCCTGGAAGCCATGTCAAACCCTATCAGATCCTCCGGTGTCTTAATGGGGCCGTCTACTGGCGTAGGTTCACCGTGTTCACTAAGCATATAGACTGTACCATACTTATCTCTGCCGCGATCGTTTCCGATCTCCTCTATCCCTATGGAGAAGTTGGTGCAAGTAGCGTCCAACCCCAGCTCTTCCACCAGAAGGCAGTAGAGATCCATGACCTCGATGCCCTCGCTCCCGAACTTATCCTTCCCCGCCTCGATCTTCACCGCCTCCGGCCTTATAATCCTGGCGAGATTGACAACGCTCGACTCGTTTATATAAAGCTCAAAGATGGGTACTTTATCAGGCTGACGGTTATCCAGAGCAGCTAGAATTCTCTCTCTTGAGTTCACGATATATTCCTCGTTTCAATGGTTTGAGCCTTATAGTCGAAGTAGGCATGGAGTTCCGGCAACCGGAACTCCATGCTCTAAGCCATCTACATTGTTACGACGGCTTTCATTACGTTATCTTTGCGTTCTCTAACGTCAGATAGCCCCTGCACCAGGTCATCAAGCTTGATGGAGTGGGTAATAAGCGGATCTACGTTGAGCAGTCCAGCGGAGAGTGCTTTCAGTGCAGTGGGCCACATAAACGGCGCGAGCCATGAGAACTCTATAGTTTTGTCCGACGTGATGGTGTCCAGTGCGGGAATCCTGACGTAGTGATCGGCTCCTGGTAGTCCGAAGAAGACTATGCGCGACCTGTTCCCTGAGATCTCGAACGCCTGCTCCATCGCTGGAACTGCGCCGGTGGGAGTCATGACCACGTCGGCGAGTCTCTCGTCGGTCATTTCGCTGATCTTTTCCTTCAGATCAGCTACGTAATACGGTGAACTGGAATCCTTCGAGTTTATGACCTCATCCACTCCCAATTCCTTGCCGACTTCCAGCCTGTAATCTCTGGTTCCCACCATTACGACCTTCCCTGCGCCGGCGGACTTCACCAGTTGCGCCATCATCATTCCAATAGCGCCAGGGCCTATGATCACAGCGAAATCTCCGGGGTTGACTCTTGCATTCTTAAGCGCGTATGTAGCACACGCCAGAGGTTCGGTCAGCGCGCCCTGTTCGTATGAGACGTTCTCCGGGAGCTTGTGGACGCCGGTATAGTGCGATAAGGAGTATTCCGCGAATCCTCCGTCATTGGAGACGCCCAGCACCGCCATTTTTCCACAAAGATTGACGTGCCCTCGTTTGCAGACCTCACAAGCGTTGCAGTATTGAACCGGGTCCAGAACGACCCTGTCGCCTGGCTCAAACAACTCCAGCCCTGCCGGTATTTTGCCAACTTCCACCACTTCGCCGGTGTATTCGTGCCCCAGGACCAACGGGCCTTTCCCGTCCTCTGTTTCCAGCGGACTTTCGCCCCAGTAGTACGCAATATCCGAGCCACAGATGCCACATGCCTTCACTTTGATAAGTATCTGATCATCCCCTGGTGTGGGAATATCTCGCTCTTCCAACTTCATATCCAGTGGCTCATAGAAAATCTGAGCCTTCATTTTTCCACCCATAGCGTATCCTCCTTCTACAATATTCTTGAGAATGAGAAGAATTGCCCGCTGATCCACGCAGACTACGTAACGCTGATCTACGCTGATTCTCCCGAACCTGGGAAGGGCTGCCCGGTTTCGTGCTTCCGGTTTCTGGTCTTTTACTTCTCCTATCAGCGTTAACCAGCGCTATGAAGTCAGCGTAAATCTGCGGGCTATTTCTCTCCTTATCTATCCATATTTCAATTCCTGATCTTTTATTTCTCCTATCAGCGTTAATCAGCGCTATGAAGTCAGCGTAAATCTGCGGGCCATTCCTCTCCTTATCTATCCATATTTCTTCATATACGGAGTCAGGAATTTCTTTGCGGCTTCTGTAACATCCCACGCTTCGGGCCAGAAGCACAGGTCTATAGTCCACCATTCGCCCTCGAAGCCTGCTTCCATGACAGCCGGGATGATCTCGTCGAAGTTCAGAACGCCTTCCCCGAAAGGACAGTGTGTGCTGGTTTCATCTTCGTGTAGAGTTTCGTCTGAGTCAATGAGGTGGAGATGACCGATTTTGCCTTTCAACATCTGGGCAAATTCCACCGCGCCGCCAGCCAGCGTCTCTTTCTCTCCCTCCTGGCGAGCCGCTACCACTGAGCACATGTGCGCGTGGCAGGCGTCGAACATTATCTTGAAATTGGGGTGGTCTACGGCATCCAGCATCTTTACTACTTCGCTGGGCTTGTTATACATGAAGCCAGGCTCGAATTCCCATACCACCAGGACGCCGTTATCCTCAGCTATCTGTGCGCACCTTTTCCATAGGCTGGCGATGCGATCAAACACGACCTTTGGATCCACACCTGGTACGCCTTCATCTGGAGGGGATACGGTATCCACGCGGAGCGCCGGCGACCCCAGATCCAGACAAAGCTGAAGGTTTTTCTTGAAGAGGTTGAAGTACATATCATCCTCTTGCGCCTCATCCGTACCAGGCCCCGGCGACCCCCAGAAATCAGCCGCTATTCCTGAGACGCCCAGACCGTAAAAATCCATGAGGCCCTTTACTGCGTCCCGGTCTTTCTTCATGGGATAGTCGTCTGGGTGAATATGCGGCTTGAATGCGCCGATTTCCACACCGTCAAAGCCCAGTTCACTCAGCGTTTTGACTACAGTGTCAAATGGGATCGGGTGATCTTCGTAGGGGCCAAATGTATAAGCCCAACTGCCGACCGAAAGTTTTGCCATCGTGTAACTCCTTTCCTGTTTTCGAACTACAGGCATTTGCCTGAATACGGCCAATACAGCCGCTTTTTCTTATCCTGCAAAGCACATATAATACATGCTCATCTAACAAGCACTGTTGGGGATGATTGTCGAGATAAGTTGTTTGCCTGATAATTTAACATGATTTGCGGAATATTGCAACTATTTTATCGCTGGTCCAAGCATAAATCTTTGATACGCGGCACCGCGTATCAAAGATTTATGCCTGGGAGATGTATTATGTATATACATTTGTATGATGAACTGGTATAATGACTGGATTCCAGCTTTCGCTGGAATGACAGGTTGTTTATCTGCCGGCGGAATGGCATAAGACTTATCCGCTTACTGATAATCGACAAAGGTGAATAGTTACCAAGAAACGTACTTTTCAGGAGGAGATTTGTTATGAGAGGAAGAATAGGACGAGCCACGTTTACATGGGTATTTATTTGCGCGATTATCTTTGCTATGGGTAACCAGACATCCGAAGCAGGCCTAAGAGAAGATCTTGGCCTGGTGGCTCTCTGGACTCTCGATCAGGGAACCGTCAACAATAACAACGTTGATGATGTTTCTGGACAAAACGACGGTGCGATTACAGGCAGTCCTAAGAGCGTGCCAGGACATATCGGAGATGCTCTGGATTTTGACGGGGCAGTTGATCTGATACGAATGACCGACGACATCATCTTTCCCAGTATAACTATGGAGGCGATTATCAACCCAACCTTAGGCACGCGTAGCCCCATTTACGACAAATATAACTATGGTATACAACTGTTGGACAGTGATAATGTGGGGATATGGATCAGAGCTGACACTGAGGTGGGAAACCAATGGCCTTCCGCCTACATACCTTTCCCCACAGATGGACAATGGCATCACGTCGTGGGAGTTGTGGACGACCAGCAAAGTGTGAGGATATACCTGGATGGTGAATTGGGAGTCGCCACTGACGCTCCTGATTCCATCAGCGTTGACTATGGGGCTTCACAGAAGCCTACCATCGGCTATTCGCAACACATGGGCGGCATCTGGTACGAGGGAGCGATCGACGAAGTTGCCGTATACGATAGAGCATTGAGTGACGCCGATGTGCAAAATCTGTATGGCGCGAATTTCATTGGTACCGCCGCCGCGTCCCCGGCTGGGAAACTCGCTACCACCTGGGGAATGCTCAAGCACTGATCATTCTGCCCATCAATTGCCACTGAGAACTTGCTGAGTGGCAATTGATGGCACTCGTTTTGTCGGATCTATTGCAGAACATAAGCCGGAACACAAAGGCTAGAAAGGATTTCTAAAATGAAAGCGACACCAAGACCCCTGGCGTTTTTCATCTCTATTACTATTCTCGCTGCTTTCACGTCATTATCTCAGGCAGGTCTAAGAACGGACCTGGGAGCGGTAGCAATATGGAGTCTCGATGAAGACACTATCGACAAGCTCATCGTCGAGGATAGCTTTGAACAGAACAATGGCACAATTACCGGAGGGCCAAAAAACGTCCCCGGTTTTGCCGGAGAGGCCCTGGATTTTGATGGGATAATCGATCTGGTACGAATGACCAGCGACATCATCTTTCCCAGCGTGACGATGGAGGCGATCATCAAACCAACCTTAGGCACGCGTAACCCCATCTACGACAAATATAACTATGGCATTCAACTGATGGACAATAATACTGTGGGGATATGGATCAGAGCTGATACTGAGGTGGGAAATCAATGGCCTTCCGCCTACACACCCTTTCCCACGGATGGCGAATGGCATCACGTCGTGGGAGTCGTGGAAGACCAGAAGTCGGTAAAGATCTATATTGATGGCGAGTTGAAAAAGACTACTGCCGCGCCTGATTCCATCAGCGTTGCCTATGGAGCCTCACAGAAGCCCACTATCGCTTATACACAGCATATGGGCGGCATCTGGTATGAGGGATCTATCGACGAAGTTGCCGTATATGAAGGAGCCTTGAGTGACGTCGACGTGCAAAGACTATTTACCGGAAGTTTTGCCGTGGAACCCGATGAGAAAATGGCGGTCACCTGGGGAATGCTCAAGCAGCAGTAATACGGTTTGTAGTTTCAAATGAGACTTTTATGGATAGCTTCCATAATCGCCAAAATATACGCAATGACGAAAATAGCAGGACAGGGTGTTTCTTTTGTAGGGGTGGGTAAACGTTTTTTTGATGGAATCAAAAAAACGTTTACCCACCCCTACACGGACTGTCGCCGCAATCCAATCGTCTCGTTTCTAACCACAAACCGTATAACAGTCTACCGCTTGACCTTCTCCACGATAGCTTTGATAACCTGATCGAACTCGCGCACCTTGAGTAACCTGTATATTACATAGAGGACTGGCATGGCCACGATTATCGTGGCCATGAGCGAGAGCTTGCTCCCCACAAAACCTGATAGCTGATTGTGAGTCAACAGGGCAACTATGCCCATACCTGCGGCGGCAATGACCGATCTCAGAAAGACTGATCCCAGATTATACCCGCTGAATCCGTTCACGCGACGCCACAGGAGACTCAATACCAGAACGAAATTCACCGTGATGGAACATGCAGTTGAGATGGCCAGAGAGCGGTGATCGAAGCCCACGCCGAATATCAGGATAAAGTTCAGAAGCATATTGAGGGCGATGGTGAATAGGCTCACAATAACCGGTGTGCGCATATCCTTGAGGGCGATAAATCCATCCGTGGCTATCTGACGACCAGAATAACCACAAAGCCCAAATGCGTAGCAGAAGAGCGCTCCGCCTACCCTGATTGTGTCGTCCTGCCCGAATTCGCCGCGCTCAAAGATGAGAGAGACTATAGGCTTGTTGAGAGCTATCAGCCCGGCGGCGGCGGGCAGCGTGAGTATGAACATCATCTTCAGAGCGTAGGTGATAGTCCTCTTATACTCGTCCATGTTGTTCTGGGCGACGAACTGAGAAAGCGCTGGCAGGGATGCCGTTGAGATAGCAACTCCGATGACCCCTATGGGAAGATGCACGATTCTGAATGCCTGTCCATTCCATGTTATCCATCCTCCGCCCTGAGATGCAAAGAAATTGTTGAGGAGTAGGTTCACCTGTAGTGCAGCGTAGCCCAACAACGCTGGCACTATCAGCCTCATGACCTGTCTAAGACCTGGATCGGTGAAGTTCAGGATAGGCCTATAGCGAAACCCAACGCGCCACATAGATGGTATCTGTACGAGGAATTGCAGCGCGCCGCCCACCAGCACTCCTACAGCCATACCTGTAAGCGGATGATACCCTAGCTTCGGTGCGGTGTAATACCCCCAAACCCCAACGATCACAGAGCCTAGATTGAAGAAAGATGATGCCGACGCCGGAACTCCGAACCGCCCCTTGCTGTTAAGCAACCCCATAGCGATAGCTGCCAGGGATACCAGCAAGAGGAAAGGAAACATGATTCGGGCAAGGTAGATCGTCAGTGCACGTTTGTCAGCAAAACCAAAACTCGATTCCTCCGGGAGAACTGTGTCAAACCCCTCTCCCCTATAGATGAATCTGACTATAAACGGCGCCAGAGCAATACCTATTATGATAACGATGACCAGTATAACAGCTGTGGCGTTGAAAACCAGACTTGTCAAGCGCCATGCAGCTTTTTCCCCTGATTTGTTCTCCACATCCTTGAAAATCGCGATAAATGCCTTGCTGAGTATACCCTCGCCGAACAGGTCTCTCATCATGTTGGGGATGAAGAAAGCCGCCATAAAACAATCCAATTCCGTCTCCGCCTTGAACAGAGCGGCGAGGACCGACATACGCACAAGCCCCAACACCCGCGAGCACATAACCGCTATGCTGACGATCCCGGCAGATCGGGTCAGTCTGGAACGTGTTGAGCTAATTTCCAATTCTTCTTCTGAGGCGTTCTGCGTCATTCTGTGGCTAAACTCCTGGGACTCTGAGCTTGCGATCTTCGGCCCAGAGAAGTTCATGTTTGACGTTTCAGAGATACATTTTAGAAGCCCTTCCTGAGAGCACGGTCATCTTGACTGCGCTTTCAGGGGCAAAATTCCCACTTGACGATTGGAGGTGATATAGGGTATTATAATAGACACGCCGGCGTGGTGAAACTGGTAGACGCACTGGACTCAAAATCCAGCGGGCTGTGAAGTCCATGTCGGTTCGATTCCGACCGCCGGCACCAACCTAAACTAGCGTCATTGCTTGATTTATCCTGCCTTA
>SDBU01010074.1_pt1 | contig 10521 bp, 12 predicted proteins | sample 2277071 | NCBI WGS metagenome assembly SDBU01 (sample SAMN10397929, study PRJNA504765) | marine sediment metagenome | isolation source: marine sediment core GS08_GC12, 126 cmbsf | place: Arctic Ocean: Gakkel Ridge, Loki's castle | collected 2008
GATATCACCTTCCCTATTAATGTACTCTTCAAATACAGCACTATGCTCTGCCTCGTGCAGACGCTGTAAAATAACCTGCTTTGCCGTTTGAGCAGCAATACGCCCAGCATTATGCGGAGTAGCCTCCACCGCAATAGCCTCATCAATCTGCGCATCTGACTTGATTTTACGCGCCTCATCTAATGATATCTCGCGGCGAGGATCTGAAGGTTGCTCAACTACGGTTTTCTCAGCCCATACTTCGACTTTGCCCGTAGCAGGGTCAAGCTTGACCGAAATTTCCTGGTGAGGAGCAAAATTCTCCTTCCTAAAAGCTGAGACAAGCGCCGCCTCTACTGCACTGATAACCACTTCCCTGGGCAGGTTCTTCTCAGCCGAGAGCTGCGTGATAGCCAGCAGAAACTCGGTCTTCATCTTGGATCCACACCTCCACCTATTGTTTTAATAAGTAATTAAAAAAGTGGGATTAGACCCACTCAACTAATTACTCTTCGTCTGGATTGAGTATACCATAATTAATCCTAAGATGCAATATTCAGTAAAGGAGGTCATCCTTCACTTGTGAAGGACTAATCATATGAACGAGTACTGAATATTGCATCTGCTGCTGCAAGAATTTAAGTGGTGCCACATATCCCGGTGCCTGGTGGGGTCTTATTGTATTATACACCAGTTCCCATTCTAGTAGCTCTCTATCACTTCATAGAATTCCCCAGTATGAGTCCGGTGGGCTAGCTCAACAGGACTTTCAAGAATATCTGACCAGTGTGAGGCAGTTGGGTAGCTTGACAATGGAGCATGTAAGGATTTAGGATTCTTTTTGAGGTCGTACTAGATAGGGAGCTAGCGGTGCCATGAACCTGCAATCCGCTACAGCAGGGTTGAGTTCTCACCTGAGGCCTTTGTCTGGTAGGACTGCCTGGGCTAAGCGGTGTTGAAGGCCAGGTCCTGCGCGACAGGACACTATGAATCCCGTCAGGTCTGAGAGGAAGCAGCGGTAAATAGTAGCTTCTGGGTGCCGTGGGGATACCTGGGCGGAGATGGCCAGCTTGAGCAAGCTATGAGACAAGGTCGATGGCAGGTGCACGGCCTCATAAGTTTTTACGAAAAGGGTGTATGTCAGAGGTGACTAAGAAGACAATCCCTGGGAAGCGCTATCTGGAGACAGAGTCGCTTCTGGCTCAAACCAGGAGGTTGATGCGCCGTTTTGGCCTTCGGCCGAGAAAAGGACTGGGGCAGCACTTTCTTATTGATGGGGAAGTACTTGGGTTTATTACCTCGGCTGCGGAGCTCGACCTTAAGGATATTGTTATGGAAATAGGCCCGGGTCTGGGTATACTGACCAGGGAGCTAGCCAGGCAGGCAGGTCGGGTTATCGCTATAGAGCTGGATAGCAGATTAGCTGCCATTTTGAAGCAGACCCTGGCTTCTTTTGATAATGTCGCCATCATCAATGAGGATATTCTTCGGATTGAACCGGCAGCTTTATTGAAGGGGCAGAAGGCGATAGATAGTCCTTTCAGCTATAAGGTGGTAGCTAACCTCCCTTATTATATTTCCTCTCCTGTATTGCGCCATTTTCTTGAGGCTTCGGTTAAGCCTCAAATTATGGTAGTTATGATACAAAAGGAGGTGGCTGAGGCTATCGTGGCTGAGCCTGGTCAGATGAGCCTGTTGAGCGTCAGTGTGCAGTTTTATGGAGAACCGAGGATAATCAGGTATGTGCCAGCTCATTGTTTTTATCCTGTACCGGGGGTTGATTCAGCTATACTGAAGATTAAGATACATCCTCAGCCGGCAGTGGCGGTGGATGAAGGGGGCTTTTTTGAGCTGGTGCGGGCTGGCTTCAGAGTCCCCCGTAAGCAGATATGCAATTCTTTGGCTCAAGGTACGGGCTTGCCCAAGGCTGGAGTCTTATCCTTATTGGGGAAAGCAGATATAGTGCCGCAACGGCGGGCTGAGACCTTGACTCTTGAGGAGTGGGCGCAATTGTGGCGGGTGTTTAGGGAGGAATCGGCATGCTGACTGTTCTGGCACCGGCTAAGATAAACTTGACCCTTGAGGTTGTAGCCGAGCGCCCGGATGGCTTTCATGAAATCCGCAGCGTTATCCAGACCATAAATCTATGTGATAGCCTTTCTTTCCAGTTGAGCCAGAGTGTCGAGTTCAAGTGTGATGAGCCGAGTTGGGTTCCAGAGGAAAGTCTCCTATCCAGGGCAGTCGGGTTGCTTCAGAGGGCTACAGGATGTCCCAAGGGAGCAGCAATAGAGGTTAAAAAACGCATTCCATTGGTGTCGGGATTGGGTGGGGATAGCAGTGGTACTGCAGCCATCCTGCGGGGGCTTAACAAGCTCTGGGGACTGGGTTTATCGGAGGAGGAATTGCTTGAACTAGCCTTACAGCTAGGTTCAGATGTAGCTTTTCTTCTCTATGGTGGAACAGCTCTGGTTGAGGGTAGGGGTGAGTTGGTAACTCCACTGCCTTCATTGCCTCATATGTGGGTTGTCCTGATGATGCCACCAGTGCCCAGACCGCAGGGGAAGACACAGCGGCTTTATGCTAGCCTGGAGGCTGGTCACTATACGCCGGGGCAGGTTACGTACAGGCTCGCGGGTTTGCTAACCGGGGGTAAAGGGGTAACGCCGCCTATTCAGTTTAATGTGTTTGATGATATTGCCTTTGATTGCTTCGCCGGGCTTGAGGAATATTGGCAGCAGTTTTCGGAGGCGGGAGCTCAGGAAATTCACCTGGCTGGCTCAGGACCGGCTCTATTTACCCTGGCGGAAGATAAGGCTGAGGCTGAGAAGATTTATAATAATCTTCAAGGGCAGGGTTTGGAATCTTATCTAACTGAGACGTTAGAGGCTATCGAGCCATTGGAATAAATAGCTATTTGGGGTAAAATGGTAAAAATGGAAGCTTTAGCAATTATTGTTAGCTATCTCCTTGGCTCCATTCCCTTCGCCTATATTGCCGGTCGCCTGATAAAGGGGATAGATATTCGGCAGGCAGGGGGTGGTAATGTAGGTGCCTTGAACGCCATGCGGGAGGTTGGAACGGCTGCCGGTCTCGGGGTTCTCGCGGCTGACATGGCTAAGGGTGCGGTGGCAGTGCTTATTGCGCAGTGGCTTGGTCTTTCCCTGGTATTCGTGTTCGTCACTGGCTTTGCCGCAGTGGTCGGGCATAACTGGCCCGTTTTTCTCAAATTTAAGGGGGGCATGGGGACAGCTACTACCCTGGGGGTGTTCCTCGTCCTGGTGCCTGTCCAGTTTGCCATAAGTTTCGCAATAATGGTGATAGTTATCCTTATTACCAGCAACTTTAGGCTGGGGATGGCAGTTGGGCTGGCGCTCCTTCCCCTGATTATCTGGGGATTTGGTGGGGAAGGCAGCATTATTGCCTATTCACTGGCGCTTCCCGTCTTCAACGGTTTGAGGGCAATACCTTCGATAAGGAGAGACATCGCCAGAGCCGGCAGCAAAAGAGACCTTATTGTTGATAAGAAGTATAAACCCTGGCAAAAAAGAAAGTAGAAATAAAATATATCTAACTGAAACCTTGGGAGGTGTCAAATGAGCAACACACAGGAAAATCTGCAGTCAGCTTTTGCCGGAGAGAGCCAGGCCAACCGAAAATACCTGTTCTTTGCCGATAAGGCGGAAAAGGAAGGTCATCCCCAGATAGCCAGGCTATTTCGTGCTGCAGCGGAGGCGGAGACAGTTCATGCACACTACCATCTTAAGACTATGGGGGGCATTGGCTCAACCAGGGACAATCTGCAAACGGCCGTAGAAGGGGAAGGCTACGAATTCAGGGAAATGTATCCCGCTTTCATTGAGCAGGCCGAAGCCGAAAATAGCAGCGGTGCTCAAACTGGTTTCGAATGGGCGAACAAGGTGGAGAAAATCCATCACGGCCTGTATCAGAAGGCGCTTGCAGACCTTGAAGCGGGAGAACAGATAAAGGATGAGCCTTACTTTGTCTGCCAGTGCTGTGGCAATACAGTGGGTGGGGAAGCCCCTGAGAAGTGCCCCGTCTGCGGTGCGCCGCGCAAGATGTTCAAGCGCGTGGAGTAGGGAAGGGGATGGAAGAAAAAGAACGAGTCATTGAAGGCAAGCTTCAAAAGCTAATTACAAGAATAAAGGTGGTTGGTTACAAAGAACATTGGATAAGGCTTACAAGAGAGTATGTTAATGAACTTCAGCAAAGAGGTGTATATTGCGTAGATAGATTTGTACAAAGATTGAAGCGTTGCACTAATGGTAAAGACCCAAGAGGATATTGGGATGTTCTTATGGAAGGGCGGTTCGCTATTATACTTGCTAGGAACGGCTTTAAAGAAATTCACATAGAGTATTCTGATAAAGGCATGGACATAAAAGCCAACTGGAATAGAAATGCGATTTATTTTGATGTAACAAGAAAACGTTCTAAAGTAGACGAATGGGCGGAACAGTTGGAAGACCCTAAGCTACCATCAAATAAGACCCGAAATATCATTGGGAAGATTGATTCGAAATTAAAGCAATTAAAGCCTGGTGGAATAAATATCGTGGTTTTCTGGAGTGCTACTGTAGCGGTGCTTAAGCCTGATATGGAAGAAGCCTTCAAGAACATTAAAAATGACCCAGAGAAGTATAAAGACCTAAGCGGTGTGTTATTCACTGAGGATGGAGGAGTTGACGTTTCAACCCTGAAACAATTCTATCTATTGGAAAACGATAAGGCTCTAAAGCCTTTAGGAGCTCGCTTAGCTAGAAAGTTAGACTTTCTACATGAGCAAAACCCTAAGCAGTTACGACGGCACTTTAAAGCATCTCGCTTCATCTAACCAACCACCCCTTAACCAGCCTCTCCTCACCCTGCTTACTTTTTATCTTCTCGTCCAGCCTGGCTTCGTGGAGCAGGTTCAGTATTTCTTTGATACGGGGGCCGGGGGCAATGCCCATCCCCTTCAGGTCTTCGCCGGTTAGGGCTGGCTTGATGTAGCGAAGCTTATTTAGAAACAGCTGGATGTGCCGGCGAACCACCGGAGAGTCGCTGGCTAAGGAATTGGCTGTAATTGCGAGTGGGGCATAACTGTGAAGCAGGTGGTAAATAAGGCTGGGGGCGAGTTCGGGGTTGTCCAGCGACTCCAGTTTGGCTTCGATGCCGATCGTGTCCCGGAGGGTTTGGGCCAGGGATTTGGGTAATCTCAGATATGAAATTAACTGTTCACTCTCCTCCTCAGTCAGGCGATAAGCCAGGAGAGCCAGGTAGAGTCCAACAGGGGGTGGGTTGGGGGAGGTCGGCTGCCTTGCCTGCTTGAATTTTCCCGCTAGCCAGCCGTTGCCCTTTAGAGCCGGGTGCAACCTTGGCAGCACGCCTAGCTCATCGGCACGGCGCAGGACCTTCTCCGGTAATTTTTCCTTTAATATGAGCTCAAGCTCATGTCGGATTCGGTCGCCACTGATAGTATCCAGCATGGGTATGTCTCGTTTGAGTAGCTGGAGGGTGGCTGGTTCCACTTGGAAGTCCAGCCGCTGCTCGTAGCGCAGACCGCGCCAGATGCGAGTAGCATCATCAATAAAGCTTTTTTCATGTAGAACGCGGATAAGTTTAAGCTCAAGGTCATCTAAGCCGCCATACAGGTCAATCAAGTCGCCGTAGCGGCTGGGGTCGAGGCAAATAGCCATGGTGTTGATGGTGAAGTCGCGCCGGGAGAGGTCACTATTGAGAGAGCCTGGCTGCACCCTGGGCAGGGCTCCGGGCTTGATATAAGTCTCGGAGCGGGCGGTAGCCAGGTCAACACTCCATTTATTCCACTGGAGCTTAGCTGTGCCGAAACGGGGGTGGGTTATGAGCTTTCCCTGCCTATCCCGGATAATCTGGTGGGCCAGTTTTATAGCATCGCCCTCCACTACCAGGTCAAGGTCGAGGTTAGATTTCCCCAGGAGCAGGTCACGAACCACGCCACCCACAAGGTACAGGCTCTGCCCTCGACTATGAGCAGTCTCACCAGCCGTTTGCATAAGGTCGACTAGCTCTGCCGGTAGCCGGGCTTCTATTTTGCTGGCCAGATTGATAATCTTGCCCATTTACTTTGTAATGCTTAGTTGGAATTATAGCACAGGTTGTTGCTGACTTCATCGGTTGTTATTTGATAGCCATTTTCTTATAATGAGTCCAACGAGGTAATGGGTATGAAAGTGGTTGCAATTGTGGGAATGTCTGGCGCTGGCAAATCGGAGCTGGCCAGAGCGTTTGAGGAGAGCAGCTTCACCAAAATACGATTTGGGGATATAACAGATAAGGAAATAGAGGAGAGGGGCTTGGAGTTAAACGAGGAAAGTGAGCGCTACATCAGAGAGCTCCTCAGGCAAGAGCATGGTATGGCGGCTTATGCCAAGCTGAATTTACCTATCATTGATGAAGCATCAAAACATTCGGATGTGGTTATTGATGGTCTTTATTCCTGGGAGGAATACATCTTTCTGAAAAATTATTATAGGGAAGACTTCTATGTGGCAGCTGTTTTTGCATCTCCCGGGACGAGGTATGAGAGGCTGACCGGCAGGTCTAACCGGCGCCTGACATTGGAGGAAGCCACTGGTCGGGATAGGGCAGAAATAGAGAATATTAATAAGGGCGGACCTATCGCCATGGCTGACTTCACCATCGTAAATGAATCATCTGTGAAAGACCTGAAGTCAGAAGTGAAAAGCATTATTTCTGCATTAAGATGAAAAGATTAACCAGACCCGATGCCGATGAGTATTTTCTAAAGGTAGCCTCTGTGGTAGCCGAACGTGCAACCTGTCGTCGTCACCACGTGGGGGCGGTGGCGGTGAGGGATAAGCATATACTGGCTACGGGCTACAATGGAGCTCCCTCCGGCCTTAAAGATTGCTTTGAGCTTGGCTGTCTGAGAGATGAACTGGATATACCCTCGGGGACGCGACACGAAATATGCCGGGGCATCCATGCTGAGCAGAATGTAATCGTACAGGCCAGTCTTCACGGCGTTAGCATTGAGGGAAGCACTGTTTACTGCACCCATACACCATGCGTGCTATGTGCCAAGATACTGGTGAATGCTCGGATTAAGCGGTTTGTCAGCTTTGGCAAGTATAACGATGATGCATTTGGAGATATGTTCAAAGACGCCGGTATAGAGGTTGACATAAAGAAAAGACCATCATCCAGAATAAGCTATCTGGACTGACCTCTTGACGTTGGTGATAAAATAAGTAAACAGTTAATTTACCGGAGATAGGTGATGTCGCAACTGCATGCCAAGGTAATTGTCAACCCTGTGGCCGGAGCCAATTCTACGCGCCGGAAGTGGTCTCGTATTAAGCAACTCCTTGAGCATGTTGGTCTATCGTTTGACTACCAATATACTGAGGGTGTAGGTCATGCCATAGAGCTGGCTCGGGCGGCAGCCAGCGACGGTTATCGGTACTTGGTAGCTGTTGGTGGCGATGGGACCATTCACGAGGTAGCCAATGGCATGCTTTCTTCCACCAACTCAACTACTACTGCCCTTGGTATAGTCAGCACCGGGACGGGCAGCGATTTTGTGCGTTCGGTGGGTATTCCCCGGGATTATACCACTGCTTGCTCATTATCGGTTAGCTCCCGAAGGTTGTTGATTGATGTTGGCGTTGTTGAGTATCAGAGGCAGGGACAAACCTTGCAGCGCTTCTTTGTTAATGCCGCTGGTGTCGGCTTTGATGCTGCGGTGGCGCAGACTACCGAAAGGTTCCCCAAGCACTTTGGTGGTACCATCACCTATCTGGCTGGGTTAATGTTGACTCTATTTCGCTATCGGAACAAATCGGTTGTCCTGAGAATAGGCGATAAAGTAGAGTCCGGTCGTATTTTAAGCGTGGTGGTGGCTAATGGGTGCTACTTCGGTGGGGGAATGCGTATGGCACCTGAGGCTGAACTCGGCGACAGGTTGCTGGATGTGGTAATTATTGGCGATATTGGCAAGTTTGAACTGCTGAAAGCATTGCCAACGGTATATAATGGGACCCATATCAGCCACCCTAAGGTCAGGATGGAAAAGGCGCCCCGTATCTCCATTGAGTCATCGGAGCCTATCCTGGTACATGCCGATGGTGAACTCCTTGGGGAAGGTCCGGCCTCTTTTGGGATAGTGCCAGCGGCGTTGAGCATTGTGGTGTAGTTATACCAGGTGGCTCAGATGTTTTCTCCTTGATATGCTCCCTGGTAGCCTTCTGTCTCCTGCGTCAGCTGTAAGAAAATAAGTTGCACAATTCTGGCATTTCTCTGTAAGCGAAACCCTTGCGGGTTATAGACCACCAGGAGAGACTGAGAACGGCCGGAGTAGCCGGCGTCCCATACTGCATTGTGCACAGTGACACCGCATCGAAGCAAACTTGACCTTGGTCTGGCTAGTGCCATCAAATTATTGGGCAGGTGGACAATCTCATTATAGGTAATGAGATAAGCACCGGGCGGCAGGTCAATAAAACCAAGACCATCAAATACCAGTGGAGCTAAATCAGATACCAACCTCTCGTTGTTGGCAAGTGCTATCTTGCCTGAAGACTGAAGCATGGCCACTTCACGCAGGGTGAGGTCAATGCCATTGGGCTGCACCTGTTCCTTGAGGTCGATGTAGGCTTCTATCAGAGGTGGCTCTTGCTGTAGTAACCGGTGAATATCCTGCTTGGATAAAATAGCTGCCATTCTTTATGTTTCCTATTCTCATCATTCATTTTACCATATGCTGTATCTACATGTAATTGACAAAATGTATAAATGCTTTATAATTTAACAGACCTTGAGTAAATATAAGGGAGGGAAAATCATGGCAGTAAAAATAGTTACCGATAGCAGTGCGGATGTGCCTGCCCAGCTAGTTCAAAAGCTGGGGATTACAGTAGTGCCCCTGTATTTGCGTTTTGGAGAGGAAGTCTACCGTGACCGGGTGGACATCAGCGAAGACGAGTTCTATCAGAGGTTGGAACATGACCCTGTCCATCCCAGCACTACTCAGCCTACACCACAGGATTTTATCAATGTCTATCAGGAATTGTCAAAGGAGGCTGACGGGATAGTTTCCATTCACATCTCCAGTAAATTAAGTGGCACCTGTAACTCAGCACTCCAGGCCAGGGATATGATAGAGAAAGGATGTCCCATTGAGGTGGTCGATTCGCAATCAGTGTCGATGGGCGTGGGACTAATAAGTATTGCTGCTGCCACCGCCGCTAAGGCTGGAAAAGGTTTACAGGAGGTGTTGGCTGAGGCAAGACAGGCTATTCCCAATATATATCTTCTTGGTCTCCTTGATACCCTCGAATACTTATATCGGGGTGGGCGAATTGGTAAGGCAACGCAGCTATTAGGCTCAATATTAAATTTGAAACCTCTGCTTAAGCTGCAGGAGGGGGAGGTGGTGCCAGCTGGCCGAGCTCGTACTCGTTCTAAGGGCATTGACAGGTTGTTTGATTTTGCCAAAAACGCCGCGAATATTGAGGATTTGTCTGTTGTGTATAACACCACACCTGACGAAGCACAGAGCTTGGCTGAGCGTATAGGCTCCGTATTCGCCAAAGAGAAGATTCGCATTGCCACGATAGGGCCTATGCTGGGTGTGCATTTTGGTCCAGATGCGCTAGTTGTAGCTTTTAGGGAGAAGGCGACCGTATAGGGTAATCGCTGCTCTTATGAAGCTAACTCTATCGTAAATGCAAATAATATTTCTCTATAAATGTAGAAACAAGTCTCTATTGTGAAATCATAGTAATATTACCAGGTTACACCTGGGGTTACTACTATGTATTATGGCATGAATCAGGAGAATGCACTGCTAATTGGTGTGAATACGATTTAAGTAGATGGCAGATGTTTACCTCCCTATTTATTTTCTCCACTAAGACTACTCTAGCCACTTGTTGGCTGGAGGAAAGTATTCACCGCGGCTGAGCTCTTGCCCGATGTTGCTAGTTGAAGAGAAGTACCGCATAGATGGTCTAGACTTTTAATTAGTCGTCCCGTGGTGTTAAAATGTTTAAAGGGCATAAGCACTCGTCAAGCGGGGGTTGACCGGGACATGAGTGGCACTATCGACCATGACGAGCTTATGGAGCTTCGCCAAAAGGAAGTACGGTTAGGCACTAGTGATAAGTTGATGGAGCTTTTCACCACTCATCCGAATATGCTCAAAAGGATAAAGCACTTATCCACTCTTGCCGTTTGAGCCGGTATGGCTCTCATTGACAAAGTCTGTGTAGTGCAGTCGAACCCGGCATGTAAAAGTGCAGCCAATTGTTGCTTCAGTGCCGGGGGCAATATTACCTACTCCAAATACAGACTCAGGTGAATGGAAAAGACTGAAAAGCAAGTAATAGCCTATACCTCGGCCTGTCATGGGTTGGATCATATTCTTGAGCTAGCATATGGAGCTGTCCTGATAGGTATCGCCCAGGAGTTTGGGGTGGGCCCCTTCGTTCTGGGGCTGTTAGCCAATATCGCAGGCTTCGCTTTCGGCGCAATGGCTCTACC
>SDBU01010076.1_pt1 | contig 10520 bp, 4 predicted proteins | sample 2277071 | NCBI WGS metagenome assembly SDBU01 (sample SAMN10397929, study PRJNA504765) | marine sediment metagenome | isolation source: marine sediment core GS08_GC12, 126 cmbsf | place: Arctic Ocean: Gakkel Ridge, Loki's castle | collected 2008
GTTTTTGGATGAGATCGGGAACTTAACCTTGGCCACTCAGGTGAAACTCTTGAGGTTTATGCAAGAGAAAAGAATTGAAAGGGTAGGAGGAACCAAGTCCATTGAACTGGATGTAAGAATCATCACTGCCACCAACCTGGATCTAGAAAAGGCGGTCAAAGATGGCTCCTTCAGGGAGGATTTATATTATCGCTTAAACGTAATTACCATACCTCTTCCCCCTTTAAGAGAGCGTCGGGATGATATCCCTCTTTTAGTGGAGCATTTCTTGCAGAAATACAGGTCAGAATCTAAGGGAAAAACAAAATATGTTCTGCCGGAAACTATGGATCTTTTAATGAGGTATGACTGGCCGGGTAATGTGAGAGAACTAGAAAACGTTATCGAAAGAGCTACAGTGATAGGAAAGAGTGAAGCCATCCTCATTGAAGACCTACCTTTGGGAATACAAAAACAAAAAGTGATCTCTGGGCCAGGGCTGGAGATTTCACCCGAGAAAGTTCCCTTTGAGCAAAGAGTGGAGAATTTCGAGAAAAGACTAATAGTTGATGCTTTGGAAAAGACAAATTGGATCCAGACTAAGGCCGCCCAGCTTTTAGGTACCAGCCGCAGTATCATGAAATATAAGATGAAAAAATACGGTATAAAAAGGGGTGAGGGAAGGAGAGAAGAGAATGAGTGATGTGAAGAAGAAAGCCAAACGAATCCTCTTGGTCGATGACCATAAGAACACAAGGATTCTGGTGAACGAACTCCTGAGCGGTGTAGGCTACCGGGTTTTGGAGGCGAAAAACGGGAAAGAGGCTATGGGACTGGTTGAGATTGGCCCGATCGATCTAGTAATGACTGACCTGAAGATGCCTGGGATGGATGGTATTCAGCTCACACGTGCCATCAGGAGGATAAGGCCCGATCTTCCCATAATCGTTTATTCGGCGCATCGTTTCATTGACACTGCACCAGCAGCTCTCAAAGCAGGAGCTAACGAGTACCTGGCCAAACCCTTCCTGCGAACCAAAATAGAACAGGCCGTTGAGCGTTTACTGAAAGAACAAGAGTAGTCTAGTATCTAGAATCATCTTGAAGGACAATGTGTTGCTTTTCAAGAATAGTTAGGAAAAGAAGAAAGGCTTGTCTTTAGTGAATATTTATTCTTCTTTTGGATTTATCTTGAATCCAGTGCCGGCCGGGATTAACCTACCGACAATTACATTTGCTTTAAGCCCTTTTAAGGTATCAACCTGTCCTGAAATAGCTGCCTCAGCCAGGACCTGCTTGGTTTTTTGAAAAGAAGCAGCCGACAAGAAGCTTTCCTTGTCTTGCAGGGCCGCTTCAGATATGGTCAGAAGAACAGGCTTTACTGTAGCTGCTCTTTCCCCCCTCTCCTTTGCTTTGCTGTTGACCTCCTCAAGTTGGACCCTGTCTATCTTTTGGCCGGGAAGGTAATCGCTATCTCCGGCGTCTTCTATCTCCACTTTCCTCATCATCTGTCTTATGATTACTTCAAAGTGCTTGACATTGATATTTATTCCTTGCGATTGATAGACTTGCCGCGTTTGATTGATGAGGTATTCCTCTGTGGCCTCAATCCCCTTTGTATTTAAGAGAGTGCGAGGATAATCCTCTTTTCGAGGTTCGAAGAGTTCGCTAACGCGAGCCAGACCCTGCGGAATGTCTCCGCCCTTCTGAAATATTCCTCCCGTATGGAAAGTACGTAAAGTCATCTGGGTACCGGGTTCACCGATAGATTGGGCTGCTATCACTCCTACTGCCTGGCCAAGACTTACCAGTCTGTGGGTACTCATATCCCATCCATAACATTTCTGGCACAAGCCCCATTTTCCCTGACAGGTAAGGGGAGAGCGAATCTTTACTCTCTTTAATCCGCAGCGCTCAATTCTTTCTGCTAACTTCTCAGTTATCTCCTGGTTAGACTCAATAATTAGTTTTCTTGAGGAAGGGTCCATCACTGAAGATGCAGTTATTCTGCCCACTATTCTCTTCTTCAGAGACTCAGCTTCTTTCTCCTTCTCAGCTGAGGGTCCTATGAAAATACCAGCAGTTGTTGCGCAGTTCTTTTCAGTAATAATAACATTTTCCGCTGCCGCTACCAGTTTACGGGTAAGATAACCGGCGTAGGCTGTTTTCAAGGCAGTGTCTATCAGGCCCTTTCTGCCTCCTGAGGTAGAGATGAAATATTCCGCGGCGGTAAGACCTTCCTCGAAACTAGAGCGCACCGGCTCCTCGCCAATTCTTCCCTTTATTCCTCCTCCAGAAATGGGGTAGAAGTATTGTTTGATCAGGTGGGAAGGGATATTTGGCTCTCTTTTGAATGCCTCGTCCCAGAGTTCTCTAGCATAGATTTCCCTTATGGACTTAGCCATTAGACCCCTCATTCCTGCTATTTGACGCAGTTGATCGGTGGAGCCTCTTGCCCCTGATTTCCACATTAAATAGAGGGGGTTTAAGGGATTTCGGGAAAGATACTGGAGTACTTTTTCTCCAATTTGTTCAGCAAGTCTGGTCCTTAAGCCAATTATTTCTATATATCTTTCTTGCTGGCTTATTTCTCCTTTCTCGGCCAACAAGTTGAACCTCTTTACCTCCTCTTCAGTACGCGCTAAAAGTGGTTTTTTTTCTTTTATTTTAGGAATATCGGAAAAAGCAAAGGTTAGCCCGGATCTGGTGGCAAAATCAAATCCCAATCTCTTAATTTTATCCAAGACTTCTACGGTAATTACATTTCCGTATTTTTGCCAGATTATGCTCAGAATCTCAGCCAGGGTTTTCTTGTCAACCAATCTATTTTGAAACCCCATTTCCTGGGGCAGAGCTTGATTGAATATTACCCTACCGGGGGTAGTCTGGACCCACTTTTCATCTATAAGCAGTCTTATATTTTGATGAAGTCTTACCTTGTCTAACTCATAGGCCAGTACTACTTCGTCCGGGCAGGAGAAGGCTCTTTCTTTGCCATTTCCCCTTCTTTCCAGAGTCAAGTAGTAACATCCGGCAGCGATGTCTTGAGTGGGAGCAACTATGGCCTTTCCATTAGCGGGAGAGAGAATATTGTTAGTGGAAAGCAGCAAAGTCTTTGCCTCAAGTCGTGCCTGATAGGAAAGGGGAATATGGACCGCCATCTGATCACCGTCAAAATCAGCGTTGAAAGCGTGGCAGACCAGAGGATGAAGTTGAATAGCATTTCCCTCTATCAAAACTGGCTGGAAGGCCTGAATACCCAGCCTATGCAGAGTAGGGGCTCTGTTTAGGAGAACCGGGTGATCCTTGACTACCTTGTCTAATATTCTCCATACCAGCGGATGGCTCTCTTTTACCAGTGCATTGGCTCTTTTGATAGTCTCAGCTCTGCCTTCTCGCATAATCTCACCTAGAACAAAAGGTCTAAAAAGCTCCAGAGCCATACTCTCGGGCAGTCCACATTGGCACATCTTTAGGTCCGGACCGGGTACAATCACTGCTCTTCCCGAATAATCAACTCTTTTACCCAAGAGATTCTGTCGAAATCGGCCTTGTTTTCCCTTGATTATTTCACTCAAAGATTTGAGTGGCTTTCGGTCTCTCCCCAATACGGGTTGAGGCAGTTTTTCATTTTCCAGTAGTGCGTCTACGGATTGTTGAAGTAGCTTCTTTTGGTTCTGGATAACTATTTGAGAGGCGCCAGTCTCCAGCAAATGCTTCAGTTGATTATTGGTATTGATAACTCCCTGGTATAAATCATTAAGGCCAGAACTGGCAACCACTCCAGTCTCCAGTTGCACCACGGGTCGAAGGCCAGGAGGAATGACTGGAATAACTTTCAAAATCATCCACTCTGGCTTATTTCCTGAGTGGAGAAAATTTTTCACTACCTGTAATCGTCTGATTAACTTCAGTCTTTTATCTTTGGATTCTTCCTGGAGGAGTTGCTCCTTCAATTCATCCTTTGAGTGCTCGATATCCATCTTCTCTAGAATATTTAGAATTACTTCTGCTCCGGTGCCCGCCTGAAATGAACCTTCTCCATACAAATCTTTATATTCTTGATACTTCTTCTCCGGCAGGATTTGCAATTTCCTTAAGGAGGTCTGACCTGGATTTACTACCAGATAACTTGTAAAGCAGATTACTCTTTCTAGCTCCTTTTTGCTAAGTCCCAGTAGAAGAGGTAGGTAACTCCTGACATACCAGATATGGGCAACCGGGCTGGCCAGTTCAATGTGCCCCATTCTTTGGCGGCGAACCTTGCAGGAGATGATTTCAACCCCGCAGTTCTCGCATCTTACTCCTTTATGTTCCATTCCGATGTATTTTCCGCAGGAACATTGGTAGTTTCTGCTAGGACCAAATATCTCCTCACAAAAAAGTCCACCTCTTTCCGGCTTAAGAGTGCGATAATTAATGGTACCTGGTTTTCTGACTTCTCCATAAGACCGTTCTCTCATTTCTTCCGGAGAAGCTAGCCTTATGCTGATCCTATCAATATTGCTCATCTTCCATAATGGCTTTCTTTCTATTGCTTGTTTCCCTTGCATGGTCTTGATGGGAAGCTTTTTTTTATTTTTCCAGAACTCCAGATTTAGTCCCAGAGATTGAAGCTCCTTGACCAGAACCTTGAAAGACTCGGGAGTCTGAGTATCGAACTGGTTCTTTCCTTTTATTATCTGCTGACGCATCTTGGTTCTAGCCTGAGGATTATCCGATTTACTGGTAAGCATTTCCTGAAGAGTGTAGGCTGCTCCATAGCCTTCCAGGGCCCATACTTCCATTTCGCCAAATCTCTGCCCTCCCTGTCTGGATTTTCCTCCCAGGGGCTGTTGGGTAACCAAAGAATAAGGCCCGGTAGATCGAGCCTGTATCTTCTCAGATGCAATCTGAGTAAGTCTCATCATATACATATATCCCACAGCAACCTTCCCATCAAAAGCTCTGCCGGTTCGGCCATCATAAAGAACAGTTTTGCCCGATTCTGGCAGGTGAGCTTCTTTTAATAATGCTCTTATCTGATTGGCCTTAGGCCCCTCAAAAGCAGGGCATATCATTCGGGTATTCAGAATTTTGGCCACCCATCCCAAATGCATTTCTAGAATCTGACCAATGTTCATTCTGGATGGAACCCCCAAAGGGTTCAATACTAGTTGCACCGGAGTCCCCTCAGAAAGATAGGGCATGTCTTCTTCAGGAAGCACTTTGGCAACAATTCCCTTGTTCCCATGCCGACCACAGATTTTATCTCCTACTCTAATTTTGCGTCTGATGGCTACATATAGCTTGACTTTCTTTTTCACATCAGCTGGCAGGTCGTCCTTGTTTTCTTGCGAGAGCACCCTTATCATAATCACCTTACCCTTAATTCCATGCGGAACGGTGAGGGAATTGTTTTTGACCTTGCCTGCTTTTTCCCCGAAGATATCTGCCAGAAGTCTTTCTTTAGCAGTCGGTTTTATCTCCGCCTGGGGCGTTACTTTCCCTACCAGTATGTCCCCTGACTCAACTTCCGCTCCTATTTTAACGATCCCTTCCTTGTCCAGGTTCTGTAAGGATGATTTCTCCACATCAGGAACCTGGGCAGTTATCTTCTCCACTCCTGAGCTAAGTTCTTTTGCCTCAACCTGAAACTCTTCTATATGGATAGAGGTAAAAACATCTTCCTTAACCAATTTTTCACTTATTAGTATGGCATCTTCAAAATTGTAACCTTCCCAGGGCATGAAGGCTACTAGAACATTTCTGCCTAAGGATAACTTTCCCTGACAGATGGCGGCACCATCAGCTATAAAATCTCCTTTTTTGACTCTATCCCCCTGGGAGACAATGGGTCTCTGATTGAGGCAGGTTTTTTGGTTAGACCTTTTGAACTTACTGAGCTTATATTCCTCTATACTGCTTGTGGTTTTTATCCTTATCTGGTTAGCATCTACCAAGATGACCTGACCTTCTCTTTTTGCCCTTATCCCGCTCACAGAATCCGCGGCTACCTTCCCTTCCATGCCCGTCTGGACAAAGGGCTGTTCTGGGTTCTCCAGTGGAACGGCCTGACGCTGCATATTAGAGCCCATCAAGGCTCGATTAGCGTCATTATTTTCCAGAAAGGGGATTAATGAGGTAGAGACACTCAGCATCTGTTGAGGGGAGACGTCTATATAGTCTGTTCTTTTGCTGGAGACACTGACAATTTCCCCTCGGTATCTGGCTATTACCTCAGAACTGAGGAAACTTCCCTCTTTGTCTATAGTATCAGCACCGGTAATATAGAACTCATCTTCTTCTCGGGCATCAAGATAGACTACTTCTTGGCTTGCTTTTCCGGTAACCACTTTTCTATAGGGAGTTTCTAGAAAACCAAACTTGTTTATCCTGGCATAAGTGGCCAAAGAGGTAATCAGACCAATATTTTCCCCTTCCGGAGTTTCTATAGGACAAATGCGTCCATAATGGGTATAATGGACATCTCTTGTCTCCTCCTTGGCCTGAATTCGTCTCAAACCTCCCGCTCCTAGAGCAGATAATCTCCGTTTGTGGGTCAGCTCTGCTAAGGGGTTGGTCTGGTCCAGATACTGAGAAAGCTCTGCACGGCTAAAAAAGTCATTCACTGCCGCTCTTACTGCTCTGGCATTAATAAGAGAGCCAAGAGTAATACTATCAGGATTTTGCATATTCATCCCTTGCTGAATTGTCCTGGCCAGATGGGTTAACTCGATATGTAGTTGCTCTGACAAAAGCTCTCCTATCCTTCTCACCCTTTTGCCAGAGAGATGTTCCAGGCCCTTAACCTCTCTTTTCTCTCTCTTTGATTTAAGTAGATATTTTATAATTTCTACTATGTCATTTAGTCGAAGAATCTCCACCTGCCAGTCGGTATCCAAGCCCAACTCTTTATTGAGTTGGAATCTACCCGTTTTGCCAAGATTATAATGGCCAGGATCTTTGAAGCTCCGGTTAAAAACTTCATTAGCCGACCGGGAAGCGGAAGAGTGTTCGGAGGAAATTCCTGGCTGGATCTTAAGAAGAGCCTCTTGCTTGGAATTTACTCCATCCTTCTCAAAGCTTCTCTTAAGAATTTTCTTATCCTCGAGATTGGCAAATTTGTTGAGAACCTCAGCTGGTAGGCCGTCCATAGCCCTTATAAAGAGGGTAGCCAGGAATCCTCTTCCTCTATTAATTGAGACAAACAAAAGGTTATTCTTAATTTCAAAGTCCAACCAATTCCCTCTCTCTGGAATAATCCGAGCCCGGTATGATATTGGAGCGCCTGAGGCAGTTGAGGTGTCTTCTTCCAGAAAGAGACCGGGAGAGCGCTGCAACTGACCGATTATTATCCTTTCCGCTCCATTGATGACAAAAGTCTCCTCTTCGGTCATTAAGGGAAAATCTGCTAGATAAACCTCCTCTTCCATCACCTGTGCAGCTTCTTTGTTAATGAGGCGAAATTTAGCATAGAGCGGGAGGGAGTAGGTAAATTCCTCTTGTCGGCATTTTTCTAGAGAGTATTTGGGTTCATCAAAACGATATTCTACAAAATGCAAAACTAATCTTTCCTGATGGCTCTTCACCGGGAAGACATCTTTGAATATTGCCTGTAACCCCTCTTTTTTTCTGACTTGGGCTGGGATATCCTTTTGCAGGAAATCCTCAAAAGATACTCTTTGCATCCCCAGCAGATTGGGGGGTTTCAGTACCGGGCTGGATTTAGTAAAATCTATCATCCCTTTCCCTTTTTGCATCTAATTCTGTCGATACATTCTTTCAGGAGCAGCAGGGATTCTCAAGTCCAGTCGCCACTCACTCACCGAACGCCTGGAAATAGAAAGGCCATAATCTTCCTTTAACTTCTTCTGGATTTGCCCATCACTGTACGGTTTCTTAATAATCTTATTTTGTATCTCAGTTTCTTCTTGGGCAATGATTTGCCTGACAAGTTCTTTTCCTGTTTCTTTTCTAGTGGGGAAGAAGGTCTTGAGTGGTATTTCTCTTCCCTGAGGAGTGCGAATAGCCTTCCTGCTGATGGCTCTACTTATCAGGCTTGCATCTACTCCAATTTTCTCACTCAAGCAGGCTTGAGTAAAAGGCTCTAAGTCCCTAAAGTTTTCCGACTCTAGAAAGTGACGCTGTGTTTCTACTATGCTCTGAACTACTTGATAGATGATAGTCTTTCTTGAGTTGACTAGCCTCAGTTTATCAAGGAGGGTTTTGATTTTCTTGAGCTCCTTTTTGTCAAATTCCTCTTTCTCTTTCAATTCTTCAAGCCGGTCAAAGTTTATTATATAGCGTCCTTCAACCATTGGGGCCGAAAAAAAGCCAATGGAAAATCCTTTCTCTTCTTTTTCAACAGAGGCAATGGTGCAGTAATAAATTTTACTGGTCTTCACTTCCTGAGGTGATTGCCTCGATTCAGTCTGGAGGTAAAATCTATCTACGAAATTATTTACCTTTTTTACTTCTTCTATGCTTAAATCACACTTTTGAGCAATTTCCTCTGGAGTTATTTCAGAGACCCTATCCAGGAAATACTCTTTAAATCTGTCCACCCCTAACTCTTTTATGGTTGAGACAAGGTCTTTTTCTTGAGCCAGAAAAGATTCTACCTCGAGGGTGTCTGCACTAGGAGTAACGGTAGGGTCAAGAGGAATGGTTTTAAATTTGGCCAGGCTGGTTCCCGGAAATCTTTTATGCCTTATGACTTTGGTTTCAGGAGCGGCTAACCTTTTGAATAAATAATCATTCTTAATTTCTTGAATAAGTTTTTGAAAATCGTCTTCGGGCCGGCTCATGAACTCAGCCAATCTCACCCTTCCCTTAAGAATGGCTATTTGTTTCCCCTTCTGGCTGAGAATCTGTCCAGCTTTCCCAGGACTCATAGCCTCCTTCCTTTTTAATGGCTGAGTTTTTTGCTGACAATTCAATAATAGTAGAATATGCCTCCAAGTCAAGCATAGCTCAAATTAAGAGAGAATCTTCTGCAAAAGGTGGTTAAGAATATCCACATCACGAGATTCGTTTATATAGCGAATGCCAGCCAATCCCATAGTGGATTGACCCAAATGGATGGTCAAATTTCTCCACTAGAGATGAGGGGAATAGTGCACAGCCATTCACAACAAGAACTGGTAGAATACCATCAATAGGCCATTTAGAGAAATACGAATGACCATTTTTCTTTCCAGCTAGAGTTAGGCGGATAGCTTGCTCCTTTAAGGGTGAAGGCAAGAAAGAATTCGACCTTTAAAAACACAAAAAATCCTAAAAGGAGCATAAGATGAAAAGAACAAGTCTGATTCTTCTAGCAGCAGCAATCATCATTGGCACCATAGCTTCTTCTTCCTATGCTCTGGATAAGGGTATAGACGAAGAGTTCTCCTCAGTCAACAGCACCGCCACAGTAGAAACCGAGCATGCAATCGTTCATGCTTACAAAGAAACAGATATTCCTCAGTTTTTAAGCTCTGACTTTGACAGAGTGTTTGAAATGGTTGCCAGCTACTTCAACGTGCAAACAGTTGATGAGAAGTTGGTGGTATGGGCAGTAGATTTTGATACTCTGCAAGAAATGTATCCTGGACAGAAAGCTTATCCAGGTGGAAGTCCCAACACAGTAGCCGCTCTGTATGCACCTCACTTCAATTATTTCTTCTTCACTTCCCGATACATAAATGACTACTATGTGGTGCATGAACTTGTCCATTATTTCTTTGACGAATATCAGGACGAGGTCATCTCCAGTCTTCCTCAAGTTATTACCCAGCAAGCTGATCTTGCAATAGAGGAATTCGTCAGCCAGCATGAAGAAGAAATTACAGTAGAGCTTTCTCAGATTATTATTCGAAAGAATCTGGCAAGCTTTGCGCTGCAGGGCGTGTAAAAATAAGAAAGCGGAAATTTGACAATCTTCGATTTTGTGTTATGATGTGAGGATATTTTATTCGCCGAGAAGTTAGTAATTGCCTGATGTAATCCTGATTTTAGAGGTGTAGTAATGGGATGGCTGGAGAGAACCTATAATAAGATAAAGAGAGGGAAGAAGACTATAGATATCCCTGATGGCCTGTGGACGAGATGCACAGGTTGTGGGCAAACTGTCTATAATAAGAACCTGAAAGAAAATTTGAAGGTCTGTCCAAAATGTGGTTATCATTTTTACCTGGGAGCAGAAGAGAGAATTGAGATTACTCTGGATAAGGATAGCTTTGTAGAATATGATTCAAAGGTTAATTCGGATGACCCTCTTAATTTTCCTGGCTATAAGGAAAAGCTGATTAAAGGGCAAGAGAAAACAGGTTTAGATGAGGCAGCTGTTATCGGAGAGGGGGAAATAGGGGGAAAACCTATAGTCATTGGAGTGACTGATTTTGGCTTTATGGGTGGAAGTATGGGTTCTGTAGTAGGAGAGAGAATAACTATCAGTGCAGAAAAAGCTATAGATAAAGGGCGTCCTCTGCTTATTATCTCTGGGTCAGGAGGAGGAGCGAGAATGCAAGAAGGAGTGATTTCCCTTATGCAGATGGCAAAGACCAGTGCTGCTATAG
>SDBU01010077.1_pt1 | contig 10520 bp, 8 predicted proteins | sample 2277071 | NCBI WGS metagenome assembly SDBU01 (sample SAMN10397929, study PRJNA504765) | marine sediment metagenome | isolation source: marine sediment core GS08_GC12, 126 cmbsf | place: Arctic Ocean: Gakkel Ridge, Loki's castle | collected 2008
CAATAGTAGTGATACCCAGGCAGTGAAGGACAATGCTGGCAGCAGCACTACCTCTAACCCCGAACAAGATGTTGTGCCCCTTGGTAAAAGAGATGATATCCCAGACAACCAGGAAGTAATTGGCAAACTGGGTTCGTTTTATTACCTCCAGCTCATAGTCAAGCCGTTTCTCTACCTCTGGGGCAGGCTGGGGATAGTATTGAGGCAAACCTTCACGGCACAGGTCCGCCAGGAACTGGTCAGCAGTTTTCCCCTCGGGTAGTTCTACCTCAGGGAGATGGAGTCGGCCAAAATCAAGCTTAAGGTTGCACATTTCAGCGATGCGCTCGGTGTTTTCCACTGCCTGAGGAATATCCTGGAATAATTCGGCCATCTCCTGTGGGGTCTTGAGGTAAAAGAAGTCACCAGCCATCTTCATCCTCTTATCATCATGGATAGATGAATTTGTCTGAATACACAGCAGCAAGTCGTGAGCTGAGGCATCCTCCTGATTGACATAGTGAACATCGTTAGTAGCCACCAGCGGTATATCCAGCTCACTGCTCATAGAGATGAGCTCAGGGTTTATCTGCTCCAACTCAGGAATAGGGTGTCTCTCTATTTCCAGGTAGAAATCGCCAAAGGTCTGTTTATACCACAGGGCAGCCTGTTTTGCTTCCTCGAGACGTCCTTCTAAAATAAGGCGGGGAACCTCACCACCGACGCAAGCAGTGAGAGCAATAAGACCCTGATGATACTGCTGTAGAAGCTCCTTATCTACCCTTGGCTTGTAATAGAAACCCTCAAGGTGCGCCTTGGTGACGAGCTGGATTAAGTTATGGTATCCGGTTCGATTTTTGGCTAACAGAACAAGATGGTAGTTTTTTTTAGCACCGGATGTACGGCTAAAGCGGCTGTCTGGAGCTACATAAAACTCGCAGCCGATAATGGGCTTTATACCTGCCTCCATGGCCGCCATGTAAAACTCTATGGTGCCATACATAACACCGTGGTCAGTGATAGACAGGCTGCTCATCCCCAGTTCTTTAGCTCGTGATACCAGTTGGGGAATGGGACACATACCATCAAGCAGGCTATATTCAGTATGAACATGGAGATGGCTAAACATAGCACCTTCTACGCCAGGATTTGCCTAATTATAACACAGCGGCGGTTTTTGGGGCACTCTTTTACGGGGCGTTTGAGATGGGCTAAAGCCCCTCTCAAACAATCACCTCCCCCTCTCCTTTGAAGGAGATGGGGATTAAGGGGGTGAGGTATATATAATACTATGCTTTTCAGCCCTAACAGTGTAAAATCTAATACGGGTGATTGAAGAGAAATTGAGAATTCTCAGTATTATCGCTAAATGGTTATTTATGCTCTGCCTGCCTGTCCTGTTGCTGTCAGCCAGCATTGGCTGGGCAGTGAACAGCCTCTGGCTCTATAACTATGGCTTTCAAAAATATGGTGTGAGCCAGACTACCGGTCTAACTCAATCGGAGCTGGAGAAGGCAGCCACGGGGTTGATTTCATACTTTAACTCCGGTGATGAACATATCAGCCTCATCGCAATAAAGGACGGTAAGCCGTTTGAGCTATTCAATCAGCGGGAGGTTATTCACCTTAGAGATGTCAAGGGGCTGGTCTGGCTGGACTACTGGCTCTTACTGGGGACGTTGATTTATGTTCTGGCTTACGCCGGGGTTTACCTTTTATGGCAGAAAGGAAAGTACCGGCAGAGACTGGTATGGGGTGTGATAGGAGGCAGCGGTATCACCCTAATCCTGGTGCTGGCTCTGGGGGTGGGGGCACTGCTGAACTTTGACCAGCTATTTCTGCAGTTTCACCTCATCAGCTTCACCAATGAGCTATGGCAGCTTGACCCGACCAGAGATTACCTGATTATGCTCTTCCCGCAGGGCTTCTGGTTTGATACGGCTATATTCTGCGCCCTGGCAACAGGGAGCGGAGCGGTGGTTCTGGGTGGGGTGACCGGCAGTGCTTACTATTTCCGTAAAATGATGGTTCCATTAAAGGAAGACCGCAAATAAGTGCCTGAACAAGGGAACCCACGAACTTTTGTCAACTGCACGCTCACACATAACAGGCATCAGGCACCCCAACTAACGAACTCGACACCCGATTAGCCTGCACCAAACTTGTGTTGATTCAAGCACCGTGATAAAGTGCAAGAAGGTAGATATTATGTTTTGTTTGATTCAATGGCTGGTGAAAAGCCTCTTCGTAAAACCCGGGCTGGCAGCAAGGCATTTGCCAACCTCAAGCCATAGTGATACTGTACCTTTTTGAAATAGATGTTGCTAAAATAGAGTAAGTGTGCTACATTGAAAATAGTTATGCTGTATCTTGGCACCTCAGGATTCAGCTATACTGACTGGGTAGGAAACTTCTATCCGGCCGGTATGCCCAAGCGGGAGTGGCTTTCATATTATGCTCGTGAATTTAATGCCTGCGAGATAAACTCAACCTACTATGCATTGCCTAAACCGTCCAGCTTACAAGCTATGGCGGAGAAAACAGGCGAGGGCTTTCTATTTTCCATAAAAGCGAATAAAAAAATGACGCATCAAAGGGAAGATAACAGCTCGATTTTTAAGGCTTTTTGCCAGGTGTTAGAACCTATTATTTCCGCCGGGAAGCTGGGCTGCATCCTGGCTCAATTTCCCTACAGTTTCAGGTTCAATCGTCATAACTGGGATTATCTTTCTCTGCTTAAGGAACGGTTGGCTGAGCTACCGGTAGTAATTGAATTCCGTAATGCCCAGTGGCTAAGGAGCGAGGTGTTTGACTGGTTTCGCCAGCAGGATTTAGGCTTTTGCTGTGTCGATGAGCCCCGGCTACCCAATCTCCTGCCACCCCTGGCTGAGGCAACCAGCAAAATAAGCTACATTCGCTTTCACGGGCGTAATAGTGCTAAATGGTGGCACCATGAGCAGGCTTATGAGAGATATGATTACAGCTATACGCCCCAGGAGCTCAGCGAGTGGCTACCCAAAATTCAAAAGCTGAATGACACCACTGAAAAAACCTTTATCTTCGCTAACAATCACTGGCGTGGACAGGCAGTCAACACTATACGCCAATTGCGGATAATGCTCGACTAGTCATCATTCTTGCCTATCATTGTCATCTCAAGTAATATTAAGTATAATAGCTTACCTATCAACATCAAGCTTAGCAGGTGAGCGGAGGGGAAAAGAAGTGACTACCGACTTCAAACTGCTTCACTCTCGCTTGGAGAGTGAGCAAAAGCACTTAACTGAGGAACTGGAGCAATTAAAAGCTAGTGTCCGTCCTATAGAGGAGAGACGAGATGGCAGTCCCTTCGGCAAAAGGGAAGAGGAGGCTACAGAAACCAGCGAGTTGGAAAAGAGGCTAGCTTTAGAGAAACAGGCGGGAGACCTTTTAGCTGATGTGGAGCATGCTTTGCACAAGTTTGAAGAAGGAACCTATGGTTTATGTGACACTTGCGGTCAATCTATAGACCCAGCCCGATTAGAAGCACTCCCCCAAGCTAACCTATGCTTGAGTTGCAAATCTCAGCAATCAAAGAATGCAAAAAACAAATAATCCTCAGGGTAAGTGGACCGTCATCTTTTTCCTTATTGCACTTCTGGTGGTAGCTGCAGACCAGCTCAGCAAGATATGGATAAGGTCTAATCTAGCTTTCGGACAATCCCTGCCTGAAACAGGATTCTTCCAGTTGACCCATATCCACAATACAGGAGCCGCTTTTGGCCTATTTCAGGGTCAATCATCCCCCCTAACCATAGTTGCCCTGGCAGGCATTGTCCTTCTCCTGCTCTATGTCCTTACTGGTCATCATCGTTTCCCCTTTTCAAACAACAGGCTGGGCAAAATAGCCCTGGGCTTAGTTCTCGGCGGCACTATAGGCAACCTGATTGACCGGCTACAATTTGGCTATGTTACTGACTTCATTGCTGTTGGTATCTGGCCATCATTTAATATCGCTGATTCCGCCATAGTTGTCGGCACTATTATATTTGCTTACTCTCTCATCTCATCGGTCAGAAGCGAAAAACGCTCGGTAAGATGACTATAAGCTAAAATTTATCCATTCAATGATGACAAACAAAGTATATAGTTTCGTAGTTGACCGGCAAGATACCCGCCTTGATAAGTATGTTAGCGACAAGTGCCCGGAACTTTCCCGAACACAGGCTCAAAAACTCATTGGTGAGGGCTATATCACAGTTAACGACCGCGCCGCTAAGGCAAGTCATAAACTCAATACCGGTGACAGGGTGAATATTGCCATACCCCCGACTGCGCCCAGCCCACTAACGCCCGAAGCCATCCCATTAAACATCATTTATGAGGATGATGACCTTTTAGTTATCGACAAACCGGCCGGGCTGACTGTCCACCCGGCACCGGGACACCCCAGTCACACCCTGGTTAATGCTATTCTATCCTATTTTCCTCACCTGGCTGATATCGGCGACTCACTGCGACCGGGAATTGTGCACCGGTTAGACAAGGATACCTCAGGAGTGATGATGGTAGCTAAGAATAGTACCGCTCAGGCTAATCTGGCCGAGCAATTTGAGACCCGCTCCGTGGCAAAAACCTATCTGGTACTGGTTAGAGGGCACCTCACCCCGGAGAACGGTATTATCGAGGCATCTATCGGGCGTGACCCCCGCAGCCGAAAGCGTATGGCGGTAGTGGCTGAAGGCAAGGAAGCACGAACTGAATATCATGTGGTCGAGTATGTAGGCGACTATACCCTGCTTGAAGTCAGACCGGAGACCGGCCGCACCCACCAGATAAGGGTTCACCTTGCCGCCATCAGCCATCCGGTGATAGGCGACACAACTTACGGTGCCAGGTCAGCCTACCTGTCACGGCAGTTCGTTCATGCCTCCCGCCTGGGCTTCAAACTACCCTCCACCGGCAAATATGTAGAGTTCGAGTCCGAACTACCCCCCGATTTAGTAAAAGCGCTGGAGGATATAGCGTAGGATTGTTTATTAACCCCATCCCCTTTATCCCCTTCCCCTTGACAAGGGGAAGGGGAATTAATTTTTTTTAAGAGGGGCTACGCCCCTCTTAAACACCCATCAGGTCAAGCCTTTCACCAAGACAGGGTAATTTCTTCAGAGAGGTCCAGCTTCTCTAAATACTCCCAGTTGCCAGTTCAAAACAAGGAAAGTCTTATCAATCCGTAACAAGGAAAGTTAAGGAGAGACGAAGTCTCTCTTACATAATCATTCTCCCTCTCCTTAGCAAGGAGAGACTCCGCCCTTAAGGGCTTTAGCCCAGAGGGGGGATTAAGGGGTGAGGTTGATGAATAGCCCTATTCCTCTATCCCTAGAATCTTGATAGGTGTGGTGGTAGAATGGTGGTAAGGTAAAAATGGCTATTGATAGAATTGTTTGAGACCCATGGATGATTCCACGGAGAAAGGTGTTAAATGACTAAACCAGTTAGAGTGCGCTATGCCCCCAGTCCTACCGGTTATCCCCATGTGGGTAATATAAGGACGGCCCTGTTTAACTGGCTCTTCGCCCGGCACCATGGCGGCAGCTTCATCATTCGCATTGAGGACACCGATGTTGCCCGCAAGATCGAGGGAACCGTGGAAGCTATTCTCGACAGCCTGCGCTGGCTGGGACTGGACTGGGATGAGGGACCTGATGTGGGTGGCGAATATGCACCCTATTTTCAATCTCAGCGCCTGGAGCTATACCATGAGGCGGCCGAGCGCTTGATTTCACAGGATAATGCCTATTATTGCTACTGCTCCCCCCAGCGCCTGAAGGAGATGCGGGCAGAGCAGGTTAAGCACAAGCAGCCGCCGGGCTATGACCGCCACTGCCGCAACTTGAGCCGGGAGGAGCGGTCGCAAAAGGAGGCTGAGGGCATCACGCCGGTGGTTCGCTTCAAAACCCCACTTGAAGGGCAGACCGGGTTTAACGATTTGATTCGGGGTGATGTAGTATTTGAAAATAATACCATCGACGACTTTGTCCTGCTTAAGTCGGATGGCTACCCTACCTACCATCTGGCCAATGTGGTTGATGACCACCTGATGAAGATTTCTCACGTGCTCAGGGCGGAGGAATGGCTATCCAGCACACCCCGCCACCTGCTCATGTATCAGGCTCTGGAATTTGAGCCGCCGCAATTCGCCCACCTGCCGATGATACTGGGCTCCGACCGCAGTAAACTGAGCAAGCGGCATGGAGCAGTGTCTATAATCGAGTATTATAAGCAGGGCTATCTACCCGAGGCTATGGTAAACTTCCTCGTCCTGCTCGGCTGGTCTCTGGATGACAAAACCGAAATTTTGTCCCGGCAGGAGCTTATAGACAACTTTTCCCTGGAGCGAGTCAGCCGAACAGCGGCCGTTTTCAATCAGGAGAAACTCAGCTGGATGAATGGAGTATATATTCGCCGCTTAACCGCCGACGAGTTTTTTCAAGCCGTGGAACCCCATTTGATGGCAGATAAACCCGCCGGGGAAGTATTAATATCAAATGAGCAATATGTGAGGGACGTTCTGCCACTTGTCCAGGAGCGAGCCCGAACCCTAACTGAAGTAGCTGAGTTGACCCTATTTTTCTTCACTGATGAGCTGGAATATGATACCAACCTGCTTATAGGCAAAAACATGAGCCGGGAATCCGCCACCCAGGCCCTGGAGGCAGCTCAGCAGAGACTGAAGCAATCGGAGATGTTTGATGCCGAAGTTTTAGAGGCTGTGCTCAGACCTCTGGCGGCGGAATTAGGGCTAAAGACCGGGCAGCTCTTTGGCACGCTTAGAGTAGCCACCACCGGACGGACGGCAGCACCCCCACTATTCCAAACCATGGCAGTGCTGGGTAAAGAGCGATGCCTGAAGCGAATTGAAGCCGCGCTGGACAAATTGCACAAATCATCCTCCGATAACTAACATCATAAACCCGCGTGAATGCCAGCAACGGAGTGTGCCATGAATAATTACAGGAACATAGATAGTATTTTATCTGGCTACCGTCTTTGATTCGGCTGATGAAAAGGGCATGCTCTGTTCCAGGCTCCTAGCCGATATGAGGGCAGAGGTAACCTCGATACATACCCAGGCTTATAGTCAGCCCTCAACTAAAAGAGCGCCATTTCTTTATTGATGCGGAGGACTCTGACTCAGGTAAAAAATATAAATACCCGGGGGCACCGTGTAAGCTGAGCCGCTCTCCTTGGCGGACAGACACACATGCCCGCCAAACCCGGCGAGCATGATAGAGAGATATATTACGGGGAGCTGGGACTCTCAGAAAAGGAGATAGAGGCCATGATTGAGGAAGGAGTTATCTAGCAATTCTCCTGCTCTTAATCCGCCTAAGCGTATGAAAGAGACTATAAAGCACTCACTTATACATCTAGTACTGTTATTGGATGATGCTTTGGCATTCGTGATAATTTTCTTAGTGCTGCACTTCCTCAAAATAAAACTCCCCTTATCAATTATCGTTGTTATGGCGCTGCTGTTTGGTGCCTCTATCTATATTACACATAAGTTAGTTATGCCTGTTTTTCGCAAGAAAAAAATTACCGGCTCGGAGGGTATGGTTGGTCTCAATGGTGAGGTGACCGAGCCGCTGACACCAATGGGAGTTATCAGGGTTGGAAGCGAATACTGGAAAGCGAAATCAGTCGACGAAGACATAGAGGCTGGTGAGGAAGTGGAAATCTTGGGAGTAAACGGCCTCACGCTGATGGTTAAGCTTAAAGACCAATAGTTGATAGGATTATGTCATCCTCACCCCCTATGTCCCCCTCTCCTTCAAAGGAGAGGGGGAAGAGATTAAAAAGAGGGGCTAGCGCCCCTCTTAGACACTCCGATAAGATGTTTTTTAGTAAGGGGATTAAAAGGGGCAAAGCCCCTTTAATAAATTATCATCCCTCTCCCCTTCATAAGGGGAGAGGGATAACAGGATATTGACAATTGCCATCAGATGGAGTATATTTCATGCAATTAATCACCAAAAACGTAAGGAGGTGTTATCATGGTGCAAACTTCAACTGCGTATCCAGTTAGCCTGTCCATCGACTACCCTGATAGAAATCTTAACAGACTAACAAGTTTTTTCAGGCTGTTCACAGCTATTCCAATCTTTATCATCATATGGTTACTTGTCGGTGGCTCAAGCCCATGGGGTGGAGGTGGGTGGAGCTGGCAGTATACCGTCGCTGGTCTTGTATTTCCGCCCATAGTCCTGATGCTCCTATTCAGGCAGAAATATCCCAAGTGGTGGTTTGACTGGAATGTGGCGCTGACCAAATTTTGCACTCGTTTTGCAGCTTATATCGATCTGCTTACGGATGAATATCCCTCAACTGACGAAGACCAGGCAGTACACATTGAGATACCATATCCTGATGCTAAAACCGAGCTGAATCGCTGGCTGCCATTAGTAAAATGGTTTCTAGCCATCCCGCACTACATTGTGCTTATCTTCCTGGGTATTGCGGCTATAGTATCAATAGTAATTGCCTGGTTTGCCATCTTGTTTACCGGCCGTTACCCTAAGGGCCTGTTTGATTTTGTGGTTGGCGTATTCCGCTGGTGTTTAAGAGTAGTTGCATATGCTTTCTTATTGACCACTGACCGCTATCCGCCTTATAGTCTTAGCGACTAAGGTTCCGGCTGGCATCTGGGGCAAAAATAAGTGCCGCGATGGCGGATAGGAATGCGGACAATGGGAGTACCGCAGACGGGGCAGGACTTACCTCCCTGATGGGCAACCTTAAACTCGGAGTGGGCTGTCCCCAGCGTCCCGTCGGGGCGGAAGTAATTAGCCACGCTGGCGCCTTTATTATCGATACCCGCCTGTAATACCTGCCGGATAGACCGGTGAAGGTGCTCTATTTCCTCCGGTAACAGGCTCTTCCCCGACCTTAAGGGATGGATTGATGCGGCAAACAGGGCTTCATCAGCATACATATTGCCTATGCCGGCAACAACCGTCTGGTCGCAGAGGAGGGCTTTTATCGATACGCTGCGGTTAGCCAGGCGCTGAGCCAGAAGTTGAGGGGTAAAATCGGCTTCCAGCGGTTCCGGGCCCAGCTTGCCGACAACGGCATTCCTGTCCTCCACCAGCCACATCGCCCCGAACTTGCGCGGGTCGCGAAAATGAAGCGCAGTTCCTTTATCCAGGTGGAATATGGCGCGGACGTACTTGTCCGGTTCCGCCGAGTCTGACTTTAATAGCAGCGAGCCGGTCATTTTCAGATGGATAATTAATACTTCGTCGCCGGTTAAGCCAAAGATAAAATACTTGCCCCGCCGGGCTATCCCGGTTATTTCCTGTCCGATAAGACGAGACCGGAATTCCTCAACCGAGGGCCGGCGCACCATTCTTTTCCAGAAGAGGCTGACATCGGTAATACGTTGACCGACAATATGCGGCGATAGCTCATTCTTTATTGTCTCTACTTCAGGTAACTCAGGCATGTCAGGCTATTCCATTTCTCCCCAGTTGCTGCCGGTCTTGGTATCTACTTTTACCGGCACACTAAGTTTTAAAGCCGCGGACATTATTTCAGGAACCAGCCGGCGCATCTCCTCCATTTCCTCTTGCGGCACCTCAAAGATAAGCTCATCATGCACCTGAAGCAGCATCTTGCTCTTGAGCCGGCGTTTGCCCATCTCCCGGTACAGGTCAATCATAGCCACCTTTATAATATCGGCTGAGGTGCCCTGTACCGGCATATTTATCGCCATGCGTTCCGCCGCTTCTCTCACCTGTCGGTTGGGAGAGTTGATTTCGGGAATAAAACGTCTCCTGCCCAGCAGCGTCTGAACATAGCCGGCTTCCCGTGCCTGCTTTTTGGTAGACTCAATATATTGCTTAATTCCGGGATACTTTTCAAAGTAGTCGGCAATAAATCGGGCAGCTTCTTCCCGCGACAGCTCAGTAGCCTGCTCCAGTCCATACTCACTCATGCCATAGATAACGCCGAAATTAACCGTTTTAGCCAGGCGGCGCATATCTGGAGTTACCTGTTTTGTATCCACGCCAAAAAGCTGGGCAGCCGTAGCCGCATGAATATCCTCATCCCGGTTAAAGGCATCGAGCAGTCCCTTATCCTGAGACAGGTGAGCCAGGGCACGGAGGTCAATTTGTGAATAGTCTCCAGCCAGAAGGCAGGAGCCAGATGGCGCAATGAACGCCAGCCTGATCTTCTTCCCCAACTCACTGCGAACCGGGATATTTTGTAAGTTAGGCTCGCTTGAGGAAAGCCGGCCGGTGGCTGTCCTTGTCTGGTTAAAGCTGGTATGCACCCGCCCTGTCTTGGGATTGATTAAGCCGGGCAGGGCATCAATATAGGTTGACTTGAACTTGGCTAACTGGCGGTAGTCCAGAATAAATTCAATTATGGGATGAACTCCACGCAGCTCTTCCAGCACCGAGGCAGCAGTAGAGTAGCCACTCTTAGTCTTGCGAGCCGACGGTAGTTTCAACTCTTCAAACAAAACTGAACTCAGTTGCTGAGGTGAGTTTATATTG
>SDBU01010078.1_pt1 | contig 10520 bp, 10 predicted proteins | sample 2277071 | NCBI WGS metagenome assembly SDBU01 (sample SAMN10397929, study PRJNA504765) | marine sediment metagenome | isolation source: marine sediment core GS08_GC12, 126 cmbsf | place: Arctic Ocean: Gakkel Ridge, Loki's castle | collected 2008
GAGATGTATCCTGCTTGGAGCTGACCCGACGCCTGTTGGTTGAGGTAGAGAGATTATATTTGACCCTCCAGGCTGGAGGGTCTATCTATGAGGCGTGGCGGGATAATCTAGCGACACTGGGTAAACAGGTTCAGGTAACGGAGGATAAAACTATATACCAAGGTATAGCTGAATCAGTAGCCAAGGATGGCAGCCTGCTACTGCGTCAATTGGACGGAAGGCTGGTCAGGATTGTCGCCGGGGATGTAACCCTGCGCTACTAACTTAGAATAAAATAGCGCCCAGAGCCTGCCAGCTAGCGCAGGCCCTGGTTTTATTTCATGCTAGGTCTGAATCTTAGGTCTGGCTATTTTCCCTTGCTTGATTCGGGTGTTGTTCCCTCCTTTTTCATAAACATAGTGATAAGGTCTATCGGTAGGGGGAAGATTAGGGTGCTGTTTCTCTCTGTGGCTATCTCAGTGAGTGTTTGCAGATAGCGGAGCTGTAGTGTGACTGGCTCCCTGGCCATAATAGCCCCGGCTTCAGCCAGCCTAGCTGCGGCTTGAAACTCACCGTCGGCATGGATGATTTTGGCTCGCCTCTCTCGTTCTGCCTCAGCCTGTGCCGCCATAGAACGCCTCATTGTTTCAGCGAGCTCAACCTCTTTAATCTCTACGGTGCTGACTTTAACCCCCCACGGGTCAGTATGTTCATCAATTATTCTCTGTAGCATTAGATTGAGCTTTTCCCTGGCGGTTAATAGCTCGTCAAGCTCCGATTGACCCAATACGTTACGCAGTGTCGTCTGGGATATCTGGGAGGTGGCTCTAATATGGTCTAAAATCTTAACTACAGAGGCTTCAGGGTCAACCACCCTGAAGTAGACCACAGCGTTTACCCTGACAGTAACATTGTCCTTAGTGATTATGTCCTGTGACGGGACATCCAAGGTCACTACCCGCAGGTCTACCTTCACCATTCGGTCAACGAAAGGGATGATGAGAAACAAACCGGGACCCCTGGCGCCCACTAACCGTCCGAGGCGGAAAATTACCCCTCGCTCATACTCGGTGACAATTTTCACTGTCATTGGAATAAGTATGAGTGCTGCTAAAACAATTACACCGATGACAACCAGATTCATTATTTACCTCCTTTTACTGTTTCTTGGTTACCCATAGTTTCAAACCATCAACCTTAGTGACAATCACCTCCTCTCCGGGTTCCAACTGGTCTCCCTCTGAAATTGCATTCCACCGTTCACCCTGAATGAAGACTGTTCCTTTGGGTTTCATGACCGTCTTGACTTCAGCAATCTTTCCTATCAGCTCTTCCCTGCCGGCAAGTATCTGCTGTCGGTGGGCTCGGATTCCCCAAATAATTGCGAAGGCGAGGAAAGCAGCAAAAGCAATGGCAACTATGGTAATTAGCCACGGGTCTGGTGAGCCTATTTGAAACAATGGTGACCCCCTAGAAAATAAGATTTCGGAATAAGTATAAGCAGGGTTAAAACAATTATACCGATACTAATTGTGCTTATCTGTTTACCTCCTTTATTGTTTTTTGATTACTTGTAGGGTTAAACCATCAACCCCGGTTATAATCACTTCCTCCCCGGGTTCCACCCGGCCTTTCTCTGATGTTGCGTTCCACCGTTCACCCTTGAAGAAGACCATTCCCTCGGGGTCCAGGGCTACCTTGACCACAGCCTTCTTGCCCACCAGTTCTTCCCTTCCGGTAGATGCCTGGCGGCGGTGAGCCCGGATTACCCGACTGACTACGAAGGCAAATAGGCTGGCAATACAAATTGTCACTACAGCGATTAGCCAGGGGTCAACTGGTTTAAACACTGGCGATCCTCCTGGAAATAAGATTAAGGCGCCAAGAACTAGTGACACTATTCCACCGGCAGTAAATAAGCCGAAGGTGACAGTAAACACCTCAGCGACGAAGAGACCAAAGGCTAGAACTATAAGTAAGACCCCAGCCCAGTTTACCGGTAGCTGACCCAGTGAGTAGAAAGCCAGTATGCCACAGACACCGCCAACTATACCTGGGAAAATAAGCCCGGGGCTGGAGATTTCAACCATAATACCGAGCATTGCCAGACTTAGTAGAATGTAGGCAATGTTTGGGTCAGCTATTGTATAGAGGAAGTCTTCCACTAAGCTCATCTTGACGAATTTAACACTTGCCCCCTCAGTGTGCAGAGTCACCACGCTACCATCAAGCATAGTTACCTCTCTACCATCAAGTTGCGAGATGAGGGCATCAAGGTCAGCAGCAACCATATCAATGACATTAAGCTCCAGGGCTTCCTGCTCAGTGGCGGAAACTGCCTTCCTAACTGCTTTTTCGGCCCACTCTGCATTGCGCCCATGAGCCTCAGCGAGACTTCTAATATAAGCGGCAGCATCATTGATAATCTTTTCTTTCAATTCGTCCGATATCTGACCATCACCGCCCAGTTGGACTGGGGTAGCGGCACCAATGGCAGTATTTGGTGCCATAACGGCGACATGGGCAGCCAAAGTAATAAAGGCACCAGCCGAGGCAGCCCGGGCCCCGGAAGGAGAAACATATACTACCACCGGTACATTGGCGTTAACAATCTCCTGTATAATGTCGCGCATGGCAGTATCCAGACCACCGGGTGTATCCATCTGGATAATACAGGCTACAGCGTTTGTCTCTTCAGCACGGTCAATACCACGCCTGACATAATCAGTAAGGACGGGGTTAATGGTGCCTTTAATTTGAAGCACGACAATGTCGGGTGTAGCCGCCTGAGCCACAATGGTGGTAAAGGCAACAATTAGTAAGCCAGCCAAGAGTAAAATACGTATGATTCTTAACATATAAGTCCTATCAAAGCATCTGTAATAGATAGATTATATATTGTTTGTAGTCTTATTGCAAGAAATCAGAATTATTTATTAACACTCCTTACCAATGGTATAACAAAGTAGGAGGTTGTTCAGTAAGGGGATGCAAAGGGGCAGAGCCCCTTTAAGAAATTTTCTTCCCTTTCCTCTTATGAAGGGGAGAGGGATAAAGGGTGAGGGGTCGGTAAACAATCTCAAAGTAGTGAAGTTGAATAGCTACGTAGTTTGGTGTACAATTTACAGGCTACTGGTAGAGAGGGTGATATGGGAATTCAAAGGTGCAAGGGCAGTCGGGACTTATCCCCTGAGGAGATGAGGCGGTTTCGCCTCATTGAGGAGACATTTAGAGATTGTTGTCTTAAAGCAGGCTATGAGGAGGTCAGGACACCAACCGTTGAATACCTCCATCTATTTACGGCGACGGGAACACTTACCCCGAGCAGGTTACGCAGGGTATATTCCTTCCTGGATTGGGATGGTTGGAGTGGGGAGAGAGTTGTCCTGAGACCTGATGGCACCATTCCGGTTGCCAGACTTTACATCGATAGTATGAAAGAGGCGGAGCTGGCTAAGCTGTTTTATATAGCCAATGTCTTTATTTTTGAAGAGACGGGGACGAAGACGAGGGAACAATGGCAGTGCGGAGTTGAGCTTATCGGAGCCGGGTCGCCTCTAGCCGATGTGGAGTTAATGACACTAGCTCGGGAGGTTTTAAACAAGTTGCAGCTTGAGGACATAGAGCTGAGGCTATCCCATGTTGGCTTAGTAAGGGCGCTGCTTGCCGAGCTTGGGCTAAGCCGTACTGAGCAGATAAAGGTATTTGACCAGATTATGGATGGTGATGTAGAAGCATTGATTAGGGTAAAGTCAAGGCGCCCGGAACTGGGAAGGACTTTGTCTCCTTTACTAGAGCTAAAGGGCAAATCTTCTGGATTTCTGCAAAACTTTAAGGCGCTATTTAGTCGAGAGCTACCCAAACTTGAGCCACACATTGACGACTTCATAAACGTCGTTAGTCTTCTTGACGCTCTGGGTTATGATTACCAGATTGATATTGCTTCGGGGGCAGGTTTTGAGTACTATACCGGGGTGACCTTTCAGTTGTTCTTGGGCGAAGAACAGATAGGTGGCGGAGGAAGATATGATGCCCTTATTCCATTGATAGGTAGGCAAGGTGTTCCCGCCTCAGGATTTGCCCTTTACCTTGACCGGCTGGTGAACCTGCTGCCGCTACAAACCTTGGCTAAACCCCAGGTTCACCGAATTCTAATCACCGCTGAACCTAACGAACTACAAGCATTGAAGCAAGGCTTCACTATTGGCGACCAGCTCCGTGAAGCCGGATATGTGGCTGAGCTTAGCCTGGGTGCTCAGCAGTCGGCTAACTTCAGGTGGACGCTTGAAGTTAAACCACCTCTATTTGTTTTGACTGACCAGGTTAAGCACAGGAAATTTGAGGTGCAAACTACTAACGAGGTTTTAGCGTTACTGGAGGGGGAGGGTGCAGATAAAGCTGGCACTGCCTAAAGGCTACCTTCTAAATGAGACGGCTGTCTTACTTGACAAGGCTGGCTGGGGGCTACGGGGTTACAATGAGGCAACCCGTCTGTATCGCCTTAAAGCCAAAAAATGCCCTGACCTGCTGATAAAGGTGTTTCACGAAAAGGATATCCCTATTCAGGTAGCAGTGGGAAACTACGATTTAGGGATTTGTGGGCGGGATTGGATTGAAGAGCTTCTGGTTAGATACCCTAGAAGTGCGTTGGTTAAGGTAAAAGAACTGGGATATGGAAAGAATACCTTATACATGACTGCCAGCAACTCGGCGGAGACACCTACGGTTGCCAAAATACAGGCGAGGCAGGGCATTATCCGTATTGCGAGTGAGTATCCTAACCTGGCTGAGTCATTTGCGGTCAGCCTTCGGCTAAGGCGATTTAGCGTGTTTTCGGTGTGGGGAGCCGCCGAGGTCTATCCACCAGAAAGTGCTGACTTGGCGTTAATCTCGGTGAAAGCTGAGGGGAAGCTTGCTGATTATGGGCTGGTACCGATAAGTGAAATCCTCACCTCCAGCGCCTTTCTGGTAGCTAATAGGGATAGCTGGAAATCTAAAGACATGCGTCAGGTATTAGCTTCTATCTATGATAGTCTTGTGGTTAGTGATAGCCCTCCTCCCAGCGTGGTGAAGATGTCACCGCCGCCGAGTCAGCGCCCGATTGAACCGACGGTTAATGATATTGTCTGGCTAGCCTTACCCGATGGTCATCAGCAATTACCTACCCTTAACCTGCTGACCAGAGCTGGTATTCACATTAGTGATTACCCATCACCATCAGGCAATCGCCGGCCAGCGGCTAACCTGGGCGGGGTCAAGATTAAGGTAATTAGACCCCAAGATATGCCACTACAGGTTGCCAATGGCAACTTTGACTTGGCTATCACCGGTAGGGATTGGCTCATGGAGCATCTCTACCAGTTTCCGTCCAGCCCGGTAACCGAGCTCTTAGACCTCAAATTCGGGAAGGTAAAAGTGGTCGCTGTGGTAGGTAATCACGTAGTGGTGGATGATATCTATGGGTTGAGACAGCTCAACCATGAAGGGTTGATACCATTTAGGGTAGCCTCAGAGTATGTAAATATAGCCGACAAGTATGCTAGAGAACATCACCTTGGGTGGTATCGGGTGGTGCCAACCTGGGGGGCTAGTGAGGCCTTTTTGCCCGAGGACGCTGATTTGCTTATTGAGAATACACAGACGGGGCGAACCCTATCCCGGCACAACCTTAAAATTATTGACACCCTTTTTGAATCAACAGCCTGTCTCGTGGGCAGTACTATGGCTGTATCCAATCCGAGTAAGAGGGAACAGGTAAGGTCGATTCTTGCCGCCTTACAGGCAGCAGTGGAGGACTAACTTGATAATTATTGACGGCTTTCAGCCAGCAAAAACCGCATTAACCCGGTCTCCCCTTTCTGAGTTATATACAGCTTCACCAGCATTAACCGAGAGATTAAGAGAGATATTTGGGGTGGACGACCCGGGGCAAGCGGTAAAGCAGATTATTTCTGAGGTGCGTGAGCGGGGAGACGCGGCACTTCTTGATTATACATTGAGGATTGATGGGATGGAACTCACCGCACTGGAGGTAAGCAAGGAACAGATAACCAGTGCCTATCGTGCCGTGAATGAAGAGCTAATATTGGCACTCAAGCTGGCAGCGGAGAGAATTCACTCCTTTCATAGTGCGCAAAAGCGTGACGTTTGGAGCAGCCCTAGTAGGCTGGACTTGGGTTGGCTGATACGCCCATTGCACCGTATCGGTATCTACTGTCCCGGTGGTACTGCCAGTTACCCATCAACAGTGTTGATGACAGCCATCCCAGCTAAGGTGGCTGGGGTCGAGGAGGTCATTTTGATTACTCCACCGGGATTACAGGGAACCGTCCCTCCACCAACATTAGTGGCTGCCGATATTGCTGGGGTTGACCGTATTTTCTGTGTCGGCGGTGCCCAGGCAATCGCTGCCTTAGCCTTTGGCACAGAATCCATCCCGAGGGTAGACAAGATTTGCGGTCCGGGTAATATCTTTGTCGTTCTGGCGAAGAAGATGGTTTACGGAGTGGTCGATATTGATGGACTTCAAGGACCAAGTGAGATAGTAATCATTGCTGACGAAACTGCTGACCCCAAGTATTGTGCTGCTGACCTTCTGGCTCAGGCGGAACACGACCCGTTAGCCTCGGCTATCCTGATAACCACTTCACGGCGGTTGGCGGGCGAGGTTAGCCAGGAAGTGGAACGGCAAATAGAAGGTTTGCCACGGCAGGCGTTGATTGCGGAGTCTTTAGAAGATAGGGGAATGATTGTGGTAGTTTCTACGGTGGATGAGGCGATAGAATTAGCCAACCTGTATGCGCCGGAACACCTTTGCCTGATGGTAGACAGGGCTACTACCTACATCAATAAGGTAGCTAATGCCGGGTCAATATTTATCGGTAACAACTCAACCGTAGTGCTGGGCGATTATGTGGCTGGACCAAGCCATGTTTTGCCCACCGGTGGCACCGCCCGGTTCAGCTCACCGCTCAATGTCAGTGATTTTATCAAGATTATGAACCTGGTTAATATAGATGAGCTTGCCTTGAGACAACTTGGTCAGGCGGCATCTGTTATTGCTAGAGCCGAGGGGCTTGATGCCCATGCCCGGGCAGTAGAAAGGCGACTCAAAACCTATTGACAATTAACATTCCCTGTGATAGACTTACCCAAGAGAGGGTAAGTGATATAAGCGATGTTGACTTATTTTGTTTTTCACAGCTCATATTATTACTTCATGTTTACAGGGCGCACCAGATGCGCTTGGGGGGTGTTTATGTGAAAGAACAGATGTAATGGTAAAGACAAATTAAAGAAAGTTGAAGTGAGAGCCCTCCCAAGCGGAGGGAATTTTATTTAGTTAACGGCTGTTCTGGAGAAGCAGCGGTAGTGAAAATGGTGTTGGTATCGGACTATCAAAAAACTAACGGAAGAGGTAAGAAAAATGGCTAAAGTTGTTGGAATAGAGGGATTGATAAGACCTGAGATGGCTGCAGTGGGAGGCTATGTTGCAAGCAAGTCCCCCGATGTCTTAGAGAACGAGGTAAAAGTACCTGTAGCGGACATTATCAAATTGGATGCTAATGAGAACCTCTATGGTTGCTCACCAAGGGTGCAGCAGGCTCTGGCCAATTATCCATATCTGAATATCTACCCGGATACCGAGCAGGGAGAACTGAGACAGCTACTCTCAGGATATGCTGGCGTTGATGCTGAATATATCGTAGCCAGTAGTGGCAGTGACCAGTTGATAGACTATGTGCTCCGCTTGTTTGTCGGACCTGGTGATGAGGTGATAAACTGTATACCAACCTTTGATGTATTTCGTTTTAGGACGGAGATTTGCGGCGGAACCTTGGTTGAGGTGCTCCGGGACGAGAGTTTCGGCGTTGATTTAGGCGCTGTCAAAACAGCGATAACTAAGAAAACCAAGATGATAATTTTGGCAACGCCCAATAATCCTACAGGTACAATAACCCCTCAAAAGGATATTTTGGAGTTAGCGGATATGGGGCTGCCACTCCTGGTGGATGAAGCCTATGTCGAATTCAGTGGAGAAACAGTTACTCAGTTGGTTACCCAGTATGATAATATGATGGTACTGCGAACATTCAGTAAATGGGCAGGGCTAGCCGGTCTGAGAATGGGCTATGGTATCTTCTCCCCCAAAATCGCCAGTTATCTGATGACAATCAAGCTCCCGTACAGTGTAAATGTTGCCGCCCTGGTCGCTGTCAGGGAATCGCTAAACGACCTTGATTATCTTCAAAATAACGTGAGGGCGATAGTCGTGGAGAGGGAAAGGCTAGCTGCTGAGTTGAAGAAGTTGAAGTTCTTGAAACCCTTCCCGTCACAAGCCAACTTTGTTTTCTGCTCGGTTCTTAATGGTAGTGCCAGCAAAATCCAGCAGGAACTAGAGAAGAGGGGGATACTAATTCGTTACTTTGACATACCGCTGCTCAGGAATGCCCTCCGGATTGGTGTGGGCAAACCAGAACATACCGATGCCGTAATCAAGGCACTACGGGAAGTGGGGGAGGGAATAGGTGGCTAACAGACTGTCTATTATTAAGCGGGAGACAAGGGAAACCAGCATTAGCCTGGAGCTTAACCTAGATGGTAGTGGCAAGTGGGAGACAAATACTGGAATCAGGCTTTTTGACCATCTACTGGCTCAGCTTGCCCAACATGGGCTATTTGACATAAAGATTTCAGCCACCGGGAATGACCCGCATCACCTGGTTGAGGACGTTGCCATTTGTCTGGGTAAAGCTTTTGGCGAAGCCCTGGGTGAGAAGCAGGGCATTGTCCGAATGGCTGATGCTACTGTGCCTATGGACGATGCATTAGTGATGGTGGCGGTAGACCTCAGTGGTAGGGGATATACTGTCTTGGAACTGCCCTTTACTGATAATGATATGGCCGGGTTTCCCACCGACCTTATCCGTCACTTCCTTGAGTCGTTTGCCATTGAAGCCCGGCTCAATCTCCATGCCAGGGTTGTTTACGGCGCCAACGACCATCACAAAGCTGAAGCCCTGTTTAAAGCTCTAGGCAGAGCCTTAGATGCAGCTACCAGAATTGATGAGCGGATTAGTGGCGAACTCCCCAGCACCAAGGAATTATTAGAGGGCTGAGGACGCCTGTGCGAAACTAATTTTGCCGCAATTGTCTTATTGTAAAGTCTCGTTTAGTGGTCTATAATATCGGTTAGAAACAAGGAGGACGAATATGAAGATAGGAGCTTGTGGCATAGCTTGCGAGGTCTGTGGCTATTTTACTAAAGGAATGTGCGAGGGTTGTGTGGCTGGTAATGATGAGGGCGCTTCAAAGAAGCTGGATATCCAGAAGAAAAAGCTTGGATTTAGTTGCCCAGTGCTTGAGTGTGCCTTCACCGCAAGGTGGGTTATTGCTTCAAAGACTGTGAGAAGTTCCCCTGTGATGTCCTCTACCGAGGATTCCCTTATAGTAAGGGATTCTTGGATATTTTCAAGAGGGCATAAGAGCACTAAAAACGAGGGTAAAGAAGCTAACCCCAAAATCTTAGCTTAATTCCCTACCCGTCAACCTCTCGTAAGCCTGCTCGTATCTTCTGGTGGTGCTCTCAATAACCTCTGGGGGTAGCATTGGGGCTGGCGGTTCCTTATCCCACCCTGAGTCAGTGAGCCAGTCCCGGACTGGTTGCTTATCATAACTCGGTTGGGATTGCCCAACCTTATACTGAGTGGCATCCCAGAAACGAGACGAGTCTGGGGTTAGTAGCTCGTCAATAAGGATGAGCTTGCCATTGTCCAGCCCAAACTCCACCTTGGTATCAGCGATAATAATGCCTCTGGCTCTAGCATACTCTCGAGCATAATTATAGATAGCAAGGCTTTTTTCTTTCAGTTCTTCAGCCAGAGCTTCACCAACCAGACTTTTCATCTCACCCATAGTCAGTGGCTGGTCGTGCCCACTTTCTGCCTTGGTGGTCGGGGTAAATAGTGGTTCGGGTAATTCCGGGCTCTCCTGTAAGCCTTTAGCTAGAGCTACACCGCAGATAGTGCCTTGTTGCAGATATTCTGCCCAGGCTGACCCTGAGAGGTAGCCACGCACCACACATTCAATAGGCAGACGCTTTACCTTCTTAACAACCATAGACCGACCAGTAAGGTAAGAAGGATAAGAAAAACGGTTTTGGGCAGGAAGATAGGAGTCAAGGCAACGAACATCATCTACTGCTTCTACCAGATGGTTAGGTACCAGGCTTTTAGTCTTATTAAACCAGAATGTAGAGAGCTGGTTAAGCACTAGTCCCTTGTTTGGGATACCGCAGGGCAGAACAAAATCAAAAGCTGAGATTCGGTCAGTGGCGATAATGAGTAGCAGGTTACCCAGGTCATAGGTGTCCCGTACCTTGCCCCGGATAAACAGTGGCAGTGGTAAATCTGTATTCAATAAAATCGGTGTACTCGTACTCCTTAACTCCTTATAAAGCTCTGGGAGCTAAGTCTGTAGGCTTGGTCATGGTTGGTTTCCATTGCGCCTTGGTTAAGCCCAGCCGCTCAAAAATATCGTCT
>SDBU01010079.1_pt1 | contig 10519 bp, 8 predicted proteins | sample 2277071 | NCBI WGS metagenome assembly SDBU01 (sample SAMN10397929, study PRJNA504765) | marine sediment metagenome | isolation source: marine sediment core GS08_GC12, 126 cmbsf | place: Arctic Ocean: Gakkel Ridge, Loki's castle | collected 2008
TGCGCAGCATCAACGAACAGTTGATGACACTGCCCGACGACACCACGGTGCATCCGGGCCACGGTCCGGCCACAACCATCGGCCACGAACGCGCCACCAATCCCTGGCTCTAACGCCCAATGGTCAGTCCCAGTGTAGCGCCTCCGTCCCGTGGCTGGATACACCTCCCCGGCTGCCGCCCAGATGCAAAACGACATTCCCTTCCTCGTCGCGCGTCAGCGCAAAAGATGAGATGTCTCCCAGCGTGGGCGGGTCCAGAAGTGCCTCCCACGACGCACCTGCGTCGCGTGTTCGGTAAAGGGTGCGCTCCCTTTGCCCTGACCCGGGAACCGTTTCGCCACTGGTCACTCTTGGCCCAGAGAGCAGTACATAGACCTCGATGGCAGAGGCCACAGCCAGATGGAAATCGGTGATCAGAGGAGAGGGAGAGGGAAGGCGGCGATTCACCGATCTCCACGTTCCCCCTCGATCTGTCGAACGAAAGAGCCCAGCATAGCCACTGTACAAGTAAAGGGTGCCATCGTCGGCGAAGCCGGGAGAGAACGCGATATCTCCTGCTGTCAGCTGTGCCTGGGAAGGCTCAAAACCCTTAATGGGGGTCGTCACCGTCAGGGCCACGGTGCGCCAGACACCCGCGACGCGATCCCAGCGATGCAGTCGGCGTGCGAAACTGGCCATTACCATGCCCTGAGCCGGCGGCTCTGATTCCACCGGCGAGCCTTGGTAATCTGGTGACACGGCCAGCGCCAGGTCGTACGGGCTGGCGCCACCCGAGGGCTGGATCTCTTCACGGTATGGCACAAGTTGCCAGCTCTCACCGGCATCAGTTGAGAAATGGACTCCCGAGTACCAGGTGACAACGAACAAGGTATGATCGGTGTCAAACGCCGGCGAAAAGGCCAGGTCCATCACATAGGGGTCACGCAACCCTTTCAGCGACTGCTGCCACGAATCCCCACCACCGGATGAGCGCATCAGCCCCCAGGCCTGGCCCCGCCCGAAGATGGCGTCACTGAAGGGAACGGCAAATATCAGGTCCCCTGAAGGAGAAACGCTCAGTGAGCGCGGTTTAGCCTCGGCCGGCCAGGCCAGTGGCTGCCACCGGTCATTATGCCCCCGAAACATCTGCCATTCGAAACCGGTGTCAACATCGCCGACCGGTCCCACCCCCGCCAGCGACTCACCATTCGGCAGAGGCGCAAGGGCCAGCACTGGACCCGGAGGATTGCCCACCGCTTCCTTGACGTCCCCCGTCGGCGCAGAGATAGGGGTCACAAATGCGGTAGGTGAAGACATAACAGACGTAGGCGATGATCCCTGACAGGAAACCAGGAACACAACCAAGAGCGGGAGCACAATTTGCGGGCGACCGGACGCCCGAAGAACAGTACGCTTCACCGCAGCACCCGGCCATATACTACTGCCAGATCTCGCGCCCGGCCAGTATAAGAAGAGGGATAATTGATGTAAGAAACAGCTACCGTGCCCCGGCCTCCTGCTCGCCACTCACCTCAACCATTCATTCTCTTCGCCCATGCTCCCCAGCAAATATACACTCGCATGGAGGAAGGTGGCGCTATTGCACGATGAAACTTACGGACGCCACAGTTTTGTCGCCCACCAGCAGGTGCGCTTCATACAACCCCGGGCCGTAATCATCACCCGGGGCGTAGTAGACCCAGCCCGTGCCCACCGTGCCCCACTCAGCCGGCCAGGTGGACATCGTACGTCCCAGCTCCTCCCCCTCCTTCACCCACATGTGCCCCCACCGGGTTCCCGGCTCGATGTCCTTGTAGCTGAAAAAAAGGTACACCGGCCGGTCGCCAGTTGGGAATTGGCTGCCTTGCGACACTGGCTGGTTATTCTCATCAATACCTCGAGCCAATACCAGGTTGCTGAAAGGACTTCCCTCTGCTACGGTTTGAGGGATAGATGTCGAAATCAGGGTGGGGGTTGGCCGCTCAGCAACGGGGGTGCGGGTAGCTGGTGTCACCACGGCGGCTGGTGATGGCGTAGTAGCCGTAGGCACCGGACTGGTGGCCACTAGGAGTGTAGGTGTTGTCTCCTCCGGCGGTGGCCCCGGAAACAGCACCAATTCACTGATCTGGGTAGCCAGTCGTTCGTCCCATCCGGCCGTGCTCCAGAACACCACCGCCAGCACCAGCCCGACAATCAGCGCAGTCACGATCACCCAGATACCTGGGCGGCCACGGGTCTTGCGTGACTTGGCGCGTCCCGCGGTCGCCAGGCCGCGAGAAGGAGCGATGCCCTCCGCAGCAGCGGCGAAGGCGCGAGAGAACTCGGTGGCGGTGCTATACCGCAACTCAGGACGCTTGGAGAGAGCACGGGCAACGGCAGCGCTCAGCGGCGGTAGCACATCAGGGTTGACGTTGTGAAGCGGTGACGGCGTCTGGTAGACCTGGGCTTCGAGCACCGACTTCAGTTCACCAGAAAAGGGAACGTGTCCGGCCAGCAGCTGGTAGGCAAGCGCGCCCAGAGCATAGATATCGGCAGGACGGTTGGGGCCCTGTCCTTGCACCCGCTCCGGCGCCAGGTAGGCCGGTGCCCCCATGCCGGCGACCATCTTCACGCTGCGAGAGCCACCGCTCCGCTCCACGTCAGAGCTGACCACCGCCTGGCTGAGACCAAAATCCGCCAGGGTGACATGGCCGTCAGCCTCGATATACACACACCGATCGTTAATATCCCCGTGCATCAGGCGGCGGCTGTGAGCATAGTCCAACGCAGATGCCAGTTGACGGATGACAGGCACCGCCTGCCCAGGCGACATACTCTCTTCCCGTTCCAGCCAATCAGCCAGGGTATCGGTTTCGAGATATTCACGTACCACATACACAGCACCCTCATTCTCGGCAGCTTCGTACACGCGGGCAATGTTGGGGTGATCCAATCGAATAGCGCGACCGGCAGCTTCAATGAAACGACGCACGAAGACAGGATCAGAGGCGAACTCGGGCATGACCACCTTGATGGATACCAGCTGATCATCTTCCCTACGCCGGGCACGATAGATAATGGTCAGATTGCCGCACCCGACTTCCTCTTCAATCTCGTAGGATGGGATTGCTGGTTGAGACAAGGCCGTCATTGATTGACACGCTCCATAATCTCGATTACCTGATCAAAAAGGATGCTGTTTGTGCTGAAAGCACTGCCGCCATAGATGGTGGTGTTGCCGTGCCAGTCAGTAAGACTGCCGCCTGCCTCCCGGAGAACAGGCAACAAGGCCCCAGCATCCCAGGCGCTCATCACCGGGTCAAGCATTACCTCCGCCCGACCGGTTGCGACCAGACAGTGGCCATAACAATCGCCCCAGCCACGCTGGGTGTGGGTAGCTGCCTGTAAACGCGCCCAGGTATCGGCCCGGCCTTGTTCTGCAAACTCACCACTGTCGGTGTAAACCAGGAGAGCCTGGTCCAGCTGGGACACGCCAGAAACCTGGGCTGGGCGCCCGTTCCAACTGCAGCCCTCGCCTTTGGCAGCGGCAACCATTTCCCCCAACCCCGGGAGGTGAATCACGCCAACTACCATTTCTCCATTTATCTCCAGGCCGATCAGCACGCCATACAGGGGAACACCGCGAATGAAAGACCGCGTCCCGTCGATGGGGTCAATAATCCACCGATAGTCAGAGTCCCTATCTGCCTCACCAAACTCCTCGCCTACAATAGCGTGGTCAGGGAAGCGGCTCTCAATCATATGACGAAGCAACTCCTCTGCCTTGCGGTCGGTGATAGTCACTGGCGAGTCATCAGATTTCCATTCCACTGCCACACCAGTCTGAAAATCCGCCAGCGTCAACTGACCGGCTTGCCAGGCCGCGTCAACCGCGAAGTCGAGAAACGTATGAAGGGGGGTCGTGGTGGATGTCACCACCAATCACCTCGTGTTCTGATATTTCCGCGCTGCAATGCCCCCCTATTATACCACAAGTGGACTCAAGAATGGTACTCACCAGAGCGATCCGACACCTAACGGGATATCACCTGAGCGCCAAATGGACAGGCCACCGGAACCAGCAGCGCCGCGTCAAGCCCGTGCACCTCAAAGGAAACACAGCCCAGTGGCTCCAACGTGACGCGGTCACCGGCCGCCGTGTTTGGATGCCACACAAAGCGGGCTCGTTGAAGGTCCTGCACCAGCCTGCCATTCGCTACTACAGGTTCAGCGATGGGAAAGCCAAACAGATCGAGTCCCCCGTTGTCGTCAAAGAATGTCAAGAAGTCCCCGGTGATGACATGACCCATCTGCGGGTAATATCGACTGTTCCGATCACTGGCAGGGGGAACACGGTCCGGCGTCAGCGGAGGGCGTCGCCGCCCCAGCTCTTCACCTAACATACCAAGCTTGACCACCGGCTCACCAAAGTTATCCGGGTGATCCTCCAGCCGGGCATACTCGAAGTATTGCACCAGTCTCCCCCGCTGCTCAAATGGCTCAGTGATCGGGTAGCCAAGCGACTGTTCTCCGCCCATCGCCTCAAACCTAACCAGGAACCCGTCACGGACGGTATGGCCGGTCTCAACAAAGCAACGAGGTGGCAACGCGTCCGGCATCACCACGTTGCAGCTAACACAGGCTACACCCAGAACCGCGGCCTGAAAGATCCAGGCCACCGTGTCGGTCTTCATGCCGATCGGCACCCCCATATCGTCCCCTGAGGACTCGCTGTCACATATGCTGTGGCAAGATTATAGGCAAGCACAGGACTTATCGCAAAACAGCGGTGTGAACTCTCCATAGGGAGCCGACGTGGCAATTGCATAGAACTGATGCTATAATGGTTGTATGACAGCTGCCACCTTCCTTCGCCAAGCAGAACCTTCAGGCCTGCGGCCTGTGGATCCCAGCCGAGACCTGGTTCGTGTGGCCACGTTGATCCAGACAGCGTTCGCCGACGACCTTGACCAGGTCGGCCGTTCTATGTTGCGCGATATGCGCAACCTGGGGCGGTTGGGGCCCCTATTGTGGTGGCTGGATCAGCCCAACATCGGGATAAGCAGTATTCTCTCCGGCTTCGTGTGGGTGGAAGGGGGAGAAGTGGTGGGAAACATCACGATCACCCCTGTGTCCTCTGGGTCTCATCGCTGGACAATCAGCAATGTGGCCGTGGCTGAATCTCACCAACATCAAGGCATCGCCCAACACATGATGGAGGCCGCGATTGAATACATCCACCAACAACGCGGCGAAGTGGTTAGCTTGCAGGTGCGTGACGACAATCTCCCCGCACTGCACATCTACCAGTCCATGGGATTCCAGGCAGTCTTTGGCACAGCCTATTTGCGCCTCGACCAGGTCCCAATGACAGCTGCCTTTTCTGTGGACCTTGTCAACCTGCGTCACCGTCGCTTTACCGAGACTGACGCCAACATGGCCTACCATCTGGCCCGCGCAGCAATGCCTCACGCCGTACAGATGGAACAGCCCATCAGCTCGTACCGCTTCAGGCTGGGCATTGAAGCGCGCCTGCTTGATTGGATTTGGCGGCTGATAGGAAGAGGCCCGGCGCTACGCCTGTTCCTAGAAAAGGGCGACCACCTGGAGGCGACCATTGCTACCGAGCCAGCCACCTGGCGTTCAGAGAGTCAAATCACACTGACCGTGCGCCCTGCATCGAGAGGCCCGGCAGAGAAACCCCTGATCAGCCACGTTCTGAGCCATCTGAGGCAATGGTCTCACAACGTGGCCCTAGTTCGCCACCCAACATACCACCCAGAGGGAATTGAAGCGTTCAAATCGTTTGGATTCCGGCCGGAACGAACTCTGTTGTGGATGAAGCACGAGATGTAGGAGGATGCCACCGGGTTTGTTTTGCCCGCCATCCACGCTCATGATAGAATGCACAGCCGTGGAGGGTGACTGGTACCCGGCCTGGGTTACCATATTTATGTTCTGTGACAATCCAATGCTGGACCTGGCTATCATTATCGTCAACTTCAACACATGTGAATATCTTCACAGATGTTTGACCTCGGTGTACGGCAGTCGAGGTGCCTTTGCGTTTGAGGTCTATGTAGTGGACAATGCCTCCGCTGATGCAAGCGTTGACATGGTGAAAGCTGAATTCCCACAGGTGCAACTCATCGAGAGTCCCATAAACGGTGGGTACGCCTATGCCAACAACTTGGGCCTGCGCGCCTGTGGGTTCGAACAAGAGCCCCCCTCGCCAGCTACTTCCAGGGGCCAGCTCCCGGCACAGAAGTTGTCCGCCCCCAGCCCTGCCCCAGCATCTGACCCAGAGACACCCCGGTACGCACTGCTACTCAATCCCGACACTGTGCTGCCGCCTGACGGCCTGGACGGGATGCTCGACTTCATGAACGAAAACCACCAGGCGGGAGCGGCCGGCCCTAAGCTGGTTTTAGAGGACGGCGTGCTTGACCTGGCGTGCCGACGAAGTTTTCCCACTCCTGCGGTTTCTTTCTACCGGGTGACCGGTCTGTCCAGACTGTTCCCTCGCCATCACCTGTTTGGCCAGTATAATCTTACCTACTGTGACCCCGACCAGACAATGGAAGTCGACTCGGTGGTAGGGGCATTCATGCTGGTTCGGCGAGAAGCGATCGAACAGGTGGGGCTGCTGGACGAAGATTTCTTCATGTACGGTGAAGACCTTGATTGGGCCTATCGCATGGTCCAGGTAGGATGGAAGACATACTACCATCCGGCCGTCACCGTGCGGCACGTCAAGCGAGCTGCCAGCCGCCACAGTCCTCGGGCGCAGCAGGAATTCTATCGGGCAATGCACACCTTCTACAACAAGCATTACGCTTCAACCACACCATGGTGGCTGCACTGGCTGGTGTTAGCTGGCATCAAAGTGCGAGCTGGCTTATTGCAGATTCAGATCAAGCTGGCTCCGGACGGAAAGTGACACATCTTCCGATCAATTGCGTCATGAGGGCAAGAGAATGAGAGACCGTGTATCTTGGCTGTTCACCGGATCGTTGGTGATGATGGACACACTCATGTCAGGCCTGGCTTTCGCCTGTGGCTACGCCCTGCGCCTGCAATCGGATTACGAGAACATCGCTCCATTCAGCGATTACTGGGGGATGCTTCTGATTCACGCCGCGTCTATTGTCATCGTCTTCTTTTTCTACCGCCTCTATCAGCAGCAGCGCGCCACATCACACATTGATCAATTCTACGCCGTCTTCGGCGCCGCTTCCGTCGGGACTATTGTGGCGATCGCGTTTGTCTCGCTCGTGTACAAGAACCAGCTGGATTACCCGCGACTGATGATGATCTATATTTGGACTTTGACGATATTATTAGTCTGGTTTGGTCGGGTGATTCATATCCGTTTCCAGTGGAGCCTGCGAGCCCGCGGTTACAACCAGGCGCGCATACTTATCGTGGGAACAGGCGAGATAGGACGTATAATCTTACAGAGAATCCAACAGTCTCCGGGGCTGGGTTACACTGTGATCGGCTTTGTAGATGACCACGATCCCCCACCTACTCTGGTAGGGGTGGCTGTGTTGGGGCAAACCAGCGATCTGTCGCGTCTCATTGAGGCGCACCAGATAGATGATGTAATCATTGCTATGCCAGAAGCCACGCATCAGCAGATCTTAGCCATCATGGCTCACTGCGAGCGAGAGAAGGTCAACGTCAAGGTCTTTCCTGATGTGTTTCAGATCATGGCTTCTGAAGTCAGCATCGGCGACTTGAATGGCCTGCCATTGCTCACCATGCGTGACACTGCCTTACGCGGTTGGCGGCTGATGCTCAAACGATCTATGGACATTGTGATCGGTGCCTTGGTCCTCATCCTCTTCTCGCCAATCATGATGTTGATCGCGATTCTCATCAAGCTCGACTCATCCGGACCCGTCTTTTACGTTCAGGAGCGGATGGGATTGGACGCCAACCCATTCAAGATGCTTAAGTACCGCTCGATGATATCTGACGCAGAAGCCGAAACCGGTCCGGTGTGGACGGCTGAGAGCGACCCGCGCCGAACGCGGTTCGGCACCATTATCCGCCAGTTCTCCCTCGACGAGCTACCCCAACTCATCAATGTCCTCATGGGTAACATGAGCATGGTAGGTCCACGCCCGGAGCGACCGGTATTCGTCGAACAATTCAAGAAGACCATCCCCCGCTACATGGACCGGCACAGAGAGAAATCCGGCATTACTGGATGGGCGCAAATTAACGGCCTCCGCGGTGACACGTCCATTGTTGAGCGAACCAAATACGACCTCTGGTATATTGAGAACTGGTCATTGTTGCTTGATTTCAAGATCTTGCTGCGCACGGGTATCAAGGTCTTTCGTGACAGGAAAGCCTATTAGCGTTCGGTCTGTCCCTGCCAGCAGCCCGCACACAGAGGCCGCCAGTGCAAGAGGCGCATCTACCAATCCCTCATACTGACGGCCCTGTCGTCGCTATAACTGATGCTCGGCAACAATAAAATGCCAGGGATTAATCCCTGGCATTTCTGCTACCATGACCTTGTCACTGCGAGAGATGCATCGGCATAATCACGTGGATGAAACTATCGTCCCCAACGATACGCAGCACGCCGGGGCTGGAAGCTGAGCTTGTCTCCAGAGCAACTTGGGCCGCATCAAGCACTGAGAGAACGTCGATCAGATACTTGGCGTTGAACGCCATCTCCAACGGCTCCCCCTCAACGGTAGCATCCAACTGCCCTACATTATCCCCCAGTTCAGCGCTGGTGGCTGCCAGCGTCACCCGGCCCGGAACCAGCTCCTCACCCGGGGTGACCTCCAGGCGCACAATGTTGGCCGAATCGCGAGCAAAGAGGTGCGAGACACGCGTGGCCTTCAAGAAAGATGCTACATCCAGCACCGCACGGTTCGAGTGACTGGACGGGATAATCTGTTGATAATCGGGAAAGCGCCCCTCAATCAGCTGGGATACCAAATCAACGTCGTGCAAGTGGAACAATATCTGATTGCGCGTCGGCGTGATGGCGACATCAACAGGATCTTCTTGTTCCGCCGAGATTCGTGCCAGCTCCGCCAAAGCACGCGCGGGGATGATGATCTCTGTCTTTTCCTCAACTGACTTATCCAATGGTATGCTCTGCACCGATAGACGATACCCGTCAGCAGCTGCCATGGTCAAACGATCCCCCTCGAAGACAGCCAACACCCCTGTCAGAATGGGGCGGCTTTCATCGGTGGCAGCTGCCAACACCACCTGCCCAATCATTCGTCGCAAGGTATCTGCTTCCAGGCGAATGAAATGATCACTATCCTCAGATGTGGGCACAACAGGGAACTCTTGGGCATCGATGCCCTTGATGTTGGCTTCAAAGCGCGCACAACGCAAGTGGATCGTTTGAGTTCGGACAGATAGCTCCAGGTCGATCCGCTCCGGAGGAAGGGAGTTGACAAAGTCGGCCAGCAGCCGAGCTGGGGCCGTTATCGCTCCCTCCTCCTCAACCTTCGCGCCTACCCAACAGTTGATTCCAATCTCCAAGTTGGTGGCCGAGATCTTCAAACGCCCGTTATCAGTTGCCAACATCACATTTGACAGTACCGGCAGCGTACTCCGGCTGGCGACAGCGCGCCCCACAATGCCCAATCCTTTGGCCAGGTTCTCTTGCAGGCAGGAGATTTTCACAGTGACTCCTCCTTCGATAGTATCGTCTCTCCCACAGAGGCCCTCCTGTATTTACCCATGGTCAGCCCACACTCAGGAGGACCTGCCTGTTGTTATTATTGCACACTACGTCACGTTCGCCGCCGCGACAGGTTCCAGACAACGCCCCCAATCAGAACGGCCAGGAACAAGACGCTGGCCATCACCAGCAAGTTGTCGTTAATGGACAACACACTGCTGCCTGTTTGGGGCATCCCGGGACCGGGGGTGGTGGTCATCACCGCCGCCAGCGTGTCCGTGGGTTGAGGAACACTGACAAGCCGAGACTCTACCAGACTCAACCCATCAACGTTATAGTTGCCCTCCAGCGCACCCGGCCACTTCTTCCATCCTCGGATGAACAGCGTCATGTTTGTGGTCTGGGCCGTGATGGTAGCTGTGTATGTCTCCCTCCGATAACCCTCTGCGGGAGGCGCGGTGCGCGGCTGATCATCCCACGGCAGCTCTACCCAGGCAACCTCGGGAGATTGCCAGTCTGTGCTGCCCGCGAAGTCAAACCCATACTGCAGTCGGTAGCCATAGTCCGACTCCGCGACCGAGCCCTCATCGGAACGGACCAGGCCGTGCAACGTGAGAAGGTACTCGGTATGGGGCACAACGCGGATGACCTGGAAGATCCCCACGTAGCGATCCGTCTCCCACGCGTCTTTGAGGGACAATAGCTGTGAATGCTCTCCCGCATACACAACTTTGTCCCACGTGTCATCCAGCCAGCCAGCCTGGACGTTTCCGGTTGCAAACCGCTCCCAACCGACGCCAATCCCTTCGAAAAACCCGTCCTCAAACCCCCCATTCGCGACAAGGTTGACAGCCTGAGACGCAGGATTCCTGGGAGTGGCGGATGGACCCGGGA
>SDBU01010080.1_pt1 | contig 10519 bp, 11 predicted proteins | sample 2277071 | NCBI WGS metagenome assembly SDBU01 (sample SAMN10397929, study PRJNA504765) | marine sediment metagenome | isolation source: marine sediment core GS08_GC12, 126 cmbsf | place: Arctic Ocean: Gakkel Ridge, Loki's castle | collected 2008
AGATGGGCCTGCGCACCTTTGGCCGCAGGGAGGAACTAATCTTCCTGGGGAGGATGGTGGATGAGCAGAAGGATTATGGTGACAGGGTGGCCGATGATATTGACAGTGAGATTGATGCGCTTATAAAAGATGCCTACGGGGAGGCCAAAGGTATCCTGACTGAGAACAAGGCCAAGCTCATTCAGATCGCGGAGCGGTTGATCGCTGAGGAGACGCTCGAGGGGAACGCGCTGGAGGAGGTGTTCAATGAGTCGGTGCCTTCATCGGAACCGGTTGCCAAGGCTGCCAGTGTTAAGGAGCCAGAGAAGGGGCCGGGCACAGCGGAAGGCGAGTCGAAGGACGAGACTGCCGTTGGTCAAGGCTAGTGAATAGAGCTTAGATTTAGAGCAAGAAGTGTGAAGGGGGGGGCTGGCCCAAAGGCCAGCCCCCCCCTTTTGCTCCCTTTGTGATACCTCAGCCGTTTTCTTCAGGCTCCTCCCGTTCCCAGATGGGCCTGGTGAAGTTTTGCAGGAACTCCTTCTTCATTTCGTTGCCTAATTGCCGGATCTGCTTGTCCGTGCCTTCGGCGAATTCTTCAAGTTCGGCCATATCGATTTCCACCCCGAGAAGCTCGGTCAAAACGGTGAGCACTGATAGAGCAGCCCGTGGATTCGTCATCTTGGCTGCGTATTTCACGGTCTCCCCCAGCAGGCAAACAGCTTCCACGCCCCTTACCGCAGCGACCCCCAGCAACAAGCCATTCAGTCCCGCGATGAAGAAGTCCCCTGCCAGCACCACCCCAAATTTCCTCAACTCCTCGAGCAGCTCGGGGGAGCTGGCTGCCCCTAGCACTCTGGGCTGGTCCGGATGGTATTCGGTGAGGGCGGCGGCGAGGGTGTACACCCTTTTCACCTCGAATTTCTGGGCCACATCCAACACCATGTTGGCGTATTCATATGAGCCAAAGGCTGGCTGGGCCTCCGCCAGGAAGATAATCAGGTCTTTTCCCTCGCCTCCGCTGTCCCAGTAGAAGAACTTGCCCTCGGGGAATTTCGGCGTCTCTACCAGGTTGTCTTTGACGAAAATTCCGCCCAGGTCGAAGAAGCCAGAGGGATTGATCTCTCCGAGTTCCTCGACTTTTAGCTTATCTTTCAGATAGGTAGCCGCGATTAATGCTACGTTGCCCACGCCAGGCCATGCGGTTACCAGGCAAGGATTGACTAACTCGGGTTTTCGATAGAACTTGACAGATTTCATGTGCTCCCCCTTTATTGCCTGCTCCCCAACCTTGATCCGTAAGCTATTTTCCTATGCAGAACCGGCTGAAGATGGTCTCTAGAAGCTCGTCGGTGACCGTCTCCCCTGTTATCTCCCCCAGGGCGTTAAGGGCTGCGGTGAGGTCGATGGTTATGAAGTCGTCGGGCAGGTTTTCTGCGATAGCGGTCTGGGCGTGGTCCAAATGCTCCTTTGCTCTGATAAGGGCCTCCTTGTGGCGGGGGTTGGTCACCAGCGGGGCATCCGAGGCAATCACCCTGCCCCCCAACACAAAGTCCACTACCCCGTTCTCCAGCTCGGTAAGTCCCTCGCCGGTAAGCGCTGAAGTCGAGACTCGCAGCCAGGGCAGCCCGTCTAGCTCCGCCTTGCATGGCAGGTCACGTTTGTTGGCTGCCACCAGCACCGTTTTCTCAGCGAGAAGATCGATCAGCTGCCTGTCTGAGTCGGCTAGCGGCTCGCTGGCATCGATCACAAACAGCACGAAGTCGGCCTGTTCGATCGCCTTCTTGCTTCGTTCTACTGCCAGTGCCTCCACCTCATCTACGCTGTCAATGATACCAGCGGTGTCAACGAGGAGAAAGGGCACGCCTTTCAGATTCACTACTTCCTCCAGGGTGTCGCGGGTGGTGCCGGGGGTGGGGGTGACAATCGCCCGGCTCTGGCGCAGCAGGCGATTCAAGAGGCTCGACTTGCCCACATTGGGGCGTCCCACAATGGCGGTCCTTACCCCTTGCCTGTAGACAATGCCTGCATCCGCGTTGGCAATAAGGTCCTGCAGAGTCTGTTGGGCACTCTCCAGAGGTCTGGTGATGCCTTGCTCCTCGATCTCATCCTCGGGGAAGTCGATACGGGCGGTGAGGTAGGCGAGTATCTCCATCAAGCTGCTGCGCACCTCCTTGATCGGCTCCGAGAGCTTGCCCCCCAGCCCCTGTACTGCCAAACGGAGGCTGGCCTGGGTTTTGGACTGAACTACATCCAGAACAAACTCCGCCTGCGCCAGGTCTATCCTGCCGTTCAGGAACGCCCTCAGGGTGAACTCGCCGGGGTTAGCCAGCCTGGCACCTTGACGCAAGGCTAGCCCAAGGATACGCTGCAGAGGCAAGGGCCCCCCATGGCAGTCGATCTCGACGATATCCTCTCTGGTATAAGTATGGGGTGCCTCCATGTAGGCAACCAGCACCTCATCGACCACCTCTTCGTTTTCGGGGTCGACTATGTGCCCATAGACTAGACATCGGTTCACCAGTTGTCCGGGGAACAGCCTCCGGGCAATAGCCCGGGCATCCCTCCCGCTCAACCTCACGATTCCGATCCCGCCCTCGCCTATGGGGGTGGATATTGCGGCGATTGTATCTTGATACACAGCTTCGCTGGTATGATACATCTTTCGCCAGTGCTCATCAAGAAAAAGGCGAGCCCCCTTGGTGGCGTTGCCACTCCTGTGGCAGCGGGTTGTTCGTCGCGACGGGAGTCGCGACGCTACGCTTGACAGGCGGAGCAAGCCGTGATATCGTAATACGATATCGCTAGGCGATATTAAGGAGGTCGCTGTGCTTAAGGATTTCTTCCTGGGCTTCGTGAAAACCCATATCCTCTATCATGCTTCGAGGGGCCCGATATATGGGGTCGAGATGCTGGAGGAACTGGGACGGCATGGCTATCGGCTGAGCCCGGGGACGCTTTACCCGACCCTGCATCGCCTGGAGAGGGAGGGGTACCTTTCTGTGCAAAAAAGGGTAGTCGGCGGCAAGGTGCGCAAGTACTACATCATAACGGAACAGGGTATGGTGGTGCTCAACGAGGCGAAGAAGAAGATCGCTGAGCTGGTAAACGAGGTGCTGCTGGATAAGTAGGATGATGGAACAAGGCGATAGGAAAGGTCTCTTTGGGTTCAGTCGCAATGTCTTCTTTCTGGGTGTGGTCAGCTTCCTCACCGATGTGTCCAGCGAGATGATCTTCACCCTCCTGCCCCTGTTTTTGTTAAACGTGCTCCGGGTAGGAACGCCGGTTATCGGCCTTATAGAGGGGATAGCGGAAGGCACTGCAAGCCTGCTCAAGGTATTGAGTGGCTGGCTAAGCGATCGCCTTGGCCGCAGAAAGGGCCTGGCCGTGTTTGGTTATAGTCTCTCCACTTTGGTCAAGCCCTTCCTGTACTTCGCCACGACCTGGGGTGCGGCGGCGGGGGTGCGCTTCGTTGACCGGGTGGGGAAGGGGATTCGAACCTCGCCCCGCGATGCCATGGTTGCCGATTCCGCCCCTCCTGAGGAGATGGGCAAGAGCTTCGGTTTTCACAGGGGCATGGATACTCTGGGCGCTGTCCTGGGTCTCGCAGTGGCAGCTTTGGTTGTCTACGTCGTGCAGCAAGGCGGGCTTGAGCTCACCCGCGATGCGTTTCAGACCATTGTGCTGGTTGGTATAGTTCCCGCGGTGCTTGCTGTGCTCGTGCTCCTGTTTTTCGTCCGGGAGCGGGGGAAGGGGGCCGGTTCTGAAAGTCCTGCCGCCTCGTTTGGCGGGCCGCCACCAGAAGCAGTCAATGCCAGAAAGGGGTTCGATCTCCGCTTCAAGCTTTTTCTGGTGGTAGTGGTTGTGTTCACTCTGGGGAACTCCAGTGATGCCTTTCTCATCCTGCGCGCCCAGGACCTGGGCTTCTCAGTTCCTCAGGTTCTCCTCCTGTTCGTTGCCTTTAACCTGGTCTATGCTTTAGCAGCTTTGCCCGCGGGGTTGGTCTCGGATAGGCTGGGGAGGAAGGGGGTTATCGTCGTTGGCTGGTCGATATACGCTATTGCTTATCTGGGGCTTGCCGTGACATCGGCGGCGTGGCAGGTGTGGCTGCTGTTCGCGCTCTACGGGCTCTACTACGGCGTGGCTGAGGGAGTATCACGGGCTTTTGTCGCCGACCTGGTACCGGCGGAGAGAAGAGGCACTGCCTACGGGCTCTACCACACGGCTGTGGGGCTTTCCCTGCTGCCGGCGAGCCTGATTGCCGGCTGGCTGTGGCATCTGATCGGGCCGGAGGCTCCCTTCTTCTTCGGGGCAGCGATGGCGGGGGTGGCGGCGCTGGGGTTCCTCCTGCTGGTCAGGGAGTAGAAGCCTTCGCGCCAGCCGGCTTCACACCGCTTTCCCGCGCCAGTGCCGACCGGACCCCAAAACGGCCTGTTACCGGACCCAGCCTTCAAAATTTACAATGGACTGTTCTATTGTATTTATAAGGCTGTCCCGGAAAAAGCCTCTTTCTCACACATAGTACCATGTTCCTATAACTTTGTAGGTATTATTACCCGTTGTGCGCTGTGCTGAGCGATGATAATGTTGAACTCACTAACGGTGTTGATTACATTCAGCAATTAAAAAAGGCCGGAATATGATTAAGGGTCTGGCGTATGGGACGCAATAAGTTAATACTAGTTATACTCACTATAGTTGTAGTGTTAATCATAGCCACCGTTGGTGTGGTTGTTTCTGGCGGTGGTACTAACAGCATCGATATAGCCGGTGTTGCAGGCAGCCCGAACGAGTGGGCGGGTAAACAGATTACCCTGGAGGGTGTCGTCAGTTTATCGACTGATAACATGTTCGTACTCTGGGATGAAAGCTATGAATCGAATATCATGGTGAAATGGGCAGGGGTGCCGTCGGTAGCTGGGGGGGCCAGGGTTGCGGTGACCGGAGAGATCGTAACCGAAGAGCTTTTTGGTAAAGAGAGACTGTACCTTATCGCCAGCGAGCTGAAGTATTTGAATTAACGGTTGTTGATGTCCACTGTATAGCACGGCTGGCTGTCATTACGGTATCTAATCAAGAATCGTGTAGGTTATAATTGCCGGCAGTTTGACTTCATCTTCAGTCGGGAAATTGGGTAAAAAACCGAAATTTTGGTAATCAACCCATTCAACCCATAAATCATCGTCACCTATGTCCTGCCCTTTCTTGATAATGATATATTCGTAAGCAGCTAAAGACCCATAAAAACTACCACTGGGCTGAATATTAAGCCAACCATTTACAGATAAAATGAACACGAACTTGCCTGATTCAGTACCGAACTTAGGTGTAAAATTTACATTTCCCAGCGCTATAATACAACCGTTTCCAATTATATGGCACTTACCGCTAATATTTATGTTGCCTTCACAGAAAATTGTCTGATTGCCAAGGTCTAAATAGAATTCATTAGTGCTTGGTGGAATATTAAAATTGCCTGTAACATAGGTTGTGTTGCCAAGCGTGATTGTTGCATAATTTTCGCTGGAAAATAAATTCAGATCGCCGCACCTTAGCAGAGGCCACGACGGAGGGTCATCTGAAACATCCAGATCTTCATCAGGAAATGGAGTGACCTTTGGCACAATGCAATTACCAGTATCCTGCTGGTAGTACGCTTTAAGGTCTTCTTCATTTGGCCAATAGGTTATTCCCTCGTCCCTAACCTGTTTAAGATTATCCTCATCCCAGCCCTGGCCGATTTTATCGCCATTTAGAGTTATATTACCATCAATACCAACGCCTTGCTTAAGTGTTATATTACCAAAGCTGGTGAGGGCGTTGTCGAAAAGTGTCCGGCTATCCTGTACAGCGGTGTAGCATTCGATGGTGGTGCTTATGCCCTCCCAGTTGGTAGCAGTTGATAGTATTCTGTAGACACCACTTTCAGTTCCTTCTTTATATACCTTGATATCCACAAAGTTTTCATTGAAGCCGTAGATAGTACCTGTTACGTTCCCGGTGATGTTGCCTACCCATGCAGCATCGTTGGGATTCGCTGGCGGATTGGGCGAATGTATAATGATTTCATGAAAGGCCTTCTCTATACCTGCATCTGCTGCGTATACCTGGAGCATCCTGTCCTCTCGTATCTGCGCTGAGCGGCCGGCCCCACCGATAAACAACAGTAACGCAGGCAGAATAATTATTGCGACTACTAGTGTGAGCGTGACATATATCAGGATAAAACCGCTCTGGTTCTTACTGATTCTAGTAAACATATCAGCCATTTCTCACCTAAGGGCTCGGACTCGGAGTCGGACAGGGAGGGCCTCTATACGCACCTAACTCAGGATCATCAGGATCATCTACCTGAGGGAACCAGCGAACCACAGACCTGGGGAATATCTCGTAATTGCTCTCCGCCCTGTTACCGTCAATATCTGCAGCTACCTCGATACAGAGTGACTTCAGCGCAGATGATATACCCGCATCAGGATTATCACCGTAATCATTGCGGTAACATCTCGTGGTAGTTGAATCGATGTACTCTGCAACCAGATGAGTTCCGGACTGATTTTCGACTTTCTGGCCGCCCTGGTATACTTCGCTATTTCGATACAGGCTTGATAGGCCGTCTTCCCCTTCCATAGGGACTAAATCATATGTTATCTTTTCGTTATCAGTGCTGTTTCCCCACGAAATAACGAGCGGAAATCCATCGTCGTCACTTGGTGTACATTCATTACCACCAAGATCGATCATTTGAGCTTGGGCAGCGTCCTCATTGAGCCAGAAGCCAACATATTGCACCTGGAGAGAAACGAATGATTTGGCCTTGTTTTCATCCGCTGCTGTAATCATGTGATATAAAAATACTACCGCGCCGAATATAATAATCGCCCCGATCGTGATGGCGATCAGCATCTCTGCCAAGGTCAGACCGCTCTGGTTTCTCATGAATTGCTGCCTTTTGCACTTCTTTAAGAATTTATTATTCACAAAAACTACACTTCCAGACGTTTTACCTTGTAGGTCATCGTTGTCAACACCAGTCTGTCGGCGTGCCATATTTCGATCGTTATTTCCTGTAACCTCTCTTCAATTTGTTGCGTTTCAATATCAACATCATAGGTCTCATATATTACGTGATCCGTTATGGGTGTATAATTGCCATCGTCCCTGTATTGTGATACTTTTATTAATTCAACCTGGTTCCGGCTGATGCTCTCTGCAGTTCTCTGCTCGTTCCAGGAGAATTGGGAGTGAGTAATCATCAGTAGAACAGGGGGGATCGAGGCTAATATGAGAGCGAGAACGACAACCGATATCAATACCTCGATAAATGTAACCCCGCTCTGATTACGCAATAGTGACCTTCTGCAGCTATCAACAATGTCCGCTAACATTGTCCACCATCACACTTATTAGACTTATCAGCTTAGCCCTGAAAAGTCAATATATTCCAACGTTACGCTGCAATGGCTATTTACTTGAAATCTGAAACAAATGGCTATTGCTCAAACATAATAAACCTGATCGTCAATTAGAAGTGAATCGGCGCGAGCCCCTTGCTGGCGGAACCCGCGCCGATATTTCCCCTTTATCCCTAATTATAACTTGTTCACTTTATAGTCAATAGCACAATTCAGTAAGCGATTATATTAGACGGTCTTCTGCATCACGGATAACCGCCGCCGTAACCGGCATACCATTTATCAGCAACGCTATACGCTCCATATACTTTTCCACCTTCACCTACTACCCAACAATACTGCCCGCCTTGTGTTTGGGGAGTACCGTTACGGTCATTACCAGATGCTGCTGACTCAGGCATTTCCTGTAGATAAAGAGAAAGCTCATCGTTATTAGCTAACGGTGCAACATCACCACGATCATCTGTACCACCAGGGGTAGTACCAACACCAAGGGCGTTGACTAACAACCCCATCCATATGGCATGAACATTGATGTCGTCGTCTGTTGCATTGGCATTACCAGTAACTACGCCATTTACAATCTCACGCACGTATAACCTGTAACTACCTGGATTGTCGGGGTCTTGGTCCGCAGGTGCAGTACTCATATACAATACGTGCCTTCCTGGCATAGCAATTGCTGTAGGGTAGTAGTGACCTTTATCTGTAATAACCTCGTCTCCCCACCGGTTATTAATATAGTCGGTAGGATTGCCTGGATCATAGTTTAGTGGATCATCACCCCCCCCATCATTCCATCCGCCATGACCATCTGAATAAAATGTTGCAGCAGACAGCTGGATGGTCTCCTGGTCGGTCTCGTAGGCCTGCGCGCCGCCCCTGCCCATCAGGCCGAGCACGTTGGGGATGACCACACCGGCGAGGATACCGAGTATAGCCACTACAATCAGCAGCTCGACCAGCGTGAAGCCCCTCTGTCCTCTCGTGAAACACTTCATGGTTTATCCTCCTCCTGTTGTGAGCCCTTCCCCGAAACGCTTTTTACCTTTTCCCGGGCGTTTCGTGTGACCGGACTCGCAACCGTTAATGAATCAGGTTCGTCACAAAGCTGGATTATGTCATTAACCGAACATTTTGTCAATACAATTCTCTTCACTTATCCTCCTGTCCCATCAGCGCAGCTTACTAAACTGCCTGTATTTATATCAGACTTACTATGATATCGAGGCTGCGTGCCTGGCGCTTAAGCTGTCAAACGTTCTCACTAAACCACTGTGTGATGAGAGTTGAATAGCGGCACAGGCAATAGCGGCCTGGGTCGGGGGAGATCTGGGGGAGGACAGCCTGTCCGGTTGCAGTTCCTGCTGACTATCTTGAATACGCAGCGAAACTGAATGGTACCTTCGCTAAGAGGAGCAATTCGGGGCTGGAACAGTCGGGATGACTGGCGACAGGAGAGGGCGCAAAATGCTACCGCCACAGCTATGGCATCTTCACCTTACCAGAAGTCTTTGAATCTTTCACCGAGCAGGGCTGCCCCGGAGCCGGAGGCCGGTAGCATGGCGATTATGAAGATATATATAATGTGGGCAGTGATTCCCACGAGCGCTCCATAAATAATAATTTCAATCTGGCGTTTTAAGGATAATTTTACACGGGGTTGCCTGTGTTGTTCATGAGAAATACCGTCCGCCTGAGGCAGCAGATCGTACTCCAGCAACATATGGGATATCAGCTTTAAACGTTGATTTATAAAATCCATACTGCACCATATCCTTGAGTTCGATAGCAAACGACTACGCCGACCTGAACGCCACTGCTCAGCCTTGTGCAATCAAACACTAGCATGCACACAGTCACGCGGGTATCGCTCTTTCGGGTCAATTGAGGGGGGAAAATGGTACTGCGGCTACAGCGACGGTCACCGGGTGCTTCTAATTGCACCAAGGCTTGTCATTAAGCCCTTAACTCATGACATCGGAGTCGGGGGTATTGAGGGATAATTTAAAGGTGAATCCTGTCACGTAGAGCCTGGACAACGGTACCCAAACGCTCTCTTTTGCTATTGGCACCTGACATAAATTGTGCTAACTTAACACCCTCTCTTAAAACGCTCCATGATTTACTTCACGGAGCAGGAGCCTGGGGAGTGCAGCCCCTCAGGCTCCTTATTATATTCGAGGATATAAATAAGCCCGGGGGCTATCCCCCCGGGCTCACCTTTTACCTGAATTCCCCCTCAAAATAAGCGGGGGTGCGGCCGTTTTATTATGGTACTGCGCTCCAGTTGTTTACCGAGGCAACTATACCGGCACAGATATACGGCCCGAGTAACAGGGCCACTGCCAGATTACTTCTATATCTTACGTAGATTACGTAGGCTAAGGAGGTAAATATTCCAATAAGAAAAATATCAAATACCAGCAATACGGGGAAACCGCCAAGTTTCATGACCCTGGATGCCAGTATCCCTGTCTCCTCTGCCGCTTGATTGTACGACAGTGCCATCCATGTGGTGATGAAGTCTGCGAACGCTACAAGGTAGCAGGTTACTATCAGGATATAGGAAAGTTTACCGTTTAACAGCTTGCTCATGGATAAGCTCCGGCAGGACGCTTTTAAAAATAGCCGGGTACAGTTCCAGTTAAACCGTAAATGTGAGCGGCGAACTGCGCCGCACTGTGGTCTCCCCGTCACAGCGAGGAGAGCTTGAAGGGTTTGTTATGAAATTATTGGTATTATTGGGATACTCGTTGCTGCTAATTTATAACAAACGTTTGTCAGCCTGTCAATATACGTAACTTATCTTTACCTCTAAAAACTTGTGCAGAACTCGTTATAGATTTACTTTAGTATATATTGATAGCAGATCTTCATTTCTCTTTTTTATCCATTCACTTTACCCACCAATCTGCCTGTTTCCTCCCAGGGAACCAAACACGGCTACCCGTGGTTTCCGGAAGAGCATCGGCTTTGATTTGACGGATTGGTGAGAAATGCGTATTATTCGCCTTGGAGCATTTTTCAAGGAGAAGATGATGGAGAGATTCGAGGAAGACAGGGTGGCGGTATTTATTGACGGGAGCAACCTGTATCACGCACTGCGTGCCAACTACAGTCGCTAT
>SDBU01010081.1_pt1 | contig 10519 bp, 7 predicted proteins | sample 2277071 | NCBI WGS metagenome assembly SDBU01 (sample SAMN10397929, study PRJNA504765) | marine sediment metagenome | isolation source: marine sediment core GS08_GC12, 126 cmbsf | place: Arctic Ocean: Gakkel Ridge, Loki's castle | collected 2008
TTGTCAACTGGCCTCAGAACGAGCGTCAGCACGAATACCACCCGGCCGACCACCCACCGGGCGAGTATTGTGAGAAAGTCCGTCGGGCCGTTCGACCGGGCGAAAGCCACCCGCAAATCCATATCGTCGACTTCCCAAAGCCAGGTCAAAGCGAATCACTCCCAATATCCGCACCACGCCTGATACAACGGCGCCGGAGGTTTCTTCTCATCTGTGTCGCCAGACCTCCTTGGATGTCTGCACCCCATTCTACCATCTTCTGCCCAAGGCAGCTCACTCAATAGGGTATGAGCAGGGCAGGGCCTTTCGGTCGTCGTTCGACTCTTGTCCCCACCGGGCCAGCCGTTTGCGGACGCCAGACAACAACCACAGCGTGCCTGCGCGACGAAGCTCCGTGAATCCAAGTGAGGCGGAGCCTTCCTTGACCCTCGCGGTGAGCGTCGATATATTGTGTCTCGGGACCCACCACAACCTGTCATTCCCAGGAGTGTAGCGACGAGGAATCTAGACCGTGTTGCCACGTCGAGGCTGTTTTGCTGGGAGCGAAGGAGACGCCCCAGCGGGGCGTCTCTACGGAAGATGCTACGGTGGAACAACGTTACTCTCGCTAATGACAGGGCGGGGATGGACGCCGATGCAACAGATGATGCTCCTAGACTTGCCTACCCCAGCGAGCGCCAGCCCGTGGGCAACGCCCCGCAGGAGCGTACGAATTGACCGCTGAGATGGATATCGAAGAGCGGGTGTTCTCGGTCCTCGATGACCTTGGCGTCCCTTACGAGAAGATCGAGATTGACCCTGCCTTTGCCGACACCGCGCAGTTCTGCGCTGAGTACGACTACGATCTGGACAGTTGCGCGAACACAATAGTCGTGGCGTCCAAGAGAGGGCCAAGAAGATACTCGGCGTGCATCGTGAAGGGCTCCGACAGGCTCGACGTGAACAAGGCCGTCCGAAGGCTGATGGGGGTCCGACGGGCCTCATTCGCATCCGCCGACGAGACGATGGAGCTAACAGGTATGAAGATCGGCGGCGTCACGCCCTTCGGCCTGCCCGCCCACGTGCCGGTATATGTGGACGCGAAGCTTATGGAGCTGGACTACGCGATCCTGGGCTCAGGCAGCCGGTCGTCTAAGATCAAGGCATCTCCCGCGATATTCCACAGGATTCCCAACGCGCACATCGTAGAGGGGCTGTCGCTTGAGCCAAGGACGCAGGAGTGAAGCCAGTCTGGGCTCACGGTCATTCCACACCTGCGGCGCAGACAACGACGTACCGCCACTCTCTCGGGCGCCATATTGTCGCCCGGCGGTTCACGCAAACTCGCTCACACAAATGCCGCTGGCTCCCCCCTACCCCGTCACGGCTCTGGTTTCGGGACTATGGCGGGGACCTTCAGCTCCTTTACCAGGGCAGCGAACGCGGCGATGTCGGTATCGATGATCTGTTTCAACGTCTTGAGCTGAGCGTCGGTCCGGGCCGATAGGTATTCGAAGACATCATACGATTGCTGAGTCGGTGCGTGGTCCGAGCCGCCAACAACGCTCGCAAGCTCGACCAGCTTCGCGTTCAGCTTGCCCGGGTGAGCTAGCGTGTCCAGCTCGCCGTCGTTCCTTGTCTGAATCAGCTCTTCCTCTACGGCAGACAACCTGTCCTTCAGTCCATCGGCCGCCTCGGACACAGCCTCCCATGCTCCCGCACCTTCGACGCGCTCAGTCCACTCCTCCACCTGGCGCCTGACGCTTCGGAGCCGATTGACGGCGTCGTGGGTCTCCGAGACCCTATCCCTGATACGCACCAGCAGCGCGAACTGAGACTCAAAGTCCTCTTGTGTCGCTGCGACGCGTGGGTCCTTCACGAGTTGGAAGCTCCGGGTCTGTGTGGCGCCCCCGACAGTCAACCGGACCTGATAGGAGCCCGGTGTCGCCAGCGGTCCGGGCAGACCGAGCTCGGTTGCTCCTTGCCCCTGGACCCTGTGCGCCTCGGGATAGCGCATGTCCCACACGAATCGGTTCATTCCTGCCTCGGTGGACACGGCTGGCTCCCTTGGCGCCTTTGTCAAGGCGGACTCCTCCGAAGGGCTGGACGAGAAGCTCCTGATGGACTGCCCGCTGGAGTCCAGAAAGGACAGCGCGGCCTCGCCCTCCGGCTTTGCACCCAGGTAGTAGCTCACGACCACGCCGTCCGGCGGATTGGTCCCTGCGTCGAGGAATGTCCTGACAGCCTCTCCGCTCGGCGTCTTCGTCTCGTACCACGTCGCCTTCGCACCGAGGCGCAGCATGTAGCCTTTGCCTGGCCCTTTCTGCAATCCTGCTTCCATGAGAGCGGCGATTCTGTAGGTGGAGGCGGGCCCGAACAGGTGGGCAGGGCACTTGGCAACCTCATCGCCTATCTGGCGGAGCAGCGTCAGGTCGTCCAGTATCCAGAACGACCTGCCGTGTGTTGCCGCCGCGAGTTCGTTGTCCTTGACAACTAGGTCGTGTACTGCGACGGCAGGCAGGTTGCGTTGCAGGGACTGCCACGAGGCGCCGTCGTTGAAGGAGACATAGGTGCCTCTCTCCGTGCCCGCATAGAGCAGACCACGCTTCTGCGGGTCCTCCCGAATGACGCGAGTGAAGTCGTAGTCAGGTATGCCGTCCGTTATCTTCGACCAGGTCTCTCCGTAGTCGTTGGTCTTGTACAGGTAGGGGTGTTCGTCTGCAAGCCTGTATCGATGCGCGGCCAGGTAGGCCGTGGCAGGATCGTGGTGGGACAGCTCTATGATGCTGATTGTCGTCCATTCCGGAATGTCAAGCGGCGTGATATCGTCCCAGGTTTTCCCGCCGTCATGCGAGATGTGGACCAGTCCGTCGTCGGTTCCCACCCAGAAGACGCCGCGCTGATGGGGCGACTCGGCGAAGGCGAAGATGGTGCCGTAGTGCTCGACGAAGGTCGTGTCCAGGGTAATGGGCCCGCCGGATGCCTCCATCTTGGTGACGTCGTTGCGCGTGAGGTCGGGACTGATGACCTCCCAACTGGCGCCCTCGTTCTGTGAGCGGAATACCACGTTGGCGGCCACGTACATGGTGTTGGAATCGTGGGGTGAGAAGACTATGGGGTAGGTCCACTGAAACCGGTACTTGTGTTCCTTGGGGCCTGTTCCCCGGACGAACTCCGGCCAGACGGACACGATCCGGGTCTGGCCCGTGCGATGGTCGTATCGGAGAAGGGAGTCACCTCCTCCGGGAGAGCTCCCAATCCCGCCCGAAAAGACGATGTTCGGGTCGTCTGGGTGGACAACAATCTGCCCGCTCTCTGAGCTGCCAACGAAGTAGCAATCAGAAAGGAGGATGGCGCCCTTGGGAGACCGGCTTGGCACGCTGATTGCGCTGTTGTCCTGTTGAGTTGCGTATACGCGATACGGGAACTGGTCGTCGGTGGTCATGCGGTAGAACTGGGCCGTCGGCTGGTTGTAGATGGTAGACCAGGTCGCGCCGCCGTTGAAAGACACGCAGGCGCCCCCGTCGTTCCCCTCGACCATGCGCTGAGGATTGTTCGGGTCGATCCAGATGTCGTGATTGTCGCCGTGGGGCGTCGTCACCTGAGCAAATGTACGGCCCCCGTCCGTGGACTTCCACGCTTTTGCATTGAGGACCCAGACAGTTTCAGGGTCCTGCGGATCGGCGAAGACGTGGCTGTAGTACCAGGGACGCTGGAGCAGCTTGGCGTCGTCACTGAGCAGTTCCCAGGTGGCCCCCCCGTCATCGGAGCGATACAACCCCCGCTCCTTCGACTCGACAATGGTCCAAACGCGGCCGGTTTTCGCGGGCGAAGCAGCGACCCCCATCCGGCCCTTCATCCCATTGGGTAGACCGACGTTGCCTGTGATGTCTGTCCAGGTGTCGCCGCCGTCGGTGGACTTGTACAGGCTGCTGTCGGGACCGCCGCTTGAGAGGCCCCACGGGTTCCGGCGGGTCTCCCAGATGGCGGCGTAGAGGATACGAGGATTGCCGGGGTCCATCGAAAGGTCACATGCGCCCGCCTTCTTACTACGGAAGAGGACCCGCTCCCAGGCGCCGCCACCGTCCGCCGAACGGTACACCCCTCGGTCCTCGCTATCCCCGAATGCGTTGCCCAGCGCGGCTACGTAGACCAGGTCGGGGTTTTGCGGGTGAATGCGAATCCGCGATATGTGCCGCGTGCTTTCCAGCCCGACGTTGACCCAGGTCTTGCCGCCATCCGTGGACTTGTATACGCCGTCGCCCTGGGCGACGTTGCCGCGAATGCACGACTCTCCCATTCCCACGTATATGACATTGGGGTCGGATTCGGCCACAGCGATGGCGCCCACCGCCGACGTCTTGAAGAAGCCGTCCGACACGTTCTCCCAGTAGGTCCCGCCGTCTTCCGTCTTCCACACACCGCCGGTGCAAGCCCCGTGGTAGAACACCATTTGCTGCGTGGGATGCCCGGCTACCGCGACGACACGACCGCCCCGGTGGGGTCCGATGCACCGCCACTGCATCGTTTCAAGGAGGGTGGGGTCCACCGACGCAATGCTCCCGGCGTCGAGTTCACGCCATGCCTGCGTGCTGCCCAGTCCGTGTTCTGTGTCCTTCTCGGTTCCCATGTTCCATCACCTCGTTTGGTCTACGTGCAGGATACGGCGATGCGAGACCGCCGTATTCTCTCACGATGCAGCCACTACTTCAATGTTGGGGCATTCTGGCGGCGATGCTGATGCTGGCCCATCACGCGGGCGCTCCGTCCGCAGAGTTGTCAGATTGGCAGGATGGATTGCACGCTTCAACGTCGTGGGTGTTTGTCGCCGGGTTTGCCCGAATGTCCACGGAAAACGCCGGACCCTACCACGAGTGACCGGCAATGGTGAGTATGGGTCGCGGCACGCGGCCTTCCAGACGGTTGTGTAGAATACGATCATCTCTGCATGAGTCGGTCCGATGACGTTGCAGTAGACGAGCGAGTCGTCGATTCGGCGACTGCCGTCCCGGACCAGGTTTGTGTCCGTACTGGAGGTACTGCCGAGAGGAGAGCGCCGCTGGGCGTGGAGTCCGAGTCCCGAAGGACGACGGATGGTTGTGAACGGGGTAGCTGGGACTTCGGGCCTCAACAGGCGCTGGAGGTAGGAATGGAAGAGCCCTGGTTCTGCGCGGTCTGGTCCGTCGGCGCATATCTGCTGGGCAGCGTGTCGCTTGGCGACCTGGTGGCCCGCGCCGCGGGAGCGGACATTCGCAGCCTTGGGACCGGCAACCCCGGCGCCGCCAACGTCTACAGAGAGGTTGGCCCCGCATACGGCGTCGCGGTCTTCTTGCTGGATGTCGCCAAGGGGGCCACTGCCACTGCGCCGCTTCTTGTGCTCGGCCTTCCAGCCTGGTCGGGGCTGCTAGCGATGGCCGCTGTGATCGCCGGACACATCTTCCCCGTGCTGTGGGGATTCCGAGGCGGCACCGGCATGGCTGTCGCAATGGGCGCCAGCGCCGGCCTGCTGCCGCTAGGTGCGCTCATCGCGATGCCGCCCGCTCTGATCGCCCTTCGTCTCACCCGCAACGCGGGCTACACGGGGGCCTTTTTCTTCACGTTGGCAATACTGGTCGGATGGCTCGTGTACCGGGACATCGTTGGCGTGACTGCCATTCTTCTCGGGGGGGCCGCCGTGTTGATCAAGGCGCTGGTCCAGTACCGCGAAAGATAGCGCACGATCCAACTCGACAGCGGCGCCATCAGCCATCCGTTGGCTCGGGCACCTTCCCTAGCTCCGGGCCCACTTTGCCGTTGACCAGGGCAGAGACACGACAGGCATCGGCGTCAGAAGCCGAGGTGTCCGGGTTCACGATGCCGCCTCTGCGCGTTCGACAAGAGTCTTTCTGACATCTGCTATGTCCTTTGGTGTTGTCTTCGTCGCCCGGTAGTAGCAATAACCTGTTGGCACAAAGAACAACTGGAACAGCGCCAGACCCAGGACATAGTTCATCGGGGAGGCAAAGCGGCCCGAGAAATAGGCAAATGTCATGCCCGCAAGCCCGTTCCCCAAAGCGCGGCCGACACCATTGGCAAGGCTTGCCATTCCAAACGCGGTCCCCCGGTGCTCTGGGAGGTTGACATCGCTTAGCAGGGCAAACCAGTTCGGCGAATCGACGGAGGTCAGCGCCAGCGCTCCAAGGGCCAGCAAGAACGTTGCGGCCACCCAACCGTTGGTGAATACGCTGCTCAGAACCGCCCTCACCACTGCGACATTGCCTGCCGGGTCGGGAATCTCCAGTCCGTGAAGGGGTAGAAGAAACACCCCCAGGAATAGGGGTATTGCCCCCAGAATCCCAATGGCGCTGAGCATGGCCCGCCCACGCGGGTCGCGCCGCTGCCATAGGTCGCCGATATGGCCGCCGAGTACCGAGAAGAGCCCGCCGATCTGAAACAGGATGGCGAACAGGCTCCCGACTGCCGTCGCCGTCTCAAGGGAGCAACCTGCCGCCTCTGCCTTTGCGGCGAACAATCTGGGCAACCAGATCAGCGAGCCGTAGGCGAATTGAGCAGTTAGTCCTTGCGCAAAAAGCCAGACGTTGGAGCGTTTGGTGGCCAGCCGGGGAAGGTCGCCTGGCTCGATCTTTTCGTCGTAGCCCCTGCCGGGGGCGATGCGGTCCGAGAGCTCCGGCTCGCTTCGTCCCCGCTCCGGCTCGTAGGCGAACAGGTAGAGCCCCGCGAACCCCAGACCTGCACCCGCTATCACAAAGAACGGGAGACGCCAATTGTCGGCTCCGAGCAAGCCGCCCACAAGTAACCCTCCGCCCACCCCAATCCCCTGTGACAGCCCCCACAGGCTCATGAGGAGACCTCGCCTTCGCGGTGGGACGAAGTCGTTCAGGACGCTGAATCCGACTGAAGCGATGCAGCCTACGCCAATCGCAGTCACGACCTGAAACAGCAGGAATTGGCCGAAGCTCCCCGAAGCACCGCACAGAAGCATCGCCGCGCCCCAGATGAGCGTGCCATACAGCAGGAGCCGCTTCCTCCGCCCGCGGTCTCCCCAGTACCCCCACACCACCGCGGACACCGCAGCGGTGACTATCGTCAACGCCATCACGAGCCCCAGGAGCGCCTCGCTCACCGACAGCTCGGGAGCTATGACAGCGAACAGGGGAGGTAGGACGCCCATGGCCGCGTTGTCGAGCGAGGCCAGGATCACAAACACGACGATAGTGAATGCGATATGGCCCTTGCTGCCCCACCAGAGCGGTCCGGTGTGGGGGGTTTTCCCTACGCCAGGGGTGTCCATTCAGCGTCTCTGTGAGAGCGGCCTTGCCGCTGCCTCAATCACCTGCGTGGCCTCCCGGCAACCTGTGCCGTGTGAGAGTGCAACAGGAACCCGGGCTTGAAGATCAGCGCGGTCCGAGGATCGAATCTCAGCGCCAACTTGTAGAGGAATTGGATCAGAGTCTCGTCCGCTGAGGTTCGCTGCGCAGCTGTTCGCTCCACAATGGCCTCCTTTCCCTTTTCCGTGGCACGAAGGCATCTCCCTCCGGTCTTGTCGCCCAAGTGCGAATGCACCAACTATTAGTAGTACACTTCCCCAAGAACCGGTGGTTGCCGATGTCCGCTTGACATCGGGGCTGTAGCCAGGCTCCTCGGAGACGAACAGCAGTAGCTTCACTTCTATAGATGCTCAGGAAGAGGTTCGTGATTCGTAGGGGCAGACCTATGTGTCTGCCCTGGGCTGGGCGAACACACAGGTTCGCCCCTACCCCGAAACATCGTCTGAACATCTATAGCTTGTCAGGTACCGTTCTCCTCGACCAACTGTCGCAGGGAGTCCCGTGCTCCTTGTCGCAGGGGAGGGAAGTGGCCGAAGCAGATGGAATCGAACTCGAACGCCAGGAGCTTCTTGAGCGATTCAGCCGCCTGTCCTAGATCCTGCGTGAACGTTGGGGCAGGGGTGCTTAGCCTGCTGGCGAACTTGTATTGGAGGGCGTCGCCCACGATGACCACCTTCTTAGATGCCACGAACAGGCAGATGCTGCCGGCGGTGTGTCCAGGGACGTGGACTACCCTGATCCCTTCTCCCACGGGCAATAGGTCCCCATCTTCCAGAACGTAGTCCACCTCCACCGGCTCGCCGTACAGCGGGGACATGAAGGGGCGAGTAATGTCCGCAAGGAGCTGGTTGCGGTAGGGACTGGGAACGGGGTCTTTGCCACTCACTATCCCCGCGTCCAGGCGATGGACAGCAACCTTGGCCGATGAGACCTTCACCAACTCTGCGAGACCTCCCGAATGGTCGGGGTGGTAGTGGGTGACAACGATGAGAGACACCTGCGCCACGGACAGGTCCAGCGCTTCCAGGCCGCTGCTGATTGCCCCCAGGCTGCCTCTGGTTCCCGCGTCCACCAGCACAACCCCTTCGTCGGTGGCCAGCACTGTGACCCTCGCGCCAATTGCCCGAAGCTGGTAGACAGCCGGAACTACCTCTATGGGGTTTCCTAGCCTCACTGTAGGTCCTTCCTTGGGGGACAGGAGCCCGCCAGCCAGCGTAGCAAGAATGCCCAGGGATCTCCCTTCCGGCTGCTCTTTCCACGTCGTCTGCCCCTGGGGAGTACTCCATTATGACAGATGCCGAGGATCGAGGGTATTGGGGGTAACGGGCAGGTGTGGGGTCCGGGCGAGGCGGGGTCGCGGTTCCGGACAGGGCGGCACGACGAGGGTGGCGGTCCTACGGGCTGGACGCTAGCTATGCTATGATGAAGCAGTCTTGGGGGTCTGGGATTCGATGGAGCAGCCTCATATCGTGGTGCGCGGCCTGACGCACCGCTACGCATCCGGACGTCACTCCCTCACAGCCCTGGCAGACCTGGATCTCGAGGTGGCCCAGGGCGAATTCATGTCTATCATCGGCCCCAGCGGCGGGGGCAAGACGACGCTGCTGAAGGCTATCGGGGGCTTGCTGGAGCCCACTGCGGGGACCATACTGGTGGGCGGCGCGCCGCCGGGTGAGGCCCAGCGGCACAAGGCGATCGGCTTCGTGTTCCAGGATGCCTCACTGCTGCCGTGGCGAACGGTGTACCAGAACATCGTGCTGCCCCTGCAACTGAACCCTCGCGAGACGCGGAGGGACGGTGAGGAGCCTGATCGTCTGTTGGAGGCGGTTGGACTCGCCGGGTTTCGGGACTACTACCCGCACCAACTCTCGGGCGGAATGAAGCAACGGGTGGCCCTGGCCCGGGCACTCGTGATGGACCCTGCGGTCCTGCTGATGGACGAGCCGCTGGGCGCCCTGGACGAGATGACTCGCGCCGAGATGCGATATGAGCTGTTGCGGGTGTGGGAAGGCGCGGGCAAGACGGTCGTCCTGGTTACTCACAGCATCATCGAAGCGATAATGATGTCCGACCGGGTGACGGTGATGTCTCCGAGGCCGGGGCACATCGTCCGGCAGGTGCGCATCGACCTACCCCGACCCAGGGAAGAGTCCTTCGAGCGATCAGCGCGCTTCCTTGACTACGCCAATGAAATCAGGGAATCCCTTGCGTCGAGAGTCTCATTGGGAACAGCCACTTTCAGAGCAGCCCCTCGAACGTGAAGCCAAGCGCGAGGGGCCAAAAGAGCGTCGCGTCGTCCGATCAGCGGCCGCGTCGCTAGCGCTGGGTTACGTGGCGCCCCCAGCGGTGGCCTTGTCCGTGCTGATGGTGGTCTGGGAGGTGTGCACACGGGTCGGCGATGTGCCGGTCTACATCGTTCCAGGGCCCATCGCGGTGTTCAGGCGTCTCGTGGGAGACCCGGGTTTCTTTGCCGGCCACGGCGGCGTCACTCTGCTGGAAGCCGCTGCCGGCTTCTCGTTGGCCTCGGCTGTAGCCATCGGCGGCGCGGCCCTGATGGCGCACTCGCGGGTCCTGGAGAGGAGTCTGTTGCCCCTGGCGGTCCTTGTTAAGGTGACGCCCATTGTGGCGGTGGCGCCGCTGTTTGTCATCTGGTTCGGGTTCGGGTCCATGCCCAAGGCGTTGATCGCCGCCCTCATCACCTTCTTCCCGGTGCTGGTCAACGCCCTCACGGGCTTGAAGTCGGTCAACCCGGGCGCGCTGGACTTCTTCCGCTCGGTGCATGCCTCCAAAGGCGAGATTCTCCTCAAGCTGCGAGCGCCCAGTTCGCTCCCGTACCTCTTCGCGGCATTTCGCATTGCCGTACCCCTCTCGGTAATCGGCGCCGTCGTCGGCGAGTGGTTCACCGGAGACCGCGGACTGGGCAGCGTGATCATCGTGGCGCACAACAACCTGGATATGCCAACCTTGTTCTCCGCCATCCTGACGCTTGCATTCATTGGCATCGGCCTTACCATTCTGACGTCCTATGCCGAGAGGCGGGTGCTCTTCTGGCACCAGTCGTTCATAGCTTCCTAGAAAGGGCTGCCGACATTGCGTCTGATTAGATGGGCGGCAAGACCAAGTCTGGTCCTGGCGCTATGCCTGGCGCTCGTCGCTGCTGCCTGCAACGACGCAGGGGACAGTGACGCGCTCGGCAGGCTGGTGTTCATGGC
>SDBU01010082.1_pt1 | contig 10518 bp, 8 predicted proteins | sample 2277071 | NCBI WGS metagenome assembly SDBU01 (sample SAMN10397929, study PRJNA504765) | marine sediment metagenome | isolation source: marine sediment core GS08_GC12, 126 cmbsf | place: Arctic Ocean: Gakkel Ridge, Loki's castle | collected 2008
TTTAAGTGGCAATATGTTGAATGACCAAAGTTCATCCAATCCGATTGCTGAAAATCCGATCAGTGTGGATTTAAGTTCCGGTGGCGAATATTTTATCTGGATTGGTTGTTATTTTAGTCTGGAAGGAGTTACAGCCGGCCAGTATGATGGTGATTTTGTGATTGAAATAGAGTATAATTGATAAATTGATGGAAAATTGCGCCAAATACACAATTAGGTTGTTGCTGCTAGGTCAATTGGTTCTGACCGGATTTATTTTCCCCCAGAGTATTCAATTCAGTGTTTATGTTGAAAGTGAGTTAAATGCAACCAAGCAGCAGGATTTGGACTTTGAAAACGTTATTGTTAGTCAGGGCGCTACACCTGTGAATCTGGGCGACCCCGGTATGGGAGTGTTTGCCATAACCGGCAATCAGGATCTGGATGTGATCGTAACTCTTGACGTTCCGGCAAATCTGACTCGCGTGGGTGGTGGGCCGGATGTAATTCCATTTTCATTAGATTTTGCTTATGCCAATAAAGGTGAAAATGATATTAATGACGCGATACTTGTACCTAGCAATTCCACACGCTTTCAATTACTGGGTCGTACCGGCGGACCAGCCGGTCGTCCGCCAACCCCACCTAATGCCAGTTTTATTCCTTCGGAATCCACAGCCTATATTTATATCTATGGTTCCTTGGATATTGGAGCTATCGCTCCTGGCGCCTATTCTGGTACGGTAACCTTAACCGTTGAATATGATTAATGAATAGCGACGAAAACGACAGAGTAATTTCTAATATAATACAAACTTCCAAATTAGACTATAGAAGTGAGACTGAATCGGTTTCGGCGCGACTGAAATTTATCATTGAAAAACAAGCCAAATTAATAGAACAATTAACTCTGGAGTTACGCAAACAGCTTAGTTTAATTCTGATTCCGGTCCATGATTTGCGTAATCGGGATGAGATAATACTGCCTAAAGCAGTTCGTCAATATATTGATAATTCAGCCCTGCAAATGCAAAATCTGAATAATATATTGAATCTGACTAATAGCCTTTTCAAACTGCAATCGGGTAATTCTTCCTTCAATATCCGGCAGGTGGATTTTTATGGATTGGTGAAAAAGATTCAGTCATCGGTAAATAAAAAATTGGCTGAAATTGAGATAAATTTAATTTTAAAAGCACCGGTTAATGCGTTTCAATTATATATCGCTGAGGATAAAATTGCCGATAGTATCAAAACTGTTCTTGTTTTTGCCGCTAAATCCTGTCGTCCTGGGACAAAGCTTTCTGTCACTATCGATATTAAAAAGCGAAAATTTGGTATGAGTCTGATTGATCACGCAATCATTGAAATAACCGGAAATGGTTTTTCAGTACCAGCGGATACCAGAACCAGATTATTCAATGCATTCCAATCGATCAATTTACCCGATGGTACTTCTGTAAATAGCCTGGCGATACCCAATTATATTTTCAATTTGCATGGTGGCGATATTACTCTTAGCCATAAGACTGCCCAAGCTATTATTATCAGTGGGAAGCTGCCGGTTGGAAATGCTCATTTCTCTGATCAAGAACTGGCCAGTTCCATTGATAAAGACGATACTGCATACGAAATCTCGGATATCAATCCGGGCAAAATTAATTTTCAGGAGATCAAGACAGGTATTGCATCATCCAAACCAAATGTATTAATAGTTGATGACGAACCTGAAATCCTGATGTTACTTAAAGCGATCCTCCAGCGCAATTACAATATAATTGAAGCTAATGATGGACATGTAGCCTTAAAACTTGTTCGCGAGTACAGTCCTGACCTCATTATCTGCGACATAATGATGCCAACTATGGATGGTATCAGTTTTACTAAAATTATTAAAGGCGATCGGGAATTCAACGCTATCCCAATTATTCTTCTGACTGCCGTAACTGCTGAAAATGAGCGAATAGCAGGCCTGAAAACGCGGGCAGATGCTTATATAACCAAGCCGTTTAATTCTGGAGAATTAAACGTGGTTATTGATAATTTAATCGAGAAGCACCATCGGCTTTCTTTGAAATATGCTACCAGCCTGGATACACAGAGTCCCGGTCAAGTGTATTTGAAAGGTCAGGATAAACGATTCCTCGAGCAGGTCCATAAATCAATTATTCTTCAATTATCGAATCCCGATTTTACCGCGGCGGATTTGGCTAAAAGTGTTTTCCTGAGCCGGCGGCAATTTGAGCGAAAGTTGAAAGAATTAACAACTCTGACACCAAATAATTTTATCACCGAAATTCGATTATCTACGGCCCGGGAATTGTTGCTGAACCAGGCTACCAGTACAGTTTCCGAAACTGCTATTGCAGTAGGCTTTAGAAATGCGGCCTATTTTTCACGTCTGTTTATTAAAAAATACGGTAAATCACCATCAGCGATCAGGGTAAAGTAGAATTGGTCGAATGCAATTATCAAAATTGTTTCTAATCCCCTAACAACAGGTCGCTTGTTTGGTGGTTAAATTATATAATGACTTTATATATGCGACAATATATATGACAAATGCGACATTATTGAGTATTAGTTTGTCCTGAAAGGAATTATACGCGTAGTATCGGCCCGCAGGAAGTTCATTTAAAATCATAAGTTAGAACGGGAAAGTATGATATTGGTAATACAGCCGATAAAATACCCGGAATCGTAAGATCAAATTTGTAACATCCGCTCGTTCTAACCAATCAAAATAAAAGAATTATTTAAACTAAACGAAATAGTAGCGAGGAAAAAATGAAAAAGACAATGACCGCAATTTTGGTCTTAACAATGATAATCGGTTTGAGTTCATTTGCTATCGGGCAGGAAGCAGCAAATGCCACAGTAGATGCTGTAGTATTGGCTAATTTAACGCTTACCAAAAACTACGATGTCAATTTTGGTAATATTGCCGCAAGCGGAACACCAATTCTAAATCCTAAAGGTACCGGTCATACCGACGTTGGTACGACAAACCAGGTTGGTGAGTTTACTGTTACCGGCACAAATACTGCGCAAATATCTGTAGCTTTTCCGTCTTCGGTTACACTTGGTGACGGGTCTAGTGCAACGATGACTTTCACGGTTGATTTGGAAGGACATGCTGACACGCAGTCTTCTGCGACCGATGTTACTTCCGGGACGCAGAAAACACTTGGAGCAAGCGGCTACAAATTCTGGCTGGGTGGAGATCTTGGTACCTTAACTAATCAGACAACCGGTACCTACGCCTCTGATGAATCAAATGGCAGTGGTGACTTTACTCTTACAATTGAGTACTATTAAAACGATTCTGTAAAACTGCCTATCAGGAACTTTAAGGGACTCCGGAAATAGAGGAGTCCCTTTTTTTGTTAAAAAAGTTTCTCTCAACGATTAGTATTATGGGATTAGGGAAAAAATAAGTAATTTAAGCTGTTCTTTTATTAAACTACTGGTAATAGGAAAGTAATCAAATGCTTAAATCATGTAAAATTTCAATTTCGATTCTGTTAACAAGCATTATTTTCATATCAATTAGTAATGCTCAGGTAACTATATCACCCACTTCTCTGTTTATTGATAATCAGCGGCGCTTCGAGACATTACTGGTTCTGAACAGTACCGAGGATCCTCAGGAAGTATCCATAAGTTATCATTTTGGCTATCCGGTTTCGGATTCCTATGGCAACCTGACGATGAATTATACTGATACGGAAGCGGGAGCTGATCGCTCTGCCGCAGAGTGGATTAAAGGTTTCCCAAAGAGTTTTGTACTCGAACCTGGTAAACGACAGGTTGTGCGATTAACAGCCAAGCCGCCCAATGATCTGGCTGATGGAGTCTACTGGGCGCGCTTGAAAACGGTTTCAACCAACCTGACGCCGTCAGTAGGAGAGACACAACAGGATAAAATCACGGCTCAGATAAAATTTCGATTTGAGCAGGTTACCGGCGTGTTTTACAAATCCGGTTCAGTGGCAACCGGATTGGATATAACTGAAATAAGAAATGATATCAGTAATGATAACCTGTCGGTCTATGCTGATTTTAAACTTTCTGGTAATTCACCTTATCTGGGAAGTATGATCCTTAAGATATTCAATAAATCTGGTAAAGAGATTCAAGAAGAGATTATTTTTATATCGATCTATTTTGATGGCACACGCAGAATTGAAACTGATATCAGTGCCCTGTCTGCCGGTGAGTACCAAGCAGAATTGTCATTTATAACTATCAGGGCTGATATCCCCAATGAAAATTTGGTACATGCCGAACCAACTTCCCAGACTTTCCGATTTAAAAATTGATTTATTTAGACGTACGCAGCGTCGCTTTATTGTATTATTTATAGTCGTCTATACATATTTACTAGGTATTGGTTTAGCTGAAAGTCCAGTCGAACCGCGGGTAGAGCACGAAGAGGAAATCTATTTATCATTCCGTTACCGCGGTGGGATTGATGCAATCATCATCGCCTATGGTAGAAACGGTCAATATTTTCTGCCGGTAACCGAGTTATTCAATCTGTTATCAATTGATTATACGGTTGATCCGGCCAATCTGTCGATTAATGGTTTTTATTTGGATCCGGCAATAAATTATGAACTGGTTTTTCTCCAACGCATCGCCCGGTTGGGTGAGAATCAATTGAATTTTACAGCTTCGGATTTTTTGATCAAGGATGTTGATTTTTACATCAAACCGATACTTTTAAAGACATTGTTCGGCCTCGATTTTTCCGTTGATGTCAGTCGTCTGGTTCTGAACCTGGAAACCAATGATATCTTACCAATTGTAGAGCGCTATGAACGACGCACGAAGCGTCGTAAGGGAATGTTGACCAACGCTGAGGCAATTGAAGCCTACCCGCTCATTGCTGGACGGGATAAGCGGGTTATCGCTGGTAGTTTTATTGATTACTCATTGTATGGTCACCTATCAGAAGGAGGGCGGATAATCAGTTATAATTTAAGTGCTGGCGGCGAGTTTCTCGCTGGTGATATCCAGGGAGACATTTCAGGGACTACCACCTCTAATGTAGCTGTTAGGCAGTATTCGGACCTGCGCTGGCGTTATGTCCTGGACGAACGAAAATATTTATCAGCGATATCGCTTGGTCAACTGAATTCCACCGGTTTGAGTTCCCTCTCATATACCGGTATTTCTTTTACGAACGAATCGATCGAACCGCGCCAGTCATTTGCTGATTTTATTATTGAAGGAACCACTTTACCGGAATCTGATGTTGAATTATACCAGAATAACCGACTGGTTGATTTCCGCAAAGCGGATGAAAGTGGCTATTATCGATTTACAGTGCCATTAAAATATGGAACAGCCGATTTGAAATTAAAGATTTATGGACCTACTGGAGGGGTGATTGAATCCGCAAAGCGTATTCAGATACCATATACATTTTTACCCACGGGAACCATTAATTATTTTCTTGGTATTGGAAAACAGCAAAATGCCGAATTAGCTTGGCATAATCAGAAAATATCATCCCAATTCCATACTAGTGCGGGCTTAACAAAATGGTTAACCAATAAAATCGGTGTTGATTTTGTTGAAGGTGAAAACCAGAATCGTCCACTTTTTTATAATTCGCTGTCTGCCCGGATTGCCCTGCAATATCTCCTAAATTTTGATATTGCACCAGATGTATCTAATAAAATAACCCTCCGGGCTTTATATCCCTCAGCTAAAAGTTGGAGTATCGATTATATTGACTATAAATCCGGAGGCTATTTCAATAAATCCAATTTGAAGCGTACTCTGAACCTGAATACTTATTTACCTTTTTCAATCAAATCATTTCAGCAAACCGCTCGATTCAGCTTCGGTAAATTTGATTATCAAACCAACAGTCGCCTGACTTATAATATCGATTATAGTGCTTTTGTTCGCCGGATTCGTTTCGGTGCCAAATACCGCGATGTTCTCCAGTACAGTTCCGGTGATTATTTAGGAAATGACGGAAAAATTTCTTTTCTGGCTATGTACACAATTCCCCGAACACCTAATGTTAATAAATTTCTTCGTGGCACATATTTTCGTACCGAAATCAAAAGTCAAATAGATAATAGAGAGGTAGAGGAAATCGAACTGCAGATTCTAAAACAGATCTCTAATGCGGGACGATTGCAGTTTTCCTATTCCCATGATTTTCAACGTCAATTTCAGAGCTTTGAACTGGGACTTAATTTTGATTTCAACAGTGTGAGATCCTCCTCGAGATTTCGTTCCAGCGGTGGCAGAACCTCATTTTCAGAAACCGTACGTGGTTCAATTGCTTTTGATGGAAATAATCGTGAATTTGTTTATGACAATCGACAACAGGTGGGGCGATCTGGTATTTCCGTACGTATGTTTGTTGATGAAAATGATTCCGGTATTTATGAAAAAAATGAACGAATTATTCCCGGAAATGCGGTGCGTTTATTGAATTCATCTAGCCGACAAGTGACTAAATCCGGAATTTCACGATTGACCCAGCTATTACCTTACCGCCGTTATAATTTTATTATCAATGAAGCTTATATCCGTGATCCGCTCCTAGTTCCGAAGTACAAGGAATTTGCGATTGTTACCGATCCTAATCGCTATAAGCAGCTTGATGTTCCATTTTATATTACCGGTATAATCGGGGGACTGGTCATCCGGCGTGGCGAATCCGGGCCAGAGCCAATTGGGGGATTAAGATTGCATTTAGTGGGAATCGGTAACCATAAGGAATTAACACTACATACTTTTGCCGATGGTTCGTTTTACGCCATGGAAATTCCTCCCGGATCATATGAAATTAGTGTGGACTCTGCTCAGTTATTATTTTTAGATGCCATTTCTACCCCGGAAAAGCATTATTTTGAAATTGAAGCAATCGCTGAAGGTGATTTCATTGAGAATCTCAATTTTATTTTAACAATTAAATAACTTGAATTTCGAGCTTGCAACGGAAGTGTAGTACCGTATCAATCCGTCCGGATGTTCAGCGTTAATCGGTAATTTGTGATTAATGGGAGAAGTTAAATTTCCTCATTTTTTATTCGATCCACGAATTTCCTCATTTCCGTTACCATATCCCCGCTGTGGGTATGGGTATTAGTCTCCATATCAAGGTAAATGCCCCGGGGAAGGAGTGGTGTCATTTTCGCCAGGTTGCCCGGTTCATGCAGGTGATCGGTGGCTGCTCCGATAATCAGGGTAGGAATGTCAATGTCGGGCAGTATATCCCAGACTTCATACTTCAACAGGGACAGTGCGGCTCGTTTCAGACGGTATGGATCGGTGTCATCCAGGTTCTGGCAGTATTTTTCGTACTGATCGGCATCAGCTTCCGGATCCAACCGGAAGGTTCTCAAATACCATTTCAAAAATATTTTCAGCAGTGTATATAACCGGAGCGGGAAGAGGTGGATCATTATTTTTCCCCACCACGGCACGCGGAAGGCGGCATTTGGTCCGATCAGGACCAGTGCCAGCGGTTTACTTCCCAGATACTGGCAGGCGTGAAGGATTGCCGTTCCTCCCAATGAACTGCCCAGCATAATATAATTATTTTCCGTGAGTTGAAAATGATTAGTTAAAAACGCCAGGTCACTGGCGATCACCTCGACACTCAGTTCGTCTTTTCCGGGGATAACTGCCGACAGCTTATCGCGCGTTTCCACATAATAAACCTTGTGATCCCGGGTCATTTCCAGCAATGCATGCTTCCAACTGGTAACCCGTGAAATCCAGCCGGGCACAAAAAATAATTCGGGTTGTTGAGCAGGTACCGGTGGTGTAATTGTCAGTACACGTAGGGTCACAGTTGCAGAGATGGATACCATTTCATCCAAGACTTGACAACCGGGAGCGCAATACTGCTCGATATCGAATGTTTTATCCATGCCAATTATTTTTTTCCGGTTACATAACAACCCGAATGGCCTGCTTCAGGACTGAATACCGGGCTGGAGGATACCCCACGATTTCTCCGTCAGTTTCAATGCATATACCAGATTTGGAATCGATTTCAAGATTGCTGCAGCGCCAGTGATGAGCGCATTCATTCTTTAAGACTGTTCCCATATACAAGGTAGGTATTACTGCTAGCAATTTCAGGCGTGACAGAGGATCGACTATCACCGCATCCACCATACCATCATCCTGGATACAATCAATGCCATAATTCATGCCACCGCCAAAATAACCGGTTTTAAAAACTGTCAGATTGCTCATGAATTCGCCATCCCAAGTTTCACCATCGATTTTAATCAAGCAATCATATGGTTCAAATTCCCGGATGGCACTCAAACCGGCTAGAATAGCAGAAACATCAACACTTAACTGCTTAATCAGTTTTGAGAATCCGGTCACTTTATTATATTTATCCCCGGCCGAACTGATGATGCCGATGCTGGAATTATTAATGAAGTAGCGGTTCACATCGCCGCCTTTCTCGGATTTGCAGTCCACCCGGCAAATATCGATCTTGATGGTTTCACGACTAATAAATCGCTCCAGCATGCTGCGGTTGCCGGGAAATTTCCGGGCAAAATCGCAACTACTGCCGGCGGGAAGATACAGTAATTGCAGTTCTGCGGTGACTTGCTCGCCAAATTGAGCCAATCCCTGCAGGGTTTCATTAAGTGTTCCATCGCCACCAAAAACAGCTATACGCTTGAAACCGTCACGGATCAATTCAGTGGCAATGTTTGTAGCATGGTTGGGTCGCTCGGTCAGTTTAAACTCAAATTCCAGATTATTAGCTTCCAGTTGATGTTTGAACTTATCCCAGCGTTTGGCAGCTAACCCTTCTCCGGCGGCGGGATTGCAGATGATAAAAGTACGGTTGGTAATTACCTGCTCCATAATTCCCTAACGAGTTGGTTGTCCTAAACTATTAACAATATCAGGTTAGTCGCAAAGCAAGAATTCCCCGGTGTGATTGATCCGGATGGTCCGCGGTTTCCATCCGGCCAGTGCTACATTAGGGCTAATGAACTTTGCGAAAGTTCCCAACTACGCCCTGCGGGCTACGATGGGCAGGCAAAACTTTCGCAAAGTTAATAATATTTTGCTTAAATCCGGAGGCAGCGATTATCCGATCGAATTGTTGAAGGATGCCGGTGTTGACCTTTCATCGCCCCAGCCGATTGAAGATGCGATGGCTCTTTTCAACGATCTGGTAGCCCAGATGGAAGACCTACTTTTGAACTGATTTCACAGTGATTTAGGTACTAAAATGACCCTGTGATTTGCAGGGTCATTTTTATTTTAATCAAATTTAGATTGATACAATCAAGCAATGTTTTTCATACTAAATTTATCCCAGTTGTGAATTGAGATAACCATCAAAAAGTGAGCCGACCATGTCCCGATCCATTGGAATATTAATTTTATCCTGTTGCTTCCTCCTGGTTCAATGCCAGTCCCGATCGTTGGAAGAAGCAAATATAACCAAAGCCATTATAAATCAGACCGTAAATGCACTAATGGAAAAATATGGTGGCGATCAGCGTGCGCGGATTGAAACAGGTGTCAATCAGGTAGGTGAAAAATGGTTTCTAAGTGATGGCACAGCAGATCAATTCCAGGAATTTTGTGTTGCCAATTTTACTGTCGATCAGGAAGTTTTGGAAATCTCCTTTGCGCAGATTGAGGAATCACTGGAAAATATCAGCGGTTACCTGACTGAAATGGGGCGGGAACTGCGCTGGGACCTGGATGTGAATACCCGTCCGCTGCTGCCAGTTGATTATCTGTTGGGAAACCTGAGTCTTGACAGTCACCTGAATGATGATCTGTACACAACCAAAATCGCTTTTTGGGTTCTGTTGAACTATCCGGTATACACCCTGGACGAATGCCTGGAACAGGGTAATGACTGGTCCCGCCAGCAGTGGGCGGAAGTGCGCCTGACACAGCGGTTTGCGGTGCGGTTGCCAGCGGAAGTTAGCCAGGCTTATCACGATGCCTATATCACCGGAGATAATTATATCAGCGGTTACAATCTTTATCTGGGAAATCTGCTCACGGAAGATGGTCGCAGGTTATTTCCCCGGGATTTACGCTTGATTTCCCACTGGGGTATCCGTGATGAATTGAAAGCGCAGTACGCGCAGGAGGGCGGACTGGAGCGGCAAAAGATGATTTACACCCTGATGGAGCGCATCATCCGCCAGGAGATTCCCCAGGTAGTAATTGATAACCCCGACGTGGATTGGATCATTGCCACCAACGAGGTGCAGGGTGCCAGTAGCGATAATACGCCGGAACCGGATACCCGTTACCAGCACCTGGGAAATTTTTACCGTGCCGTAAAACTGGCTGATCCTTATTATAATGATTACCCGACTTTTATCGAACGCAGTTTTAACCTGGGGCGGGAAATTCCGGAAGAAACAGTTCGTGAGCTATTCACGGAATTACTTTCTTCAGCAGAATTCCGCCGGATCGGTGAAGTAATTCAGCAGCAGCTGGGACGCGAACTGGAGCCGTTTGATATCTGGTACAAGGGTTTTCGAAGCCAGACGACAC
>SDBU01010084.1_pt1 | contig 10517 bp, 9 predicted proteins | sample 2277071 | NCBI WGS metagenome assembly SDBU01 (sample SAMN10397929, study PRJNA504765) | marine sediment metagenome | isolation source: marine sediment core GS08_GC12, 126 cmbsf | place: Arctic Ocean: Gakkel Ridge, Loki's castle | collected 2008
AGTCTGCCTATCCTGATAGGAAATCAAGACCTTGATTGTAGCGCTTATTGTGTGTCCAAGCACATTTTCTAGAACGGATGTCTATTTTCGGCCATCACAACCCTTTCAGGTGCCTTAAGGTAGCGGGGCTCAGATTCGAACTGAGGACCTTCAGGTTATGAGTTCGCTTCCTAAAATATGGGCCTTAGACCGTCAGGCTAGGTTCCCAAGGGTGGCCTTGCGATTCTCGACAACTCGGAACCCAGCGAGCATTAGTTTCAATTATCCTACACGCAGAGGGTCAACCTTGCAAGTTCAGTCTGGGTATAGGACAGGAACACCTCTAACCTCACTTTCATTGTTCTGAGTTGATAGTTGAATCTACAACTTAATATATCGGCAGGACCACCCGTACAGGGGCAGCCATTTATAGCTCCCCTGTACTCAACCAAAAATCTGGAAGGAAAAGAGATCACATGCGGGCCGATTCCAGTTCGGCCGTCAGGCGATCAAAGCGATTTTCCCGCTCATCCACGAACTTCTCGATGCCCTTCAAGATCCACTCGGGAGAGAGTTGAGCCTCCTCGATTACGTCTTCGAGATTCCCGCCTGTTCGCCAGCGATCGTCCCAGTCTGCCGAGAGAGCATACTCCTCAGACACCTTGTTGAAGAGCCAGTCGTGCATCAACCAGCGCCCTTGAGTAGTGATCACGGTCGAATCTACGCGATCGGCTGGTGTGATCACATTCTCTCGGTACTCAGCCGGTTGTCTGGCGAAGAGCTGCGGGCTGGCCGCATAGATGATTTTTATATTGAGTTTCTTTTTCTCCAGGTCAGGCATGATTTTCACGATGTTTGCCATTGCGCTTGTTCCCTGAACGATGAAAGCGCCCCCACGTGGAGCTCCCTCCGTATACTCGCGCACCACGTAGGCTCCCTTCGCGGCTTCAAAGTGGGATGGCATCCCAAGATTCTCTCGATCGGGGATTTCAATCGGTGGTCGAGTGAGGTGCAATGCGACAATAGGAACTTCGGTCCTAAGCGCGGCGCCTAACAGAACTGGGACTTCATTATGCTCCCAGGGGTGCAGATTGATGACTTGCCCTTCAGGAAAGAGTTGTGTGACTCCAGGCGCAAAGATACCAAAATGAGTGCGGCTGTCATCTGCAGTTTCGGGACCAGAGTGACCCGCCACCCACAACGTCTTACCGACCTTTAAATCGCAATCTTGCGCGAGTTGACTGAATAATCGCATCAGCCCATACATCAGGTACGAGAAGGAACCATAAGTCGAGGATGCTGCCCAGAATCCGTCGAATGATTTCTCGGGGTCATCGGCGAGGTTAACGGTTGCCAATCCGGCCATGATTCCAGAATTAGCGAACTCCGTAATCTCTTGCGGAAGGAGCACGCCTTCATCTGTGCCGTAGCGCTCGTACCATCCATAACCCTCGAAATCTTTATATTTGTCTGCAAAGCCGCTGATGTTCGTGGATCCGGCAAGATCGGCTGAACTGACAAGGAACAACGGTCGACCATATTTCGTCGCGCCAAATGCGTTCGCCCATGCACCCCACTTTGCCAGTGCGGCGCGATTGGCGACCTTCTCGCCCGGTTTTGCAAAGAGATCTGCGGGGTAATTCTCATAATCATAAAGAGCTGGATCCTCGAATGGGTTGCCTTGTTTTCCGAGTCGAAATCCCTTGACATTGAGAGGAACACTTTCGCCTATTTCCACGAGCGCATCCGCCAGGTAATCGATCAAAGTCTGGTCTTGGCGAAGCACTTCGATTACCGCGCGCAGGTTTGCTTCAAATTCTTCCCCGAAAGCCTCTGGACTCTCTGGTGGACCACCTCCGAAGTTCGTAAATTGAACGCCATATTTCTCTGCAAATGGTTCCTTCAACTTCCAGAAGAGTTCGCTGTTCATCTTATGCGGCGATCCGTGGGAAGCGTTATCATACTTGAGATAGCCGCGTCCTTTTCGAGTCTTAAACCATGCTGCGGCAGGGACACCATCCTCGCGCTCCCCCATAACCAGCTCCAGGACCGTCCTTAAGACCGGTTCCCATTCACTCCCTTCTTCCGTGCCCACGACCCTCCAGCCATGCGAGGCAAACCAATCCGTCGGCGTGCCGTAGACAGCGTCGCTGACGCGATGGTCGTCGATGCCATAGTCGTTCCAATCTACGAGATAGTGCAGATTATCCAAGCCAAGGCCCCAAGCCGAGTTCATAGTCTCATGTGTGGAACCTGGTGTGAGACCAGCTTCACCTTCAAAGCAAAATACCTTCACCTCTCCACAACCAGCGCGCTTAAGCGCCAGGGCTGCACCCGCAGCTGCGGGACTACCATGACCCGAAGGGCCCGTATTGAACTTCAAAAATAGCGTCTTGCCCTCCATCTCCGCATGCCCTGAGAGTCCCCCCCGGCGTCGGAAAGTGAGTAGATCTTCCCAGTAGAGCGCCTTGGTTTCCGCGTCTAGGACGAGATATATTTCATCCCCGGTTTGATCATATTTCACCCGCATGGCTTCGTTCAAAACCGCGAACGTGCAGTAAAGGAGCGGGATGGTATGCCCTGCCCCAAGGATAAAACGGTCACTAAATCTCTTCTCCGGATCTCGGATGTCCCAACGCATAGCACCGCTGAGCAGCAGGCTCACCATTGCATGAACCTTTGATCGAGATCCACCCGGGTGGCCGCTTTGTCGGTAGTTCAGAATGATATCGATGAGTTGATCGATGATATCGGCAGTTTTCTGCCACTGGTCAAGATTCTTCTCCAACTCTTGATATCGCTTATCAATTTGCTTCATTGATGCATTCACTGGTGTCTCCTTGGTGCCGATTTTTTATGGGCAAACCCTTATACTCGTGACCAGGCTTCTGCCCATACTCGTTTTGTACCCGCAATAATCTGTTCTGACGTCTCTCTCTCGTTTTGAGGCTTCACCTCAAAACCAACCCAGGGCAGCTCGTCTTTTCCATCACCCAGGTAACCGACCTTGAATAAAGCGCGAATGAAATCGACCAGTTCGTCGACGTCGTTACATCCGCCTGGCCAACCAAAGCGTGGGTGCATATCACCATATCCGGGTGTGTCCGGATCCACAACACCGTTGCCCACGTGAGCATGCACAAGGTGATCCTTCAATAGCGTGAGCGCAGGCTCGGCTTCTTCGTACAGCAGAGGTTGATGGCTGAGATCGTACATGAGTCCGAACTCGGGGTAATCCACTTTCACCGCTGCTGCAAAACCCGCCGCGTAATCACTTGGGCCAATCAAACATTTCTTATCGATCTCCCGATCGAAAGTCTCGCAAACCAGGGCCAACCCTTTCTCGCGCGCATACTCGGATACTTCTTTGACCGATTTGATCAGCTGTTCAAGCGCAGCAGGACGGTCCGTATCACCTGGGTCTTTGCCCGATAAGAACCCAACCCGTTTCGCACCCATCTCTGCCGCTTCATCGACATTCGATTTCAGTTGTACCACGGCCTGTTCTCGTTCTGCCTCGTCAAGACTATTCAGGTTCAGCCCTTGGAGTAGAAGAGATGGTTGTGCACCATATCCAACTTTGATATGTGTGTGATCCAGGACGGCTTTGGCATCTTTGCGTACCTTTGGATCCTTAATCCAACCTATTTCGATTCCGGTGAAAAAAGGGTCTTCCGCAATCTTGCTGATCGTTTCAAGGATGGGCCCTTCCCCACCTATCGTGTTCGGATAGGCCATGAAATGAACAATGCTCACCGTACAATATTGATCCCAGTGTTTATCCATCTTGATTCTCCTATTTCACTTATAGTTTGATCATTTTGTCATGACTACCGGATATTTCGGAACTTCCCCGCGGATGACTGCGAGCACGTCTTCGATCACCATCGCCATGCGGAAAAGAGCCTCGTCCGTATGTGAAGCCATGTGAGGCGAGAGCACGATGTTGTCCATATCGAGAAGAGGAAGGTTTCCAGGTAGAGGTTCAGGATCATACACATCGAACCCTCCTCGAGGGCAGTGTTAAGCGCCTCTTGCTCCAAATACTAGATGCAAGAATCTGTCGGGGTCAATAAGATACCGTCGTTGAGCCTAACGCTAATATTCCCCGAGCTACCCGGCGCATATCCTCTTTGGAACAAGGAATATGCGTGCAATACAATACTCTCTCGAAATTCATCCTCATTAAATGGGTTCAATTTAACATTTCCATTGCGCGGATAAAAAAATCCGGCTCTCCAAAATTTCCCGATTTGAATGCCAGAAGTATTGGGCCGCCCTGTTCATAGCAAACTGTCCAGGGCACACCTGGGTCGATCTCAGGCCCGACATAGATTTTTTTCACACCCAAGGCTCTTGCGATTACCGCCGATGTTTCCCCTCCGGTCACTATGTACTTCCTTACTTCTTGACTCTGTAGGTAACCCGTGAGTCTCGCAAACGTCTCTCCAATTATTTCCTCAGCCCGTCTCTTTCCAAGTGTTCTCTGGATATCTTCAACTTTTTCAGGGCTCGAGGTTGAATAAACCAAGATCGCCCCCTTATCAAGATTCCGTTCCACTTTATCTAGGATCAGCGAATAATTTTCCTCCCCCTCTGTCAATGCAATTGGATCTAGGAAAATTCCGGGGATTTGTTGAGATAAGATCTTCAGTTGTTCCTGTGTCGCCGTTGAACAACTGCCAGAGAGAATTGCGACTGGTCCGCCAAGCTTTGGCAATTCTAGTGGCAGAGGCTGGTTGGGAAGAAGTCCTACCCGACGATAATTTCTCGGGAGGCCCATGCTGACCGCAGAGCCGCCTGTAATTAACGCCATTCGTGAGCAAGCTTCTCCAATCGACATTAAATGTCGGTTCTCAAACGCGTCTACTACACCGAACCGGCAATCTTTCTCCAGTAATTCCCTCATGTGGTCTTCAATCGCACTTGACCCATTCTCGACGATATTGATTGGGATTAATCCAACAGATCCACTAGCGCGACATTGTTTACCAAGAAAACGCACCAGATTTGAATCTCGCATGGGCGTTAGAGGATGGTCCTTCATGCTTGAATCAGACAAAAGTTGATTGTGCACAAAGAGGTGTCCTTGGAAGACGACCCTGCCATTCTCTGGAAACGCGGGGCATACGATAGTGAAGTCGCTATCCAAGAAATCAAGAAGGGCTTCGCTTACTTGTCCAATATTGCCATCCTCAGTAGAATCGAAAGTTGAGCAGTATTTGAAGAAATATTGCTTAGCGCCGGCCTTTTTTAGCCATTTTGCACTTTCAACAGATTGTGCAACTGCATCTTCAGTTGGTGCGGACCTGGTTTTTAAGGCAATCACTATCGCATCTGTGTCCGGGGGAGCCTCACCACTTGGCATCCCCAATATTTGAAGCACCCTCATTCCGTTTTTTGAGAGCATTAAGGCTAAATCTGATGCTCCAGTTACGTCATCAGCTATGCACCCGAGGATCATCTCTTCTTTTTCCACTTGTCTATGTACTTAATAATGCCGCTTTCATCGAATTCTTGATGAGCTTTTCTATGACCTGAGGAACTCCTTGGCCACAGAAACCGCCCGACCTGCATTTGGAGCATAACCATCAGCACCAATAGATTCAGCAAAATCAGGAGTTACAGGAGCACCTCCTATAAGAACTTTAACTCGATTACGCACATCGCTCTCTTCGAGAGCTAGGATTACATCTTTCATGCTACCCATTGTAGTAGTAAGTAAAGCCGACATTCCAATCAAGTCAACGCCATCTTGGGCTGCTGCCACAAATTTCTCGGCAGGGACGTCCACCCCCAAATCCACGACCACTATACCCGCACCCTCCATCATCATTCCCACTAGACTTTTCCCAATGTCATGCAAGTCTCCCTTCACAGTACCCATTGCTATCTTCCCGATCGGCTCTACACCAGATTCGGCAAGAATTGGTTTCAGAATGTCTAACCCCGCCTGCATCGCCCTGGCAGCCACCAGCATTTCCGGGACGAAAAATTTTTGGTCTTCGAATAGCTGCCCGACCTCATCCATTGCAGGAATCAGCGCGTTGTTTTGCACAACTTCCGCCTGAATACTAGCTTCCATGGCCTGGTTGACAAGCCCTGGAACTGCCTCAATATCACCATCTATTACACACTTGCAGATCTCCTCTAATAGCTCCATAGCATCGATCCTCCATCGTTATCATTTTGTGTCGACCTGTTCCAAGATAAATAGGTTTCATTAACTAGGTCTGTTAACATCTGTTTCGATCAATTGATATTTCAAACGAAAAGACCGACTTGTAAGGATCTGCCTTTCATTTTTTCCAACACCGGGCCCTTTAACTTGCAACTTGCGCACCACTGGACAACTCACTCGCGACTTACAGATTCTGGATTACGCTTGCCAAGTGCTCAACAGCCAATCTTGGACTTATTAATATCGGAATGGTTCCTTTCTCCTTTGTAATCTTTGGAAGAACCCTTGCCATTGATGCTTGTGCAAAAACGATCACATCAGAGACATTCACGAGTTCCTGCAATCCATTAATGACAATACCGTCATGTGTTTCCGGGTCTCCAGTGATTACAGCATCAAATGCGCCTTCGAATAACTTCGGGAACACCATTACATCTTTTCCTAATTTCTTTGCCTGATTTCGAATCAATTCGCTAGTAGGCTCTAATGTAGTAGATAAAGTAGCTGCCACACCAATACGACTTCCCGTACTAATTGCCACATTGACCATTGGCAGATCAACGCGCAACACCGGGATCCTTACCGCCGATCGCCCTTGCTCAACAGCTGGTCCCAACGTCGAGCAAGTGACAAGGACAAGATCCGCACCCACACTCTCGGCCGATACCAAGTAATCGGTCAATCGTTGGATTGTAAGCTCGGAGAGCGAACCGCTTCTTATGGTTTCTTGTAGCAAGCTCTCATCAACAATATGGAATCGATCGATTTCCGGAATTAATTCATTACTAAGAGCATCAAACTCCGCAGGCAAAGAAGTAACAGTGTGAATGAATGACAGCCTAGTCATTGATCCCTTCCACTATACATAGCAATTAGAAAGTTTCATTCTGATATGCACCAGTTAATGACAACCACATTCTTGGATGGTCTCATACATCGCCAGGTCGTTCCTGATCGGTGTTTGGGGCTGGATATTGTGTACTTGGGAGAAAACAAATTGACCTGCCATAGTTCTATATTTAATAACTGGTTTCTTCTAATAATCACGATATCTTCGGAAGCTTTCAAACATAGCGACAATATTTTGGGGAGGTACTTCGGGGCTAATATTGTGGATATGGCTGAACACGAATCCTCCATCCTTTGCGAATAGTTCAATATTTTTCTTTACATCATCTGCAACCTCTTGTGGTGTCTTCCATGGAAGTACAGTTTGAGTATCTACTCCGCCCCCCCAAAACGTTAGATCCTTCCCATATTCCTTCTTAAGTTCCACAGGATCCATATTTGCAGCAGTCCATTGAACAGGGTTAATAATATCTAAACCAATATCGATAAGATCCGGTAAGAACGGCTTTATCGATCCACAGCTATGTAGAAAAATAAAAGCATCAGGCTGCTTTTTGTGAATAAAGTCGTAAATTATCTTATGCCGCGGCTTAATAACCTCTCGAAATATCTTGGGGGAAATTATAGGGCCAGTTTGCATGCCCAGATCATCATTGACTTTTATCACTTGAATATATGGGTTTGTTGCTTCAAGCAGAATATCTAGCCTATTAAGGCTGATTTCTAAAAGACGATCGAGCAATAATTCTATTTTCTTACGGTCTACTAAAAGGTCAATTAGGAATTGGTCGGTTCGGCATAAATACTGAGCTGTTTCAAAAAGGCTAACTCCAGCGTTAAGTAGTAAGGCATAATTAGTTGTTTCGAATAACTTCTTTGCATATTCACCCAGCAGCTTTGGAAAATCTGGATCTGAGGATCGATCCATAAGGGGGCGGGACATACTAGCCCACATATTCTTTGAAAAATAGCTCCCTGGTTTATTATATTCGCTGGCTTCTGCACCAAGTAAAGGCCAGAATGTTTGGTCAAAGAAATGCCCCTCTTGAGGCATCAAAGCCAATGTATCTCCATCATTGTCCTTAAATAACCAATCACCATCTTGCTTCTCCAAATGTATCCATGGGGGAATTTTAGCTAGCGCTCCATTATTTAACCGCCAATCTGACCAACCGGAAGTATCCTGACAATACTGCCATGTCGCATCAACCACATCAATTTCAAATTTATCTAAGTACCAATTCTCTGGCATTGCTAACTGCTGGATAACTTCATAGACAGCAATCGGTTCGTTATTAATCCCAAGGTACTGTTTGAGATTGTTGTAGGCAACAGCTGAAATAGTGGTAGTCGAGCACCCTCCCGAATCTAGTGGTATTCTGTCGGGCTCTATGTGTTTAAGAGAACATATTAGCCTTTCTCTTGAATTCACTTCCTGCTCCTTGAATAATCAGCGCCATCTGATAAATGATTTGATTTAACTATCTGCTGATATCACTGAAATTTATTTCGCCTGTTTGAGGATGGCTTTTTTTCTACTTGCGACAGTTCAAAGTAAGATGCTCAAAGTAGTAATGATTTGCTTTAGAGCTTCATCTAACTGTGAATAACTCAGATAGACAAAATCTTAATTTCATAAAATGCCCCGGATTGAAGTAGGCGCGATTGCTAAGACCTGGAACCTACAATAGAAAAATCGCTGTGGTTGATTTGACAGCTACATCGCAACCAGGTTGATATAGAACAAGTTTTCAAGGTAGAAATTGAACTTTATGTAGATTCCTTGGATTTATATTACCTGCCTCGAAGGGCTTCTTCGAAGATTATTGACACTTCTTTCAAGTGATCATGTGTATAGCGTTCGCATGCCACAGAGTCACCAGCTGCAAATGCCTCGAAGATTAGATAGTGTTGGTCATTTGATCGCCTAATGTTATCTGCTGTATTTATATAAGCACGTACGTAGCGATCAATATCGTCTCTGAGATTTGAAATAGCCTGCGCCAATCGAGGGAGACCTGTTGCTTTATAAATAGTCATATGGAAATCTCGATCCACCATCAACCACTGAGATGATTCATCAATAAGATGTTCCATTTCAGGAAGTAATGTTTCTGCTTTTCTTACTGTTGATGCAGTTCTTTTCTTTGCTCCGATACTGGCTGCTGGACCTTCAAGCATCTCTCGAATAATAAAAATCTCTCGAATCTCTTCCACACTTAATTCCGAGACAGTGGCGCCTCTTTTTGAAGAAAATTCAACCAAACCTTCACTTTCAAGTACCCGAAGTGCTTGGCGCACAGGTGTTCTGCTAACACCCAATCGTTTACCAAGCTCCTCTTGGTCAAGCGGCTGACCAGGTGCCAACACTGCTGTTACTATTGCTCGCCTAAGTTTATTTACGACAAGCTTTTCAAGTGAAGGAGGCTTATCTAAAGAGGAAAGTCCATTTTTGTCCATCTATACCCTTTAATAATAACGTAATCGAATAATACGGATAGCGATAATTTTATCTTGAGTTTAGATAAATCCTAACTAGCTCGAAGATTACTATCAAGTCATTTGAACATAATAATCGAGTTTCAAGTCCCAGAAACAGCAGGAATTGGCTATTTTAAGCCCATTCAAACTACCTCATTGCGTTTCCGCCGCTTCCTTAATTAGCCTTTTAACCATCTTGGTGGACTTCCTAAATGGTTTGAGCGACGAGGTTGGTTTTTCAGTCACGCAAGAATTCATTCCGATGCCGTTCTTTGCTATTCATGGCGGAATATCGCGTTCCGGCCGCGGCCAAGGTAAGGCTGGTCTTGAACAATCAGCCTTGCCTGATGGTTTCGTCACATACCTGACTACCCTTAGGTATTGTCTGTGTAGCTTGCCACACCAACCATAACGGCGCAGACGGTTCAGCCGTTTCCAAATGAGCTTGCACCTTTACAAGTTCAAACCAAGTGTCTGCCTACTGCCAAGTATGGAGATCCTTCCAGCGCGGGATCTAGAGTAAATCTTACTGGTTTACTATAGAATAGCCATCCTTTTCGATAAATCCCTGATAATCCGTATCGATTGTATGAATTAATTAATTCCTGATGATTAAGTTGAATAATCGTGGCCGATGTGTTCTGTATCCAGAATACACACTTTTCAATCTTTTGTCAACAAAAAATCCCGATTATCACACATATATATATATTTCCATTTATCATCTAAGAATTAAATATACGATTACATTCACTTGACAGGCAAGGCGGTATCCTGTATTCTGTATACATCGCAAATAAACACATAATTACGAGAGCAACAATTCATCGATTCACATCAGACGCAAATAGGTTATCCAATATATGCCCTCTTATTTATCTACATCTACACCAAGACAATCAACTTATGCCCGAACAGAAAACGATGACAGAGGTGGTCGGGAAAAACTGGACAGTGCTATAAGTGAAAAGCTGCTCTAAACTATGGAGATCAAAAGGAGCAGCGGAGATGACAAGACGACCAAGAA
>SDBU01010085.1_pt1 | contig 10517 bp, 12 predicted proteins | sample 2277071 | NCBI WGS metagenome assembly SDBU01 (sample SAMN10397929, study PRJNA504765) | marine sediment metagenome | isolation source: marine sediment core GS08_GC12, 126 cmbsf | place: Arctic Ocean: Gakkel Ridge, Loki's castle | collected 2008
CTACTGAGGGTCTGTTGCTTGAGGAAATTGCCCCGGGATGGACAACGGAAGAAATCCAGGCGCTTACTGAGCCCGAGTTGATAATTGCCAGGGATATAAAAGAGATAGAGCTGTGATATAAACGTACCCCGGGACAGGCTCGCTAATATACTACAGGGTGTCAAAGCCCGAGTTCAGCAGCCTGCAGCTATCTAGCGTAGAGACGCTCCACACATCGTAAAGTACTATTAAATCACTGGGGCCAGGGGAAGGGGGGTTTGCCCGTCCCAAGCTCTTCGAGTGCCTTACCCCTTAATACCTCCAAACATGACCTCAATTGCTGACGCTGCTCTTCAGAGAGTGAAGACATTATCCTTTTGATAGACTCTCTTTTGGCTGACTGATTATAGAGTTGCTTTCCCTTATCTGTTAGGGTAACTCTTACCAGGTTCTTTCCGGGGAGGTCTTTTGACCTTGTCAGTAGCCCATCCTTTTCCATTCTGCTCAGAATATCCGAAACTGAGTTACGTTCCCGAAATATCAATCGTGCTATCGCAGGGGGCGTTGCCTTATCGCCGAGTGTCTCGATAGCAAATAGAACCGCAGCCTGCATATCTGAGAGGCTGTATTGTCTCAGTTCTTTGGCCCTGGCTTTAGATAGCATGTGTTTCGTTTGGTGTATCAACCACCATAGCTTATAATCTCGGTCCAAAGAAGAATAATTTTTCATAGCCTCGTCCTGTTTACTATCGCTGGTACCGCGCTGTGAACAGTTGATATATTTACAAATGTGTTGTATTTTGCTTGATATAGCTGTCGGGCCAGATTTTCACCCCGTGAGCTGGCCTACTTCCCTCATCCACAGTGACGTCATCACCCAGAACGCAGTCCTCGAGGAGGCATTTTTTCTCAATACAGCTGCGGAAGCCAACTACGCAGTTTCTGAGCACTGCTTCTTCTGCCACCTGTGACCCATCCCACAATATCGTCCTCTCTAGAACTGCACCTTTATCAATTTTGCACCGTGGTCCAAGTACAGCGGGCCCTTTTATTCGCACATCTGCTGAAATGTCACACCCCTCACCGACCAACACTGGCCCTTTAATCTGGGCCGCAGGATGGATTCGGCTTTCTCCTTCGATGCGTACATCTCCATTTTTCCATCTCAGGAGCAGGTCATGGTGTGCCTTCAGGTATTTCTCCGGCGTGCCAATGTCAATCCAGTAGGCATCAGATGGATAGCCGAAGATAGGCTCACCCCTATCCAGGAGTAAAGGAAAAAGGTAGTTCTCGAACATAGAATGGCCTGAAGCCGGGATGTGCATCAAGACCTCAGGTTCCAGGATGTATATTCCAGCATTTATCATGTTCGTAGTGACTTTATCCCAGCCTGGCTTCTCCATAAAGCGTTTCACCATACCTCGGGCATCGGTCTCCACCACCCCGTAAATGGTGGGGTTATCCACTGGCGTCAGCGCTATGCTTATCCGAGGCTTTATTTTCTGGTGTTGCTTCACCATAGCTGTCAGGTCTATCTCGGTTAGGATATCACCATTGAAGACGATAAATGGTCCATTTAGGAGTGACTCAGCATTCTTCACTGCTCCCGATGTACCTAGTGGCGATTCCTCTATCAGGTAGGTCATCCGGACCCCAAATTGGGTACCGTCGCCCAGACGACTCTGGATTGGGTCAGGGATATAACCCATGGCAAGAATGACATCTGTTACGCCATGTTTTGCCAGATAGCGTAGCAGGTGTTCCAGAAAGGGTCGGTTCAGGATAGGCACCATTGCCTTGGGTGTATTGCAGGTCAGTGGCTGTAACCTTGTCCCTTCCCCACCGATGAGAATGACCGCTTGCATCACTCCTCTTTCAGCGCTGAATACGATTGCATATGCTCTTTCATGACTTTGTTAAACTTCTGCAGGTCAATCGTCTTGGGTGGAGCGCTAACGTGTGGCCTTGGTGGCTCCTCACCATTATTGAGGATATTCTGCTGCAGCAGCTCGTTGATTTTGACTGAGCCAAAGCGCTCAGTATCTCTGGGGATTTCTATCCTCATTTAATCAACCTTCTTTTCGAAGAACAAGCATGATATTCTCATCAAACCAGCTAACATTATCAATGTCTTTAAAGTTGGCTCGAATATTCTGGATGAATCCGGCTATTGCCTCTTCCAGTTCTTCCGACGAATATAACCAGAAAGTCGAATAATGGTTGGCTCTTACCCGTTCTATCAGCTGTTCTAGAATTGAGATTCTTTTGTATTTAAAGTATTCAATCGATTTGAGCCGAAGAGCGGACACTGCTAATATTTCTTTCATGAACTTATCTAACGTGTGGAGACGATCCTCTTTCTTGCAAAATTCAGGGAAATATTGACCCCAGATATTTCTCATGTTCTGCTCAGGCAATCTGGTATAAATAAAGAGATAGCCGCCTTTTTTCAAGACTCTGGCACTTTCCCGTAAAAAACCCAACAGGTTGAAATGATGTACCGCATTGAAGGTGCATATGCAATCAAGGTTGTTATTCGGAAAAGGCAAGCTCTCCGCCCTCGAGCTTATTGATTTGAAATTACTAATGCCATGTTTTTTCAAATAAGTGTCAAGTCTCTTCAGCATATCACCACTAGCATCAACACAGGACAGGTGCAGTTTATCACCCAAATACTTGAAGAGAAGTGCGTCATACCTTCCGCTACCACAACCTATATCGGCAGCTTCAATATGGGAAAGTTTATTAAGGTCTTGGGCAATCAAGATGATTGGTTCAGAATCAGTTGTCCGAAGGTGGTGATATCTACTGGCAATCTTGGAAAAATGGTGATGTATAGTTTTTTGTGCTACCTCACCCAATTTCCCTCCATTTACCACTTGTGAACCCATACAGATACCTCCTGGAAATTAAAACTTTGTTTGGAACTTTATCTTTGGATTATGATTTTCAAAGGGTGGTGCTTCCCCTGACCAGGAAAAGCTAAAGTAAATTTGGGCTTGAATACATTATCTCAATATCATCTCATAGTTATGTCAGAAATCATATATTAATTGCGTGTTCTGGTCAACCCCCCTTAGTATTGTCAAGCCATTTATTTTGTTACTTCTCATCAGATCTTGGTTCAACCTTTTATCTCTTCCTTTGATACGACCAGCCTCCACTGTCAGTAGTATCTCAAACATCGAAAGTAGCTTCTTGAAGTATGGGTATGAACAGTAAGAGAAAGATTGAGGTGGAGCTTTGAGCGAACAGCTGCGCTACTCTGCCATATGGTTTTTCGGCTTTTTTAATTAGCGGCATATTGTACCACAGATTTGCTCAGTTGTCTAGCCCTGTTACACTACTTGTCCTGACTATACCGAAATCCCACGGCAAGATGGAAAAACCAGAGCCGAGACAGAAATACACAACCTGAGAAAAACTGGATTTATCCGGGTAGGCCAGGTCTTGACGACCAGGTGCTATGTGTGTATTATCATTGCTAAGAGTGATGAATTGTCACATGGAAGTTGAAATGAGAAATCACGGCTCAAAAAGGGGGCTGATGTAAGACGCTATGATAGTCGGAATGAGAACAGGTGCCACTCCGGAAGAGGTAGACGGCGTAGTACAGAGGGCTAAATCACTGGGACTGGATGTCCAGTTGAACTTAGGCACTGACAAAACAGTGGTTGCCCTGTTGGGAAGCAATACAGGACAATTATCCACGGATATCTTTGCTGTACTCCCTGGAGTGGAAGGTGTAACCAGGATTATGAAGCCCTATAAGCTTGCCGCCCGAGAGTTCAAGGCAGAGGACAGCCTGGTTTCCATTAACGGGATTGAGATTGGGGGTAAGCGTATCGTAGTTATGGCAGGACCCTGCGCTGTGGAGAGTGAAGAGCAGCTCATGGAAGCAGGCAGAGTGGTAAAAGAGGCCGGGGCCTATATCCTGCGTGGTGGCGCCTTCAAACCACGTACATCCCCGTTCAGTTTTCAGGGTCTGGAGAAAGTCGGACTGGAATTGCTGGCACGGGCCAGAGAGCGGTTCAATATGCCTGTGATAACCGAAGTGGTAGACCCTCATGATGTCAGCCTGGTATCCAAGTATGCTGATATCCTGCAAGTTGGTTCCCGGAATATGCAAAACTTTGCCCTGCTAACCAGTATTGGCAGGAGCAAGTGCCCTGTTGTTCTGAAGCGCGGTTTTTCATGCACTGTTACCGAATGGCTTACAGCAGCCGACTACCTGCTGGCAGAGGGAAATAACCAGGTTATTCTGTGTGAGAGGGGAATCAGAACATTTGAGGACAGCACTCGCTTTTCTCTGGATATTTCTTCCATACCAGTAATCAAGAGAGCCAGCCACTTGCCTATAATTGTTGACCCCAGTCATGCCTCCGGCCACTACTCACTGGTGCCGGCGATAGCCAAGGCAGCTGTGGCTGCTGGTGCTGACGGGCTTCTCATTGAAGTTCACCCAAACCCAAAGGAAGCCCTGGTGGATGGTCTCCAATCCCTCACACCATCAAGCTTTGCTAAATTGATGGAGGAGCTCAGGTCAGTTGCCAAATCGGTAGGCAGATATATCTAGTTACGAGATAAGCACTCTAACGCTCTGGACTCAAGCAAGCTGCTGATATCCTCCCCCGCCCTGACAGGAGGTTTTCATGATTATTGTCTTTCATAACGCCATATTATATAATCAATTCCTGCTCCTTCTAAGACTGAGTGCGCTATAACGGGAGGGAACTCTTAAGCCTGTAAAAAATTAGGGGAGGCTGAAATGTATAAGAAAATATTGGTGCCGTTGGATGGTTCAGAATTCTCGGAGTGTAGCCTGGAGCACGTTAGGGCAATAGCTACTGGATGTAAGGTTCCGGAGGTAGTCTTGCTCAGGGTTGTGGAGCCTGTTTCTTCTGCAACTTATGCTGCTTATGCAGAGGTACACGAGGATTGGGTTACTCATATAGAGAAACAAGACCAAGCTGAGGCTGAGAGCTATCTTTCCAAACTGGCAGATAACTTGAGGAAAGAGGGCATAGCTGCCCAAACCACCATAGTCTCGGGAAGGCCATCTGAAGAAATATTGGACTATGCCAGTAATAACCAGGCGGACCTGATTATTATGAGTACCCATGGCAAAGCGGGGCTTTCGCGCTGGGTCTTCGGTAGTGTGACTGGTAAGATTCTACACAATGCTGCAGTCCCCGTGCTGGTAGTCCCACCACCTAGCGGCAAAAGCAGGTAGTCAAGTGAACAATGAATTCCATGGTATCCCGAATAGCCAAGCAGCGGTGATGGGACAGATGTATCATGTGATTTCTCCCTTTGTTGGGGTCTCAGGTGCTTATATGGCAGGAAGCAATGTCATATCCAATATTATGATGGTTGGTTTCCGGTATCCGAGCAAGGTAAATTAGGTTGTGAAGGAACAAGTAATAGTTTATAATATATTTGGGGGTCTGACGACAGGCCCCTAAATACTGTAATATTTGATGCATAAATGGGTAACATCACTATAACAATGAATGGCACTGAACTGAGCGCTTCTGAGGATATGACCATCCTCGAGGTTGCCCGGGAAAATGGTATAGACATTCCCACCCTGTGCTACAGCCCGGATTTAGCTCCTATTGGAGCCTGCCGTATTTGTGTGGTCGAGGTAGAAGGCTCAAGAACACTTGTCGGCTCTTGCCATACTCCAATCACTCAGGGAATGGTTATATATACTCACTCCCCAAAGGTTCTGGAAGCTCGCAAGGCAATAATGGAACTTCTGCTCTCTAGCCACCCCGATAGCTGCTTGGTTTGTGACAAAGCTAACCTGTGCGAGTTACGCAAGGTTGCTGCTGATCTGGAGGTAGGACTTACCAGATTCAGGTCGAGAAGACGCTATTATCCTATAGAAGATATAAGTCCCTATATTGTCCGTGACCTATCAAAGTGTATCTTATGTCGAAGGTGTATAGGAGCCTGCGAGGAAATAAAAAAGGCTAACGTATTCGCCATGGCTTACCGAGGTTTTGATAGCAAGGTTGTGGTCGACCTTGACCAGCCGCTAGATAAGGATGTTTGCAGAGATTGCGATATCTGTATCTCCCATTGCCCGACAGGGGCATTGAGTAAGCCATGCAAGATAGGAGAGGAGAAAAAAGGGAAGCCCCTGATTATCACCGGCTAATCAACCAATGGAGACATGAAGAAGAATAAGAGTAAAGATACGATTCCTACCCAGGGCGGAGGACGGGAAGACCTGTTAATACTGCTGGAAGAGGCGCAAAACAAATTCGGCTATCTTTCCGGTGAATGCCTGACTGAGATAGCAGATTCGCTTGGTCTCTCCGTAAGCGAGGTGTATGGGGTAGCCACCTTTTATTCCTTTCTCTCCACCAAGCCACTGGGCAGGAATGTAGTCAAGGTTTGTAAATGCCTGCCATGCTTTCTCAATAATAACCATGCCGCAATTGAGAGCGTGGAAAGAGAAATTGGGATTAAACCTGGTGAGACCACGCCCGACGGCAAATTTTCTTTTGAGTTGATCAATTGTATTGGTGCTTGTGACAAAGCCCCGGCAATGATGATTAATAACGACGTTTATGGCGATTTGACCCCTCGTAAAGTATCAAAGATTCTCAGATCATTCAAGTAGCGTTCTGGTTTCAGGTTCGCAAGGAGGCTATCAAGTGCCAGAGAAGCGAATTGTATTAAGAAATTGCGGTATTATTGACTCAAAGCGCATAGCTACCTACCTGGATAGAGATGGTTTCAAGGCTTTGAAGAAAGCCAGGGACGAGATGACTCCAGATGAGGTAATAGGGGAAATAAAGACATCCGGATTGCGCGGCCGAGGTGGGGCTGGGTTTCCTGCTGGATTGAAATGGGAGTTGGCGAAGAAAGCTCCAGGAGATGAGAAATATATTATCTGCAATGCCGATGAAGGAGAGGTTGGAACATTTAAGGATAGATATATTCTGGAAGGAGACCCGTTCACTCTTATTGAAGCGATGGCTATTGCTGGCTATGCTATAGGTTCAAATAAGGGTTACATCTATCTGCGTGGCGAATACCTTTACCTCGTCGACCTTTTAGCCAGTGCTATAAGTCAGGCCAAAGAGATGGGGGTTCTGGAGCATTTTGATATTGAGATTCGTGAAGGAGCAGGTGCCTACATCTGTGGCGAGGAATCAGCACTGATGGATTCAATTGAGGGTAGGCGTGGAGAGGCTCGCTATAAGCCTCCTTTCCCTCCGACAAGCGGTTTATGGCAAAAACCAACCGTTATCAATAATGTAGAAACACTGATGAACATACCTCAGATAATCCTTAACGGAGCCCGGTGGTTCAGCCAGCTGGGCACAGAAAGAAGCAAGGGCACCAAGGTCTTCTCGGTGAGCGGGGATGTGAAAAGACCTGGCGTATATGAACTAGTCATGGGGAGTCCCTTAAAGGAGTTAGTCGAGGGGTTAGCCTCGGCGGAAAAGGTCAAGATGGTCCAGGTAGGTGGTGCCACAGGAAGAGTTGTACCTTATGAGATGATAGACACTCCACTTGCCTTTGAGACTATTCTTGGTGCCGGAGCGATAACTGTATTTAACGAAAGCAGGGATATAATAGATATTGTTTACCGAACCATGGAATTTCTTGCCGAAGAATCCTGCGGTAAATGTACTCCTTGCCGAGAGGGAACCGAAGTAATGCTTGAAATTTTGGGGGGTTTCTCTCGTGGAGAGGGGGCAGAGAAAGACATCGGAATTTTACAGCAGTTATCCAGCGTTATGATGCTTTCCTCTCTATGTGGACTGGGACAGGCAGCCCCTAATCCAGTAATGGATAGTTTACAGTATTTTAGAAGCGCCTATGATAATCGAATGCAAAAAGATTAATGTGAGGGTAATGACATGAAGACAATAACAGAGCAAAAACCATTAGAAGAGGTTCTGCAATACCTTGAGAAGTGCCATGGGGTGTACCTTATTGGGTGTGGCACCTGTGCTACTATGTGCCAGACTGGCGGCAAATCTGAGGTTCTTGAAATGAAAGACAAGCTTGAAGCAGCCGGTAAGAAAGTAACCGGATGGATGGTCATTCCCACTGCCTGCGATGAGCTAACACGCGAAGCCCTGAAAGAAAGTGCCACTGATATTGATGCGGCTGATTGTATCCTGGTGATGAGCTGTGCCTTCAGTGTGCAAACGGTTGTTCTCTACGCAGACGAGACCAAGCCTGTCTACCCGGCACTGAATACCCTATTTATAGGCATGGAGGAAAGCCCGGGCAGTTTTATAGAGGTCTGCATGCAGTGTGGGGATTGTGTTCTGGGTAGGACCGCAGGCATTTGTCCCCTGGTTAGATGCGCCAAGAGCCTGCTGAATGGACCCTGTGGCGGTTCGGCAGAGGGCAAATGTGAAATATCATCGGATACTCCCTGCGCCTGGCAGCTGATTTATGACCGCCTGGCTGCCATGGGCCGCTTAGACGAACTGGAAGAAATTGAGCCGGTCAAAGACTGGAGCGTCAGCGTCTCTGGGGGTCCCCGGAAGACTGTTATAGGGGCTGAGTGTACCAGCATCTCATAGGAGGCAACAGTGATGAAAGCAGGAACAAATCTGGAAAAAGTTTTAGAGAGCGGAAAATTTGCCGTCACTGCTGAGGCTGGTCCGCCCAAGGGCACCAGCGCCGAGGCGATACAGAGAAAAGCTGAGTTGCTTCGTCACTGCTGTGATGCCGTCAATATAACTGATAATCAGACAGCTATTGTGCGTATGTCCAGCATCGCTGGCTGCGCTCTTTTGAAGCAGCACGGCATTGAGCCGGTGATGCAGATAGTCGTCCGGGACAGAAACAGGTTAGCTATTCAAGCTGATGTCCTGGGAGCGATAGCCCTGGGTATCAGTAATATTCTTTGCCTCAGCGGTGACCATCAAAAGTTCGGTAATCATCCCACCGCCAAGGGCGTTTTTGATATCGACTCCATTCAGTTAATTCAAACTCTGAAAAAGATGCGAGACGAGAAAAAATTCCTTTCCGGCGATGATATCTCCGGAGAAGTTCCCTTGTTCATCGGAGCAGCAGCTAATCCCTTCGCTGACCCCTTTGAGTTCCGGATAAGTAGACTGGCGAAGAAAGTTAAAGCTGGAGCCGACTTCATTCAAACCCAGGCTGTCTATGACGTGGCTAGATTTGCTAAATGGATGGAAATGGTGACCAAGCGAGGCCTGGATAAGCAGGTACACATTCTTGCAGGCGTAATACCGATGAAATCAGCAGGTATGGCTCGTTACATGAGAGACAATGTTCCGGGCGTGATTATCCCTGATGAGATAGTCACCAGGATGAGAGAGGCCGAGAACGCCAAGGAGGAGGGACTGAAAATAGCCCTTGAGCTTATCGGTCAGCTCAAGGAGATGCCCGGAGTTCATGGCATACATATTATGGCTGTGGGTTGGGAGGACATCGTCCCAGAAATTGTAGAGACGGCCGGATTATTGCCAAGACCTGTACTATAGTTCCAGAGAAGGGAGATGTGCAAGGGAAGATACTGGTAGTTGATGATGGCACGGGTATTTTTGAGATGACAATTTCAATGCATGCCGCTCTTGACATTATAGACAGGAATAGTTTACCCTTCTTACTAAAAAGGAGGTGAACTGATGCAAGCATACTGCGTAAAGTGCCGTACTAAGAGGGAAATGAAGGATGCCAGGGCCATAACTATGAAGAATGGCAAACCGGCAACTCAGGGCATATGCCCTGTATGCGGTACCAAGATGTTCAGAATTGGAAAGGGCTAAAGCAACTATCATATAGGTATGGGGATTATTAACAAGGGCTGGATATTTATCTGCAGGGAATATCCAGCCCTTGTGCTAGGGATTACCCATCCTGGTCCTTTGATACACGAGGAATATGTCAGCCAGTGATTAGACAGGGCCTATCCCCCTGTCATTTGCCATTTCATTTTCACTCTTCCCGGAGCACCTAAGCTAACCTTGCCACTGACACTCCGCCTCAATCGAAGCTTTGAGCCACCTAACCCCGCCGGAATGTCTGGAGCAATGGAGAAAGATTAACAAAAAGAGAGTATACAAAGTTGACAGTCATATAAGTGCGTGCTATACTGACACCCTGTCTGTACACGAACATCATCCGGCACTGTTATATCCTTTAGTGGGAATTAAGAAGAGGCAGCCTCTAAGAAAATTTGAGGTGGAACAAAAGGAATTCATTGTACAAAAAGGGGGCTGCTATAATATTTCACACTAATACTCTGACACCCCAAATAGTTGTCGTCGAAATAAAACAAGGGGGGCTAAGAAATGACTACACTGGTAGCGCGAAGTGAAAAATTAAAAGAAAGAATGACTGACCACCAGATAACAAAAATAGCCTACAAAACTCAAACAAAGGCATGCATTGAAAGGGCTCGATATTTGACGGAGTCTTTCAGGGAGACTGAAGGACAGCCTATGGTCATAAGACGAGCCAAGGCACTAGCCCGCTACTTGGAAAAGAAGACACTCTTCATAACAGAAGGCGATCTCATTGTAGGTGCC
>SDBU01010086.1_pt1 | contig 10516 bp, 14 predicted proteins | sample 2277071 | NCBI WGS metagenome assembly SDBU01 (sample SAMN10397929, study PRJNA504765) | marine sediment metagenome | isolation source: marine sediment core GS08_GC12, 126 cmbsf | place: Arctic Ocean: Gakkel Ridge, Loki's castle | collected 2008
CTTTAGGCAAACGGCACCTCTTTTGCCCCGGGTGTGGAAATAAGGTAGACAAAGCCATACGGGAAAAGGTCGAGCAACGGAGACAACGAACAATACCGGTTGACCGTAATACCTTACGACTCCTAGATGAATATCTGCAATGGCGGCGCCAATTTCCTTATCGTGGGCCGTTAGTGTTCCCGTTTACTCGCCAACGTGGCTGGCAGCTGGTTAAAAGAATTGGCCGCCGTGCTGGGATAGCAGGACTTCATCCCCACAGCTTACGCCATTTGCTGGCAACGACCTGGGTTGCCAAAGGGCTTGATGTGAAGAAACTCCAGGTCCTGCTGGGCCATGCGAGCATAGCCACCACCATGGAATACGTCGATTCCAGCTTCGAACAATTGAGGTCTGAATACGAAAAACTGTGGAAATAGAGAAAGATGAACCCGCGGAGACCAAGGATTAGAAAAGCAAACAAGGGGCCAACCAGGGAGAGAAAACTCAGGAATCCCATGAAAATAACCATCCCCTGGGGAAGAGGAGCCAGCGTGCACCGCCCGGGCATCTTCGCCAAGCGCTATCTCAAAGAGCATGGGGAAGCCTGTGCCGCCGACGTGTTCTCTGCTTTGAGGGAAGAGCTAAAGCGGGTAAATAAGGAGCGGGTCGAGATTGGGGAGAAGCCTATCAGGGGGTGCACCTATAACTCCTTTGCTAAGTACTGGCACTGGTTTAAGATCCTGGGCTTGATTGAGTCCACCGGGGAGACAGGAGCAGCTATCTATGATTTCCTCGAGAAAAAGCGCTTTTTCCGAATGACTAGCAAGGGCAAAATTGAGGTAAAAGCCTGGGAGGACCCAATTATGGCGGCGCATCCGGAGTTTCGTTAGACAAATAGATCCAGGGGTTTACAAAACAGTTTTTGGAAAAGCAGAATTTTATGAAGCCAAGGAGGTGCAGGATGGATTTGGGATCTTTAGCTAAGGAGTTAATATGAGGAGCACTGAGTTCTGAGTATACTCGGAGTATACTGGGAGGTGAACACAAATGCCAATTTGTCCAAAATGCCATAGATTATGCAAAACAGCCCAGGGACTAAGCGGACATATACGCTTCCGCCACCAGATGACCGTCCCCAAGCAGGACTTGCCAGTCTATGCCAAAGATAGACTTGAGAAAGCTGAGGATGAGAATGCGAAGCTACGTGAACAAGTAGCCCGGCTCCAGAGGCAACGCCAGGATCAAGAAACATTCTACGAGAAAAGGATGGCAGAGCAAAAAACTGAGTTGGAGAGGGCACAGGAGCGCAAGCTCGCTGGGCAACAGGGAGCTGCCGTCTTAAAACAGCATGAAGAGCAGATCCGCTCCGAGCGAGCCCGTGTAGAGGAGGAAGCTGTAGCTGCCCTTCGAAAGCAGATTCAAGACCTCCAGAAAAGGATTGAGCAGTTTGATAGCCAAAAGAAAAAGACCTACGAGTTGGGGAAAAGCTCCCCCGAAATCAAGGGGCAGGGGACAAATACGGGGAAAGTGGGAGAGTTAATATCTGAGCTGGAGAAAGCTAGGCAAGATCTGAGGCGGGAGCACGACCGCGCTAAGGATTCATCCCTTTTACCTCCCCCACCACATCCCCTGCACCCGGTATCCTCTCTCAGAGAAATCGAACGCTGGCTATTCGGGGAGGACGAATTGGAGTGAATCTCTAAGGGGGCCCCAGGGGTCACGTGACTCATACCCATGGTCTAACCGTTCAGCGCCGGTGATATCCAGGCGGCAGGCAGAGGGACACAGAAGCAACAACCTTACTCTCGGCATAACCGCGACAGATGGGCGGTCTAAGGATTAAATCAGGGTTAAAAACCAAGATTGCGTTACAACTAGTTGTGTACTTTACCTGGTCTAAAAATAGCCTCTGACCATCTTAGCATCTTTATAAAAATCCGCAGAGAAAACCAAGCTGCTCTGCGGCGTGGATGGATGCGCTCGGAGCGAAGCTCCTATGGGGGCCTCAGTGGTGGTGTGGGGCTGGCTGAAGCCACCATGCTGTGTGTGGTGATGTTTCACTTCGTCCTTCTTTCGTCGTCCCACCGTCGTCCTAGCTCATTCTATAGTCTCAATACCGTCCCTCTTGTGACCGTAGGCAAGGACATTTCGGGCTTAATCAGCTAAATTCACCTTTGTACTTACCTGATAGAAGCCAGCTCTGATTTTAATAGATTATCAAAAAAGTAATTACTTCCTTTCCTTTTCTAAAGGCTCTTTTGTAAAGCATACTTATTCTAGCAGATATGAGATTTTGAGTAAATCATAATTCTGCTAGCACCTTAACAATTGAATAGCCTCAAAGCCAAAGCTGAACGTTTGCCTAATCTAAAAAGGGGGTAAGCTGTGAGGCAAGCGGAGCTAACCAGAGAGATTGAAGCACAAGCGGAGCAATCCTATGACCAGCTTGACGGTAAATGGCTACAGTGGCTAGAGGTAGCCAAGCGGTTTGAGCATAAGGTAATGTCACAGGATAGGCACGATATAAGACACGACATAATCTTACGCCTTGCCCAAGTCGCTAGGGGTAGGAATAAGAGCTTGTCTATACCCGCTCAAATCCGAGTAGCTAGCTATGTGGTGAGTGAGTATTGGACTAAACATTACAGACTCACAAGCGGGTTAGATTGTGGGCACTGTAGCACAAAGCAAAGGCACAAGTGCCGAAAGGACTGGCTATATACCGAGTGCCCAAAGCTAATCAAGCTAGAATACCTCTCAAAGCCTATAACCGATAGTGAGGGCAATATAACCGAGCTTGGCGACACGATAGCCGATGATAACGCAATCAACCTTGACGCTTGGCTAGACGCTAAGATTTTTGAGCTTGGCTGTCCAAAGCGATTTGTGGCGATAGCCGCCAAGCGTATGAGAGGGATACCGCTAAACGATACCGAGCAAAGGTATTTTACCCGTCAAAGGCAAAAAGAGCTAAAAAGATACCAGAAAACCTTGTTTTAGTGTCCGATTTTAGCCCCTTTGGGACATTACTATAGTGGAAGCACCGTTTAGGCTAGCGGGTAGCAGCTAGACGGTAGCTTACTACTAGACAAGTGAGGTAGCCTTGCCCACTACCTATTACTGTCAAAAGGGGGTTGTAAAATAGAACAACTGAATATTGAGGGCAAGCGTTCAGGTGAGGGCTTTGTCGCTCACAAGGCGACGCTGGTAAACGCCCTGTCAAGGGCATTAGCCGATAGAGTAGTGCTGATGGACTTGACCATAGGGCGTAAAGGCTTACTCGGATACCTCAAAGCTCTAGGCGGTAGTAACGTAGTTAAGGTTGTGCCGTCTAGCGGTAGTGCTAGCGGGTCGCAGACTACTGATAAGAGGCTTAAAGTTATCTGCGGAGCTAATACCAGTTACCTAGCCGATAGTGAGTGGATTGGCGATAATACGCCTCTTACCCTTTGCCAAGTTAGGGTAAGCCCGTCTAACTCCGTCAAGCCCAATATCGGAGCTGGTGAGCTATCGGAGGCACTGAACCGAGTATTACCCTTTACCGCTACAGATGACAACCGTCCAGTTCTCCAATGCGTCAACTTCATAGCTAAAGAGGGTAAGCTAACACTGGTTAGTGCCGATGGTTTCAGGCTTGCGATAATCAGCCTTGACTATGATGACGGAGAGGGGCAAGCCTTAATAAACCGTGATGACCTTAAGGGCATTATCAACGCCCTTAAGAGAGCCAAGCGGGCAAGGGTTAGCTTTGAGCCTAGCGGAGAGAGCCTTGACGGTATGAGCCTTATTATAGACACCGAGCTAATCCGCTATAAGTGGGTTAGCGTCAATGGTAACTATCCCGAATGGCAAAAGCTAATCCCTACCGAGTTTAACACCTTTGCCAGCTTTGACACGGTTGAAGCAATCAAGGCGGTCAACTCACTTAAAGCACTGTCCAATGGCAAGGACTACCCGATAGACTTGACCATTGGCGACGGTAAGATAGTGATGGCTAATCCCGATGATAAGGGGCAAGCCGAGCTAGTAGCCGATACCGATGGTGAGGGTAAAATCAGGATAGACGGTGGTTACCTTGCCCAAGCCCTTAAGGCTTGCGGTGGTATGGTTGATTTTAAGCTCACAAGCCCAAGCTCACCAATGCTCTTTAGCTCTAACGGTTATCAACTGGTAGTAATGCCAATGCTAACCGCCGAGAGCCAGAGCAAGGGTAAGCAAGAGGCGGAAGCCGAAACTACCGATACCGAGCCAGTAGCCGAGACAGAGCCAGAGGTTACCAAGCCAGAAGCCAAGCAAGCCGAGAAGCCTAAAGGCAAGCGTAGCCGTAAGAGAGAGACAGTTAAAGCCTAAACAGAACGCTTGAACTCAAAAAGAAGCCACACAAAAAGAGGGTGTCGGACACGCCCTCTTTTTGTCTTTTTCGGGGGTTTTGCTTCCCCAGTGCGTGGGAGTGAGACTCCCTCTTTTGTGACTGGAAAGGGGGAAGATATGCCACTAAAAGACCTTAGCGGTAAGACTGTCCTTGACCTTGACCGGGTGGACTTTGAGAAGCTCTTTTGCCAACACTGCCACGAATATGAGGAGTGCCAGAGAGATGACAGGAAGATACTCGGCTGCAAGGCTTTCGTAGACAGTGGGCTTTGGGACATGTTTTATCGGAAGCGACAGGATGGATAAAAACTGAATAGCCCAGCAGGACAAGTGGGAAGGGGGTCGGGAAACCCAAGAGTACCGGCCCCCTCTTTTTGTCAAAATTCAGCCAGAAGGGAGGTGATAGAGATGGACTTTGGCAAGGGGATCATCTTTATCTTGACCAGGGACGATGTTATCGGTTGTGCCAAAGAGATGGGTATTCCTGAAGGGTTAATTGATGACCAGTTCCTGAAAGAGATAAAGGATGGCGTGACCTAGGGGATGGAGTTCTGGCCAGATGTGGTGAAGGAAGCCATCAAGATAGCCTATGAAAGACGGAGCTAAAGGCTAGCAGGGGCAGCCCTACTTTGAAAGGGTAACTATGCCCAGAAAGGAGGTGAAGCTATGCCTATCAAGTGGAGCGCGGTCAAGGTGAGTGAAGCGATGGACCAGGTGGAGTCCCAGGTCAGCTTGGTTGAGGCATTTTTTGCCGAAGCCAAAGCGAAGGCAGAGACAGCCAGAAAGATAGCCAACCTGTCTCAGTATATTGATGACCGCCTAATTCGCCTCATTGACCAGATTGAGCGGATAGACTATGTAAAGTCAGCCATAGAGGCAGTCCGTAACGCTATTCCAGACGGAGCGATAGAGGCGGAGCGGGACCGCACTAAACACGGCAGCCAAGAATCCCTTATCTGAAACTGACTCAAAGTGGCTCGAACTAGCTCAAACTAGCTCGAAATAGAGGGGTAACTGTGCCCAAAATTCAGAGAGAAAGGAGGTGAGACAGATGACAACACAACTCAACTTTCTTGAAGGGGTCAAGATAGAAGAGCCAGAGCCAATGACCGAGGTGAGGTTGGGGCGCCGGTCGGCTCAAATCCCTCTCCGCAAGAAGAGGCGGGAAGCACTCAAGAAGCTACTGGAAATCCTTGAGGAGCTGGATGGCAAAGACATATACATTGGCTCGTATGAGGTTGGTGGCCGGCATTTCTGGATTAACAACCTCAAGCTCCAGAGGCTACAACTGGAATATCACCCTTACAGATCTACCGGTCCTGACGACTTCATCCCTGGCGTTATAGTCCTGTGGGGAAGTAGAGGGGCTTCTGTCAGGATATTCACCAATTACCTGGTAGCTGTCCGAGAGCAGGATTATATGGGCTATTGGCACTGGCTGCTTGACTTCCGTAATGGCTTCTGGGAAAGCCCGATAGATAACTATAGGTCGCATTACGCCTGTCTAACGATAACCAGATTTAAGGACTAGAGGCGGCCGCCCCTAGTTTGAACGGGCAACTATGCCCAGAAAGGAGGTAACAACTGAATATGGCCAAGACAATTGAGAAAGGCATCTCAGATATCGTGGGTGTCTTTACAGACTCTATTCTTGTCTTTCCTGGGGGTTGGGGAGACAGTCTCCCCGAATGGCTTAAGGAAGCTATTACCATGGAAAGACTCGAGATGAACATGAGGGCGCTCAAGGGAGAGGAGATGACCGGTACTGATGCTGAAGCCTGTGCCTATCTCATGACGGTTTCCCTGACCCAGCCGATGGACAGCGACTGGACACAAATCTATCTCTACATCGCCGGTAAGACCTACACCCGATGGAAAAAGACCGAGATACCAGAGGATATACGGGTAGAGTCGCTGCGGGATGACCAGATAATGGATCTCAATCGGCTCAAAGTCTGGCTGTACCAAAAACGCACCCAGGTAAGGCTAGACCGGGATCGAGCCGAGAGACGGCAGAAGCGGGAAGAAGATGCGGCGTGGAAGAAGGCGGAGCAGCCAGCGTTATTTACCTTCTAATATATTACTAAGGGACCGGGGGATTCGAACCCCCCGGTCCCCTTTTTTATCCCAAAATAGCTGCCCCCAGATGTCCGATTTTGCCCTTCTTGGGACATTATATAAGTAGGAGGTGTTTTATGGAGAGCAAACTGGCCAAGCAAGTTGAGAAGATTCTTAAAAAGGCAGAGGCAAAAGAACTGAAGCTCACACTGGACTTCTTTGAGCAAGTCAAGTCTATTGAGTTACCACCAGAGAGGGACCGCGCCTGGCTAACCGAGCAGCTCAAGATCTTTCTGGACACTCTCAAATTGGCAAAGGGAGATAAGCAGGCAACCAGGCTATTCCCCTTTGTTGTGTTTGACATGGGCAGAGCCTATGAGCGTTACTACGCTCAGAAAAAAGGTTATAATGGAGGAGGGTGAGAAGATACCGGCTAAAGTTCATATGTCAAAGAAGGAATTAAATGACTTGATAGAAGCCAGGAAGGCTTCTGGGACCGATACCAGCCAACTGGAAGTCCTGCTAACCGAGGTCGCACCTGAGAAGCCGGCTGGGAGCAAAGCCCAACCCGTCTCTGGAAGAGAGTTGGAGCTATCAAGGAAAGGGCCGGAGGAGTTAGTAACCAGCTGCAAGGAGTTGGAAAGGTTACGGACATTGGCTTGCCCTCACATAAGGGACACACTCTTCTGGGAGGAGTTCGTCTCACGCCGCGTCCTAGTGGGTACAAGTTGCGAGCAGCCAGCACTATTTGACTTCTAGTATATTACTAAGGGGGCGGGGGTCGAATCCCCCGCCCCCTTTTTTGTCTTTTTAATTCCAAAGAAGGGGCTGAGCCCCTTCAAATAGAGGCGACGCCTCTATTTCCCGTACAAAGGGAAAAGGGTGGTTAATCAACCTCACCCCGGATGTCCCCCCTCTCCTTCGAAGGAGAGGGCGAAAGTATAAAATACCCTTCACCACTCCAAAAAACGTCTAGATTTGGACTGCAGAGCGTCTTGCGTTGTAAAGTAGAGGACTCCGGGCAAAGTCAGCAGTTCGGAGTCCCCCTTTTTGTACTGTGACTGAACAAATTAAGCTTTTGTTCAAAGGGGTAACTTCTCAAGCTATTGTTAAGTTAACTGCACGTTATGCACTTCGTTCAACATTTTACCTGAACGCTTTAGGTGTGCTATCCTTGACAATCAAATACGGCAATGAATACTGCCTTTCCACCGATTGTGGGCTTACATATCAATGCCTGATTTGCAACGAAGGCGATTGGGAAGTGAATCATGGGCGATAAGAAAAAAGTAGAACTATGGCATTTTGAGAAATGGCGATCGGGTAATGACACTATAGACAAAGCAGTATACGAACTTATATGTCACTGGGACGACAACAAGCGTAAGAGAGCCTATCATAAACTAATCAAAATAGGAGAGACAGCCGTACCGACTATTCTCAACGCAATGATAGACACGAATACTACCTATGCCGGCTTCGGCTTTTTTGCAGGTCATTGCGAAACAAACCTCCTGCCGCTCAGGACTCTAGAAGCTATCGGTAGCCCCTTCGCTTTCCCCGTGCTAAGCAAGATCCACAAATTTGCTCGGAAAGAAAAGATTTATTCAAGTGGTGTGCCTGAGCATAGGATATTATTTTCAGCCATTGAGGATGCATTACATAAATGTGATCATCGATGGTGGAAGAAGTTGTTTCGTTCTCATCATTGAGCTAATTGTTTACTTTGGCTTCCAACGCTCTGCTGTCTATTTTACAGTCAGCCATTTGGTTCCTAGGTAACATTATGGACTTTCGTTCAAAAGGGTGACAGAACAAGCTATTGTTAACCTCGGCAACATATCGTGATCCTGGAGAGAACTGACGCTATGTATTGGCATAGGCCGAAATCTGGAGCTTCTTGTTTGTCGTGTGATTCATGACGTTACCTTCGATTTCGATATTCCTATCAACCTTGAGGTTCTCTTTATATATTCACGGTAGAAGTCACCGTACTTCTCACAGTACATGCGTTCTTCGCCAATTATCAAAATATTTATCTGTAGAGTTAGGAATATCATTGCGACTAGCAGAAAAATCCAGGAGGCGCTGGCTATACCAATACCGATAAATATTAGGAGGCCTCCAAGGTAGATTGGGGCAAGTATTGCGTGGATGTGCTTAACCAGCTTTCCTCCGTAATTGCGGCAACCCAGAAAGTAGCTGCCATCATCATACAGGACCACATCCCGGGGCTGCGTCCGCGATGCTTTGAGCCGAGATGCGCACGGTGAAGACTATGTAAACGAGCTAGTATCAGTAGTCGAAAGGTTCACCAAGAAATAACTACTTCAGCGGTCGGCTGAGTCTATTACATGCGTTAGTCATCAGGGTAGAAACAAAATGAGGCTCAATCTATATGAATTTCTGTGCGTTCTTACCGTTCAAAATCAGCCCGAGTTTACAGGCAAGACCTGCCTGATTGCCATTCCTTGCTTCTTTGAAGTTTGATCGGAATAGACAACCTGACCGATCAGGCTTGTTCTTAATTTAGCTACGGCACTAGTAGTGAAATTCTTAGTTTTCCGGTTTGTTTGGTCTGCCTTCTTTGCCTCAATCTCTTTCACGATAATATGGCTCTGTGCGGAGCCTATGTTTGAAGGAAGATGATGCCCGCCAGGATTCCTGCCATAAAAACGGAGAGCCCGAGGACGAGAACCACCTTCAGGCTTCGAACTGCACCTGCTATGATGAACAGGCATGGTATGCTGACCGCCGGGAGGGTTATAAGCACAACCGCAGCTATTGCCCGCTGACCATTATTTATCAACCCCACTGCTAGCGGTATCTCCGTCCATGTGGGTACCATGAGCAAGGTGGCAAATATTGCTGTCACGACTACGCCGAATATATTGTTTACAGAATCTGGCATTGCCTGCACTATATAGACAGCTAACACTGAGAAGATAATAAACAGGGGGATCACAACTCTAGCCAACCTCCATGCCATGCCCAGCCAATTTGATATGAGTGCCGCAGGTGTATCTACAGTTCCCTCAGAGAAGAGCCTCTCAAAATGGAAGAGCTTGCTGTAGGCACCAAGTACTTTTGAGGACAACTCAAAGAGCTTGCTGCGTCTTGCTTCTGCTTCTCCTCTAGTCACCCATCTTACTGCAAGGAGAGAGACTCCATAGGTCATGAAGACGCCTACTACGATGCCACCCGCAATCCGTAGAAGAGCGAACTCGGTTGGCAGGAGCACTGCCGCCAGAATCAAAGTAGTGATGTTAAGCATGGGGGAGGAAATGGTGAAAGCCAGCACCGGCCCTAGGGAAGCCCCCCTTTGGTACAAGGCAGCACCTATCGGGGAAGCACAGCAGGAACAAAACGGCTGTGGCAGGGCCATAGCTACGCCAGCGAGATGGGAGCCAAAACCTCTGCCTCTCAGTCTCACCAAAAGACCTGTCCCAGCTACAAGGAAAAGGCCCCCCAAGAGCATGCCAAGCACTATGGCATGCCAAACTACGAGAAGATAGTTTATCCCTTCAAACAGTGGCTGAAGCCATCCTGGAAAGCTAGCAATAGGTATGGCCCACCCCATACCCATCGTTCCAGACCTCGTGCCAAATCCCCCAGCTTCCACAATCCGCGACGCCGGAACTCCACGGTAGGTAAATAGGTCAATGACTAAAAACACCCCAATAACTATTGCCACAACCATGGTCAGAGTCTTGAGGTTTAGCCCACTTCTAGTGAGACCCTTCTCAAGCCTTGTCATGTATCTATAGGCTAGCCACACACTCAGTCCGCCAACCAATAGTAGGGGCAGGTGGCGCAGGTCAAGATTTAGTAGCGTGGAAGGAGCACCCACCTTGAAGTAATCAGAAAACAGGAAGCCTCTCCTTATATCCACCACTGTAAAAAGTAAGAGACCTAGAGACACCAAGAAGGCCGCCGTGGTAAGATAATAACGTGTTAGCCCTATCTTTAGTGTCCTCCCACTTGTCACTTTATACTAAGCTCCTTTCAGTTAATTTTAAGCAATAAGAAAGCGATGGCTGAAGAACTCCAACCATCGCCTTACCGCGGCTTACTCAAAGCACGGCAGCTAAGGGGTCACAGCACTACC
>SDBU01010087.1_pt1 | contig 10516 bp, 7 predicted proteins | sample 2277071 | NCBI WGS metagenome assembly SDBU01 (sample SAMN10397929, study PRJNA504765) | marine sediment metagenome | isolation source: marine sediment core GS08_GC12, 126 cmbsf | place: Arctic Ocean: Gakkel Ridge, Loki's castle | collected 2008
TACCTTCATTCACTTCAGTTAATAGCATTAATTTCAATCCCGATTGCGGGCGGGATATTTTTCCTGGCTCCGGATTTCACCCACCTGTTTCTTACCGACAAGTGGATGCCCATGGTCCCTGCGATGCAGGTACTAACGGTCTGGGGAATGATTCGCTCCATCGGTGGAATGACCGGCTCTCTATGGCAGGGAATTGGCAAGCCCTATATATCAACCTACTTTCAAATCGCGAAGCTTATCTTACTGGTTGCCATCATCTACCCCTTTACCATGTGGTGGGGGATGTTGGGGACGGCCCTTGCCGTGGTGGTAGTGTCCGTTATCACACACTTGTTTGTGTACCCCGTTGTGATCAGAACAATAAGGTGCGAAAGCTGGGCTCTTTACCGGCAAGTTGTTTTCCCCCTTATTGCAACAGTGGTCATGATTGGCACCCTCGCCACAATAAGAGGTGGGTTGCCCTATGACGTGGATATGCTTTTCTTTTTCATGCTTGTCGTCGCTGGAGTAATTGTTTATGGTCTTGCGATCTATGTGTTGGAAAGGTTCTTCAACTATGACCTGAGTGGAAATGTGCGAAAGAATCTGGGTTCAGTTTTCGTAAGCAGAAGGTTAGAGGCGGCGTAAGAAGTGAACATAATCATAACAAATATGACCGGGTTCAGGAACAAGGGGTGTGAGGCAATGACCAAAATCATTATCGCTGAGACAGCTCATCTTCTGCCAGTAGAGCCTTGAATAAACAATAAAAAGTCTTTAGGAGGATGTTATGAGAAGAAACCCCATGGCACATTATCGAAATAGCATGGCTGAAATAGCCCTAGATACTCTTCGTCTTATAACTCGACGACTTACTGGCAAGTCTCCTCGGAGATGGTACGAGGAGAGCCGTTGGTTAGCGGCCAAGCTGACAGGTCGTGGGGGCATGCTACGCAAGAGAATACTTGGCCAGCAGATGTATCTGAATCCACGTGATATAGGAATATCCCGAGAACTGGCGATCTACAAGGTGCATGAACCACACATAACAAAGTGGTTGCAAACATTCATCAAGCCAGGGATGGTAGTGATCGATATCGGAGCAAACATAGGATACTATGCTCTCATCGAGGCGCGTCTCGTTGGGCCTCAGGGAAAGGTTATAGCTATAGAACCTGCGCCGGAGAACGTTCGATTCCTGAACATGAATGTCCGTGTAAATTCATTGCAGAACGTGGAGGTTCACCCCCTAGCCGTGGGCGACAGGGATGGCGTTGGAACCCTTCACCTTACGAGGGCGTCTAATCTCAATACTATGGGCGTTGTCGATAGCGAACACCAGGAAATTGCAAGCCTGAAAGTGAGCGTAAAGGCCCTGGACACGCTGGTTGCTGGACTGCTCCCACGGATTGACCTGATTCGAATGGACATCGAGGGTTTCGAGACTGTAGCTATCAAGGGAATGAAAAAGACCCTTGAGACATATCGACCTATTCTACTTGTCGAGGTGCATGCAGACACTGCTGGAGAGGGCCCGACCGTGGCTTTCCTGGAGACGTTAGTGAAACTTGGCTACCAGCTAGAACATCTCGTAGATCGCCATCGTGACCGAGCCTGGATGCGGCATGCGCCCTTAGGAAGGGGGTACAGTAGGCAAGTGCCCGGATCAATTGAGGAGCTACTGGCAGATGAACGTGTCTCTGGCAGCAAGGCAGGGGCTTTTAACGCTGTTTTTGTTAACAGCAACCACCGAGCACATTCTGATTAGAGGTGATTATGGTTCCATCGTTCCAACGTGGGGAAGACTTGGATGAGTTATGAAGATTGCGTTTATTGTCGACCTGTTTCCAAAGCTGTCCGAGACCTTCATTCTTAACCAGATCACGGGCCTTATCGACCTGGGGCACGAGGTTGACATATTTGCTAGGTCCAACCCGTGCGAGAAGAAGGTTCACCGAGAGGTGGAAGAGTATCAGCTTATGGCGCGAACCCACTATTTCCTTGATCCCAGACCGAGACGGGTTCGCCTACCTGGAGCAGCTTTGCTCCTACTGAGAAATTTTCACAAAGGCCCCAGGAAGATTATATGGTCTTTCATAGTTGCGAAACGTTTCAACCTCCGCCGGCTGGGGGCTCGGCAGTATGTTCTCCCTTTTCTGGGCAAAAGCTATGACATTATTCACTGCCACTTTGGCCCCATGGGCTTCGTCGGTTACTTCCTCAAAAAGCTGGGCGTTACAGGGAAGGTGGTGGTTTCCTTTTATGGCTTTGACATTAGTCGATGGGTCAAAAGTGAAGGGGAAGCGGCCTATGACTTACTCTTTGAGAACGCGGACCTCATCACATCTATCAGCGAGCATGTTAAGGGAAGGCTCATCAATCTCGGCTGTGACCCCGCGAAGATTGAAAAGGTTAGTATGGGCGTAGACCTGAGAGAATTCCCATTTTTGGAAAGAAAACTGGACGAAGGCGGGAAAGTTAGGGTGCTAACAGTAGCCCGTCTGGTAGAGAAAAAAGGCATCGAATATTCTATAAAGGCAGTAGCAAAGCTAGTAAAACTAAAGTGCAAGATCGAATACGCAATTGTCGGTGATGGTCCTCTTAGAGTCGAGCTTGAAAGCATTATTTCAGCATTGGGGGTTGACGGGCAGGTGAAATTGTTGGGATGGCGTGAAGCGAGCGAAGTAATAGAACTTTACGGGGAAGCTCATCTTGTCGTGCTTTCTAGTATTACTGCCCAGGATGGAGACGAGGAGGGACAAGGTCTCGTTTTACAGGAAGCTCAAGCAATGGGTCTACCTGTGATTGCTACCCGCCACAACGGTATACCAGAAGGTGTATTGGATGGAGTATCGGCCTTTCTGGTCCCCGAACGCGATGTGGATGCTTTGGCGGAAAGATTGGACTACCTTATTCAGCATCCGGAACTCTGGCCGGAGATGGGGCGAGCCGGTCGCCGGTTTGTGGAAGAGAACTACGACGCAAGAAAGCTGAATCAAAGGCTTGTTGAAATTTATCAGGGCTTGGTGGAGGAGAGGGACGTCGTGAGGACGCTTTAGAAGAGGTTAGTTAGGTGTATATGACCATTTTGAGAGCAGCGCGCGCTGTTGCAAGGAAGATTCTGGAAGTTTGCGGAGCCTACACCGCCATCGAGCGGCGAAGACGCGCTTTAAGGTTCAGAATAGCGTATGAGGATGCATGCAGACGTGGTAATGTAAGCTTACACGTGGGGGCTGGCTCCAACCGCCTTGATGGTTGGCTAAATACTGATATATCCCCTCGGGCACCGCTATTCCTAGATGCAGAGCGTCCTTTCCCAATCAAGGAAAAGAGTGTGTCGTACATCTTTACTGAGTGTTTTATTGAGCATATTCCGAGGCACGCAACTCTCGCATTCCTTGAAGAGTGCTTTCGTGTGTTACAACCTGGTGGAATAGTGCGGATTTCAACCCCAGACGTTGAAGCTCTGGCGAGGGCATATCTCGATGACCCTGAACAGGTCAGTCTACTGAATGAACGGAATAGACGGCGTAACGGCAAGTATGGCAGCTATCCTGTAGATGTGCTCAACAAGCTATTCCTGGAGGATGGTCACGCCTGCCTTTATGATGCTCAAACGCTCCAGCAAATACTAAGTGAAGCAGGATTTCGGGACATAGGAAAGTGTGAGGTGGGAGAAAGCCGACACACTGCTCTTTCTGGAATTGATGGACATGATGCGGGGACGTTCGTAGACCAATTTATGTGTGTAGTTGAAGCCACAAAGCCGTCTTGAGCTTTCTTAGGGGAATTGGTATGAAGATTGCCTTTATTGTTAGAGTATTTCCGAAGCTGTCCGAGACCTTCATCCTTAACCAGATCACGGGCCTTATCGACCTGGGGCATGAGGTTGACATATTTGCTAGGTCCAACCCGCGCGAGGAGAAGGTTCACCGAGTGGTGGAAGAGTATCAGCTTATGGCGCGAACCCGCTATTTCCTTGATCCCAGACGGAGATGGGCTTGCCTGCCTGGAGCAGCTTTGCTCCTGGTGAGAAATTTCCACAAAGACCCAGGCAAGATTATTAGGTCTTTCCTGGTTGCAAGACGTTTCAAATTCCACCCGCTGGGGGCCTGGCAATATGTTCTCCCTTTTCTGGGCAAAAGCTACGACATTATTCACTGCCACTTTGGTCCCATGGGCTTCGTCGGTACCTTCCTCAAAGAGTTGGGCGTTAAAGGGAAGGTGGCGGTTGCCTTTTATGGCTACGACCTTTCACCATTTATCCTAGGTAACAAGAGCACATACGACGATTTGTTTCGAAGAGGTGACTTGATGATGCCTCTCAGCAATCTGTTCAGGGAGAAATTAATTGCTCTCGGGTGTCGAGAGTCGAAGGTTGTCGTTCATCGGTGTGGTGTCAACATGGCTAAGTTCACCTTTAGTGAGAGGCGCTTTGAGGATGGCGGCGAAATTAACCTTCTCACTGTAGCTAGACTGGCCGAGAAGAAAGGGGTGGAATATTCCCTGCAAGCAGTGGCCAGACTTCTGCCGAAATATCCCAATCTTTTCTACCGTATAGCGGGTGATGGTCCACTGCAACCTGAGTTGGAAGCCCTGGTCCGCCAATTAGGACTTGAAAAGGTAGTTGCGTTCCTGGGCCCTGTTGAGCGCAAGGAGGTCGAGAGGCTAATGATGGCTTCCCATATCTTTATTCTTTCAAGCGTTGCCGCTAGGAATGGTGACGAAGAGGGCATCCCTGTCACTTTGCAGGAAGCTCTAGCGTCGGGAATGCCTGTCCTATCCAGCTTTCACAGTGGGATTCCTGAACTCGTGATAAATGGAGTGTCTGGGTTTCTTGTCCCTGAACGCGATGTGGATGCTCTGGCGGAGAGATTGGACTACCTTATTCAGCATCCGGAGCTCTGGCCGGAGATGGGGCGAGCCGGTCGCCGGTTTGTGGAAGAGAACTACGACGTAAGAAAGCTGAATGAAAGGCTTGTTGAAATTTATCAGGGCTTGGTGGAGGAGAGGGACGCCATGAGAACTCTTTAACTCTACATTCCAATGATGTACTGTTATGAGAGAGGGAATAGAAAGCAATTGATCTCAGTAAGGAAGAAATACAGTCGGCCGGAGTGGCACTATTCTCTACACAAGAGGTTCTTAACGAAAGGAGAAACATGCCTAAGGTCAGTGTAGTAATACCGACCTACAACCGGGCCCATGTCCTGGGTGAAGCGATGCAGAGCGTGCTTGACCAGACCTTTGATGGCTTTGAGCTCATCGTGGTGGACGATGGCTCCACGGATAACACAAAGGAAGTGGTGGCCAGCTTCGGAGACCCCCGGATTAAATACATTTATCAGGAGAACCGCGGTGCATCCGCCGCCTACAACACTGGAATACTGGCTTCCAGGGGTGAGTATATTGCCTTCCTAGATTCCGACGATATATGGCTTCCTCAGAAGCTGGAGCTTCAGGTAAAGCTGCTCAATTCCCGCCCTGATGTAGCCCTTGTGTGTTCCGATGGTTACATTTTCGATGTTCGCACGAACAGCACCCTTGGTAGGTACTGGCACGGTGTGCCGTTTGGCTACCGTGTTGATCCTCAACGGGCATCGCGAGACCCATTAAGAGAGATGCTGGTTTGGGGATGTTTCATAAGCGAGACTTTCGTGATGGTGCGCCGCGAGGTATTCAACGAGGTCGGCGGTTATGATGAGTCTCTCAAAGATCACGTCGACTGGGATATGTACGTCCGTGTCTGCCAGCGTTTCGCCATTGAGACTATCGATATACCGCTGGCCAAGATGAGGAAACATGATGCTAACCTGTCCAGCAATTTTGATCGGCTGTATGAAGGCGCTGAAGTCGTTCTCAACAAGGCGATCCACAGTTACTCCCTCAAGCCCGATGAGCTAAGACTTGTTAGGCTGAGGCTGGCACGCACTCTATACCGCTACGGACGCGGCCTGGTAGAGCGCGGCAGGATAGCATCAGGTAGGAAGAAGCTGCTTGCCTCCATCAAAGTGAACCCGTGGCGTATCAATCCCTATGTCTGGCTGATAGTCTCATTTCAAGGGAAGAGGTTGATACTGCTGGAGGGTAGGTTGGTCGGCATTCTAAGATTATGGAAGAGACATCTGAAACGCAGCTTCGCCCAAGCCCAGCCCAAAGGCAGCAGCATGTCAGTTGAGAGATAAACGGTGCTTTGTGGGAGTTAAATAACTGTGACAGCGCATGAGGAAACTAAATGGGGAAAAGGAGGCACAGCCCATGCCTAAGGTAAGCATAGTCATTCCCACCTATAACCGGGGCCATCTGCTCCCGGAATGTATTAAGAGCGTTCTGGCCCAGTCCTTCCGGGATTTTGAGATCATTGTTATTGACGATGGCTCGACCGATAACACGCCGGAGATAGTCTCTGCCTTTCCCGTGAAATACTTCCGTCAGGAGAACCGGGGGCCAGCTAGCGCCCGCAATCGTGGCATCGAGTTATCCTGTGGGGAGTATATCGCCTTTCTCGACTCTGACGACGTCCTGCTCAAAGATGCCCTGGAGAAGGGTGTGGATGTCCTGGATAAGCATCCAGAGGTGGGATTCAGTTATGGACAGGTCTGCATGGTAGATGAAAACGGGCACATCTATAGAGTGAGAAAATCCATCTACCAGGACGGCTCCGCCATTGTAGATTGTAAAGAGCAAATCAGGGAATTGCTGTTTGACTGCCGCGTTACCACCTCCGCAGCCATGATGAGGCGCCAATGTCTCGATGAGGTGGGAGGATTCCACGAAGAGCTGAGGAACTCCCATGATCGTCACCTATTCATTCGCATGGCCAAAAGATTTCCCGTGGCCTACATAGCTGAGCCTCTAGTTAACTATCGGGTTCACGCCAACCAGATCCACAAGCAGGCTGACCCCAAGATGCTGGAAAGGGCCTTTCTCCTCAGCCTACAAGAAGTCTTTGAGGACCCGGACCTCGCCCCTCACTTTCAGCGCTGGAAGAGCCAGGCTTACTCGTACTCTTACCGGAGGATAGCCGGCTGTGCCTATGACAATGATATGGGACTGGCCCGCCACTACCTGAGGAGAGCGCTTAGGGTTTACCCGCAAGTTATGTTCCAGAGGGATGGCATCTTCATCACTTATAAGTATCTTGCATCCCTGCTCCCAAATAGGTTACGGCTGGGCCTGCGAAACTTAAAGTGGCACTTTCTGGGTTCTTCAAGGGCACTTAAGGAGTGAGTGACATGCCTAAGGTAAGTGTAGTCATCCCCACCTATAACCGGGCCCATCTGCTCCCGGAATGTATCGAGAGCGTCCTGGCCCAGTCCTTCCGGGACTTTGAGATCATTGTTATTGACGATGGCTCGACCGATAACACGCCGGAGATAGTCTCAGCCTTTCCCGTGAAATATGTATGGCAGGAGAACCAGAGGCTGCCTGGCGCTCGAAACCGAGGTGTTGAGCTTGCTCGCGGGGAGTATGTCGCTTTCCTGGACTCTGACGATACCATGCTCAGACATGCTCTGGAGAGGGGGGTAGAGGTCCTGGGCGGGCATCCCGAAGCTGGCTTTAGCTACGGCCAAGCCTACCTTGTGGATGAAAATGGCCGAATCTTTGGACTGGAGAAGCCGCGCTCCAAGCAGTCCAGTGTCCGCGAGGGATGGGAGGAAATGAAGGACTATCTTCTTTTCGGCAATCATGTCACCGAGTCTACACTAATGGTTCGCCGAAGCTGTCTTGAGGAAGTAGGGGGATTTGATGTTGCTTTTCGCTCGGGTTCCTCGGGACTCGAATTTTGGGTCCGCCTGGCCAAGAGACAGGCCGTAGCTTATATAGCGGAGCCTCTGGCGAAATTCAGGTTCCACTCCCAAAACTTCTGCGCTGGCCGCAGCCTGAGTGAGTGGGAGAAAACCAACAGCCTCATTCTGGAATCCATTTTCAGCGACGCTGATTTGGGCCCCCTTGTCTCTCACTTGAGGCCTATCGCCTACTTCCGCCTCTATTCTGCCCTCGGCGCTCGTGCCTGTACCCGCGGAGATACAAAGGCTGCCCGAGACTACCTCTATAGAGCATGGAGGGTTCACCCCAGGAGTTTCTTCAAAGGCCTGGGGTTGATGTGGGTATTTCTGTTTGCCAAGACCTGGGTGCCACAGCCCGTTTTGGCTCTGGCACGAAGCGTAAAACGGCATATCAGGAGCGCCACTTTGCCACAGCTTCCAACCAAATCGTAACCAACCTTTTACCCAATCCATCCTGAAAAGCGGGAAGGCCAGCTTATGTATTGCCTGCTACTCGTTGTGACTGGCCTGCTTGGCGCAGAGCCTACTGAGAAGAGATTGTACTCTATTACCATACTTTACTTTTCTATATCAGCTTAGGTACTTTCTGACTACAGATTTGCGCCCCAAACAAACATTACAAAACTACTATTGACACCGCTTGGTTAGAGAATGGTATAAATATTGTAAGCATTTGATTGCAGACATGGGCGGAGGGAAGTATGATTTCTTCAGGAGGGTTGTATCGCAAGACAAATCACGGGGGCAAGCTAAGTAAAATTGTAGGATTAGGCCTGACTCTGGCATTGTTGCTAGCGGCTGGCCTCCCCTCCCAGGCCTTAGCTGCCGCCAATTCGACCACTGTAGACACCCTGTCTTTAACCCCCACTATTGAGAATATCGGAGTCATCTCCAACTTCTCCGGTGACGACAACGGCAACAATACTGCAATCCTTGAGTACAGGAAAGTGGGGGATACGACCTGGAAGCCAGGGATTAACATGACTGTTGACCGCAGGGAAAATTACAATGACACGGGGTCCCCCAAGCCCAACCCATGGAACAACCAGTGGCGCGCCGTCATCTTCTGGCTGACACCAAACACTGAGTACGAAGTTAGGGTGACCTACTCCGACCCCGATGGTGTGCCCGATGGTGTGAGCGGCACCAATCCTGTCGTAGCTACAGTAAAAACTCGAAATGATAACCCCCCGTCAAACGGGCAGCACTACTATGTCTCACCCACAGGCGATGACCTGAACCCTGGTACCCTGGCTTCTCCTTTCAGAACCATAAACCATGCCAAGAACCTGGTGCAGGCCGGAGATGTGGTGGAGATCATGCCCGGAACATACAACGAAGTCATCTACATGAGCACATCCGGTCTCCCCGACAACTACATCACCTTCAAGAGTTATGACATGAACAATAAGGCCGTCCTTGACGGCCAGAAATCTCTGCGCTATGGCTTTGGTTTGAGTGGAGCAAGCTATATCAGGATCAGTGGACTTATCTTGAAGAACACCACGAAGGACAATGTTCAGCTGGCTGACGCTTCCAACTATGTCATCATCGAGGATTCCGAGCTGCTTGAAGGCGGAGAAGGGTGGGGTCGTGGTGGAATACTCGTAGTCAATTGGGCCGGTAACTTACCAACCGTTGGCGCCCTCATCCAGAGAAACCTGATTCAACGCTATGCAACTAGCAGCGACCAAGAAATGGGTATATTCTTTAACAATAAGATCGTAAATGAGGGTGGGCATGTAATCAGGGATAACATAATACGGGGCAATTTCAGGGACGGTATTGGCGGCACACCCAACGGTGAGCCGGAGGGCACCCTTCATGCCAATAGCTTTATCTACAGGAATGAGATCAAATGGGCCGATGATGACGCCATAGAGATAGAGGGGGCGTCTATCAACTGCGCCGTTTGGGGCAACACTATAGTTGAACCCTGGCATATGGCCTTTGGCGTATCCCCTGTCCAAGTGGGCCCGCTGTACATCTTCCGCAACGTAGCCGTGGACTGGCACGATGCTGCCGTCAAGATGGGCGGGAACTCTGACGGATACGTCTACATATTTCACAATACCTTTAGGACCAGTCTCAACACCTCTGTCGCCGCCGACTTCGGGCACACTGACATCGTCGATAACTTCACCTACCGCAACAACATCTTCGCTGTAGGGAAATATGCCATACACCAGCGGCATGATGACACGACCAACACCTATGATTACGACAATTCCTGGAAGGGAGGTTGGGCGGAGCTGTTCAGGTGGGGGCCTGCCTGGCCAGAAGATATCTATGACACCCTGGAGGAGTTCCAGGCGGTTAGCGCGAGTCGAGGTAACCCCCAGGAGGTGCACGGGATATCGGGGCCTATGCGCTTTGTCAATGATGCTGCGATGGATTTCAGACTGCAGCCCGATTCCTCCAATATAGATAGAGGAGTAGTACTTCCTGGGTTCAATGACGAGAATTCTCCCTGGCCTTATCAAGGCTCTGCGCCTGACATAGGGGCATATGAGTACGACTCAGGAGAAGTGATCAATCGGCCACCGGTACTTAATGCTATTGGCGACAAGTCAGTCCATGAGGGGGAGCTGCTTGAGTTTACCATCTCAGCCAGTGACCCGGATGGTGACCCGTTGACCTACTCAGCTTCAAACCTGCCGTCGGGGGCGAGCTTTGATGCGCAGACGCGTACCTTCTCGTGGACTCCGGGCTCTGGTCAGGCGGGGAGCTACCCCAGTGTTCACTTC
>SDBU01010088.1_pt1 | contig 10515 bp, 11 predicted proteins | sample 2277071 | NCBI WGS metagenome assembly SDBU01 (sample SAMN10397929, study PRJNA504765) | marine sediment metagenome | isolation source: marine sediment core GS08_GC12, 126 cmbsf | place: Arctic Ocean: Gakkel Ridge, Loki's castle | collected 2008
CTGCTGGTACTGCCACGACTACAGGCTGGCTTAATGTTTATGTAGGCACGGAAGCCGGATATTTTTGTCGGGATGCTTCGTTCAATACTCTTATTGGATACCGGGCTGGGTATAATATGACCATACAAAATGGCTGTGTTCTCCTGGGCACCAAGGCTGGCATGAATAATACAGCTGATAATAAACTGTACATTGCCAACACCGAGACTGCTACCCCCCTGATATATGGTGAATTTGATACACCATTGGTAACTATAAATGGGGCGTTAGGATCAACAGGACAATTCACTGCACCAACTGCTTTAATAGGTGGGGCATTACTCCTGGCTGCTGGGTCAATTACAGATGGTGGGGGGCTTATTGATTTTGGTAACGAAAATTTAACAACCACAGAAGTTATGACAGCAGGTTCATTGTCCATAGCCAGTGGTTTAGTTGTTGATACAAGTGGAGCCATATCTTTTGATGATGAAAATTTAATAACTACAGGTACTTTAACAACTGGTGCCCCTACATTTAATTTGGGTAGTTCATCTTTATCTGTTGTGGAATTTGACTGGGCCGGGGGGGTAAGGCAAAACCCAGAATTAGTGCCAGATGGCAATGTTTTTGACCACCTGTTTTGTAGAAATTCTTTTATCATTAGGGGCGTAGCAGCGGACCCAGTACTTGGCTTTGCGGGAAGTGATGGGGTTAATGATGCAGCTATTACCCATGTTATTGTAGGGGATAGCTTGGATTTTTCAGGGGCATTATTATATAGTTTTGATAATACAGTCACCCCACGCAGTATAGAAATAACCACCACAGATGGTAGATTATTTATCCAACATTCCGGGGATTTAGATGGCGGGGTGGAAGTAAATTTAACTGCTAATTCAGAAAATACCCCCTTTACAAGAAATGCCATAATAGGAACTATAACTGGTTTAGATCGTATTATTGGGGGTTATACACTAAGGGGTGTATATGGTAAATGTGATGTAGGCGATGCAGCAAAAAATATTGGGGTGTATGGGGAAGCAGCTGGTGATGATACTTTTTTTCAAGCAAGTACTGCTTATGGTGGGTATTTTACTTCAACTGCGGATAGTGCCCCTTTACAGTATGGTGTATATTGTGATGTTAATGGAATAGATACCCCGCAGGGTACAGTAAATGGGACTGCTGGCCGTTTTATTTCCCGTACTGCTAATAGTGCCACAAGTATAGGCATAGAATGTACTGCAACTGGGGGGGTAGCGGCAAATTGGGCTGGCAAATTTAATAATAATGTACTAATCAATAGTGCTGATTTATATATAAGGGCTGATAATAAAAGAATATTTTTCGGTGCCGGGGATGATGCTGAGATATATTATGATGATACCGATTTGATAATCAATACTGATGTAGTCGGTAGTGGTAGCCTGATTATCGGGGATAAAGCCGGTGGTAATTATATTGAGATAGACCCAACTGGGGATGTATGGTTTGTTGGTGACGATGTGGGTTTGCCTTATGGCGAATTAAATGTTAATGATAATGCCGCCCCAACAACGTTTTCTGGGACTGGAGTTGCAAATAAAGTTCAATATTTGCTTTTTGATACAATAGGTGAGGCTAATAATACAGTTCCTAGCACCGCTCAGAATCATATAGAAATACAACGGACTGGTAAGTATCTATTAACAATATCTATCACGTTAGAAAGTTCTGGTGCCGGAGCTAGGATTATATCTCTTGATGGGTATAAAAATAATGGAACAATTGCTCTGCTTCATATTCATGCTCATCGATCTATGTTAGGTGGGGGTGGAGAAACGGCAAGTACTAGCTTGTCTGGTATTATAGACGTAACATCCGGGGACACTGTTGAGTTGTGGGTTCATAATGAAACAAATACGAATCAAGTTATATTAGAAGATGTGACAATGAGTTTAGTACAAATAGGTGGATAATAGGTGGTATTATGCTAACAAAACATAAAGCACATAGACAGGCAGTTAAAATTAGTGACAATAATGTTGAGCTTCAATATTATTTGTTCAACAAAGACCAGGAACAAGTGATCCTGGAAGAGTATACCCAATCATTTGGTAAAACTAGGATACTTAGCATTAGGGAACAGGCACAGAATACCCTTGCTTACTGGCAACAATTTGACCCGGAGCTTGTGGTGAATGAATTAGCTGTAGCGTCTAAGAGCCTTAGTGATATAGAAACGATATTTATGTTAAAAGATCAAGCTGATGGAACTATTACAGATTTAGGATAAGGAGTATTATCATGCCCATTCGCGTCGAGTATACCCCCGTGGGTGCAACTGGTTCCATGGCTGCTGCCGCTGGCAGGGCTTCTGCTGCTACTCGTGAACAACAGTATGCATTTCAGAGGCAGCAACAACAAGAACAAATCCGGGCCAATCAACAAGCACAACGCAGGCAACAGGAGGTTCAACGTCAGCAACTTATGACACAGGCTGCTGGGCAAGCCGGGCGGGTAACAGCTGGTTTTCAACAGGCGGCTGCTGCTGGTGAACAGGCAATGGCCCAGCAAAATATAGCAAGAGCTAACCGTGAGGCCCAGGATGCATGGAAACAACAGGAATTTCAAATACAACAGGAACAATATGAACGTGATGCAGAAGCAAAACGAGAAGCATTTCGCATGAAAGATATAGCTGTGGAACGCTCTAACCGTGAATTTGAGAGACAACAGGCTGACCGGGAAGCCCGCACCCAGATGTTACAACTTGAGGGTGTACAGCGTGTTGAAGAAAAGGAGACTAAAGCCCAAAACATGGAATTGGCCATCCAAAATTTGATGGACAATAGGGAAAGTATGTCTGATGCTGATTATGCCCGCAGCTTAACGGCTTTGTACTCTGGTAAATCCTTACCCTCTATCACGAAAACTAGAACAACCGGGCAGCTGACTGAACTACAAAGATTAAAATTAGCAGCTGAGAAGGTAGCTCCTATGAAGAGTACTGATGTTACAAGGGCACAGATTGCAGCACGTAGGTCTATCGGTCCTGAGAAAGCGACTCCATTCAGCTATACGAAAAACCAGGGGGCCATGCTAAGAAGTTATAAAGGTTTCAAATCAGCATTTGGTTACAACGCTATTAACACAGTTCAGAAGAATCAGTTGGATACCATATGGGACAATGCAGTTGAAGATGCTAATGTTACTGGGCTATTTGACAGGCATGAATTTCAATGGGACCCTAATGACCCAAGTGTTATATCTACACGGGCTGCCAAGGGCAAAATAACTGAGGATAAAATAGCTGAATACAAAGAAGCAGCTGGTGGGGATATTGCCAGAGCCACTCAAATGGCAAGGGCAGATGGATGGAATGTAGACTAATATAGGTGGAGCAATAACACATGAACGCATTTGAAAGATTTGAAGCAAAAGTTGAAAAGCCCAATGCATTTGAAAGATTTGAAAAGGCCAATGCACCAAAACTTAATGCATTTGAGAGATCAGCATTTGATGATGGTGACCCTGTTTACGATCCTATGGCTGCGGTTGGACTAGCATGGGGGCAATATGAAGATTTACAACAACGTTACCCCAGCCTCCTATCTGGCGAAATAGCCCAGATAGCAGCTGATGCTAAATACAAGGGCAAGGTAGGGTTTGGTGAGGAAATGCGTGGCTTGACATTGAAAGAGTTCATACCTGGGGCTGAACTTGCTGATTTGAGTGAGCTATATAGTGCTGTTAATCGTCTGGGTGATTATGATTACGCTGGAAAGCCAGAGCAGATTTTATCAGGTTTTGCTGGTGGTGATCCAATCTATCTGGAACGGACGTATGACAAAGAAGCAGATATAAAGAACATTGAGAGCTATATGTTAGCTATGGAAAAAGCAATGCTTGAAACTGAACTTCGTGGTTCATCGTGGGATGGCAAACTTGCGGCTGGCCTGGCTGAATCTCTCCCATTCATGGTTGAATTTCTTTTGACCCGTGGGGCCTCACTTGGTGTGCGTAAAGTCATCACTGAATCCGCAGAGAGAATGGCTGAGAAGTTTGGTAAAAAATTGGCAGTTAAAAAGGCAATAGGACTTACTGGCAAATTAGTGGGTACTATTACTGGTGCCGGGGTACAAGCCACTATACAGCCAAGTATGTATGAGGATACCATCCGTGATATAATCCCACATGTCGTGGTTAAAAACGGGGAACTGCATGTCTTGCAAGAAGGCATGGGTATGGCTGAATCACTCCTGGAAAACTGGGCTGAAGCCACTGTGGAAAATTTCTCTGAGGAATCAGGGAGAACATTAATGAAGGGTCTTGGCATGGTTGGCTCCAAGATACCTGGTGGCAAGAAGTTGGTAGAGGGTATAACCAAACTGTACCAAAAGACTCATCCTGATGCCAATAAAGCCCAGGCTGTAAGCAAAATGTTTGATGCTATCGGTATACAGGGATTTCCTGAAGAATGGCTTGAAGAAAGGTTTGGGGGATTTCTTAGGGAGGTTTTAGGCTTGCCAGGAGGGGGTATTATGCCTAATAGCCTTGAGGACGCTCTGGTTGAAATGGGGGTATTAGCCGTACCAACCATTGGAAGGGCCGCAGCTTCAAGGGTGGGGATAAAACCCATGACACCGGAGCGTGAAATTGAGAATTTAGAGCGTGGGAGGATGTTAATCAGAGATAATGACAAATTAAGTGAAGATGAAAAGGATATGATCTATGCTGATATAGATAAACAGATTATAGAGATTGATAAATTTATACCCAAAGAAGAACTTGATCCATACGAAGGATTGGAAGAACCAGAACTGGACACATCCAATATGGGGCCTCCTATACAATCTACAGTTTCCATGGCAGTATCACCGCCCACTTATACTTCACAAATGGCTTCAGTTTCAATGGCTTTGCCTGATCCTGAGCGTTTGCCGGATATTGACCAACAAATTGATGGATTACAGAGTCAAAGGTTTGATGTCACGGAGAACAGGCAGATGGATGAGGGAGAAAAACAGGGGCATTATGATGAGATAGATGCCCAAGTAGTGATGCTGGAACAAATGCGGGGGGAACTTTCCCCAGCCCCTGGTATTATCAACCCCACAATTACAGGTTCTATGCCAGAGGGGGGGCTTGCCGTTCCGCAACAGGCAAACGTACAATTACCACAGGATAAGGTTAAGGACCCACTGAGACAGCGTAATTTAGAGCCATTTCAACCCAAAGAGAATCCGGGTTCACCTGTTCCCATACGTAGAATTGAGCCAGACCCAGAGTTAGGGGCTGATAAAAAAGAATCAGATTTTAAGGTGCCAACCATAGCTGGCCTGCTTACATCTGATATTACTTATGCACAGGTGCTTGGGCTGAAGGAGGGCACAGAACCTGGAGAATTAGGCAAACAAGAGTTCGATTTGGAGTATCGTAATACAGCGATGCAGATCAACAAAATTATACGGCATCTGCACAAGCAATCAAAAACTAAGTTTTGGGACCGTAGGCGTTACCGGAAAAAAGGTGTGCCTACTAATGCCATGATTAAAATAGCAGAGGCGTTGAATAATAATGAAACTGCTCCTGAACACTTCACCCCGGCAGAACATGAAACATTTGACTTCTTTAGAACCCTGTCGAAAAACTTGTGGAGTAGGGAAAACGCAGTGCGTAATGAACTGGATATGCCAGCCATACCATACCGTAAAAACTACTATAGGCATGTAGCTTCTAAGACAGCCGAACAGATTGAAAATGGGGAGGTTCAACTACCCGAACAGTTAAAGTCTTGGATGGCGGATCACATAACTGATAAGATTTATAATCCTATGGAAAAGCAGCGGGCACTCGCTAGTCAACTTGAAAAATTGTATTCCAGGGATTTAGCAGCTGTGTCAAAGTCTATGACATATATTGCCCTACGTGAGATACATCTTAATGAACCAATCCAGCATTTCAAGGATTACCTGGAGAGTGTTAAAGATGTTATACCCGCATCCACCAGGAAGTGGGCAGAAAAATATTGGAATGAGCGTATCATGGCCCACCCGACTGAGCTTGACAATATGATGAATGAGCTTATTGCTAAGTCTGGCTTTGGCAAGGCACTTAAAAAAACCCTGAAACCATTTGGTGTTACTCTGTCTGACCGAGCTTTCACCAATTTTATGAAGCAGATTGGCAGGGCCAATATAACATGGGCAATATGGGGCAGACCAAAATTGCTCATACGTAATTTATGGCAGAGGTTAAATTCTCTTGGGTTTGTCTCTGTTAAAAATGCTATGAAAAGCGAACTGCCCATGAATGAACAGATGAAGGGGATAATGGAATCAAGTTTATTCTGGCGTGGGTATGTTGGCATTGAGGAAATTGGGGAGGCTGCCTACACCAAGATAGAGAAATGGGGTATGGCAGGATACCAATTGACTGCCTCTAGTAATGCAAAGGTAGCCATGAAAGCAGCATACTGGCAAGCGTATGATTTAATCACTAAGAAAAAATATAGGAATCTTAAAATGGAGGGTGGGGTGACACCGGCATGGGCCGACCCCCAACGCACATATAATGAACCAAAAGGGTTCTTATATGAAAGTGAAATGAAAGCAGCCTTGAAGGAAATGGAAACAGTATCCGGTGCCGGTCAATTTCAATATATTCCACTAGCCATGCCTGGCATATTTAGACACAAAGCACTTATACCTGTGACCCGCCTACAAAGTTGGTGGATGAATTACTTCTTTAAGTTCCTGAGAGAAATGTTGGGTCGGGGCATAACTGGCAGAACTTCAGGGGGCCGGGCATTACCGTGGAGCATGAGGCTGGGTGCATTACGGTATGTTATGATTGCCGGGCCTATACTCACACATCTGGGGTACGAGGCCAGTTTTTTAATGGGTGTTTTGCCCAGGGGCATGTCTCCCATAGCTAAAGCTGTTATGTCATTGTACACATGGATAGCATCAGATGATGAACGAGAAAGTGAAAGGGCACGCAAAGATTTTGAGAAGGGTATATTTACTATCATACCAACAGGGTTAGCAGCCAAAGAATTTTCAGAAGTAATGAGTGGGGAGAAACCACCCGAAACATTATTCCTATATGGGGTTAAATCAGAAGATAACAATGGGCCTGAAACATGGTGGGAAGAGGATAAATAACATGGATAGAAAAGAAGTAGAAGATACCGCTGAGTTGAAAGTCAGACGTTATTTCGACCACTTCCTGATGAATGTTTACCCGCAGATGTTAGAAATGCATGTGAGTTCATGTCCAGTACAGAAGCAGGTTAGCAAAGTTAAGTGGGCTTTGATAGGGGCGGCAGTTGTGATATCTGTGGCAGTCCCTGCATTTGGCAAACCACTACTTAGTTTTCTTGGGGTCATGTAATGGTGATGTTTGCTCCCAGTAGAATACAAGGGAAGCCTTAGATTCAACATGATGTCGTGGGTGATTTGTAATATTCTTTAAGTGCTGTATCATATTGTCTATAAGTGATTTTGAGATAACTCCATATAGGCCATTGTTACACCACACAATTCTGTCACATTTTTTTAAGCTACGAGTGGGTATATCTTTACCTACTTGTAGCTCATTTTTATTGGAGTTTATCTTCAGGGTTGACATTAGTTAGTATCCCTCATGAACTCATCAATCCATTCAGAGCATGTTAATCTTACACCCCCTGGCCTGCTTTGTTTGTACTTCAACTTTATGGTTTCAGCTTCAGAGTGTCTTTTTATTCCACGTGGTAGCCTTCCCCTGCTTATCCAGTAATCCACGGCACGGCGTTGGACAACTATACCCATCTTAGCATAAATGTAGCGGGGTATATCCTTAAACATCATCCATTTCATTGTTTATCCTTCCTCCGCCATTAGTACGATTGGTTCTTGAAATTGTATAAGATTAACATAAACATTATGTAACACCCCATCTGGTGTCTCAATAATACCTGTGCTATATTCAACCAGACTATCTCCACCATCCTCGTGGTCTTTTCCAAATTCATGAAAAATGCCTTCGTAGTCGAATACATATTCATATTTCCTTGTCTCTTTATTAAACACTTTTTTTCTTATATTAACTTTTCTCATCTTTTACTCATCCTTTTTACTTGGCACATTAGCTGTGGTATATCACCATTTTCCAAGTTACATTTAACACCACCCCCACCCCAGTTCTCCCAGCATACTGATTCCGGACTGATTATTTTTAACTCATACTTTTCAGGCTTCACAGGTATAACAGCACAATAGTATATGCCCCCTGTGCGGGGGCTTATCATCCTGACTAGCCAGCCACCGCCAACATCCGGGGAAATCTTATCGAAAACCCCGAATGATAGCAGGCCAGATTCATCTACGTGTCTGCTTATACGGGAGGGGGCATTATCAATAACCCATTGAACCAGGTTATGCCTGCTACAAACCCTCAATTAAATCTATCCCCCATCTGATCGACATTACGCATGAGCTTACCCCATAATATTGACAACGCTTTCAAGACGATTGGGGACAGGGCCACGCCAATTGCAAAACCAGTTGCAAATACCCAGACATTTTCCCATAAGTTAGTGATAAAAGTCATGTTAATTCTCCTTGTTATTTAAGGACTTCTGTATTTTATCCACAATACGTTTCGTGGACTTTGATTGTATTTCGTTAGCGTGGCTGTCTTTATTAAAAAACATTGTTTTGCCATAACTATCCCCAAAGTGTTCTTTGGTTTTTTCAACTGTCTGTACCAACTCCTTGAACACCTTCTTATTCCGCAGGGCCACCAGTATAATAACCATCCCTGATCCGACCAGCCCCGCAAAGGCTACTACTGTGGCATATCTGACAACCATCAGGGACATAGTTAGTGCCACCCCCGACCCTATCAGGGTGCCAAGGGCTAACTTGCTCCCATTAAAAAATGCCGCTGCGGATACCGCTATCCCGATTATGGACACAGTTATAAGCCAGTTGGTTTGTTTAACTGCCTCATAAAACTGGGCAGCGGTGTCTGGTGTTGGTGGGTTCACCCCGCCACCAGATGTTATCTTGCACCCACTACAAAATGTGAACATGAGTAGAATAAAGACAACCATAAATATAACCATCCACTCCACAAAGTTTTTTAATTTCTTATTCATTTTGTACTCCTATTTTCTTTCAGCCTCATGCCTTTTTTCCAACGTTTCCAATCCATTTTAACTCGACGTGTGCCTTCAATGCACGGTGAACATCTGCCCCTTACCACACATTCGCTCCCCCTTTTTGCCAAGACTGGGTAGCCACATTTTTGGCATGTGAACTTAATTGATCTTTTATACTCTTTGATTACTTCCATTTTATTTTTCTCCTATCATAGTATCACCCCACTCATTTAACTTCACGCCGTGGAGTATAGGCAGTTTACGTCCTTCTACCTCTTTAACATCAGACCTTATAATTGAGTCTAACGACAATAATCTTTGCACAAACTGTGGTTGTGTTCCTGGCCGCTGGCCGTTTCGATTTGACCATGCCCGCCATGCATCAAATAATTCATATTTACTTGAGATATTATCCGCATCCAGGATACAACATTCTTCAAGGAACTGAGTCATCGGTGTGGTAATCAACCTGAACTCATTGATAATCTGCTTGGAATCCTCAGTATCAGCAAATTTATCGTCACGCTTTACCTCAATCAGAGCATTTAATGCGTTCATTATTATCCCCTCTGCCTCACCCCTTAGTTCTGTTTTAAGATTTATGTTCTCCCGCCCTAAATAACTCTCTCTAAATGGCAGGATAAGCAGTCTGGTTTCAAGGGCACGTGCATGGTCGGGTAGTTCAGGTAGAGTGTTCACAGCGATAGTAAATCTGCATGTCAAATGCGTGGTAGCTAATGCACTCCTGAACTTCCTCTCAATGTTTATTCCATCACGACCTGTTATCTGTTTGAGGCGTTCCATCGCAACACCAGCATCTACATTAGTTGGTATACGGGCATCAGGCATAATAGCACATAGCTTACCAACTAGACTCTCAAGTCCAAACTGCTGGCATAGTGTGCCGAACCCTGTAACTGCATACTGTGCCTCACCAAGCATATGTTCCAGCATACTAATATAAGTGCCCTTGCCGGACCTGGGCCTGCCCACTAATAGCATCATTTTCTCCATGCTCATATCGCTGATAAGGTTGTAACCGAGCCACTGCCAGGCTAGTTTATACTTATCTTCCTGCTGACTCATGGAATCCCATAGTACCTCTTCGGCTAATGGGCACTTAGCATCAGGGTTGAATTCATGGGGTATCTGGTTGAGGGTAAACAGTTGGGGATCAGGTGGCAGGAAACTTGTATCACCATCCATATAGCTATTAAAATCCAGAATCCCGTTCCTAAAACTAATCAGATTGGCTGGATCAAATTCCTTATGCTCATTAGTAAGCCAGCAAGGTGGGTTTCTTTCGATATAACTCCACCTATTCACAGCATCAAGTATGTCCGTTACTTTATTCCTGGTTGGGCATACTGGTACTAGCTTGCCCTGCTCACCAACTACATTCT
>SDBU01010089.1_pt1 | contig 10514 bp, 14 predicted proteins | sample 2277071 | NCBI WGS metagenome assembly SDBU01 (sample SAMN10397929, study PRJNA504765) | marine sediment metagenome | isolation source: marine sediment core GS08_GC12, 126 cmbsf | place: Arctic Ocean: Gakkel Ridge, Loki's castle | collected 2008
CTATAGTACGCCTTCAGATTAGCATGCCAGCGCAGCTTGAAGGGCAGCTCAGGGATAACCAAATCAGGAATGCGGCAAGAGAAGCCTACTATTTCACCATTGCCAAGGAAATAAAACGGGAGGCACGCCTCAGACTGGGGAATTTAACCGCTGAAGAACTAACACCCATTGATGCATTGAAAAAATACCTGGAGACAAGGAAAGACTTATCTCCGGGACGAGCCAAGATTCTGCTCAAATACGGTGAAGAGCTTATTCAACGGCACAAGGTTTGAAGGGCTAGAAAATCGTCTTGAAGGGGAGTTTTAGAGGGGCGAAGCCCCTCTTTTTAATATAACTTCCCCCTCATGCAAGGAATATATATCCATATCATGGAGAGGGGGACTAAGGGGGTGAGGTTGATAAACAATCTTACCTCTTTTTCTTTTAACAGGGCTTATCTGCGTGCTATACTGGGCTAAATAAATCAGGACTCAGGAGGTATCAACATGGCAGCAAAAAAATCATCCAAGACAGACCCCCAGATTCTAGAAATGCCGCCGCAAAAGATGGCAGTGGTCTATGGCAAGGGTGCCCCCGACAAGGTCTTCCCAGAAGTCATGCCCGCCCTCTATGGTTCAGTTTACACCCTGAAATTTGACCTCAAAAAGAAGGGGCTGCCTACCTTCAAGGTCAGCGGGCTCCGTGCCCGCTATCCTGATGTCCACCTCGTCCCCAAAGAGGAATGGACACCTATCATCGGCCTGCCTATTCCGGAAGACACCGCTTCCCTACCCCAGAAAGTCCCCAGCACTGAGGTCAAGCTTGAGACCTGGGAATACGGCACTGTAGCCCAGGTTCTTCACCTCGGAGCTTATGACCAGGAGGAAGCCACGGTTGAACGCCTGCACCGCTTCATTGCAGAAAACGGCTACGAGATATCTGGTGACCATGAGGAAGAATACCTCACCAGTCCTGATGCCAAGGTCATCAAGACCATTATCAGGTATGTGGTAAGGAAGAGGGAGTAAGATAAGGTTACTCTCTTACAAAACATTTTCCCCCTCTCCTTGATAAGGAGGGAAATAAGAAATTAGAAACCAGAGTGCTTACTATGCTATAACATAAATAACAAAAATCCAGGAGGGAGATATGAGCATCAAGGTTGTGGATAAAAAGACCGGCCAGGAGACCGTTGGCAAGTTCGCGCTGGTCAAAGGTGGTGAGGTTAACCTTTATACCGGCATTATGTCGGACAAGAAGGGTGGCTGGCGGGGCTGTGGCAAACGTATTGTCTTCCCGGCTGAGAACGTAACCGTCACTGCCGACGACCCTGCCAAAGAATTAAAACAGCAAGACTAGTTTCTATGTAACCTACCTAATATGTATGGCTCCAATAGTGACAATACCTGACAAAGGGTGAGGGGTTGGTTAGCCCTACACACCACTTATGGTAAGCCAGAGCCAGGCAACAAAAATACCTAATATTGCTCCGACAATGACCTGAAACGGCGTATGCCCGATGAACTCCCGCAGGTCCCGCTCTACTTCATCCCTAGGCCGCTTTTCCATAAGCTCTCTTACTATGCGGTTCAGGATAACGGATTGCTGGCTTACGGATTGACGCACACCGGCGGCATCATACATGACCACCACCGCCAAGGTAGCGGTAATGGCAAAGGCTACCGAGTTAAGACCTTGAATGATAGCGACCGCCGTAGCTAAGGAACAGACCAATGCCGTATGCGAGCTAGGCATGCCACCACTCCTGACCAGAAACCACCAGTCCCAGCGCCTTTCCCGCACGAGAACGACAAATACCTTTAGTAGTTGTGTTATGGCCCAGACACCTACCGGTATCAACAACGCCTTATTCGTTATGATTTCGTACAACAAACACCACCGTATTCATCCTTGCCAGCTAAACCACCTGATGCCATTACCCATCCTGCGGTGGCGCGAGGTGCGACCGGAACCTCTGTATTCGCCATTGCTTGAGATATCGCATAACATCTTCATCGCTAAGGTCGTGCCAGTAGCGATAGAAGTCGGAGACATAGAATTTGGGCATGAACCCTGTAAAACAGGTTACTACCCTGTCAGCAACCTTTTCTAGGTGCTTCACTGCCATTGCCGAGGCCACCGGTACGGCAACAATGACTTCCTTAGGCCGACGATGGCGCGCTGATTCCACCGCAGCCATCATGGTGAAACCGGAAGCGAGCCCATCATCTATGAGAATCACTTTCTTACCAGTGACTCTGACCAGCGGTCGGTCCCCTTTGTAGAGTAGAGTCCGCTCCTTAATCTCAGCTCTCACCCGGCTCGCCTCATACTCAACCTGTTGCCGGCTAAAGCCGATTCTTCTCACGGCTTCTTCATTAAGAATAACCGTGCCATCATCAGCCGCAGCACCAAGGCTACCTTCGGGGTTAAGGGATAGGGGAATTTTGCGGGAGATAATAAGGTCAATGTCAGCTTTGAGCACAGTGGCTACTTCCAGCGCTACGGGCACACCCCCGTTCGGGATGGCAAGCACGACAACCGACTGGTCCCTATACTCACCCAGCTCCGCGGCTAGCTGCCTACCGGCATCATGTCGGTTCTCAAATATGGTTTGCGGCCCACCAAAATGCCTCATCATCCTCCTCGTTGACTATTTTAGCTTGTTTCACCCGCGGACACAAAACGTTTTTTATTTAACCAACTTAAATGCCTTCACATCCACCAGACCCAGGTCGGTAAGCCGGAGTTCAGGGATTACCGGCAGCGCCAGGAAAGAAAGGGTTGAGAAAGGCGAGACCAGTAACGTTCCTAAATCAGCAGCCAGTTGCTCCAATTTTTCCAGTTTAGCTGCCACCACCTCCAGTGGTTCATCCGCCAATAGTCCCGCAATGGGTAAAGCCAGGCTGGCTAACACCCTGCCCTCAGCAGCAACTACCAGCCCACCACTCAACCGCTCAACTTCTTTGATTGCCGTGAATATATCTTCATCATTAGCCCCAACGGCGATAATATTGTGGGAATCATGGGCAACAGATGAAGCTAGAGCCCCCTTTTTCAAGCCAAACCCCATAACCAGCCCCAGCCCGATATTGCCGGTAGCCCGGTGCCTCTCCACAACTGCCAGCTTCAGAATGTCCCGCCCAGTATCAGGCACAATAACGCCATCAGAGACCTTAACCGCCTCCACCCTCTTCCTGGTAATTATCTGACCCGGTACAACCTCAATAACCGGCTCGGTTTCCCCCGATGCCATGAGCCTTAATGCCTCTACCCCAAAAGGCTTAATATTGATAGTGTCGGTTAGTCTTTCGCCACGGGGTCGGTACACAGGGAACAGTGGTTCCTGCCGCCTAGCTACGAGACGGCCTCGGTAGAAAACCAAATCCACCTGAAACTCACATAAATCATCGAGCGCAATCAAATTAGCCACATAACCCGGGGCAACTGCTCCCAGCCCATCCAGCCGGAAATACTCAGCAGGATTGATAGTTGCCAGCTGAACCGCCCGCACCGGGTCAAGACCAAGTCGAATTGCCCTGCGCACCACGGCATCAATATCACCATCCTGGAGCAGGTCAACACAGCTACGGTCATCGACGACAAACAGACACCTTTTATAGGTCTTATCCGTAACTAGAGCCAGCAAGGCATCCAGGTTTTTCTCCGATGAGCCCTCCCTGATCATAACATACATGCCCAGTCCTAATTTTTCGCTAGCCTCGTCCAGAGAAACAGACTCATGGTCGGAATGAATGCCGGCAGCAATATAGGCATTGAGGTCTCTTCCGGTAATCCCCGGAGCATGGCCGTCAACAACCTTCCCCCGGGCTAGGTCAAGTTTTCTCAGAACATCGGCATCACTGCTGAGCACACCGGGGAAATTCATTACCTCGCCCAACCCGATAACGCCTCGCCACCTGAGAACCCGCCATATATCTTCCGGGCTTAGGCTAGCCCCTGATGTCTCTAAATTGGTAGCCGGTACGCAGGAAGGCGCCATCAGGAAAAGGTCCAGGGGCAGGCGGCGGGCATAGTCCAGCACATATCTTATACCCATCAGACCACAAACATTGGCCAGCTCATGGAGGTCGGTAACTATAGCCAGGGTACCTCGTGGTACCACTGCCCGAGCATATTGACCAATATCAAGCATAGAGCTTTCTACATGGGTGTGTCCGTTGATAAGACCGGGAGCCAGATACTTGCCTTTTAAGTCCAGCACCTCTCTGCCCTGATGATAATCCCCTACGCCGGCAATTCTATCCCCACAAATAGCCACATTAGCCGACTCAACCTCACCAGTAAAGACGTTCACCACCCGGGCATTAGCCAGAACCAGGTCTGCCGGCAGTTCCCCTTTAGCTACCGAGATTAAGAGATTATTGACCAACCTCACCCCCTGTATCCCCCTCGCCTTACCAAGGCGAGGGGGATTGGTTATGTAAGAGAGGCTTCGCCTCTCTTAGACTCTCGTTTAGTATCTACCTCCTTCAAAGGAGAGAAGGATAACTCATGAAGGGGCGTCGCCCCTTCAAACTGGCCTTGATAAACGATCTGAGAGTAGGTGAACTTATCTGGATAACACTAATCTTCAAACTCCACAAAACATATATCAGGCAGGTAACGAAACTTCTCATCCCAGTCCAAGCCGTAGCCAACTATGAACTTATCAGGAACAGTACAACCCAGATAGTCAATAGTGACCGGAACCTGCCGCCGGGAAGGTTTATCAGTCAGTGCACAAAGCTTAACTGAGGCCGACCTTTTCCTGCGGAGATAATCAAGAAGGAAACTGGTAGTACGCCCGGTATCAACTATGTCCTCAATCACCAGTACATCTCTACCCCTAATTGGAGCGCGAAGACCCTGCACCACTTTAATCCTCCCGGAACTCTCCCTACCCCGGCCATAACTGGCTAGTCGGATAAACTCCACCTCCAGTGGGAAATCAAGCCGCCGAATCAGGTCAGCCATAAACATAAACGAGCCTTTAAGGACACCAAGCAAGAGGGGATGCTTGCCCTGATAGTCCCTGTTGAGTTCACCAGCCAGCCGGGTAATCGTGCCTTCAATCTCATGCCTGGTGAGGAGGATACGAAGTTTAGGTTGGGAATTCATAGCTACCTGAGATTATAACCTTTGCCTGCCATCCTGTCCAACGGCTAACTAGCTAGCTCTATTGAAGCAATTATTGCAGTTACATGCCATACGAACAGACGCGTGCTAAGTGGATATGCCTTTGGAGGGGGAATGGTGTCATCTAGCAACACCAATCTTGCTACATACCTCGACCATTCCACAGCTTACACAACAGAGGGAATTCAAAGCAGTTGCCAGAAAAGGACATAGCCATTGTAAATGCACAAACCGAGCATCCCCAAATTAAGTAGCGACAGCCAGCTATTCTTTCTGTAATAGACCAGCATCACGCCAATCAAAATAGCCAACAGCATCTTGTTAATCGAAGTGGCTAACCAGGTGCCGGTAACTTGATAGAGTAATCCAACCTCTATTGCTCCCGCTTCTGTGGCCAGCAAGGAGATAACAATGTCCACTATATTAAGTGTGACCCACAACAGCAACAAAGCCCAAGATGCACGCATAACAGAAGTGGCCTTCGGGTTAGAATAGAGCTTTCGCCATTTCTGCCCAAAGAAAACGGGCCAACCACTGCCATAATCGCCAGTGGTTCCAGTCCCTTCTTTCATCCTTTAGCTCCCTACCCCAATACTAGAATCACACTATCTTAAAAGTCATTTCACATGTTGAGACTTGAGTATAGTCCTCATTTGTGTGATTGTCAATACCCCAAACTGTAAGAATAAACCCTGCCACATGAACTCCCTTCTTCACCGGAGCACTGAAGCGAACAGTGCAAATACGGCGATGCCCAGCAGCACGGGAACCGTCCCCACAAGTATAGCTCAAAAATGCCAAAATAAGCCGATGCTGATAGCATCGGAAATCTGACGAGTAACACCATAAACAGCTACCCTTATAAGCTTGCCAAGTAGAAAATTGACAGGACACCCCGCCTATGCTAGTTTTAAGTTATGGCTTATGTTGCCAGATGCCAGGATTAAAATAAATCATGTTGGGGTGCTTGAATGACGGGAGATGTATACCAGCGGTTAGCCTATCACCTGTCCACCCTGGGATTAGGGTGTCCGGTAAGAGAAGATATGCTAGAGATATTAAGAGCTAATTTCACGCCAGGGGAGGCTGAAGTGGCGCTGGCGCTGCCAACCAGAGTGGCCCCGCTCCAACCGGCTACGGTGGATGAAATTGGCAGCCGGGTCAATCTCCCCCGGGAGGAACTCGTTGCCATTCTGGAGGAGCTTTCACAGCGAGGGCTGCTATTCTCCGGAAAGACGCAAACTGGCGAGAAAGGCTATGCCCTCCAGCAGATGGGATTTGGGTTTCCCCAGACCTTTTTCTGGAAAGGGGAAGAAACACCACATGCCAAGACTATGGCCGGACTAATGGCCAAGTACTTTACCCGTCAAATGAGACGGGAAGCCTACGCCAGTGCTGAGACCAAGCCATTCCGCTACATCCCGGTGAACCAAAGCATTGAGCGTGACCTCCAGGCGGTCTATCCTTACGATTCCATGGCTCAGGTGATTGAAAGGGCAAAGGCAATCGCCGTAGCTCACTGCCCGTGCCGGGTCAGCGCCCGGCTACTGGGGAAGGGTTGTGACCATCCGGTGGAGGTGTGCCTGAAATTTGATGATATGGCTCAATATTTGATTGAGACGGGATTAGGCAGGGAAATTACAAAGGAAGAAGCACTAGAGATTATCAAAAAGAGTGAAGAGGCCGGTCTGGTCCACTTTGTTGATAACGCTCTGGGTGACATCAAACATAACTGCAATTGTTGTGGCTGCGTCTGCTGGAATGTGGGCACGATAAGGAAAAGGAAAATGCCGAGAGATGTTCTCATGGCAACCTATTTTATGCGGGAGACAGACGAGGAACTGTGTAGCGGTTGTGGCGACTGTGTTGAGGTATGCCCGGTTGATGCGGTGACCATTGAGGATAATATTGCTCTTGTAGATAAGGACTGGTGTATCGGCTGCGGCGTCTGTGTTGTTCAATGTTCAACATCAGCGGCCAAACTGGAGTCGAGGTCAGATGTATTGCCGCCGCCCGACTTCAAGCAACTGCATGAAAGGATATTAACGGAGAAGGGACTCAAGTAATACCACCGGTACCTTGCCAACCTTGATTTAATAGAGCCAGTCCCATCTTTGGCTGGAAAACACAGCGAGCTAGTGAGCCTGCTCCAAAGACACTTGATTGACCCCTCTCGCTCCTGATGCTATAATTTTGACTGTCAGAGCGACAGCTAAACAGTAGCATCCTGTGACATCCTTAGCCCGGAAGGTTAAGAAGCAGTCCTTCACACCAGGGAAAAAGCCGAAGTGGCGGAATAGGCAGACGCGACAGTCTCAAAAACTGTTGGGGGGCGACTCCCGTGTCGGTTCGAGTCCGACCTTCGGCACCAAGAAGCCACCGAGTTATGTAGTGACACCTCAATAATACTCGAACCGGGTTGGAATAGTTCTTAACCAGCTTGACTACCATGCCTATAATAGCTGCCAGTATGTAACGCCAGGAGTTACCATGGGATACAAAAGGGTACTCTTTGTTTGCAGCGGAAACGTGTGCCGGAGCCCTATGGCACAGGCCATATTTGAGGACATGGTTGGAAAAGACCCTGAACTGCGGTCCAACGGTATCTATGCTAAGAGTGCGGGCACTCTGGATTTAGGTCGGCAAAGAGTTAGCAACGAGGTCATCCAGGTGATGCATGAGAAGGGACTCCAAATAAGGGGGCACAGCTCAGCCCATATTAACGAGGAACTGGTAGACTGGGCCGATGTCATCCTGGCCATGCAACTCAACCATAAGGAGTACATACTGGGCCACTTCCCGCATGCCGAGGAGAAAGCTTATTTGCTCACCGAGTTTGCCGGAGAGGAAGGAGAGGTTCCTGACCCGAGTGGCTGCGGGGTAGAAGAGTATCGTGAGTGCGCAGACCGACTCATCTCCCTGATAAGTGCCGCACTGGAAAAGACGAAATCGTAACCCTCTATTTCTTTTCCCGCTGTCTCTTTTTCGGTTCGGTTGCCCTTTCCGACCTACCTTTTAGACTCTTCAGTCTGAGGGAGTCAATAACTACCGATTCGACACAATCTTCGAGCTGGCGGACCAGCCCCTTTATCTCTTCAGCAGTTGCCGGGTCGCTTTGCCTCACTATCGCCAGACGGAGTCTAATCTGGGCAAACAGGTCATCCAGGTCCTCATAATCCTTCTCTTTCATATTCCTATTTTACCATTCCCGTCAAGTACCCGCCATATTCGTAAGGTGACAGTTCACAGCCTATTGCCAATCATCGTAACGCAAGCTATGGCTTTAGCTTTCCCTGATACGCCGAGGAATTGTGTCCGGTAGAGTGCGGGGCGGTTATTTGGGTAGTTCTCTCTACAATGAAAGATGCAAATTCATTCGGTTCTTTAAGCATCTTTCTCTTACTCAAGCATTTGTAAAGTGTTTTTAGACTAATTTGGGGGAATATTTTTAAAATAGGTGATTTGGGGTATTGACAAAAATATGATATACTTATAATATATTATATATATATTATTTATACGATATATTAATCATATCCTGAGGTGTTATAATGCTTACACAAACTACGGGGCGTAAGATTCAGCTGTCGGTAACTGTTAGACCAGAGTTAAAGGTATTAGCGGAAGAGATTGCCAAAGAGAACAATACTACCATTAGTAGTATTGTTTCACAATGTCTAGAAGAAATCGCACGAAAACGCACAATCAAACTCATGGAAGAGGGCTATCGGGAAATGGCCGAAGAAAACAAGTTGCTGGCAGAACAGTTCTTGTCTATTGCCCTTGAGACATGGCCGAGGTAGGGTGTTAATTCCTGATGAAAAGAGGGGAAATCTATCAACTAGATTTCAGCATTCCTCAAGGTAGTGTGCAGAGTGGGAAAAGACCTGGCTTAGTCATACAAGGGGATGCATTAATCATGCAGAATGATGTAGGTAACAACACCTCTCCTACAACTATTGTCGCCGCTATCACTTCAAAACGGAAAAAGAGTTATCCTTTTCATGTGGACATTTCAGCCAGTGAGAGCGGACTTCCAGAAGATAGCACAGTTCTTCTTGAGCAGATACAAACAGTTCCCCAGAGTCGCCTTATTAAGAAAAGGGGAGAATTGGGCGAACATAAGATGGAAGAGGTTAACAAGGCATTACTGTGCAGTTTGGGAATTTCACTCCATACCTAAAGTTAAGATGTATATTATAACACCCTTGTCAATACCGCGGCTAATTTTTAGCACCATTTCGCAACAAGCTCTTAATTTAGGCGACTGAATAACGTCACCGTGCGCCGTATTCAAAAAGTAACCATTCATTGTTTTCTTTCTCTCATTGTTGTGCAGGCACAAGCTTTGCATAGTGTTATGAGTAATCAAGTTTCCTCTGTTAGACAATGTGTCCATTCCGTTGTATAGTTTTGCTATGCAACCTCTCGATGGCGCTTATCAGAGGGTTAGACGGGCAGGCATACACCTGACGAATCTGACCCGTAGGGTTAATACTCTCCGCAAGAGAATGAGTGATAACGTTGTCATTAATCGCAACCCACAAATCTTCCTCTTCCCAGATGGCAGAGAAGTTAGTGGTGTCTTGGCTGATGCAACCTTCCCCATTGAACCAGTACCCCACATTATCAAAATTCTCGTTGGAGAAATCACTTACAATTTGCGAGCTGCCTTGGATTATCTGGTCTATGAGTTGGCACACTTGGACTCCGGCGAGATTAAAAATGGCACACAGTTTCCTATTGAGGATTGCAAAGATAGATTCGAAAGAAGGCGTAACTCCTTTCTCAAAGGTGTCAATGACAAACATGTTGCAGCAATCGAGAGGTTGCAACCTTGTAGTGGATGCAACTGGACACGCATCCTCCGAGATTTGTCCAACCCTGACAAACACAGGCAGCTTACCATATCCAACTCCTCCGTTGTGTATTACATTCCTCAAGGTAGCACAGAAGCGATAATCGCCGGTCAGCCCGTGAATGTGAAGAATGGCCTCTCCATTCATGTAAAGTTCAGCGATGGAACATCCATCATGGATATAGACACTTTGAAGCAACTGAAATCGGAGGTTGCTCAAACACTTCATTCGTTCGATTCTGAGTTCAAGTGAACTACTCACTGACCACCCCCCACAGAAAAGGGATAGTCGCCTGGGCTTGTTCGGAGTTTCGCAACAAGCTCTAAATTGCTCTAGACATAGCTAAATGCTATAATTCCAAGCAGTTGCCGAGTTGTGTAGCGGTAGCACGGGGGACTTTGAATCCCTTAGCCCAGGTTCGAATCCTGGCTCGGCAGCTTGAGGAGCGTGTTAATTGCTACCTCCAAGAACAGCGAAACTAGTAACCGGTATGCTTGCCGGGGAAAGGCATTCCCTGGCGCAGCTAATCTCCCT
>SDBU01010090.1_pt1 | contig 10513 bp, 17 predicted proteins | sample 2277071 | NCBI WGS metagenome assembly SDBU01 (sample SAMN10397929, study PRJNA504765) | marine sediment metagenome | isolation source: marine sediment core GS08_GC12, 126 cmbsf | place: Arctic Ocean: Gakkel Ridge, Loki's castle | collected 2008
GTGATTATCATTGTCTCACCTAAGCATTGATGTACTCACTTCCACAATAGGGGCATTCGTTGGGTACCTCATCTTCCGTTGAATATTTCCAGCTCATGTTACACGTATCGCATTTAGCTAATAGTTCACCTATCATTTATATCACCTCGATTATATTCTCCGGGTCGTTCAGCATAAATCCTAGTTTATTGGTCACGTACTCGATATGATTAAGGAAGGCTTCATAGTCCGTGAACCAATGGCATACGGTACCAAACATTCCTCCGATTGTCTCATTGCACGGTTTCCAATCGAAATCACCAGATATGATATCCGCATCCTTCAGTACTGGGTCCGATATCAAGCCATAGTATTTGGGCACTGTATCACCTAGAAGTACTCAAATAATGAGCAGAGGTCCTTTCCGGTAACGTAAGTCTCGACTCTGGTAGGGTGATGGCATTCGCCCGTTCCAAAGGTATGCAACGCCGGGCCAGGGTATTTCAGGTGCTTGCAGTTTTCGCATTTCCGGGTCATGTCGGGCCACGCTCCTGTTAATTCTATATGGACTCGATAGTATATATACCCATCGACCGTACGTGAGTAGGACCAACCCAACCATGAGTAGGTTGCTCGGATCCGCCCAAGTACCGCGCCGGTACAAGAGCTTTGTACGTACTAAGCTTGTACAAGGTACTAACGTTATAAAGTACCTTTAAAGGTACAACCGTACAAACAACAACCATACAACCGTAGGTATCTCCGTAAGGAGATACAACCTCTATAAAGCTTAAAGGTACAACGTTTATAACGTTTATAACGTTTAAAGGTACTAACGTTTGTACCTTGTACAAGCTTAAGCTTATAACGTTATTAAGGGACCTCTCTATAACGTTATAAGGTACTAAGTTTAAAGGTACAACGTCTATAACGGTACTAAGCTTAGTACCTATAAAGCTTAAAGGGATACTCACTAATGAGTAAGGTAAGGTTCTACTCATCAATGGGTAAGGCACTTCTGAACTCATCAATGGGTAAGGCACTTCTAGGCTTACTGGGTAAGGCATCGATATAGGTGCTTCCAGACTAAGTAGTCTATCATCCTCCACCAGTACCACCAATCCAACCCCGTTAACTGACTGTCAGTCAGTTAACCCTACTCGCGCCTTACAATGGCTCCCTCATAGTCCCCAGTCTGGAGCCTGTGCTTAAGGGAGGCGTACCAGGAGGCTATCTGCTCGTCCCATGCGCCACACTGTTCAATGTCTCTCATGTCTGCCAATATCTCACCCTTGGTAGTCATTTGCTCCACCGTCCTATGCTCACAGCCAAGTCTGGCACTCGTAGCAATAGCCACCGCGCACCCTACCAGGGGTACCGCACTGGGGGCAGTCCTCGTTACGCACCTGATCCGCTGCGGCCATCTCCGCCGCCCACCATGCCGCCTTCTCGTCTAGGGTCATGTTCGCACACCTCTACCCCTCTATGGACCCCCTAGTATATATACCTATCGACCATTTGTGAGTAGCCCCAACCCGTTTTTGGGTGCTACCCGTGATTTGGTAATACTCGAAAATGGGTCCACGAGTGGATTTTGAGGCATCGGTGCTTAGGACTGTGACTGACAAGCATAGTTAGTCACTCCCCACCATTACCATTTTTCTCAAACGGTCCCCCTCTAACCTTATAGTTTTCTAAAAAATTTTCTAATTTTTTTCTAATATAGTTTAGTGAAAATCAACAGATTTTCTCTAGACTGCAAGTCTGCTGACTTGCGTATTGGCAATATACGGCCTATATTGCCCAATATATATTGTACGCCTACTGCATCTTTCCAGCACAGTAACGGTTGAACGCACATATTACGACAAACACATGCAAAGTCCCGCACTCAATGTTCACGATTAACGTTACATTAACTTCACGATTAGGGCACCGAGACGATACTTCCTTGTAGACGCACTATATCCGATACATTTAAATACCTGTAAGGACATAGGATATACTGCCGCGAGAAGCGGCGGAGAGATGAGAACATGAAGTACGAAATCACATACACTGATGGTCTACAAGGCCAGGCGACTAAGACGATAGAATGCGACCACTACATCGTGACTGACAATTGGATAAATTTCCAGTCCGAATCTGACGATTCGTTACTCCGTATGAGGGCCGAGTGCGCCAGTCAAATTGAAAAGGTGGAGTGAGAACGTGGCAGACCCTACTGATAACGCACCCCTACCTCCCCCCGAAGTAGAGCCCCCTATCGATGCGATGAATGGTGGCGAGGAGGAAGTAGAAGAAGAGGAGCAAGAGGTTCTTAGAGCGCCCGAGGGCACTCCCGTTGTCGTTAATACTACTGCTGGTAGGCAACTTGTTATGAAATACACCGAGGACTGTTACATCGCGGCTACCTTGGCAGAGAACGAACCCACTATCGCGGCTTCAGAGCACTTGCTAGGTTGTCTTATAACCCTGGCCGATATGAGGTATGGTGGGCGGAAGGAATCCCTCGAAAGGTTAAGGGCACTGCAAAATATGGAGGTGTGCGGAGGATGAAGAAGAAGAGTAAGGTTGGGGCGAAACCCAAGCACGGCACTAGGTCGTATCAGAAGGACGAAGGCGGCCCTAGCTGGAACAAAGATGAAGGTCTACCTGATGTTGATGAAATAATGGCCATAATCGAACGCAGCCCGGAGGATGTGGAACTCTACCGAAAGTTCCTTGTCGCCCTGTCCAAAGACCCCGGTATGAAGAACCTCTCCATGACCGAGAGGATAAACATCGCGGAGATGAACATGCTCCGAGAGAAGATAATGCGGTATATGTTGGATGGTGACGACAAACTGGCCAAGATAGAGGAGCTTCGTGAGAGTAATAAAATGCTCCGTTTTATCTGGCAAACTACGGACAAGATAATGAGAGAAGCCAGGGAGAGAGCGCCAATGGGCGGCGACCTGGAAGGCTTGTCTCAAGTGATAGATGATGCTGAAGACGCAGAATATGAGGTGGTAGAAGATGAAGAAAAAGATAGTGACTGAACACGCGGAGATAGAGGTATTGGCGCACAGAGGAGAGGCCATTTCTTTGTGCATCAGCGATGCGGAGTGCGGTGGACAAACGTGCTGTTCGTGGCTAAACGACGAGCAGGCGGCAAGCCTGGCAGATGCTCTTATCGCCGCGATAGAAATATGCTATCCGAATTATATGGAATCGTTAATGATTGAGGAGGAGGATGAGTAAGATGATTTGGAAAGTTAGAATAGTCGAAGCACGACCAACGGACGACGAGAACGAATATGAGTTCACGGCACCCATAAGGGGGTCGGATGGACACGAGGTACAGATACTGGACTTCACACCAGGAATCTCGTATATGGAAGAGGTTGAAGGAAAGATGGTGCCTGTATCCGAACCGGCCACGGCACGTTTTGCATATCCAGACAGGAGCGAGTAAGATGACTGAAATAGATAGATTGGCGGCATTCATGTTGGAATATTATCCGCACGAAATGGGTGTTGGCGACCCCGTACACGGCGAGAGTGCAGTAGACATGGCCATACGACTGCTAAGCGATAGGGGCGATTAAGATGGTCAGACCAGTTACTAGAACTAATAAATACTTCACGGATGACAGAGAGACGGCAGAACTTAAGGAAATGTTCGACAAGTGGATGGGCGAACTACCGAATGCGAGGGAGATTACCTTCAAGCCGAACATGGACAACTTCACAGTGTTCGTGGTCTACGAGGAGATTATAGCAGGAGATGGTTGGGATGGACGTTAATGTTTCCAGAGAGACCTGTGGTTATGAGCCGTCTGTCAGTTGCGGGGGACACGCGACGGCAGCGAAGAGTTTCGGCGATATCAGTTATGATGTTGATATATCGTGGGAGTTTTCACTAGATTGCGAGCACCTCCTCCCTTGTGGGAAGTGCGAACGGAGCAACGAGGAATGCCCGGAGCACGCGAAGAGACCTTCCTATCCGACGTATCCGGTATATCCGTATGTTCCACAAAATCCTTGTCCAGAGCCATGGAAGCCCTACATCACCCCCTATTGGTATCCATCTCCGTACACGATATGTGCCAGTACGTCGGTTAACATAGAAATCGGAGGCAGACCCGTCTAGTGACAATCTATGATTGGAAGCGCCTGGTGCTAGAAGCCAAGGGAGTAGTCGATTCTAGCATTACTGAAATGCAGCGAGAGCACCGTCAGGTTATTTACGACCGCATGACGGCTCTCCTCAGAAAAGCCGAGAAGGAAGGATGGACTCAGGATAGGCTAATTGATTCCGTTGTTCAAGATTTTGAGCTATTTTGCGTGTGTTTTGTTCGATTGGATGACATAAAACCTATGTTCCCGGCGGTTTGGCAATCTGAGGTATTCTCGATAATTGAAGGTAATATTGAGAATTTATTCATCCTTTGCCGTAAGGTTGGCAAGAGCGCTTTGGGCACGGCATACTCGATGTGGAGGGCTGTTTCCAAGGGTGGAAGACGTATTGTGCTCTTCGCACCCTCTCAGAAGCAGCTCTTCATGATGGAGGATATTGTGAAGTGCATCAAGCGAAGTCAATTCTTCCAGGACTATTTCGTTAAGGAGAGCGAAGGAGGGCGACTGAGTGTCGAACATCTCATCTTTGCGTACAGTTTCAGCGAGATAGTGTCTTCGAACCTTGCTCTGAAGCAGAAAGCATCCACCAAGAGGGGCCAGAAGGGTTCTGATATCGTGGTTGACGAGATAGGGCTTATCGAGAAGGTAATTATGCAGACCGTGATTAACGATATGATGGCGGACGCCTATACCGAGAAGAAGATGAGCAAGTGGGGCACGCCAGACTTACGCGCAAATCCCGATTTGGAGAACGAGTGGAACGAGGCTTGCGAGAGTTCTGATATAGGAACCTTTCACATGGATATCTGGGACGGTGTTGAGCAGGGTTGCATTTCAGCCTGGTACGTCAAGAGGAGGTTCAAAGACCTTCGTATCATGTGTCCCTGGGGCAGAAATAAGGGAATATGCGGAAAAAGATGGGGAAAAGAGGTGTACGATGCGCCAAAAGGCACCAAATGGCATAATTGGTCGTGCAAGAACGAATGTATGCTAAACGAGGTCTTCGTGGTCGAGAATATGGGCGAGTTTCCCAAATTCGCAGGTAGATTCTTCCCGAAACCGAATTTGGAGACTTCGATGTACGACGATATGGACGTTTCAGTGCCGAATCCGCAAGAAAATCATAAATATGTCATGGGAATTGACTTTGGCGCGGGAATAAACCCAACACAGATAACAGTTTGGGATAAGGTAGATGACAACCTGATACTCGACTACTGGGTTGAAATCATGCCGGTCGAAGCGGACCAGATGAAAGGTCATCGGTCATACGACCCGGTTATTCACAGGGTCCAACAAACATATAATCTCTACGGCACCGGCCATAAGAACCTGATAAAGCGAATATTCCCAGACGCAACATCAATAGGACAGCAGGTTACTAACGATTTAACGAAGGAACGCCACGCAATACCACTTGAGAAAATATGGTGTAACGAGAGCTCGAAAAAGAAGGGCTGGCTCGGTGTCTGGTTCAGCGGTCCTTTCAAGAGCGATATGATGGGTTACTATCAGAGACTCATAAAGGACGGCAGGATAAAAGTGCCTACTCAAGAGCCATTCGGCTCTAAGTGGATGCAGGAACATAATACAATAATCGTAGAAAGGTCAGCAGACGATAATTATTTGAAATTCAAGGAACCCAAGGGGGGTTCCATCGATTTAGTAGACAGTTGTGCTCTGGCAGCGCTGGAGTTATCACCGTTGGTACAAGGAGAAGGAGTGTTTTTAGGATTTGTACCCTGGACGCCAAAAAGGAAGTCTGAAGAATCGGAGCAGTATCATAAGTCACCGCCGATTCTCGTCACCGGCTTACGATGAATTAATGGCAAATCACGTCATTTGTCTTTTGACGTACGTGGCAGGCCATCCTAACGAGTGGCAGAGTTACGGTATCTTGGCCGAGGCAACGGGAGTGCCGAAATCCACTATCTGGAATCTACTTCATTGGAGACACGAAGAATCTCCCCAAGCCGGGAGCCCAATTTTTGTTTGGGCAAATAACCTTGGGTATGAGATAGTAATAAGATGCGACAAAGGCCGTCTTTTGAACTTGTACAAGATGGAATACTTCGAAAGGCCATCTTTCTTATACTAATTTTGAAATATCCAACAATTTAGCATGAACTTTTCTGTGACAGTTTGAACAAATTATCACACACTTTTTTATTTCTTTCTTAATCCTATGTATTTTCCAACCTCTCGACACTGCCTCCGAAACGGATAAATCCTTTTTAGTAGCGTCAAGATGGTGAAAGTCTAGACAGACCGTTTCTTTTTCTTCACAAACTAAACAGGGGTGTTCCGACTTCCACTTCTCTACAAAATTTCTTGCTTCCAACAGCCGCGTTCTCTGCCGGTCTTTTCTGACGACCACGCGCGGAATTCCTCGAATGTAGTTGTTTACCTTCGCAAGCTTGCGTCGGTTGTAACGACTAGTTAAATCGTTACTGCGACTTTCCATTTTTTCTATAAATTCTTCTTCCGTCAATTCTTCATCACTGTAATCAGAATAACGATGTTTAGACATGATATACTGTATAGGGGTTCTAGTATATAAATATTTTGGAATCGTTCATATTACTATATCATGCGGGACCCTAGATGAGGGTTCCAAAGGGTGAGTCTCTTTGAGTTTACTTCCAAAACGGAGAAATCCGCCATATCTGGGCATTATCAGTTCCGCCAGGAAAATCGTTGGCGGTTGGTTCAAAGACCAGACTGGCTCAGAACTCCGCGACCCTTACAACGCTCACGAGACCAAAATAACCGACTATCGCCACCAGGAAGAACCTGCGTTCTACTACGACAGATATGTTGAGTATAACGAGAATGCCTGGTATGCGTTTCTTATTGATTGGCTCACCACCATGTTATTTGACGGTCTCCAGTTTGATGGTCCCGGCGCTCCGGCAGTTAGGAAGTTCTTCGAGGAGACTTGCCCTGACGCTCATGACGTTATACGGATGATGGGTCTTAATGTCGTCCGGGAAGGCACCGGTGGCCTGAGAAAGGTTTGGGACGGAACCGGCGAACTTCGCCAGATATCTTCCATCAACGGCAGACTCATCCGGCTCAGGGAGATAAGTGACGAACTGCACCTTGCGAAATCGTCTTTTTCCACCAGCCCTCCTTTTGACGAATCTTCCACCGGAAGTATCATAGATATCAATGTCGAGCCCACCCCCGGCCAGTCAAAGGATAGTGACGCCATAGCGAATCGTTGGCTTCGTGTAACGATAAGCAACGACCCGACCAGTTGGTATGAGGATATGTTAGAGTATCCGCGTCTTAAGTTAGAGGACTATCGTAGTAAACAGATACTATTATGTCGCATCAGGCGAGATTCACGCACCCCCTACGGTGTTGCGTTCGGCAGAGCTTGCTTCCATGACATAAAGGGCCTGAAGGATATCAATCGAGATGTGATTGCCGCCGTGAAACGCCTTGCGGCCACCATACTCATCCTAAAGGCTAATTTGGACGATTATTCGGGCGATGAGAAGCGAACGAAGCTTCTAGAGGCTACTGCGAACTACGATGACATGGATTCGGCTTCTACGGGCATTCTGGGCATCGATTCCAAGAATACCATAACTTTCCCCGAAGGCTCCCAGACTGACAGGCTCCTACCCGTAATGACTCACTTAGAGCCTGTGATGTCGTCTGTTTTGATGAATTTCCTGTTTGCCATCGGATTAATCGAGCAAACTGGTGCAAACAAGTCGTTGATTGCAAAACAAGTCATATATGCCGAAAAACAACTTCGGGCGTATCAGAGGGCTGTTTCTCGCATTCTTGCAACTCAACTCTTCCCGGATATCACTCCTTTGAAGTGCACCGTCAAATACGATAACGATTTAGACCCTGAATTTTTCATCGCTCTCTGGGAAACCAGCGCCGTGTCCAGGGAGCGGATTGTTGAGGAATTTGGCATAATCGATGACGGAGAGACTTACACTAACGATTTGGCTATTGAGTTAGCCGAAAAGACCGCGAAAGCGGCACCCAAGCCTACAACTACCGGAGCATCATCTGGTGGTAACAATTCCGACGATAGCGGAGTTAGAAAGGGCGGCGCTGCAAACACAAATGTGGAAAAGGGGCGATGACGTGCCGGAAGCTATAGTTAAACAGGTTCAAAAGCAGTGTGAGGCGGGCAAGCGCCCTAAGATGTGCCCTCCCAAGATGTCGTGCAGTGCTTGTGGGGAGAAGGTGGCCGCGATTGTCGAGGCCAAACGCAAGAAAGGTCAGTCTGTCGCGGGTGGTTCGTTTGACGGTGCCGGTGTTACGCATCTTCATGGCCTATACTCTCAGGAAGACCTGACTTACGAACCTTTGGATGACGGTAATGGCATCTGGCTTAGGGTACTCGACCACGATGCGAAGATGGTAGATACCATATCCGGCAAGCCAGTGCGGGTTTCACAGGAAGCGATAATGGCGGCCCTGCCAAAGTGGGTCAGCCCACTATACCCAGACATAACGGCTAATATCGACCATAATATGGGTACTATCAAGAAGGACTTCAGCCGAGAGGAGTTCGACTTCATAGAGGCCAAGTACGAGATAAACGACGGATTGTACCTGAAGGTGCAGCCGTCAGATAGCGAAATACGAGGGGCGTTACTCAGCAAGGCGTTGAGGCCGAGCCCGGAATTTGATATTGAAGAGTATGAAGATGTTGGTGATGTTGTACGCCCAACTGGTCTAGGACTCATGTGGGAAGGAAATCCCGTGAGCAAGGGCAGCGGCGCTATGGCACCTTCAACGATAGCCATAGGAGGTAAGAATATGACTGATGAAGAGAAGGCAGCTGCTAAGGCGGCTGAAGATGCTAAGGCGGCTGAAGATGCTAAGGCGGCAGAGGATGCTAAAGCGGCAGAGGATGCCAAGAACTTGACCGACGAAGAGAAAGCTGCTGCTAAAGTGGCTGAGGACGCTGCTAAGGCGGCCAAGGATAAGGAGACCGAGCTCTCTGCCGAGGATAAGCTCAAGGAAGAGATGGAAACCATGCGAAAGGAAATGGCAGAGATGAAGACCGACTACGAGGCCGTTCTGAAGGACAATGATGCCCAGAAGGACCGCGAGAAGGCTCACGTAGAAAAGGAGAAGGCAAAACTCGTCAAGCAGCTCCCGAAGGGATATCCAGAAGATATTTCTCTTACCGTAATGCGAAAGGACCTAGTTATGCACGAGGCTCAGCTGAAGGCGGCTGGTAAGCTTGTTGCCAAGGGTCCCGACTTCGAAGAGAAGGACGATATACTTGGTGGCGAGATGACCGAGGAAATGTACAAGCAGGCTTCGGCTGTTGAAGATAAGATAATGGGCGAATCCGAAGGCTTCGCTGCTGCATCTGGCGGTCTATCCGAGTTCGAATACAATAAAATAACTGGCACTCACTATCAGGCACCGCCTGAACTTGATACTAAATCTAAAAAGTAAGGAGAATGACTACATATGGCGAACGAATCTGGCGAGTATGGCGCGTTGTACCACCTTACGTGCATTTTGCACGAAGGTGCTATAACCGTTACTACCACGGGTACACATAAGGCAGCTGGAAAGGACCTAGACCCATCCTTTGCTTTTGCTGCCGAAATCTCCGATGGTGACTACGTAGGTCTTCACATTAGCACGGACAACACTGCCCTGCTCACTGGATTCCTACCCGTTGTCACCACTGTTGCCGCTGCAAATCCGGTCTTTGGGCGAGTTATCAACGAGCCCGAGTGGGTCAACGCACCCCAAGCTACCCAGAATACCTGGTCTACCCAGCTTGCTGGCGGATATTATCGGATTGCTAACGTTGAATTTATGACTGTAACCAACGCACACTGCGCCCAGATAGAGGGCGCCACCGATGTAGAAGTTGGCGCTCCTGTCTTGTGGGACCTATCCAAGGATGCTTGGGCTGATTCTACAACGAACTTCACGGGTGCTTTCTCGTTCCACTATCAGCCCGATGCTTCTAGTTTGGAAGGTCTAGTGGGCTTTGGTCACTATACAGGAACAAGCGGCAACGATAACTGTGTTGGTGTCGATACGATTGCATAAGGAGGATTAAAAATGCCTTTTCAAGAAATAGCTGCTGAATATGGTGCTCTATTTGAAATCACATGTATTCTGAACGAGGGTACTATAACCGTCACTACAACTGGTAGACACAAGGTGGCTGGTACCGATTTGGACCCAACTTTTGCCTTTGCTGCTGAGATTTCCAATGGAGATTATGTGAGCATCAGTGTGGATGCGAGCAACACCGCTGCTCTGGCTGGCCAAGGAACTCCTGTTGTAGAGGGAGTGGTTACGAATGCCGACTGTATCATCGGGCGCGTTATCAACGAGCCTGAATGGAACAACGCACCCGCGACTACCCAAGCCACTTGGTCTACGTCAATTGCCAAGGGCT
>SDBU01010091.1_pt1 | contig 10512 bp, 15 predicted proteins | sample 2277071 | NCBI WGS metagenome assembly SDBU01 (sample SAMN10397929, study PRJNA504765) | marine sediment metagenome | isolation source: marine sediment core GS08_GC12, 126 cmbsf | place: Arctic Ocean: Gakkel Ridge, Loki's castle | collected 2008
TTGAAATAGAGTGTCAGGATAGCCGCCAGGAAACCGAAGTCCCCAAGGCGGGTAACGATAAACGCCTTCTTGGCAGCATCGGCCGCCGCCGGGCGATGGAACCAGAAGCCGATAAGAAGGTAAGAGCACAGCCCCACCATCTCCCAGAAGACGAACATGAAAAGTAGATTATCTGCCAGCACCAGGCCGATCATCGATGCCGTAAACAGCGACATCCAGGCATAGTAGCGGTGATAACCGGGGTCCTTGTGCATGTAGCCCTGGGAATAAATTTGCACCATCAGGCTGACCAGGGTGACCACCACCAGCATCACCGCCGTCAGCGAATCCATTATCAGGCCGAGGTGAATGGTAATTCCGCCCTCAATAACTAGCCAGCTGATATCGGGTATGGGCAGTTCATGATTAGGCGAGGCCATCACTGCCGTCAGCGCCCAGATGGATAGGGCCAGGGAACCGAAAAGGGCGGCGATGGTGATATAGCCGGCGACTTTTGATTCCTGCCTGACAAGAGGCCTGATAATAAACGATACTATTATAAATGAGAAAACCGGTAGCAGAAATATCGTCCAGATTAACTGATACGGCATTGCAGTTTCCTTAAAATCCTTTCTATTGTATGCGCCACTCTAGTTTCCTCGAAAACCTCTTCCATAGTATGCAACACTATAGTTTCCTTAACACCTCTTCTATAACATGTTTTTTATCTTCAGGCACCAGGACGCGGTAAACGGTTAACTCTCGGCCCGGTGCCTCACCGGACGCTGGTAGAATACGGGTCGGTATCCCCTCGCCCTCAAAGAGTTCCTTCCACATCTCCGCCATCATTAAATTTGGTGCCTTTTTAATCTCTACCCACATCTTATCTTATCTACCTCTCCCCCTGTATCCCCCCTCTCCTTCAAAGGAGAGGGGGAGGGATTTTTCGAAGGGGCTTCGCCCCTTCAATCTACCCCTCTTACATATAAGATTACCATTTCATTAAGTTGATTTTGGTGACATCTATGGTCTCACGGCTACGATAAATAGCCATTATTATGGCCAGGCCAACCGCCGCCTCAGCCGCAGCCACTACTATGATGAAGAGGGCAAAAACCTGCCCGGTAAGCAGCACCGGCACGATATATCGTGAGAAGGCAACCATGGCAATATTTACCGCGTTGAGCATAAGCTCAATAGACATCAGGATGACCACGGCATTTCTCTTTGCCAGTGCTCCATAAAGTCCGATGGAGAACAGGATGGCTGACAGTATAAGGTAATGTTCTAAGCCTACGGACATCTGTCTATTTCTCCCTCACCAGAACTATTGCCCCTAAAATGGCGGCCAGCAGAAGAACCGCCGCAATCTCCAGCGGTAAAATAAAGCCCCCCTCGCCGAAAAGCCTACCGGCAAGGGCGGCAGTAGTCGGCTCCTGAGGCGGGATACCGGACACCGGCCATTGGGTGTTAAGCATGGCAAAAGATACTGCGCCTAAGAACAAAATAGCTACAATAAAAGCCGGAATTCGTAATTTATTGGAAGGGCTGCCCCGCTGAACATCCCTGGTCAGCATTATCGCCAGGATAATAAGTACTGCAATCGCCCCGACATAAATCAGGACCTGTACCGCCGCCAGAAAGTCAGCACTGAGGGTTACAAAGATACTGGCCACAGCCAGGAAGCACAGGATTAAGGAGAGTGCTGCCCGGAAAACATTCCGGAGTAGAACTACGCTTAAGGCAGCCGCTATAGCCACCACAGCTGATATCCAGAAGGCAATAACCAGTCCCATTATTCTCTCTTTATGTTCCTTTCTACAAGTAATGTCTGCCGGGGTAATTCTGCGGCAATCTCAGGGTACATATAGCCGCTGCGCTGTCTCTCTGCTGATGCCAGCAGCATCTCCTTGGCCTGCACCAGTTCGCCGCGCTGGTACTTTGCCCGCTCATAAGCATAACCCATAAATAGGGCTTCGTACGGGCAGGCCTCAACGCATAAGCCACACTGGATGCAGTAGCCGTCATCCACCTCAAACTTCTCAACCACGTATTTATTCTCCGCCTGGTCGACCGAGGTGACAATCTGGATGGCACCCTGAGGGCAGCTTTTGGCACAGGTAGCACAGCCAGTGCATTTTATATTGTCCCAGATAAGCTCATTGCCCCGAATCCGGCGCGAGGTGTTCAGCCTCTGCTCCGGGTATTGCGTCGTTATCGGGTGGCGGAAGAGGTACCTTATGGTTACCATCAAGCCTTTAGCAATGCCTTTGCCGTATCGTTCAAACTTCAACTCTACCCCATCCTAACTTAAATAATCTTGACCAGAGCAATATCAGCACTGCCATTATGGCAATATTAACAGGAACCATTGCCCATGGTAAACCGGCCGGCCAGGTTAATACTTCCAGGCTGGTGATAAACAGATTAATCAGGGCTAGAGGCAGGAGGAACTTCCAGGCCAGCGCCATTAGCTGGTCTACTCTAACCCGGGGTACCGTAGTCCGTATCCAGACCATGACGAAGAATACCGCAATAATCTTAACCAAAAACCAGAGCCAGGGCGGTAACAACGGCCCTCTCCAGCCACCGAGGAAGATGGTGGTAACTATGGCTGAAATAGCTATGGCCTCGGCATATTCTGTCAGATAGAACAGGGCGAATTTCATGCCGGAGTATTCGACATGAAAGCCGGCAACAATCTCCGAGTCAGCCTCAAAGAGGTCAAAGGGGCTGCGGTTGATTTCGGCACAGCCGCTGATGAAAAAGATAAAAAAGGCCAGGGGCTGCAGCAAAATGAAGGGGATATCCTGAGCCAGTACAATCTGGTTCAGGGATAGCGAGCCGGCTATAAGTACCACACCGGCGACAGATAGTACCAGAGGAATCTCGTAGCTCACCACCGCGGCTACATTGCGCATGGCGCCAAGGAGAGAGTATTTGTTGCTTGAGCCCCACCCGGCCATAAATATTCCCACTGTTGAGATTGAGCTTATCGCCATCACGTAAAGGATGCCGACATCCAGGTCAGCCAGTAACGCCCCGTCCTGAAAGGGCACCACGGCAAAAATCATCAGTGCCGGGGAAAAGGCAACAACCGGAGCCAGCCAGTGAACTATCTTATCCCCCTTAGCCGGAACGATATCCTCCTTAAGCAGCACCTTAACCGCATCAGCCACCGGTTGAAGCAGACCAAAGGGGCCGGTCCGGTTGGGACCGAGACGCGCCTGCATCCGCGCCATCCCCCTCCGCTCAATCCAGATAAAGCCCATCACCAGAGCCAGAACAAAGGCTATGATAATAACGGTAAACACCAGCCAGTGCCACCAGAACCCACCCGGCCATTCAGGCGATAGGACTGCCAGACGAGCTACGCTATTAACGCCGATATCGGCTATAGACACTATCTATCGACCTCACCCATAGTAATATCAATACTGCCGAAGATGATTATGGCATCGGCTATCTTCCAGCCGACTATCATGTCGCGCAGAGCGGTCAGGTTAAGCAGGCTCGGCGCCCGTATATGGTAACGGTAGGGGGCAATAGAATTATCTGATACCAGATAGAAGCCCAGCTCGCCTTTAGGTGCCTCAATACGGGCGTAGGCTTCCCCCACAGGGGGGCGAATGAGGTGTGGCACATCGCTTTTTATCGGCCCGCCTGGCAGCTGGTCCTTTGCTTGCTCGATGATGCGCAGGCTCTGCCGCATCTCCCGGATTCTCACCCGGTAGCGGTCATAGCAGTCGCCGGCAGTACCGGTGGGAATATCAAATTCAAAGCGGTCATAGCCGGAGTATGGGTCTACCTTGCGAATATCCCACTTGACACCACTTGCCCGGAGCACCGGACCGCTGGCGGAAATATCGATGGCCACCTCTTTAGGCAAGATGCCTACCCCCTTGGCACGGGCCAGCAGTATCTCATTTTCAGCCAGAAGCTGGTCATATTCATCAATAAAGCCGGGCATTTGTCCGAGAAACATATCCAGAGCCGGCAAAAATTCTTCGGGAATATCCTGGCTAACTCCGCCGACCCGTATGTAGTTATAGGTAAGTCTCTGACCGCTGACCATCTCAAACAGGTCTAATATTTTCTCTCTTTCCCGAAGCATATACAGGATAGGAGTCATAAAGGCACCGCAGTCATTCAAAAAGGCACCGACGGCTACTAAGTGGCTGGCGATGCGTTGCAATTCAGCCATTATAACCCGCAGATGTTTGGCTCGTTCCGGAACCGTTATCCCCGCCAGCTTTTCCACAGCTAAGCAATGAGCCAGATTATTGCTCATTGAGGCAATATAGTCCAGCCGGTCGGTCAGTGGAATAATCCCGGTATAGGTTCGCTCTTCAGCCAGCTTCTCAATCCCCCGGTGTAGATAGCCGAAAACTGGCTCCATATCTACAATGACTTCCCCGTCAAGGGTTGCCCTCATACGGAACACACCGTGAGTGCTCGGGTGCACCGGCCCTATATTGAGCAGAAAGGGTTCAGTTTTGAGTGCCATTACAGATAATCCTTGCGCAGAGGGTGTCCCTCAAATCCCTCCCAGAGGACAATGCGCTTCAAATTTGGGTGTCCCTCGAATTTTATTCCCATAAGGTCATAAATCTCACGCTCTTGAAAATCAGCTCCTCGCCATAGGCCGGTAACGGAGGGAACGGCGGGATTCTCCCGGTCATAACACCGGGTCTTCAGCACCAGACCGTGATTATGCTCCAGTGAGGTCAGGTGATAGACCACCTCAAAGTAGTCGTAATAGTCAACAGCAGTAACACTGTTGAGAAAATTAAAGTCAAGCCCCGGGCTTTTCTTGAGGTACTCGGCCACTTCAAGAAGGGATTCACTTTTAACTATTACCGCCTGGTCGCTTGCCTCAGAAACCGCCTCAGGGAAGTTTCCTGTTATCTGCTCGGCAACTTTTGAGCCTGATAGATGAACGGTCATTGTCATTCCTTATAATTCTAATCCGCTGTTTACTCTGTTTGCAGGAGAGGCAATACAATATTGGTGCGCCGCTTGGATATCTTATGTTGTAACATTTTTATCCCGTAAAGCAGAGCCTCAGGGCGAGGCGGGCATCCGGGCACATAAACATCAACCGGAATTATACGGCTATATCCCGGGACCACGTTATAAGATGAGGCAAAGATACCACCGCTAATACCACAGGCCCCCATAGCTATCACCCATTTCGGCTCAGCCATCTGGTCATAGATTCGCCTTACCTGGGGTGCCATCTTCCAGGTCAGCGTCCCGGCGGTAATCATCAGGTCAGCCTGGCGTGGTGAGGCACGCATGATTTCCATGCCAAAGCGGGAGATATCGAAACGGGAGGCAGCGGTAGTAATAAACTCAAAGGCACAGCAGGCCGGGAAACAAATCGTCGTCCAAAGGGAAGAACGCCGCGCCCAGTTAATTGCTGCATCCATCGAAGTCAGCAGGATGTTGCGGCGCAGTTCCTCATCCAGCCACTCATCCGGGTCAGGAATAGGTTCCTGGCTGTGCGCTCTGAGCGCCTCTATTTGCTCACCTTCAGCCCGGTCAAGCTCGCTTTTCAGATGTATGCTCTCTTCAGACTTGCCTACTTCCATTCCAGCACCTTCTTCCTCCAGGCATATATATAGCCGACAACAATAATAAGGATAAAAATAAGTATGGCGATGAGACCGGAATATCCTAGCTGCCTGATGCTGACCGCCCACGGGTAGACAAAGACAACCATGACGTCAAGGGTGATAAACATGAGGGCAAAAAAGTAATAGCGGAAGTTAAATTGAATCCATGTCTTGCCTGTGGTCTCCATGCCACACTCAAAGGTAGAATTCTTAATGGGGTTGGGTTTCTTAGGAATAATACCGAGAAGCCGGAGGGAATAGGGTAAAAGAAGGGTGGTAACAGCAAAGAAAACAGCCACCAGGATGAATAAACCGATGTAACCGTAGTTTGCCAGCAAGTGTCACCCTCCGCTCTGTCAACTGTGGTTATTAGCACATGCCGTCTGATAGTATACTATATCCGATTTGGCTAAGGCAAGGTGTTGTGGTTTAAAAAACCTGTCTATCCAGGAACCATGCTCTCATCTTGAAAAGAGAGGGAATAGTGGGATTTAAGTTCGATGGGCAATTGTTTATCTGGTATAATATAGGCTGGATAATTCAGGCGGCGGCATTGGACTATTTGACGAGAGATGGGCAGTAAAGGTTATAATATAGGGCATCTTTATAAATGATGCGAGTTATTGCTGGCAAAGCAAAGGGTCACCAGCTCAAAGTACCTAAGATAGCTGCCGTTCGTCCGGCTACAGATTTGGTGCGAGGAGCGATTTTCTCTATTCTGGAGACTATGGTAAGTGATTGGTCACTGGTGCTTGATTTGTTTGCTGGCAGTGGGGCCCTGGGTATTGAGGCTTTGAGCCGTGGTGCCGGTTGGGTTGATTTTGTTGACCAGAAACCCCGATGTTGTGATATAATTAGACAGAATCTGGAAAAGACAAAGCTGGCAGCACAGGCCCATATTTATTGCTGCGGTGTGGCTAAAGCGATTTCCTTTCTTGAAAAGGAGTATAATATTTTAATAATGGACCCCCCCTATTCTAACTCGTCTATCGGTAATCTAATAACACGATTGGCAACCTCTAAGCTGGTCGGGGCAAATTCAGTTCTAGTAGTTACACATTCCCCCCGTCTCCACCTGAATTCAAGCTATGCCCCATTATATCTTATTAAAGAACGTCGTCATGGCGATAGTTGTATTGCACTATACCAAAAGGAGGGAAAGCCTTGACCGTTGCTATCTACCCGGGCAGTTTCGACCCCATATCCAGCGGACATCTTGATATTGTCATCAGGGCTGCCAGGATTTTTGACAAGCTGATAGTCGGAATCTATGACACCCCACACAAGTCACTTTTATTCACTACTGCTGAGAGGGTTGATTTGGCGAAGAAAGCAGTGGTTGATATACCTAATGTTGAGGTGGAGTCTTTTACTGGCCTTACCGTTGACTTTGCCAAGAGGGTGAAGGCACAGGCAATGGTGCGGGGGTTAAGAATGAGTGGCGACTTCGAGCGTGAATTTAATATGGCCATGATGAACAAAAAGTTCTATCCTGATTTAGAGTTAGTCTGCCTCATGGCATCCGTGGAGTATCAGTTCGTTAGCTCCAGCCTGCTCAAGGAGGCAGCAAGTTTAGGAGGTGAAATTGAAGATTTTGTGCCCAAACACGTAGCGGCGGCTTTGAGAGATAAGTTCGAAGTAGATATTCAAAAATGAGTCAAATGCTTTAAGGAATAAGTCAGGAGGTATATTGGATGGCGTATAAGATTACGGATGAGTGTATTAGCTGTGGTGCTTGTGAACCGGAGTGCCCAAATACGGCTATCACTGAGGGGGAAACAATCTTTGTGATTGACCCTGATAAGTGTACTGAGTGTGTCGGCTCTTATGAATCATCCAAGTGTGCTGATGTCTGCCCGGTAGACTGCTGCATACTTGACCCGGACCATGAGGAAAGTCGGGAGCAGTTGCTGGAAAAATGGCGTAAATTGCACCCGGGTGAAACTCCTAAGGATACCTAAAGTTAATCGTTAGCTTAATAAATAGTTATTCTCACCTACACTGTGGGATAGAGAGAAGCAGATAATAGATTTAGTTATCTGATAGACCCGTTTCCAGTTGATATGAAAGAGGGTTGATTATTTTGGCGCTGAGGCTGGAGTTTCAGTGCTATGGGTGTATGTAGATAGTTTTGTCTGCATAAGCTAAGCCACACCGGTCCTCAGTTCTAATTTATCACTGAAAGAATGAGCGTACCGTGTCAAACTCATCAGGCAGCAGAGCCAGCACCACGGGGAAAAAGTCTAATAACATATTAGACATAGCTGATTCAACGATAATGCTCTGTATGCCCATAAAGTTAATCCACATAGCCAAAAGGGCGCCACAGAATACAGCTCCCAGTACCAGACCAAAGATAGCACCACCGATACGATTAACCCAGCCCAGCATTACTGCCGAGACAGCCCACTTCAACAAATTGGCCAGCACGCCAGCGATTATCATCACCCCGATTAGTATGATGGCAAAGGCCACAATTCTGGCTATGTTATCCTGTGGGATAAAGGTTAACTGCTCGGAGAGGGGGGTATAGTATCTTCCTGCCAGCACTACACCGACTATTAGCCCGGCCAGAGATAAAACAGCTTTAATCAGCCCATTTTTCAGGCCGCCGAAGGCTGAGATAGCTATAACTACGATGATGACTATATCAAGCCAGTTCATAGTTTATCTGACCTCCATACCTGCATGTTTTATCTGGGGACCCTGTTTTCATATCTAAGATTTTACCATATGTTTATCCGTAGCGCAGAGCGTCAATGGGATTTAGCCGGGCGGCCCTCATTGCCGGGTATATGCCGGAGGCCAGGCCAATAAAAACTGAGACCGATATAGCCATAATTACAATGAGTGGTGAGACCACGGCGTCAATGCTGAATCCACCGAGGTCGATTTGAGAGATTCCCCATGCTGTTACCCAGGCACCGGTCAGCCCGATGGCACCTCCAACCAGGCTCAGCATAGCGGCTTCCAACAGAAATTGAAGGAGGATATCCCTCCGCTTGGCCCCTATCGCCTTACGCAGGCCTATCTCCCGGGTGCGCTCGGTTACCGAGACTAGCATAATGTTCATGATGCCGATACTGCCCACCAGCAGGGAGATACCGCCAATCATTCCCAGAAATACGGTTAGCGCAAGGGTTATGGTCTCAAATGTCCCGAGCATCTGTTCCAGGCTGACCACGGCGAAATCATTATCATCATCGGCAGCGATGCGGTGGCGCTTCCTTAAGACGGTTTCAATCTCCTCCGTTACCTCATCCATAACCTCGGCGCTGGTTAGCTGTACGGCGACTGCTTGAACGGCATCTTCCCCAGTGGGTGTCTTCTGAGAAAATAGCCGGGTCTGATAGGTGGTTATGGGTGTCACTACCACCTCATCGAGACTAAATCCAAAAACCCCGATACCCTTGGGCTCCATAACACCGATGACGGTAAACCGTTTATCCCTCATTTTGACCTGCTGACCGATAGGGTCATTGTCGCCAAACAGGTCTTCAGCCACATCACTCCCCAGTACCACCACCCTGTCCCTCCGGGCTAGATTTACCTTAGAAATGAATTGCCCCGACGCTATCGTATAATCGTACGCCTGCTGGTAATCGGGTGTGCTACCGTGTATCACGGTCGTGGTGTCTTCATTACCGGCTACTACCTTAACGAAGTTTTCGTTGGTCGGGGCTACGCCTACTACCCCGCGGATGCGGCCTATAGCCTCAGCGTCATCCATAGTAATACTGGCGGTGGCATAGCCGGGTGCCATCGCGGCGATTCCTGGCGCTTCTGGATTGGCCGGCTGCACTATGAGCAGGTTGGCGCCTAGCCCTTCAAAAGAGGAGGTAATCATATTCTGGAGACCCGCCCCCACGGACATGAGAACGATAACGGCGCCCACCCCGATTATCATACCCAGCATGGTTAGAGCTGAGCGCATCTTATTGGCCAATAGCGATTTTATGGCAATACCAAAGAACTCGATAAACTTCATAATCTCCTCTAGAGCCAGAATCAGGGAGGGGTTGCCCGGGTGACCTTCTCGTCACTGATAATCTTACCATCATAGAGCCGAATAATACGCTGGGTTTGTTCGGCAATATCCATCTCATGGGTAACCAGCACCACAGTGATACCTTCTTCGTTAAGGTCACGAAAGATGGAAATAATCTGGTCGGTAGAGACGCTGTCCAGGTTGCCGGTAGGCTCATCAGCCAGAATAAGGTCTGGGTTGTTCACCAGCGCCCGGGCGATAGCTACCCGCTGCTGCTCACCACCCGATAGCTCCGTGGGTTTGTGCTTGGCTCGTGCCGCCAGACCGACGCGCTCTAATGCCTCCATAGCTCGTTTACGTTTCTGGCGGCTACCACTATAGACCAGGGGAAGCTCAACGTTGGATAGGGCACTGGCACGGGATAAGAGGTTGTATTCTTGAAAGACAAACCCGATTTTTTTATTTCTCATCTCCGCTAGCTGGTTATCATTAAGCTGGCTGACATCAGCCCCGTCAAAGATGTATATACCCAGAGTGGGTTTATCCAGAAAGCCAATGATATTCATCAGGGTAGACTTGCCTGAGCCTGAAGCCCCAATGATAGCCATCATCTCCCCTTGTTGAATATTGAGGTTTACCCCCCTGAGGGCAGGGACCTCTACCTTCCCCATTCGGTAAATCTTGGTAATGTTTTCCAGTTTAATCATGTTTCCTAACCGATTAAGGCCAAAACGGCATGGCGATGGCTATGACCTGGCTCGTCTTTCTACCACCACCACATCACCTTCATCGAGCCCGTCAACAATCTCGGTTTCAATGCTGTCGTTTATACCGGTAACTACCACCCGCTCCTCAATTTCATCATCGACCATAACCTTAACCACAGGATTGCCCTGGTTATCTTGCTTAATCGCCCGGCTCGGTACC
>SDBU01010092.1_pt1 | contig 10511 bp, 14 predicted proteins | sample 2277071 | NCBI WGS metagenome assembly SDBU01 (sample SAMN10397929, study PRJNA504765) | marine sediment metagenome | isolation source: marine sediment core GS08_GC12, 126 cmbsf | place: Arctic Ocean: Gakkel Ridge, Loki's castle | collected 2008
ACCCAGGGCCCGACGCGACGCGCGATCCACCGCACGCACGACGCGCGGCGCGTCGAAAAACCACTCGACCTCGAGGAAGGACCGCCCTTTGCCGGGCATGCGCATCCCCCCGCCAGGCGCGAATCGTTTCATCAAGCCCATGGAAGATCCTCAAGTCTGAAGCGTTTTCGGAACGGAGGCGGGGGTCTCTTTGAGCGGTTCAGCGCTGGCTTTGAGTTGCACGATGGCCCTGTCATAATCCGCCTTGCTGAGCGAGGCCTTCGCCAACACGTTTTTCAGCGCCGCCTCAAATGCCAGTTGCGTCTGCGGATTCCGGCGCAGGACGTCCAGAGCCTGAACGACGACCCCGCCGACGGTCTTCTGTTGTTTTGCCTTGCGCAAGGCAACGCCCAGGCCCGCGGCCACCGCGCCGAGCAGCCCGAGTCCGATCGCGCCGCCCGCCGTGGCCGATCCGCTCAGCGCCATATTCACTCCGCCGCTGGCGATCTCGGCGATGGCCGCCTTGATCTCCGCGTTGCGGGCCTCTTGCCGGGTCAGGTCCGCATCGGCCAGCTTCGCGCGCGCGATCGTCCGTTCGTGATCGGCCTGGACCTCCGACAGTTCGACCGCGAGTTCGGCGCGCGTTACGCGCCTGCCCTCGGTGAGAATGCTGTTCGTCTTCGCAACGCAGCCGAACATCAGTCCGAAGTATGCGCCCAGAAGTACAACAACGACCGTCACGATCGAAATGAATTTACGCATGACGTTTCCTTTCATTTCCCCAGGGCTTCAAGAATCTGAATCAGTTTGTCGGCCTTCCAGATGGCCGCGAGAATCACGAGGCCGGCGACAAAGAGCAGCGAGGCCGCACGTTCGGCCACGGCCTGCTTGAAGGACTGAAAAATCTTGCCGCGGGAGTTCGCCTCGGCGGCAGACACGTCAATCTCGGCCACCTTGCACCGCAGCAGCGCGATCATTCCGCGGCAGATCGGCTCGAAGCCGACGCAATCCGGCTTGGGGCTGACGGCCTTGATGTCGGCGATCGCGGCCTCGACTTCGGCCTTCTGCGTCTGCAGCGCGATACGTCCGTGCCCGTTGCTCATGGCGTCGTCCTTCTGTCCACAAAGGCCTTTTTCAACAGCCCGATGTTCTTTCGTGTGATCGCGAGGCCGCCCGATCCGCTCCGCTTGGTGCGATACGGATGAAACCGCTCGGCGCTGAATGCGCGCTGCTTCTTCGGATCGCGATGGCAGTTCGCCAGCATCGCCAGCATAGAGCTCGTGTGATCCCAGACATGGGACAATCGCGCCTCCGTCATCCGGATCAACTCTGCGAGGGTCAAGGGTCCGGGATCGAGCCCGAGGATCCCGGCGCATCGGTCGATGAGGCGCCAGGCGCCAGCGCCTTGGCAACGGCCTCTTCCATGCACTTGTCCAGCTCCGGGTCCTCCAGTTGCGTCATCGCCTTGTCGAGCACGATCCCCTGAACTTTGGCGATCTTTTCGAGGAGACGACGCAGCGCCTTCCGCCTCGTCTCGTGAGGGAAAAAATCCACGAGCGCCTCCAGGAACACGTCGGTCGCGTTCTGGAGAGTATCGCCGGCGAGGAGTTCGCCGAATTGCTCGTCCGTGATCTGGCGTTCGTCGGCCTGCGCCTTGCACACGACATAGAGCACGTCGCCGAGGATCGCCGGATCGTCCATGAATCGGGCGAGCAGGGCGCCGCTCTTGTCGAGAATGGCCATCAAGTCCACGTCGCAAAGCGAACGGACGCGCTTGACCGTGGCGACGGTGATCGTCACCGGCCAGTCGCGTCCGCCGTCGTCGGTGAAACATCTTTTCACTTCGAAGCCCTCCCTTGTTGCGCTGCCCTGCCTACGGGCAGACAGGGAAACGCGAATCGCTCAGATCAGTAAGTCTCCGTTCCGGTCGGCGACGCGCCGCGCTCGAGCCAGCGCGGAGTCGAGCCGTACGCCGGCTTGGCCGTAACGCTGGCCGTGATGCCTTCCTCGAGCGGCTCGTTGCGATTGAAGGTCACGATCTCGAAGTCCGCCTGCAGGCCCGTTCCGGTCGCGATCGCCTCGTCCATGATCGACAGCCCGATGACGTCGTCGTTGAAGAACGCGTCGTGAATGGCCTCGAAGCCTGCGTCGTCCGTATCCCACACGAGCTCGAACTCGACCGTGGCGTCCTTCAACCCGCTCTTGTACGCACGCCAGGTGTTGCCGCGCGTCGAGAGGTCGGCTTGTGCTTTCTCCATGTTCAGCGTGACGTCCTTGACCGGCTTGATCTCCGCCCAGTCGCCGCCCGCGTCCATGCCGCCCTCTTTGTAGAACAGCTTGGCATTCAACCCGAGTTTTCCGGCCATGGCTCGTCCTCCTTTCTGCTAGGAGCCAGTCCCCGTGGAGGCGGGCTCCGATCCCGGGGTCCGTTTGACCCGATAGGTGAATTTCAGAATGCTCGTGAACTGCCTGAACTCACGCAGGTGATCCGGCGCATAGACCGGATCGTTCTCCGTCTTTGTCCAGATCGCATTGCCCATCGCGCGGCGATTGAGAAAGTCGGCGATGTCCTGCACCAGCTCCAGAAGAATGTCCAACGTCGCGTTGTCCACGGCCGAGAGTCGTTTCTGGATCGCCACGTCCACGCCGACCAGGTGAATATCGCTGTGCCGATCGAGCAGCTCGGCCACATCCGACCGGGGCACGACCGTCACGTGCAGCACCCCCATGTCCCTCAACTGGAACTCCGGGAGCTGCGTGCGCGCGGCCGTGAATTCCTCGTCGAACTCCTCGCCGTTCAGCGCGTCCTTCACGGCGTCCGCGATCGTAATGGCCACGTGACTCATGAATCGGGCCCAATGCCTTTCGTGTGGATTCGAAGCTCGGAATGGTCCAGGTCGTGATATTTCCAGTCCGGCTCCGCGCCGGGCGCCATGACTTCAAAAACCTCGGCGATCCCGTCTATCGTCTCGACGATCTGGTCCCCGCGTTGCGGCGGGGCAAGGTCGCCCAGGTCCGAGACGGCGACGATGTAATCGCGCGTCTCGTGATGTTCGAAGATGCCGTAGCCGACGTCTATCCGGAACGTCGTGCTTCCGACCGTGGCGTGCTCGACGGCGACGGTGGAAGCGCCGCGTCGATACGTGACGGCTCGCGCCATGTGGGCGCGACGCTTCCCTTTCAACCATGCGCCGCCTATGGAGAGGAGGTCAGTCACGAATTACTCCACTCCCGTCCCGGTCCCGGTCGCCGTGCCGGAGCTGGCCTCTTCCTGCGCGAAGAGCTTGACGCGGACGGTCGCATCCGTCGCCAGGGCTGCCGCGGCGCACTTGCCGGCGTAGGCGCCGGCGCCATGGAACGCGAGGCCGGTGTCTTCGTCGTAGTAGACGTCCTCGCCGACGGCGAAGGCGACCTCTTCCTTGTCGAAGTCCAGGATGCCCTCGCAGGCGAGCGAGCCGAGCGCGCCCGCGGCGATGTCCCTCGTCGCGACGCAAACCCAGCCGTTCTGCACGACCACGTCGCCTGCGGTCACAGCCGCGACGGGCGTGTGGTCGATTCGATTTCCTTCAGCACGAAACGTTGCGCTCATGTCCATTCCTCCAGTTCAACGAGCCAAGTTCACAGTGCGCGTTGCTCACGGATGCGCGCCCCCCGAATGGGAAATCCGAGGTTTACGTCCCGCGCATCTTGACGCCGGCGCGGTGGTCCTGCTTCGAGACGCCGAAGTCGTAATAGCCGCGGAACTGGATGCCGAGGATCTGGAAGTCCGCGTCGGCGGACTCGACGATCGGGGTCTCCTGCCCGTTCAGGAATGCGACCTCGATGACGGGGAGATCGTTCGGGTCGGCCAGGAGATACCAGGCCGCGGCGCTGTGGCCCGTGATCGTCCCGTTCGACAGGTACGTGCTGACGGCCGGGGTGTAGTTTCCGGCGTGCGGATTCTTCGTGCCGAACTGCGTGTTGGCCGTGGTGTCACGGAGCTCGACGGACTCCATGAGCTGGCGGCCGGTGGCCTTCAGGGCGGGCGGCGTCAGCAGGATCTTCGCGACGATGCCGAGCGGCTTGTTGTCCGCGTCGGTCTGGTTGAGGAAGAGAATCTCGGCGGCGGTGAGGCCGGCGATCGCAAGGGCCGTTCCGGCGCCGATCGCGTAGTTGTTGCGCGCGTTCGTGAAGAACGTTGCGTTGTTCATGAACGCCGTCCAGAAGACCCCGTTCAGCTTGAGCGCGCCGCCGCGCCCGATGCGCCGGGGGAGCTGGGCGAAGGCGCCGAGGTCGTCGTTGATCAGGTCCTGCCTGGTCAAGGCGAACATGCGGCCGTAAGTCTTCGCCTGATTGGTGAAGGCCTCCTCGCCGACCGTGCCGTGCTTCAGCTCGCCGTCCGGGCCGACCTCGTCGTACTCCATGTCGCCCGTCAGCCGATACGATGTGATCTGCTTGAAGTCGCGGACGCCGCGGGTCGCGGCGATCACCCGCCAAGTCTGTTCGACCGCCATGAACGCGTCGAGCAGAAAGATGTTGGCGACGCTGCTCAGGATGCCGGGGAGGCTGAGCGTCGAGACGCCGGCGGCCTGGACGTCCTCGGCGAAGGCGGCGCGGAGGACGCCGCGGAGGTTGTTGCGCATGGACAGGCCGCTGTAGCCGTTCCTGGCGGCCGTGGCGAGCAGAAGCTCCCCGAGGGTGAGGCCCTGCGGGAAGGCGTCGTGCGCCCGGGTGAGCACGTCGGCGGGATACTTCTTCTCCAGGTCCGGCATCTTGGCCGCGATAGCCAGGGCGGCGGCGGAGTGGACTGCCTCGAGCTGCGGCCGGCCTCGCGAGAATCCGGTGAAGGTCTGGGGCGGGGTGGCGCGGGTCGCGCGGAGCATCTCCAACTCCACGGTCTGACACGTCAGGCTCGAGTCCTCGGCCGCCTTGGCGGCGATCTCGCGGACGGTCTCGGCGGCGGCCGGGGCCTCCTTGACGTACTTGAGGGCCAGTGCCTCGAGGTCGCGTTTCCGCTTCTGGTCGGCGATCTCGGCGTCGACCGCGTTAAAGACGGGCCCGGGGGCCTGGCCGGCCACCTCGGCCTTCCAGACGACCTCGAGCGAGACGCGCGCCTCGGCGCTCAGCGTCGCGGGGTCGAGACCCTTTGCCTTGAGCCATTTCTCGAATTCCATGTCCTGCTCCTTTCCAGTGCGGGCGCCGGCCGCCGCGATCCTCGCGGACGTATGCCTGTCGGCGCCAAGATCCACAAACGAAATTTCGCCCAGCGTCCACTTCCGTATCACGTTCGCCGGACCCTCGATGTTCCGGCCATTGACAGCGACTTTCGTTCCCTCCTTCACGAACTCGTATTCCTCGACCCCCGCCCCAATCGAGGCCTGCCAGGGAAACCCTTTCTTCGAACTCTCCAGCACCTCGCGCGCCGCCTCGGTGTCGCGCGAAATCGCGCCGCTCGCAATCAACTGTCCCTCCTTGATCTCGATGGCCGTCGTGTGTCCCACCCCCTCGGAGGAATCGTGGTCTTTCCGAACCGGCACGCTCTGCGCGGGGATGCTCGCGCCGGCGAGGTCGAGGATTACCGGGTAGCGCCAGCCGCTGACGCGCATGGGGCCGCCCGTGTAGGCGAGCATCGAGAAGCGCGGGATCGCCGGCTTGCCGTCCTCGGCTGCGGCGGCGGCCTCGATGGTGATCGCGCCGGGGTCGGTGACGAACTGCAATGTGGACGGGGTCTGGTCGGCGGCGGCCGTGACCTGGCGCTTGCAGACCGCCAGCCGCTGGGCCGCGTCGGGGTACTCCCCGTTCATCGTCGCATCTGCCATGCAGCGCTTGATGAACGCCTTCTCGCTTTCCCCCTTGCGACGTTTCGGCATTGGCATCGGTCAGTCCTCCTCTTTGTCCTCGGCGGCGGGGACCGGTTCGGCGGCCGGCGCCTCCGATGCAATTTCAAGTTCCTTCATGAGATCGCGCTCGCGAGCGCGCTGACGAAGCTCGGTCTCCCAATCCTTGCCCTGGATCGCGTATTCGTGGGCAAGGGTCGTCGTGTGATTCTGCAGCCGGGTCTGCTGGGCCGTGGCCTCCTTGGCCGGATCGACATGCGGCCGGTTTGTCCAGAACCAGGAATGCCTCGGCGGCAGCGTGGCGCCGATGATGCGCCACGACTGCGGCAGGAATCCGTCGATCAGAATGGCCTCGAACAGCCAGGCGGCGAGGATGCGGTCGAGGCAGCAGAGGGCGAAGTAGTCGCGGTCGACCGCGATGGACCGATCGTAGGTCTGATGATCCAGGCGGCCCGAGGCGTAGTTGTAGCCGGAGGAGTTGCAGAGGGCGATATTCAGAGGCATGTTCAGGCAGCGGGCGATCTCGTTCAGGATCTCGCGCTTGAACATTTCGTAGGTCGTGGCGGGCTGCTCGGCCTTCATCTGGCTGAGCTTGTAGCCGAACGGGAGGGTGGTAAAAAGATTTCGCTGAAGCTCGATCTCCTCGAATGGACTGGCCTCCTCGACCGTGGCGTCCTCCGCGGCGCCGATGGACTCGATGACGCCGGAGAAGTTCGCGGCGGTTTCTGCCGCATCGAGAGTGGCGAGCGTGTAGCGGCGCAACTGCGCGAAGAGGGGCAGCGCGGCCATGATCTCGGGGACGCCGCGGTGCTGCTCGGGGCGGTCCTGTCGGAAAAGGTGCAGCACGTTTTTTGCGGGGACGCGGTCGAACTCCTGGGCCGCGCCCGTCCAGCTCATGTCGCCCGGATGCTTGCGGAGGACGTGATACTCGATCGGATTGCCCCAGTTGTCGAAGCGGATGCCGTCGACGGCGCGGACGCCCGCCTGCGGCCTGAACGCCGGCGTCGTTACGCGGTCGGCCTCGAAGGGGACGACGTCCAGTTTGACGCGATGGCGCAGGCCCGGATTGTTGGAGAGGAGCAGGAACGTCTCGCCGTCCCCCGCCATCGCCATGCGGGCGGTGCGGAGCTTGGCGGCCAGGTTGATCTCGGCGCACCAGGCGGCGAACTCGGACTCGACGTGCGCATTGTCGGCGGCGGTTTCGCTGAGCATCTGAAGTCGTGCGCCCGTGCCGATGACGTCGTTGCCGAGGGTGAGCACGATGCCGCGCGCGTAGGAATTGTTCGCGATCTCGTAGCGGGCACGGTTGCGCAATATGCGCCGGACGGAGGCCGAGTTGGCGGCGTCGGCGGAGAGGGCGTCCGCGTTGGCCCAATGCTTGCGGTTGTCGGCCACAGTCTGGGCGGCGTCGTACTTCCCGCGTATCGCGCGCGAGATCGACCGGAAGCGCCGCTTGACTTGCCGCATGAATTTCATCAGATACTCCCCGGGGGAACGATCTTGTTGAAGCGAAGGCCCGTGGACCCGCGCGCGTGCGCGGCGCGCGAAGCCGCATAGCGGTCGGCCTCGATCTGCTCGCCGACCGGCGGCATTTTCACCGTCGTGCCGTCCTGCGAGACTTCCGCCGGCGACTGCGCATTCGCGGCGATCGTCGCGGACTGATCGCCCGTGACGGCTGCCGCCGCATCCGCCGGCGGCGCCGTCGCCACGCTGCCGTCCCTGATGATGTTTGCCATTAGGCAATTCCCTTAAATATCGGCGACGGCAATAAATTTGTGCGGGTTGTTGAAGTTCACGCCGGCCTTCTGCCGCCAGCAGTAGTACGTCAGGCCGGCATCGAGCATGAAAAGCCGCGTCCCGTCGTCTTTGCTCTGCAATGTGCCGGCGACGATGTCCGTCTGTGCCGCGTCCGTGCTGATCCAGACATCCGCGTCAGCGATCGGTGTCCCGTCCTCGTCCTGTATCGTCAGCGTGCAGCGATCAGCCCCCGGTCCGATGGCGCCGCCAATGCCGCCGATCAGCGCATCCGTCGCGGCGTGCGCGGCTGTAATGTGCGCGGGCTTCGCAACCGTGGTGTCGAGTGCAACCGCCAGGGACGCTCGGGCTTGATTGCTTACGGGAATATGCAAGTCGCCGTTTTCCCGCGCGTACTCGACGTACTCGACATTCTGAACCCAGGCAGTGGCATTGACGGAGATGCTCCAATGCCCGTCGGCTTTGAACGTCATCGTCCCGCAAACCGTTTCTGCGGCATTCCATGAGTTGTCGGAGTTTTTGAACCACTTGCCGGCATTCGCGCCCGTCAGGGCGATCAGGTAGTAGTTGACGGTTCCGGCGACAATGGGGCCACCGGTGGACTTGAGAACCAAGTCCTGGGTCCGCACGTTGGCCTGTGCCGGAATCGGATTCATGTTCATGCTCCGAGGAAAGTGATATTCCACGTGATCGTGAGAGTGTCCGATGCGCCCTTGTTGACAGGCTTCGGATCGAGCAGGGCGATAGCGGAAGTATGCGATGCGTCCGCCTCGCCCGCGTTGGTCGTGTTGTCCACGATGCTGACGCGGTTCAGGGTCGCGTTCGTCGCCTCACCCGCTGCGTAGATCCGCTTGTACTGCACGATGTTGCCGGCGCCGCCGGCCTTCGGCCACGTGACGTCGAACGCCTTGTTGCTGCCATCCACGTAGTCACCTGCTGGAATGAATGATCCTGCCCCATTCTTGGCAGCGGCCACTCCGCCCTCTGTTCCCAACTTCATACCAGCGGGCGGCGCAGCTGCGGTTCCCAGCACCGCTTCGGCGAAGTAAATATCACCTACATCAGTCACGAGATTGTGCGACACACCTCGCGCCTTGAAGCGTCCATCAGGCCCACGAAGAACGTACTCCACACGCCCACGAATAGTGACTTTTGGGTTCATTTGTCGCTCCTGCCTTTCGCCGTTTGCAGAAGTAGAAACGCTGCGACACATACGCCAGAGATAAACTGTTGTGTCCGGGCATCCGACAGGCCTTCCGCGTCCGCCAGATCGCGTAAATATGCCGCGATCTGTATAAGCGCATCCGAGACACCTTCGCCGTCCGACTGTGCCCGCACAAAGTCCGCTATCCGCGCCATGGCGTCAGTCAAACCCTCGTTGTCGGCTTGTGTGCGCAGGAACTCCCCGAGACGCGACATCGCATCGCTAATTCCCTCGGCCTCCGCCGTAGAGCGTGCAAACTCGGCAATGCGGCTCGCGGCATCAATGATCCCCTGCGCTTCGGCCTGCGCCCGGCTGAACGCAGCCAGTCGGGCAGCCGAATCGGAGACTCCGAGGCCGTCACTGATCGTTCGCGTGTAATCAGTGCCTGCCGCCCCAAGCGCCACCAACGAATAGTCATCGCCTGTCCACCAGTTCACCCAATAGGCCCAGCCACGTCCGTATAGTCCCGATTTGCCAGACGCGGTAGTGGCATCAGAGGTTGAAAGCTCCTCGGCACCAGCCATATAGAGTTTCAGGCTTGTGCCGTCCAGCTCGAACTTCGCTGTTACAGGGAGCGCGAAATCCTTTGTCGCAGATGTCAGTACGGTCCCAAAACGGCCACCCTCATAGATGTATATGAATTCCCACTTATCCGATTCGTTCGCAGATGTAGCAGCTATTAGCTTGAACAGGGCGAGATAACCGGCAGCATACCCACGCCCAATAATGCCAGCCCATGTCTGGTCATACGCACGTGCGTAATTGTTTACAAATGTTATCTGCTGGTAGTAGTCAGTGTCCTCGCCATGATCTCCGCCAACGTGTTCAGCGACATAGGCGATAGCTTCTCCACTACTAGCACCACCAGCAGTCGCATACTTGATTTCGTTCGAGACAATGGCCCACGTGGAAAAGTCTTCAGTGTCTTCATCCCAACTGTGGATCGCATCGGACATGGTGCCGAGAGCCGCGTTGTTCCCCCGGTTGAAGGTGTCAGCCACGTTGCTCATATGGCCAACTACGCCGACGATTATGTCCTCGATCTCGCTGGCCCAGGACGCAGAGCTACCAGGCCGAGCTGCAAGCATCTCAGCAGCCTCAACGTACTTGATGAGTGCAGCGGGAATCTTGGTTATGATATCCGTGCCACCAAGACCCTCGACGGCATCTGCATTTATCAAAGCCGCTACATCAACGCCGATCCCCTTCAGCGCCTCGTCGATAGCGATGGATTTGACTGCGTCCTCTTTGCGGAGGACGAGATTGAATCGTGTGCGACTCTCGGCAGGGGATTCATCCGCTTCGTAGCCCGTCGTGAAAAGCTGAACGATGCGGCTGTCGGCGGCACAGAGGACGTGGACATCTTTCGGTGCGGAGAGATAGCAAACACGATGGTCATTGATGCCCGACGGACGGGACTCGAACCAATGCTTGGCCTTTGCTGCATGCGTGAAGACCGCATACTGCTGGCTGCGCTCGCCCGTGTCGTCATCTAAGAAATCAACCTTAGAACACAGATACAGCCGTGTTTCCATCTACGTTTCCTTCACGTCGCATAGAGGCTGCGGCACTTGCGACCGCGCCTAGCCGCCTGCGTCCTTACGCTTGCGCGTTACTTGGTCCGTCCCTTGCCGCCCCCTCTTCCCCCGCCCTTTCCCTGACCGGGGCCGCCGTTCCGACATCCGCCAGTGTTCCGATTGGCGCGTCCGCCGCCCGGCATCCCGCGTCCGCGCCCGCGTCCATCCCTGGGTCCGGCC
>SDBU01010093.1_pt1 | contig 10511 bp, 7 predicted proteins | sample 2277071 | NCBI WGS metagenome assembly SDBU01 (sample SAMN10397929, study PRJNA504765) | marine sediment metagenome | isolation source: marine sediment core GS08_GC12, 126 cmbsf | place: Arctic Ocean: Gakkel Ridge, Loki's castle | collected 2008
TGGACTTAGAAAAGGAATTATTTCTCTGCTCATTTGGATTGCTCTCATATATTTTCGAAGCACTATTTCATTATATGAAAATGGCACCTATATTAAAGACTGGACGATAGAGCTTTTCGATAAGTTTGTTAGAATGCCAAAGGCATTCTCCCTTAGACAATTAATATTTTCCCATGGAAGCGGAGACTTCATACGTAAACTAAACGCAAAAATCCCTAATGCTAGTAAGATTAAAAAACATGATGGGGGAATACCACTGAACAAATTCTTATATAATCTGTTTAATTGGTACAGCACGCTTCCGGTCTATACTAAAAATACATCCAGCCTATCAAAGGAATCAGATGAATTCCTTCGAGTACTACTTACAGTAACAGACCCAATTGAGTTCATATTCAATAACATCCCAAATTCACTGGGTTTAGATATTACACAGAATATTATAAATAATAGTGGTGAAGATGAACAGCGTAGGTACTTTAAGAGATACGCGCGCAAATTTGGAATTATTATTAAAAAGATAGATGAGTCCTATGATAGACTCATAGTAGAGCTAGTTGGATTTACTTCCCATAGGTTTAGTAGCCTCAATTCCGTAACTAGTCTAAGGAAAATGTTCCATTCAATTGACTCCGAAACAATTGAATATATTTCTGATTTAGAGGCCGCAGCATTTCTTTCACGAGCTAAGTTACCACAAACAAACGATGCTCTTTGGATTGAATCTATTACATCTGTATTAACAGGCCAAGCTCCAAAATATTGGGAAGACAAGGATGTTAAAGATTATAAAATAAAAGTTTCCAACGTAGTTATGGCCCTTAACCAAGCTCGTCGGAGCCAATATGCATATGCTTCCTTAGAAGATGGGCAAAAACAAAGAATGAAACGAATCATAATTGAAGAACAAGGGCAGAGAATCCTCGAGGACTTTTATAGTGTTGGAGATTTTGATAGTGATATAGATGAGAAAAGCCGAAATATACTCCATCTCATAGAAAAAGATTACTCCGATATTTCTCCAAGGGCCAAGAAAATCATAGTTGCAAGAATGTTAGAATTATTGAACCTAGGCGACTATGATGAATAAGAAAAAAGAGCGACCTATTCTTAGTTTATCTGGTGGTAAGGATAGTGCGGCTTTAGCTATCTATATGAGAGACCGTATTGAAGACATGGAGTACGTCTTTTGTGATACCGGAAAAGAATTGAAAGAAACATATAAATATTTAAACAAAATGGAAGCTTACCTTGGAAAACCCATCATCCGATTGAATCCCGTTTATAGTTTTGATCATTGGTTAGAGGTGTTTGGAGGATTTCTCCCTTCACCTTTAGCAAGATGGTGTACGAAGCAACTAAAGCTTAAGCCATTTGAACATTATTGTGGTGATGACATTGTTCATTCATACATAGGCATTCGTGCCGATGAGGATCGTATAGGGTATATTTCCCATAACCCAAACATAAAACCTATATATCCATTTAAAGAAGATGGGATTACTAAAAAGGACGTCTTTAAAATACTTGAAAAGAGCGGCATCGGAATTCCGGATTATTATAAATGGCGTTCTAGGTCCGGGTGCTATTTTTGTTTCTATCAACGGAAGGCTGAATGGGTGAGACTGAGACAGCATCATCCTGACTTGTTCGAGAAAGCCCAAAATTACGAGAAAACATCTAGTGACACCCAAAGGGCATTCACTTGGATACAGGGACTGCCCCTTTCAGAGATTGTGAAGAGAGAGTCTGATATACTCAAACAGGAAGAAGAAAACAAAAAACGGCGTTTAGCAAACACCGCAAACCGCCCTCTAAGCCAAGTGTTTGGTGCAATTGATATCGATGATGAGGATGATTGGGATTCCTCATGTATTATTTGTTATTTATAGGAGGGTTGCTTGGTACTAGAGGGATTAACTATACTAGCCATTAGTGGTCTTGTGATAATCAGCTCTTATCATAATAGCGACTTCTTAATTACTAAACTGCCATTCCACGGATTTCACTAATGAGTAGTCCAGACACTAATATCTTCCACAGGGTTCCGGTGCTCGATCGTCATAGAGCATGTGTCGCATTACGCCCCAAGAAAGATTTTATTCACTTGCTTTTCAAGCAGTGTGGTGCTTTTGGAAAAGTACATACTTGTGATTTACCGGTCAACAATACCACTGAACAGCTCCCCTCGGCTTTTGAGAAGCATCTGCCTATCGAGAGAATCTCGATTATGATAAACCGCGTTCTATCGTCCGATGCTCAAGCGATGGAACAATTTTTAAAGGGTGTCGTCGTGTCCAAACAGATACCAATTTATCATCGTCCGGTATTGGACTTGATATCGGACAACCCTAGTCTTGAGGACTATCGTGAGATGAGGCTTTTGTCTGGAGATTTAGTACGGCCACTCCTATTAACTAGGCCAAATCTAGATTACTTGATGCCATTTCAAGTTAGAGGAGTCGAGTGGCTGACCCAGAACAGTAGAGGTATTTTGGCCGATGACATGGGCCTCGGGAAGACGGTGCAGGCAGTTACCGCTCTTAGACTCTTTTTTAATTCTGGACTAGCTGAGACCGCACTCATCATTTGTCCCAAGTCACTGTTGGCAAACTGGAAGGAGGAGCTTAGTAGATGGGCACCTGAATTATCGTGTCTTCGGATTACACCATCGGTTAGTATACGTGACGAAGTCTGGCAGGTTATCCTAGGGAAGGTGCACGTATTATTGACAAATTATGAACAAATGAGAAGACCTTCGTCCACATTAGTGAAGTATGGTATTGATGTAGTGATTGCTGACGAAGCTCATCGAATGCGGAATATCGGGGCACTTGTCGCAAGAGGTATTAGGCGCTTAAAAAGCCATCGATTCTGGGCGCTCACGGGTACCCCAATTGAAAGAGACTCGTCTGACTTAGCTACACTCCTTTCAACCATAGAGCCAGCGCGATTCTCAATAAGTGACAAGACATTGCACCCAATGTCCCTACGAGCACAAGCACGACCCTATTTTCTGAGGAGATTGAAGTCAGAGGTCCTGCCCGAACTCCCAGAGGTGCTTGAGTCAAAGGAGACGCTGGAGCTACTTCGAAGCCAGAGGAGTTCGTATCGTCGTGCTTGTAGGCGGCTTGGTAGACTAGATGAGCCTGGAATCCTAGCCCTTATCAACGAACTGCGGACCATATGTGACTACGATGAGAGTACAGGCGAAAGTACTAAAGCTGACAGAATAATTGAAATTGTACAGGATGTACAAGCGGCAGCTGAGAAAGCGATTGTCTTTTCCTACCTCCTGCGACCTCTAGATATCCTCCAAGAGCGACTAGCACAGACGATTGGTTCAGAAGCAGTTGTAGGACTGCGCGGGGCAATGACTACAGAGGCACGAGGTACAGCGTTACGTACTTTCAAGAGCGATCCCAGGGCAACAGTGCTCTTGTGTTCCAGCAGAGTTGGTGGGGAAGGTCTGACATTGACTGAGGCTAATCACGTTATTTTCTTTAATGAGTGGTGGAATCCTTCTGCTAATATGCAGGCCCGGGACCGAGTTGTTCGGATCGGTCAGCGGCGTGGGGTTCGAGTATACAAATTCAAATGCAGGAGTACCATTGAGGAGGATCTCGAAACTATTCTTGATGACAAATCGCAAACAATGTTCGATCTAGTCGACCGACTAGCAGAATCATCAGCGATTGTTGAGGATCTTCGTCCTGTTATCACGAAGCTGCAATCTAAACTCCTAGCAAATAATAAGTGACACTTCGAGCTTGTAGCTCGAGTAATGTCGTGGATATAGCTATGAACAATTCTCTTAACAACTTGCCTTCTGAAAGCCAGTCAGATGGAGAGATATCTAGAGGCATCGAAGTTTTCGCTAATGAATCTAGGTGCTTCAGGTTTCAAGAATTGGTGGGGTGGATGAGCTATGACATTGCTCACAGCGATGTTCTACAAACTCTAATAGGGGACCCGCGGTTCATCAATCTAGGAGTTCATCCCAATGGCGAAAATTATTTCATACCAGCTACTGCTTTATTCAGATGGTACAGTCGTCTCACTCTACGCCTCGCTCAAATACCCTTAGCTAAGCTCACCCAAAAGAGATTGGTATCAGTTATGTATCCTCTTATAACAGACGTCTTGTTGGAGACTCCACCACCGCCGCTGATAGATTTTGGCAAACGATTTGGATTCATCGATGAAGCACCATTACCCGGCTCTTATGTGTTCCCAATGGCTAGCGTGATATCTTGTATGTCTGCACATAATACTCGCCTTGCAACTGAGCTTCTTGCGAGTCTTGTCGACATTAAGAAAAGGGGCTTAATACTCAATCAGACTCTGGCTGAAACAGTTGAAATTGGGTTCGATACACTCAGTGAACAGCAAATCCGTGTCTTGAAGGGTAGGGAGGGTCTTACTCCAAAGGGTAAAATGACTCTGGAGGAAATAGGAGCGGAAATGCGCGTGACGCGGGAGCGTATTCGTCAGATTGAAGCATCAATCTGGAAGAGACTCAGACATCATAGCTCGCCTGCTATGCGGCAGTTCTTGGTTGCCTTCTTAATTGAAGTCATGCACAAGCAGGGAAGCTTGATAGTCAAAGAGCATTCTCCTGATGCATGTATGATCATGTTCCTCGCAAAATGCTTAGGCATTCAGTCGGTGAAGTTGAAGCACACTGACCTTGTAGTCCTAGGTAATTCGTCCAAACACCTGGCACCCCTTAATGTGTCAAAGAGAGGGATTCCCGACCAGTTCCCAGACTATCTTAATTATGAGTTCATAATTGAACAGTTGGGGACTCTTGGAGATTACTACCTCACAGCCACTGATACATTCGTTTTGGCGGCTGCTACATCTGGTAAAAGATTGCACCAGCTTGACAAAGGTCAACAGGTGTATCTAGCTCTTCGGGAGAACAGGGAACCAGCACACTTCTCGGTGATTACTGAGCGGTACAATTCCATGTTTCTAGACGATGAATCATCTGAGAGAGCTATTCACGGAATCCTCAGCCGGGAACTATACGGAGTTGTATGGGTTGGAAGTAAAGGTCTATATGGACTAAAAGAGTGGGGTAACGAACGACCTACTGAAACTCTCTTCAATACCGCGACGGAGATTGTCACGAAGAGATATCTGGAGACGGGAGAGCCCGTTCCGGAGTCATTTGTTGCTGCCGAACTTGGCAAGTACCGTTACGTTATTGACAGCACCAGTCTCGTGCATGTGACACATGGTAACGCTGATTTGCGTGTTGTCCTCGGCAGAGCATTCGTGCCCGTGGCTTTTGTCGATACGGCTGCTCATGAAGCGGATGCTGTCAGCCTGACCGGAATCGAGGTGAAATCAAAGAAATGGATGGTAGTAGACGCGGCGCAGGTTGAGGTAGTAGATCAGATAGACACACTACCAATTCCGTTCCTCTGTGGACCAGAATTTCTTGGCAAGCAGAAGGAGAGGGTACTGTCATTGGGTAAGAAGTTTTCTGTTAGTGACCTTAAGCAACTCCTACACATGGGTATTGGTCAGGTAAGACTTGCGGATACTTTCAATACGATAGGCCGTATTGAGCAGGCAGATGAAGCTGTTAATCGCTTCTCAAACGCCGTAATGACATGGGAAACTGGAGAGCGAAGAGATTCCAGAGTTACATGGATCGTTCCAGATGAACTTGTGTCCAGTGACCTCTCCATCCGTCCTGTAGGAGGCGATCTCCTCTTGAAAGTGCTACGAAACGACGATCAACTAAGAGAGTTGGAGACCACCTCAGGATTTCAACGGTGGCTACCGTTCTTATCATTAGAGTTGATCAACGTAATGGGAAGCCTCCGGCTAGGTGAATTTTCTGTTTTACAGAAGATGCTCCTGAAAGCGTCTCAATATGCAGCGGGGTCACAGGTGCTGGGCCCCTGGGATCCTGCTTTTCCTCAGGCACTGCAAAGCTTGTGTTTGTACTCGCTATACCAATTCGAGCCAACCTCGCAAGTGCTGGATTTATTAGTGCAACTACATGGGGCATGCTGTATGAACATTGGCCATTTAGTAGCTTTTCACCCCGAGGCTTTTAGACTTTCTCGCGAACTAGATTCCAGATTTTGGACTAAGCTAACAATCGCTTTTAGTCGAATGACTTAGTAATTTCTACTTGTTTCTTTGTCACGGTCTCCCACATTTCATTCACATGTTCGAGCTCCTGAGCGGGAATGAGACGTGTTCTCCAGTCGAGTTTTAACTCTTCTATATCCTCGGCTGTTAGCTCGTCAATCCCAACTAACCATGTCAGTAGGCGTTCAGCTATTTCCAGTGCTTTTTTTCTATCCTCATTCCTCATACGCCAGCGATTCCTAGGAGGTGGATCATAAGCCAGTAATAAATAGCACCAAGGTGGCTGGTGAAGGTGCCAATCGACCTGTCTGAGATCTCTTAGTGCGTCTACTACTGCGTCCTTGTCTGGATTTCTTGGATCAGGTAGCCTCTTATTGAGTAAACGACGTGCTACCTTTGCAAGCAGCTCTTGTCCGATAGGCCAGAATAACAAGTGATCAGTGGCACCATCCTCACCTCCAGCTTCTAAGTTATGAGCTCGCATTGCAGTTGGCTCTTTTCTCAGGTCAGGGATAACCTCGATGAGTCCGTCCCAATACATGATTAATTCATTATATAGCCGGTCAAGATAATCTTCGTCAGGTCTAAATCTTTTGAAGACTATCATGTCACGTGTTAACTCTTGGTCTTCGCCCACACCCCACCCAACATCTCGACGCCAAGCAGCCGTTAACAAGTGCTCATTCATGACGTATAGTGTTTGCAAGCTTGTGAAGTATGCATCAATAGATTTGAGGTTTTTGCCTTTGGTTTGGACACGGGGCGATTCCTTTTGTTTTCCTGCCCACCGGAAAAACTCGTGCTCGGTAATGAGCCGTCGAGTCAGGATAGCGAAAGCGTCATCCTCGTCCATAATGATGTTGGTATCCGGGCCAGGCGTTTTGGCGTAGCGGTTCAGGCTTGAAAAAAGTCTTCTGTAGGACTGTAGAAAGGTAGTATCCCATTCTTCCTCACGCACGATCATCAGTACGGAAATTTCCTCTTCCGAGAACTTCTCCGGAGCGTCCTGAGACTCTGGAGCGCTTCGATCTAAGAGAGTCTTTATCGCCTTAAGCCTGTGCTGCCCGTCTAATGCGTAGTATTTCTGCTCGCCACTAAAGGTAAGCACGCCGAAAGCTTGGTCGAGGCCCTGGTCAACGAAGACTTCAAAGCGTTCATCACTAGTGATTCTGACAGGATAGAATTTGGGAGAGCCTCCCAAGGAAGCGACAACAATTGATGCAAAGAAACGATCCGGACGACGGATGAGGAAGGACACTATCTCTTTTTTGATGCGCGGTTCATTCAATACCCGCTGGATGGCTTCATCTAATGTTCGATCTTCATACACCTCTGACGCAAATCTAACGTCGCTTGCCAATTCTCTCATTTTCATCTTGACGATGTAGTATTTCCAATTGCCCATTCGGGCTTCCAAGGCTGGGTATAAATTCATGGCTACCTCCTATCCAAGAGCTCTATCAAAAGCCAGCTCATGCCGGCACTGGATTCTGTATTCGGGCTGAGATCATACCTCTAACCGCGTTGGCTGGTGGACCTAGACAGTCTATCAACCGGGCTTCGACTATATCTAGCTGGCTAGAATCTAATCTAGTGAACCAAAAATCCAAGCTGTCTGCGAAGCATTCACGGCTGGTAATAATCTCCGACTTTGGATTTCTGCAATGGTCTTCAAAACGTCGCCTCAAGTTCTCAGATTTACCAGTGTAGATAGCTGTATACAATAATCCGAACAGATCATTGGCTAGAATTGTGGTACTACGACGCCGCCCCGGCGGCGAAGTGCATATCAAGTATACACCTGGACTAGCCGGAACCGAAGCGGCCTCATCAGTATTGAATTGAACAGATCGCCACACTTTACCATTCACGATATCACTTGGTAGCCCACTCCATTCATTCCTTACTAAGCTCCAACCGTACCTCAATGTGGGACTCCTCATCGAAAATACCTGGCATGTAGCCGCCTGTTAAAGTCTTCATCATTGTACCACAGGCTGATGGTTAGACCAATGTGAAAAAGTGATAGACAAAATTGTATATTATCCCTTGTAATATTGATGTTCAGTGACCTGCCCCTCAAAAACTAGTCCGGTTGCTATGTTAGTCTAAGAACTGAATAGTTAATCAATCCGAACTTTTACTCAAAGCGTTACCTTCTTGCCGAAAGCGATGTCTACCCTCTTACATCATGAGCTTAAACTGCAGATAGTGCCGACGAAATCCGAGTGTGCTACAATCATGACTATAGTGGAAACCGCCCATTGTCAGGAATTTGCGAGGTGTAGCAATTCTATATGAACATACACTCTAAGTCCTCGTTAGAACTGAACTCCGCAAAGCATTTTATGCGGTGGATAACGCGTGAGGACCTTGATCCTATTGACAAGCCAGACCGCAGCCAGCCATCTAGGCCGGGAGGCCACCCGGATTTTATTTTCGAGGACTCGAGGAAGCATAGGTATACGCTGGAATTGACCCAGCTACTTACCCCAGAGCTACGCAGCCTTGAAAATGCCGTAGCAGCCCAAGTTTGTGCGCCCGTAGAGCACCTGCTTCCTGGAACCTACGCGTTGCATATCCATTTGACCAATCCCCTTGGGAGGGGCAGGATCGCCCCCGAGGTCTTGAAGCGAACAGCTCAGGAAATAGCAAATATCCTAAAAGGTGGCACCTTACAGAACACCCAACAACTGAGCACGGGGTTTGTCCTCTGGAAGGCAAGGGACGAAGGCAATAGGCTCGTACCTTGGGTTACCTCACCGGAGCTGCCGTTTGACCTCACTGCTGCCCATCCCGTCGCCAAGGAACTGCGAGCGGCGTTTGAGGAATTGGTGGAAGAAGCCGCCTTGAAGTTTCGAGGCTATAACCCGTATAGGCTACTGCTTATTGCTACTTCACAGTCGGGGTTAGCTCTGGAATTCCATGCTGGGAGATTCAAGGATGGCAAAGGCATCTTGCTCACCTGGATGGATGCCTTATGCCAACGAATCCTCAACATCGATGCTATCTTCTTGGAGCCCGGTGTTAACGTCTGGTCAGCGGGAGGTAAAGTCATAGCTGGGCACAAATACATTGAGAGCAAGGCCGGGCATTACACTGAGCTTTGGCGTCGCAGCGGCATTCCACGGCTTCTTTCCTAGCCTAGACTGAATACTCAGGGGTATCAGTAGATAGTGAATTTGGGACGCACACCTCTACTCCCGCGTCAGGAGAATTCAAGGTGTTTAACGAAGATATTAACAGGACTTTTACAGCCTATTTCGATTACTCTGAAGGAGAATAAATAATCTTGAATCAAGAACAAGAGCAACAATATCAGCAAATGCGGGGCGAGTATCTTAGCCTAATGGCTTCTCTTGAATATTATTTAACACTACTTATTCATGATGAGCTTGGTTTTACAAACTACCATGAAGCTTTTTATAAGTGGTTCATCGAAGCACCAATCCCTTTTACATCAAAGATTTCACTTTTCGAGCAGATGTATAAAGATAATCCGATATTAAAAAAGTATCGTGGGCTTGGAAAACGAATGAGAGAGTTACAAGATTTTAGGAATACACTCGCACATTCATTTATTCGATTTAACCAAACACTCACTGCAAGAGGTAAAGAGATTCCCCAACAACAGGTGTCACTTGCGAGCCTTTCTAGCAAATTGAAAAGGTTACGACGTGTTGAATATCACATTAACGGATTGTGGTTCAGCATGACAGGGCCTCCGGATGGTGGGCTAGGGCCCATATCTGCAGACGATTTTGCCGATTGGCCTCGTTGAAAGCTAGGACTAATCTATATATTTAGGTGGAGAGAGTAGAATTCTTAAGTATGAATTATTGACAATTTAATCATAAGTGTGGTATTATACAATATAGCCCTTGGAGAGGGCTTTCGGTATTTATAGGGAGGTTGTCAACCTGATTTTTCAAGTAATGTCAACCTGATTGTTTAAAAACTGAATAGAATATAGGTCGATTCTAGCTACGAAAACACCCTGAATTCCGTAAAAATGTTGACCTGACTTTTAATCAGGGTGTCACAGGTTTGAGACCTGTACGGCCTACCAAGACTGGAAGACCTTCCCTGCCGGGGAGTTTTGAATAGAATCAGTGGCATAATTTACAGGAATCACCAAAATTAGCATCCACAGAAATGTATGTCGAGAGATTGAGCTCCAATCTTACTCATTGGCAACGTCAATCAAGTTTGCAAGAAGCTGGCAATTGTTGTAAACTCTGCCCGCAGGTGGAGCTTTTTCTAACTCGTATATTTCTCTCGCTTTCCAGGTCTACTATTCCAATTACGCTTCCACCACGGTAATACAGGGAGAAATAAGCGAGTTATTACTATATGGGGTAAGCGCCGCATATTCTGCAAAATGAGTTCTCTTCTTC
>SDBU01010094.1_pt1 | contig 10511 bp, 8 predicted proteins | sample 2277071 | NCBI WGS metagenome assembly SDBU01 (sample SAMN10397929, study PRJNA504765) | marine sediment metagenome | isolation source: marine sediment core GS08_GC12, 126 cmbsf | place: Arctic Ocean: Gakkel Ridge, Loki's castle | collected 2008
GGCGTGGCGGCGCTGATGGTGATGGGGATGCCGTTCTGCATGTTTCTGTTCTCTCAGGAACGCAAGTGGTACCTCAAGTGGCCCCCGCTGGTGGCGATGGTGCTGATGATACACGTGGTGCTGTTCAGCATGAGCCGGGGCGGGATGCTGGGGATGATCTGCATTTTGCCGATCCTGCTGCTGCGCCTGCGGCCGCGATGGGGCGGGATTGTGTTGACGGTGATGATGGTCGCGGTGACCCTGCAGTTGGCCGGCAAGGAGGTGCGCCAACGGTTCGTGACGATCGAGGGGTACGACCTCGATGCCTCGGCCCAGATTCGCCTGACGGCCTGGCGCACCAGCGCCGAGATCATTCGGGACTATCCGGTCCTCGGCGTCGGCCCGAACTGCTTCCGCCGCGTGGTGGGCCGGTACCACCACGACATCAAGGGGCGGACGGTCCACAACCGGTTCATTCAGACGGCTGTGGACATGGGGCTCCCGGCGGCGCTGGCGTTGGTCGGCGCGCTGGTATTTAGCCTGATCCACTTGCAGGTGCTGCGCTGGCGACACCGGCAGGACCCGTTCATCCACGACCTGACCAACTGCCTGCAGATGTGTCTGCTGGCGTACATTGCCGTGGGCATGTTCGTTTCGATTGGGACCTTCGAGTTGCCGTACATCGCGTTGGCCATGACGGTGGGGCTGCGGAACGTCGTCGCCGTCGAACAGCCCGAAGGCTCCCTTATCCCCACACCCGCCCAGCGGCGGAAGGCACGTCGCTGGCTGTCCCGCGCGGCGCCCGCAACCACGTGAGCCCGATCGCTTTTGTATCTCGGGCCGTGCGCTACTGGAGGCGCAACGGCCGATACTGGACCGCCGCCAAGGCGGCCAACGCTTTGCTGGCCCGTCTCGGCCGGCGGCTTAACCTGTCGTATACCCCCGCGGGGCCGGTGGTGGCCAAGATCGAAGCGACCAACATGTGCAACGGCACCTGCCGGCTCTGCCCGGTGGGGCGACAGGAGCCCGGACACCGGCCCTACGGCATGATGAACTGGGCGATGTTCCGCCGGCTGGTCGACCAGCTGAAAGGCACCGTCGTCACCCTGGATGTGACCAACTGGGGCGAGAGTTTGCTGCACCCCCGGATTCTGCAGATGATTCGCTACGCCCACAACGCCCGGATGTACACGTACCTGTCGACCAATCTGCACACCGTGCGTGACCGGCACATCGCGGGGCTCCCCGCTGCCGGGCTGGACGAGTTGGCCCTCAGCCTCCACGGCCTGTCGCCGGGCACGTACGCCGCCTACCAGCCCGGATACGATTTCGAGCGCGCCCGCGAGACCATCGCCCGATTGGCCGATGCCCGGGACCGTTCGCCCCGGCGCCACCCCATGAAGATCAAGCTCAACTTCGTGGTCACCGCCGTCAACGAGCACGAGGTGGGCGACCTGCCCGACTTCGCCCGGCGCCACCGCGTCGAGTACGTCCTCAGTGAGCCCTCGCTGAACCTGCGGTTCAAGGTGTCTCCCCCGATGACGGTCCGCCGCCCCGAGGAGGCCCGCCGGGCCATTCGCCGCCAGGTGGACGCCTGGCTGCCCCGCAACGGACAACACGACCGCCCGATCTACCGCGACGTGCTGGACCGCCCGGCCGTGATGTACAGCCCCGTCAAACGCGCGACCTGCAATTGGCCGTGGGAGAAGCTGGTGATCAACCACGACGGTGGCGCGAGCATCTGCTGCGGCGGATACCACCCGGAAGAGGACGTCGGGCGCTACACCGGCCAATCGATCCGACAACTGTGGAATTCCCGCCCGTACCGCCTCGCCCGCCGGACGTTCCTCCGCGGCGGGCGGGCGGACCGGCGCGTGTTGTGCGGGCGATGCCCGGGGGTGCTGCTTTGATCGCCGCAGGCGACAGGCCGCTGCGCGTGCTGCACGTGCTGCACAGCCTCAGCGCCGGCGGCGCCGAGCGCATCGTCTGCGACCTGGCCCGTCGCCGCCAGGGGGAGCTGGCCGTGTCGGTGCTGTGCCTGGACCGCCTGGGCCCCCTGACCGCCGAGGCCCACCGCCTGGGCGTCAGCGTCTGCTGCACCGGCCGGCGGGCGGGCCGCGACCTGCGACAGATTCCCCGCATCGCCGCGGTGATCCGGCGGCTTCGCCCCGACGTGATCCACGCCCACCAGTACACGCCGTACTTCTACGCCGCCCTGGCCGCCAGCGCCACCAGGTTCGGGCCGATCCTCTTCACCGAGCACGGGCGTCACTGGCCCGACGTGGTCTCCCCCGCGCGTTGGGCCGTCAACCAGGTGCTCCGCCTTCGCCGGGACCGCGTCACCGCCGTCTGCCGCTTCGTGGCCGAGGCGCTGCGGACCCGCGAGCGAATCGCCGGCCGGGAAATCCGGGTGATCCCCAACGGGGTCCGCTGCGAGGACTACCGCCGGGGCGGGCGGCGCGAGTGGCTCCGCCGGCGTATCGGCGCCGCCAGCGACGCGCCGGTGCTGATCCAGGTGGCCCGGCTGCATCGCGTGAAGGACCACGACACGTCTATCCGGGCGTTCGCCGAGATCCACCACGCGTTCCCCTCGGCCCATCTGGTGTTGGTGGGCGAGGGCCCGGACGCGTCGCATCTGGCCTCGCTGGCCCGGCAGTTGGGCGTCGCCGCCGCCACGCACCTCCTGGGCCTGAGAGACGACGTGCCGGACCTGCTGGCCTCGGCCGATGTGTTTGTGCTGTCGAGCCTTTCCGAGGCGGCCAGCCTGTCGATTCTCGAGGCCATGAGCGCCTCCCTGCCGGTGGCGGCCACCGACGTGGGGGGCAACGCGGAGATCGTTCGCCACGGCCGCACCGGGCTGCTCAGCCCCCGCCGCGACCCGGCCGCCCTGGCGGCGAACCTGCGGACGCTGCTGGGGGACGCCGACCTGCGCCGCCGCATGGGGTCGGCCGGCCGGGCCCGCGTCGAGCGGCATTTCAGCCAGGGCCGCATGCACGATCGATTCTGCACGCTGTACCGGCAACTGGCGGGGGAACGCCCATGACCCTGGCCGCGGCGGAAAAGCTCACCACCGTAATCGACTGCAGCGTGATCCGCGTGCTGCACGTCCGCACCGTTTCGGGAAACGGCGGCGGGCCCGAGAGGACCATCCTCCGCAGCGCCGCGCATATGCCCGCCCTGGGGGTGTACGCCGAAGCGCTGTACCTGCTGGACGGGCGGGCGCCCAGCGATCAGTTAACCGCGCGGGCCGCCGCCGCCGCGATGCCCGTGCATCTGATCAAGGAGCGGTCGGGTCTGGACCCGGCCGGGGCGGCGGCATTCGCCCGGCTGGTGCGGGGCGGGCGATTCAACGTGGTGCACGCGCACGACTACAAGTCCAACGCGGTGGCCAGGGCCCTCACCGTTGCCGGAACGTATCGCATCGTTGCCACCGCCCACGGGTACAATCAGACCACCCGCCGGGAGGGGTACTATTACGCGTTGGAGCGGATGATCCTGCGACGCGCCGACGCGGTCATCTGCCCCTCGGCCGCCCTGGCCGACCACCTAGCCGGCAGCGGCGTTAGCCCACAGCGCCTGCATGTGATCCCCAACGCCGTCGAACTGGACCGATGGCCTTTCCGGCCCGACCGCCCGCGGGGCGAGACCGTCGGCCTGCTGTACGCCGGGCGGCTGAGCGCCGAGAAGAGCGTCGCCGACCTGCTGGCCGCCTGCGCCATCCTCGTCGGCACCGGGCGGGAGCTCCACCTGCGGGTCGCCGGGGAAGGCCCCATGGGCCCCTCCCTCCAGCGCCAAGCCGGCGCCCTGGGCCTTGCCGACCGCACCGAATGGCTCGGCCTGCGGGCCGACGTCGCCGCCTTGCACACCCAGGCGGATGTCTTCATCAACCCCTCGCTCACCGAGGGGATGCCCAATGCCGTCCTGGAGGCCCTCGCTTGCGGCACGCCGGTGGTGGCCACCGACGTGGGGGCCACGCGGGAACTCGTGCTCCACGAGCAGACCGGGCTGCTGGTTCCCCCAGGGAACCCCCGTGCCCTCGCCGAGGCCGTCGCTTACCTGGCCGATCGGCCCGACCTCGCCCGATCGCTGGCGGTGGCGGGGCGACAGCACGTCGAGCGGCACTTCGACTTCGCCACCCGCATCGCTCACGTGGTGGCCCTGTATCGCGGCGTGCTGGCCGCGGCGGAGAGGAACTGATGACGCCCACCGAAGGTGACGATCGGCCCGCCGCACCGTCGCTGCTGAAGCGGCCGGCGCGAGTGCTGGCGGCCGCGGCTGTGCTGTACCGGGTGGGTGTGTACGCACTGACGAAGATGTGGCTGGGCCGGCAGCGAGCATTCGCCGACGCCGTCCAGGCCGCCGCACGCTGGCCGGGGTTGTGGGGCGTGTACCGGCGCCGGGCGCTGCTGCGATGGCTGGGCGTGCGCGTCGCCGCCGACTGCCACATCGAGTTCGGCACGCTGCTGAGCCGGCCGACCGCGGTGATCGGCCCCGGGGCCTACGTGGGGGCGTACTGCTGCCTGGGCGACGTCCGCATCGGGGCCAAGTCGATGCTCGGCGACGGCGTGTGCGTTCCCTCCGGCCGACGTCAACACGGCACCGAATGCCCGGACGTCCCGATGGCCGACCAACCGGGCCGGCTGGAGACCGTGACCCTCGGCGCCAACTGCTGGATCGGCGCCCGGGCCGTCGTACTGGCCGACGTGGGGGCCGGCGCCATCGTCGCCGCCGCCGCGGTGGTCACCAAGCCGGTGCCCCCCCGCACCGTGGTGGCCGGCACGCCCGCCAGGGCCATCGGCGCCGTGGGCGCCTCGCCCGGCCATGGGGCGCGGGCGGACACGACAACCGACACCAAGGCCGAGTCCGATCCTCTCGGCGAGCTTGTATGGAGCCCCGCCTCATGAGTACCGCCGTTGTCAAAGCCTACTATCAGGACAAGACCGTCGCGGCCGAGTACGACCGCCGGCGTTTCTCCGGCCTGGCCGGGCGACTGTTCGACGCGATGGAAAAACGCGCCCTTCGCCGCGCGCTGCGTACGGTCCGGCGGGAGCTGCCGGCCCCGCGGACGCTCGACGTGCCCTGCGGCACCGGGCGAATTACCGAACTGCTGCTGGCCGAGGGCGTCGACGTGCTCGGCGGGGATATCTCCCAGGAGATGATGGACGTCGCGCGCGACAAATGCCGGCGGTTCGGCGACCGGGTGGCGTTTCGCCGGTTGGACCTGGATCGGCTGGACGTCCGCGACGGGAGCTACGATCTTCTCACGTGCATCCGCCTGTTCCACCATCTCGACTCCCCCGCCCGCCGGAAGGTGCTGACCGAACTGGCCCGCGTCAGCCGACGGTTCGTACTGGTGAACGTCTCGTTGTCGACGCCGTTCTACCGCTGGCGCCGCCGGCTCAAACGCCTGCTGGGCCAGGGCGTCTCCCGGCAGAGCTCCACGTGGCGGCAGATCCGCGCCGAGGCCGCCGCCGCCGGGCTTCGCCTCCGCCGCAAGCTGTACGTCAAGCGGTTCTGCTCCGAGGACGTCGTCCTGCTGTTGACCAAGCAACCCGACCCACAGCCCCGCTCGGCGGGGGCTGGCCGACATCCCGATTGAGACGGAAGGGCACCGAATCCGTGAAAGGGCTGACGAAAGGGCGTATTGACCGGCGCACGGCCCGCCAGGTGAGCCGCTTCTTCCTGGCCGAGGGCGGGCGGTTGTGGGGGGACGACGGCCCTGTCCGATCGGTGGCCCTCCGTCGATGCCATTCGGCGCTGCTGGTGAAGCTCGACTGCGACGGCATCGATCGCCAGGCCGTGGTCAAGACCGTCGGCGCCGACGCCCACCTGCCCACCGCCGATTGCCTGCTCGCCGTGCACCGTCGCGTTCGCCAACTGGATGCCTCTCTCGCCCAGAGCACGCCCTGGCTGCGGCGGGCCTGGGCCGGTGGCGACTGGATCGTCAGTGAGTTTATCGCCGGGCCCACGCTGGAGGATCTGCTGCGCCAATCGCTTCGCGACGGCCACGGGGGGCCGTGCGACCTGGCCCTGCAGCGGACGGCGGGCATCCTGGCGGCCCTGACGCGAATCCCCGCCGCCCAGGTCGGCCTGCCGGCCGAGCCGGCCCCCAACGCGGCCTACCTGAAGGACTTCCCGAGCCTGTGGGCCCGTTCGCCGCTGCGGCGGTTTCTGTCGGGCCGCTTCCAGTCCCCCGACGCCCTGCCGGCCCTGATGGGCGACGCCTTCGCCGCGAGGAAGTGGGACCGCCTGCTGATGGTCGACAGCCAGCCCAAGAACATCATTGTCGCCGAGGAAGAAGCTTTCCGGCCGTACTTCATCGACATCGACTACACGTGCGGCAGTCCGGCGATGGCCCTGGCCCATTTCCTGGTCAGCATGGATCGCCTGGCCATGCCGCGGCCGTCCCAACGGGCCGACAGCATCCGCCGATGGCAGCGGCTGCTGGTTGAGGCCTTCGGCCGAGAGGCGGACCCCACCGCGGTCGATGAGGTAGTGTTCTTCTATCCCTGGCTGCTCACCCGCGTGGCCGCGTTGCATGCGCGGACCCGGCCATGGCTGAAGAGCCTGCTGCTGTACCCCTACGGCCGGCAGCTGGCGAGGTTCTGCGACCGCTGTTGTGATTTCTCCCCGCGAGGCGACCCGCGGGCCGTGGGCGAACTGTTCTCGCCGCTCGACCCGCAGGCGACCACGCCGCCCCAGCCGGTGAGCGCGTCAACGCCCTGAACCCTGCGCGGGCCGGGGGGACGCCCGCTTGGCTGCCGCCTCATGGCCGACCGGCCAGGCGAAGGCACAGATCGACCAGCGGCGCCAGCCGGGCCTCCCACGTGTAATGGGTTTCGACGCACCGCCTGGCGCATCGGCCCAACGCGTCGCGGCCCCCGGGCTCAGCCAGCAGATAGGTTAAGGCCGTCCGCCACTGCTCCGGCGTCTCCGCGGACAGGACATCACGGCCGATGTGCACGTCCAGCCCCTCCAGCGCCGCGGGCGTGGCCACGACCGGCCGGGCCATCGCCATCGCCTCGAGGATCTTGTTCTGAAGGCCGCGGGCGGTCTGCAGCGGCGCCACCGCCACCGTCGCGGCCGAGAGGAACGGGCGGACGTCCGGCACCGACCCGGTGACGCGGACACCGGGCGACGCGGCCAGGGCCCGGACAGATCGCGTGGGGTCCCGGCCGACGATGGTGAAGGTGGCATCGGGATTCTCGGCGAGAACGGCGGGCCAGACCTCGCGGACGAACCAGCAGACCCCCTCGGCGTTGGGGCGGTAGTTCATCGTGCCGGTGAAGACCACCGACGGGCCCGCCTCACTCGGCGGCCCTTCCGGCGGGGCGAAGTAGGCCAGGTCGACCCCGTTGCCGATGGCGTGCACGGTTCCCTCGCCGGCGGCGAGGGCGTCGGCCTCGGCGGCGCTGACGAGGATGACCGCGTCGCATTGGGCCGCCGCTTGCTGTTCCAGGCGGGCCACCCGCCGGGCCTCCAGGCGGTACAGCCATCGTTTGGGCCTGCCGGCGGCCTCGGCGTAGCCGGCCCATTTGGCGCTGTCGACGTCCACGAAGTCCATCAGCCTCGCCTCGGCCGGGGCGCCCAGCAACGCCGGAAGCACGCCCGAGCAGTACCCCACCGCCACGTCGAAGGGCTCATCGCGCCCCTCGCGGCGGATCGCCCGCTCCAGCAGCCGGCGGCGGAAGTAGCCCTCCGTGGCCGACCGGCCGGTAAGCAGGGCCAACCCGCTCCGCAGCCAAGCCGTCGGCCCGCCCCCGCGGGCCAGCAGCAGCTTCTCGCAGAACGGGGCCAGGCCCTCGCTCGCGGCGTCCACGTCGGCCTGCCCGTGCACCAGGGCGGCCAAGGTGATCCGAAAGTGCCCCGCCAGGGCCTTGAGCTGCTGGTACGCGCGTACCCGCTCGCCCTTATCGGGCGGGAACGGCAGGCGGTGGGCGATGAACAACAGACGCTTCATGTCTCCCACTCCAAGCGGGGCGCAGCCTCGGTTGCACGTCGCCTAGGGTATTCACCGGAGGGTACGAATGTGAAGGGCTTTCCCGAAGATGCCGACATTAGCTTATGAAGGATCGCCCATGCCCGAGACGATGACGGAGCATCCATACGACTTGCTGGTCTTCAGCGACGACTGGGACCGGCACCCCTCCAGCGCCCAGCACCTGGTGGCCCGGCTGGCGCGGCGGCATCGCGTGCTGTGGGTGAACACCCTCGGCCTGCGCGCCGCGAAGGCCGATCGCTTCACCGCCGGCCGGGCGGCCGAGAAGCTTCGCCAGTGGACCCACCCGCTACGGCAGGTGGGCGAGCGGTTCTTCGTGTACTCCCCGATCATGCTCCCCCTGGCCGGCGGGGTGGGGGGGCGGTGCAACAGCCGGCTGGCCACCCTGGGCATACGCCGGGCCATGGACCGCGCGCACCTGCGCCGGCCGGTGATGCTGACCAGCGTGCCCACCGCGGCCGACTACCTCGACGGCCTCGACACGCGGGCGCTGGTGTATTACATCACCGACGATTATCGCCACTGGCCCGGCGCCAACGCCGCCCACATCGCCGCCCAGGACGACCTGCTCACCCGCCGGGCCGACCTGCTGCTGCCGTGCAGCGACGCCCTGGCCGTCGGCCGACCGGCACGGACGCCCACCGAACTGCTGCCCCACGCCGTGGACGTGGACCATTTCGCCCGCGTGGACGAGCCGCTGCCCGCCCCGGCCGAGCTGACCGGGATCGGCCACCCGAGGCTGTGCTTTTTCGGCTTGATCTACGAGAAGGTCGACGTCGAGCTGCTCACCCGGCTGGCGAAGGGCGAGCCGGACAAGGAGCTGGTGCTCATCGGGCCGGTGAAGACGGACATCTCCGCCCTGTCGGCCCTGCCGAACGTCCACGTGCTGGGCCCGCGGCCGTACGCGGAGCTGCCGCGATACCTCAAGTGCGTCGACGTGCTGCTGCTGCCGTACGTGCTGGACGAGCAGATTCGCCGCTCGGCCCCGTTGAAGATTCGCGAGTGCCTCGCCGTCGGCAAGCCCATCGTGGCCGTCGACGTGCCGGATCTCCGCCGCTACGCCGGGCTGATTCGCCTGGCCGGCGATACGGGCAGCTTCCTCGCCGCCTGCCGGGGGGCCTGCCGCGACCGAGACACCCGGCCCGAGCCGATGCGGGCCGCCGTGGCCGCCGATACCTGGACGGCCCGGGCCGAGCAGTTCGAACGAGCCGTCGCCGGCGTGCTGGCTGGTGGGCGAACCGGCGGCCGGGCGGTCAGAACGCGCGTGGAGATCGGCACCGACGGCCGGGCGTGGGACGCCTACATCGGCGGACACCCCGACGGGACGGTATGGCACCGCTGGGCCTTCTCGACGGCCATGCGTTCGGCCTACGGCATGTCGTGCCCGTTCCTGCTGGCGCGGCGGGGCGGGCGCATTGTCGGGGCGCTGCCGTTGGCGCTGCAGGCCAGTCGTGCATTCGGCCGGCGGCTGGTGAGCCTGCCGTGGCTGGACCACGCCGGCATCCTCGCCGACGACCCGATGGCCGCCGAAGCGCTGCTGGGGCGGGCGACGGCCCTGGCCGAGCGGAACGGGGCCCAACTGCTCCTGCGGGAGCGGGCCCCGCGGGCCGACTGGCCGGCGAGAACCGACAAGGTCGTCATGACGCTCGATCTGCCTGTCGGCGGCGACGCCTTGTGGGCCTCCTTCAAGCCCAAGGTGCGCAACCAGATTCGCAAGGCCCGCAGGAGTGGCCTCTCGGCCGAGTGGGTCGGCGCCGAGGGGGTGGGCGACTTCTACGCGGTGTACTCGATGAACATGCGAGACCTCGGCTCCCCGCCGCACAGCCTGGCCTTCTTCCGGTGCGTGCTGGCCGAACTGCCCGACCTCGCCCGCCTGCTGCACGTCCGCCTGGCCGGCCGCACGGTCGCCGCGGCGCTGGTGCTGACCGACGAGGCCGCCTGGCAGGTTCCGTGGGCCTCCAGCCGTCGCGAGGTGAACCGGCTGTGCCCCAGCCACCTGATGTACTGGCACATTCTGCAAGCCGCCTGCGGGCAGACGCGGCAGTTCTGCTTCGGGCGGAGCACCCGCGACAGCGGCACCTGCAAGTTCAAGGCCCAATGGGGCGCCCGGCCCAGCCAACTATATTGGCACAGCCCCTCCGGCGAGGCCCGACCCGCCGGCGCCGCCTCCCCCGGCCGACTGATGGGCCTGGCCCAACGCCTCTGGCAGCGTGTGCCGGCCTCCCTGGCCCGCACGCTGGGGCCGCACGTGATCAAGAGCGTCGGGTAGGACTCTGTCCAGGCCACCTGTGTGGTGCCATGCCCACGCCTTGGTGCCATGCCCACGCTTGCGTGAGGGTGTCCGATAATTCGGCAGCGATTGGCGTTAGCTGCCCATGCTTCTGGGCAGGCCGTGCTTTTGGGTATGTCGTCCGCCCCGGCGGGGCGCGCGTTTTAGGTGTGCCGAGCATGCGTGACCGCTCGGAGGTGAGAGTCCTCTGCCCAGCCTGATGGAGGCGAAGGGCAAGCGACTCGCAAGGGCGGCATCGTGAGG
>SDBU01010095.1_pt1 | contig 10510 bp, 9 predicted proteins | sample 2277071 | NCBI WGS metagenome assembly SDBU01 (sample SAMN10397929, study PRJNA504765) | marine sediment metagenome | isolation source: marine sediment core GS08_GC12, 126 cmbsf | place: Arctic Ocean: Gakkel Ridge, Loki's castle | collected 2008
TGGTGGTTCCAAGGCATATACCTTTAGTATTCCTGCATCTCTATACGGATCATACAAGATTTCGATCCGTATGCAGAGTCCCACCAGCGGTTACTATGCTTATAACTGGTTTTATAATAATACAGCTGGCTCCCCTTGAAAACAAATAGCTCGATTTAAATTTCCTCTAAATCATTAGAAAGAATATCCGTCAAGTCAAGACAATTGGCGGGTATTTTTTTCAATAAGAAAATTAAATTCACGATCGCTCGTCCGCATATCAGCATATTAGGGCTGGAGCTTACAGCTAAATGTGATGCAAACAAATTAATAAAATGATTTTTATCCTTCGAATTTCCAAATCATAATAGAAGGATAACGAGGTTATCTCATTTCGATTTTGGATATTAATTACGTTAAAGTTCACGCAATTCTAATGGTCTCGAATCCAATTATCTCATGTAAAGGGATTGATTTATATCGCAGTTGAAAATGTAAAAAAAAGCGCCAGGTCATGGTAAGATCTTGGGGGCGAGGTGGTGGTCGAGCCTAGAATGATGGGCAAGGGTCGGTTTTGTGTGATTCGCGATCCTGCAGGGGCAGTGTGCGCCCTATATCGACCACCTGAATAAACCTTCGTAACACAATCACAGGATCGAATCAGTAAGTTAGAGAGATTTATGACTGTTCAGCGATTGGTCAATCAATTATGGTTTACTCGCAGTGAGTTTACCAGGTGCTTAGCTGGTGTAACAGATGAAGAGGCGCGCAGGCGTTTCGAACCCATGAACAGCATCAGTTGGATTGTTGGTCATTTAGCCGATCAAGAGAATCGATATTGGGTACGTATTGCTCAGGGTATAACCATAATCCCAGAATTGAAAGTACAAGTAGGATATGGTCGCCCCCCTAGTACACCGCCGTTAGATGAGATGTGGTCTGCCTGGCAAAGAATTACTGAAAATGCAGATCATTATTTAGAAACAATATCAGCTAATATGCTACCAACCCACCTGGAGATAAAGGGGAAACCAGTTGCTGAGAATATTGGCACAATGCTGATGAGAAATATTTACCATTATTGGTTTCATTCAGGTGAAGCATATGCTATCAGACAGCTATTAGGGCACGGCAACCTACCGGAATTTGTAGGGAACATGAGCCAGGCTATTTATCGTCCAGAGACGTGAAGAAGAACAATCCTAAATGATATGCTAGCTACTTAATCTCGATTGAAACGTTTTCCCAGGACTGCTCTCCCATTTCTTTTTTTAGCAATATTGTTGTTCATACCAACGGGATGGATTGGTAATGGATTTTCTTTGGCAATTGTTTGGTGGCCAATGGCGATCAACACATATTTTGTCTCAGAGAGTACGCATTCAAGATGACCGTGATCTTCAGGTAGTTTCAACGGGGCCTTGCCGATTTGTACGCCATCCAATGTATGTCGGAGTGATCTTATTTATGATTTGTGCGCCCATCGTTCTTGGTTCCTGGTGGGCCTTAGTAACCTGGAGGATTGGTCATAATCTTGTTTGTGATTCGAACTGTGCTGGAGGATCGAACTCTGATTAATAAGCTGCCAGGTTATTTACAATACAGCGAACAAGTACGGTATCGTTTGCTACCTGGGATCTGGTGAAGACGAGTTCACAAATTATCGGTAATTAAAATCATCCCGGGATTGACCCGGGATGATTTCGATTAATTAAATTAAAGTAATCAGGATGTCCCAAAAGATTTTCTCACTCCTGGCAGCATGCAATAAATCAGGACAGCGCTGTTGAAGAAAATTGACCAACCATATTCAACACCGGTCCCGGCACCTATCATGCCCAGGAAATCCAGAATCAAGTTGAAAATGGTGATCACCACCAGGAAAATCCAAGCGGAAGGGTCAACGTTCCACAGCATTTGGACCAACCAAATATAAACCCAGACCAGCAGGCCGTACATGAGCGCCGCAAACAAATTGAAATTGCGGAAAGAAAAAGTTCCAAAGTTAAATTTGAAAATTCCTAAGAATTGGAGAGCATGAAATGCAGCGATCAGCGCGGCAGTGCCCGCCAGGATAGCGAGTATGGTTACCCCAATGGGTCGTTCCTTTTCCATGAAATGTCTCCTTTCAAGACTAAAATAAATTGAGATGGAATCTTACGCGTACTTATAAACACTAAACTGTGAGTGAAGTTGCTCCTGATTGATAAACAAAGTTTGGGTTCAATTTATTGACTTTTCTAAGGAAGTTTGCTATGCTTAATCTACCGAACGTTCGGTAGGGTTATATGACTCGTAATGAGATATTGGATGCAGCCGCTCAAATTTTTAGCCAGAAGGGGTATCATGGCACGTCTATGCAGGATATTGCCCTTGCAGTAAATCTGCAAAAAGCCAGTCTCTATCACCACGTTTCCAGCAAGCAGGAGATCTTATTTGACCTTTTAAACCGGGGTCTGGATATTCTAACAAATCGTGTGGAGGAGGCGATCGATGATCCAGGACCACCGGATGAGCGATTGCGGAAAGCAACGTGCGCATATTTAAGCACATTGACGGAATACCAGGATCTGGCCTCTGTCTTACTGCTTGAATACCGTTCACTAGAACCAGACTATCATGATCGGCATATCCCTCAACGGGATCGCTTTGAGCAGATATGGAGAGAATTGATCCAGGAGGGGGTGGATGCCGGTAACTTCACTTGTGATCATCCATCATTATCTGCCCGCGCTTTGCTGGGGGTCTTGAACTGGACAGTGACCTGGTTTCGAGCTGATGGACCAATGTCCGCAGAGGACATCGCTAATCAGCTTGCGGATCTCTTCCTGATGGGGCTTACAACCAGGGACAATAATTTGGAGACCGCATGAAGGTAGGGAAAGAATTACAAGCCTTCGAAACTTCATTGGGGGCACGAGTATATCAAATTCCAGTTGAAGCATTTCCTGGATTTTGGGCATTTGCCTACCTGGTAGTCAATGAGGATCAACTTGTACTGATCGATGCCGGATCAGGAATTGGCGAATCGAATCAACAGCTGACTAATGGAATTCTAGAAGCTGGATTAACGGGTCCTGGTCTCAAGTTCATATTAGAAGACTTAACTCATGTGCTGATCACACACGGGCATATCGATCATTTTGGTGGATTAACCGATATCCTCTCGAAATCAAACCCCCTGGTGGGCGTGCATGAGCTGGATCGTCGCAATCTAACAAATTATGAAGAACAGCGTGTTCTCCTATTGCGCAGATTAGAAAACTATTTAATCGAAGCAGGTGTTGAGGCGGAGAATCGGGAGAACCTGCTTGGACTTTACCGGTTCACGAAGCAATTGTTTCAAACTGTTCCGGTGGACTTCAGCTATGAAGATATGGACATGACGCTGGGCGAATTTGAGTTCTTACATGTTCCTGGTCATTGTGCCGGTCATGTAGTGATCCGTCTCCATGACATTCTCTTCTGTGGGGACCACATTTTGACGGATATCACTCCCCATCAGGCACCTGAACAATTGACTTCATGGACCGGTCTCGATCATTATTTGCATTCATTGGATGCTGTGGAGCAATGGTCAGATGGTATCAATCTTGCCCTTTGTGGTCACAAGAAAGTGATCACTGATTTACCGGCTCGGATAAAGGAAATCCGTGCAATGCATATGGAACGTTTGGAGATGGTTATGGAGTTTTTTAGATCTGCGCAAACGATTCATGATCTGTCTAAATCTTTATTCGGGAAGGCGAATGGATTCAATGCGCTGTTAGCGATAGAAGAAGCCGGTGCTCATGTTGAATACTTATACCAGCTTGGGATGCTCGCCATCGATAACTATAGCCAATTGGAAAACACAAAAGAGCCGATTACACTTTTTTACAAGCGTCAATAACGAGGCATATTTGTGTTCAGGTAGGCATACTAAGGAGAATAATATGTATGCATTTGAGCCCTCCGATGAGCAGAAAATGCTGATTGATGCCATTCAGCGTTTTTCGACGAATGATTTGAGACCCGCAGCACACGATGCAGATGAAATGAGCCAGTTGCCTGGAGATTTGGTTGAAAAGGGTTGGGAGTTGGGAGTCTTGCAAGCTTCAATCCCAGAGGTATATGGGGGATTTGGTGATCATTCGGTGGTGACCGGGGTATTGGCTGCGGAGGAATTAGCATGGGGTGACCTGGCAGGAGCATTTGCTGTTCTCACACCTGGTTTGTTTGCACTTCCAATCCTTCTGTCAGGTAGTGAGGAACAAAAGGAAAAATTCTTACCACAGGTCATTGAAGCGGAGTGGAAGCCGTATTCTGCTGCTTTGGTCGAACCACGCTTTGATTTTGACCCAAATGATCTGGACACCATAGCATCTGAGAATCAGGATAGTTATCTCCTCAATGGAGAAAAGGTTTTTGTACCCTTTGCGCCTGATTCTGAGGCATTAATCGTTTATGCGAATTTGAATGGTCAAACCCAAGGCTTTATCGTACCCGCGGAAACTGACGGTTTGGTAGTTGGTGATCGTCAAGCTTTGATGGGCATAAACGCACTCCCGTTATACAAATTAAAGTTGGATGGAGTGCGTGTTCCGAAACAAAACCGGCTCGGTGATCAACCCGGCCATGATTTCAATCCCATTATTGATGCCTCAAGAGTGGCAATAGCTGCATTGGGTGTAGGACTTTCGATGGCTGCATTCGAATATTCCCGCGATTATGCCAAGGACAGGGAAGTATTTGGAGTGAAAGTTGCTCAAAAACAAGCTATCGCATTTATGCTAGCCGAGATGGCGACAGAAATTGAGGCGATTCGCTTGCTGACCTGGGAGGCAGCTTGGATGATCGATGAAGGCAAAGAAGAAGCCAGTAAACACGCATATCTGGCGCACATCGGCGCTATGGACATGGCAATGATGGTCACAGACCGCGCCGTCCAGATATTGGGGGGGCATGGTTATATTCGCGAGCATCCAGTAGAGATGTGGATGCGCTGCGGTCGTGGTATAGCGACTTTCACTGGCTTAGCGGTGGTTTAATAGTACAGCATCTGTGACTCACGGAGGAAATGATGATTGAATTTGAGATGCCGAAGCCGATTGCGAAACAAAGATATTTGCTCCAAACTGTTGCTGAAGAAATGATGCGTCCACATTCGCGCTATTTTGATGAGCATGAGCATGAGATACCGTGGGATTATATTAATTTCATGCACCAGGCATTGCGGGCGGTGGGTGCGGGATCATTAGCACCGAGCATTGAAAATGGTGGAGAAGAGAAGGAAAAAGAGGGTAAGAAGAGTAAATACCCACCCATTGGATATCAATCATTGGCATTTATGCTTGAAACACTTTCCTGGGGGGATGTAGGTGTCTATTTGGTAACACCAGGAGGGTCACTTGGAGCGGCTGCAATTGAAGCGACGGGTACACCTGAACAAAGAATAAAATTTTTGGAACGATACCAGCAGGAAAAACCAGCATTTGGTGCAATGGCCATGACTGAACCTCAATGTGGTTCAGATACCTCTGCAATTCGCACAAGCGCTGTATTAGACCCAAAAACTAACCAATGGGTGATAAATGGGGAAAAGATCTTCGTCACTGCCGGGAAAATATCGCTTGAAGACAGCGATGGACTGGTAGTGGTTTGGGCGACTATTGATCCAGGAGCTGGTCGGGCAGGCATGAGACCCTTTGTGGTAGAAGCAGGTACGCCAGGAGTGAAAGTAACAAAGCTAGAGCACAAAATGGGCATCCGAGCGAGCGATACTGCATCGATTGTTCTGCAGGACGCAAGGGTACCTTTTGAAAATCTACTTGGCAGCCCAGAGATACCGAAAAAAGAGACCAAAGGCTTCAAGGGTGCCATGGCAACCTTTGATGCCACACGTCCATTAGTCGCCGCGACTGGGATTGGAGTTGCAAGGGCTTCGCTGGAATTGCTCAAGGATTTGCTCTCTCAGCAAGGTGTGACCATCCGTTATGGATTACCCCGCCAGAAATTATCCAGTGTCGAGAGTGATGTGATCGATATGGAGATCATGCTTGAGTCAGCTTGGTTGTTGGTGATCAAGGCGGTCTGGATGGCAGATAATCGCAAATCAAATAATCTAGAAGCATCGATGAGTAAAGTGCGTGCTGGCGACATTGTTACGAAAATTACCCAAAAAGCTGTTGAGATCATGGGTCCGATCGGTTATACGCGTGATCACCTGCTTGAGAAATGGTTCCGTGATGCAAAGATTACCGATATCTATGAAGGCACAGGTCAGATAAATCGACTGGTTGTCGCCCGCAATATCTTGGGTTATCGCGGCAGTCAGCTCCGTTGAATTGGCATTTGCTTTATGCTGTGAATCTAGACGAATGGAGAATAAGATTAAATTCATCTTGTTTATGGTTATGACCTGGTAAGCTAGATATGAGCTGGCCATTTTCCCTCTTGGAAAGTGTTGCTGAAATAATGATGGGAGTTATTTTCAATATGCCTGGAGGACAAATAGATAATCGTATTCGAAAACCATTTGCATTACTCCAAATAACGTGTTTTGATGAACCTTAAGGAGATATTATGAAACACCAAGTCAGAAAGGCAGTTGTGATTGGGTCCGGAACGATGGGGGCTGCCATCGCTGCTCACCTAGCAAACATAGGTGTGCCAGTTACATTGCTGGATATCGTTCCGAACAGTCTTAGCCCAAAGGAAGAGAAGAAGGGATTGACATTGGACGCGCCAATAGTCAGAAATCGTATAGCCCAGGAGGGTTTAGAACGGGCGCGAAAATCACGTCCGGCGAGCTTCTTCACTGCCGAAAATGCAAACTTGGTTTCAATCGGTAATCTTGAGGATGATTTTGATGTCATCCATCAAGCCGATTGGGTAATCGAGGCGATTATCGAGAATTTGGAGATCAAACAGGAGTTAATGGAGCGTATCGACAAGGTGCGCGGGGAGCAGACGATAGTCTCCACAAACACTTCTGGGATTCCTGTCTCGTCTATAGCTGCAGGCCGTACGCGGAGTTTCCGAGAACACTTTCTGGGAACGCATTTTTTCAACCCTCCCCGATACCTGAAATTAGTTGAAGTGATACGAACTGGAGATACGCATCCTGATGTCTTTAAATTCATCAGTCATTTCTTGGAGTACCGGCTTGGAAAGGGCGTGGTCATCGCCAAAGACACTCCGAACTTCATTGCTAACCGGCTTGGATTTGCAGGCGGTGCATTCGGTCTCGATTACATTCTTGAGCATGGATACACAGTGGAGGAAGTAGATGCCATCACAGGACCAGTTATTGGACGGCCAAAAACTGCCACATTTCGATTGATTGACCTGGTTGGAATCGATGTTTGGGAGCATGTTGGGCGGAATCTGGTGCCTGCCATACCCCATGATGAGCATGCGCTGCGTTATCTTGAGGCTGAACGGTCAAATGAGCTGATTCGCACCATGGTTGAGAATGGTTGGTTGGGGACAAAGACCAAGCAGGGATTTTATAAGCAAGTCCGAAAGAATGGCGGTGGGAAAGAGTTTTGGGTGCTGAACTTTGAGACCATGGAATATGAACCTCCCACGAAACCTAAATTCGACTCAATTGGGGAAGCGAAAGATGAAGACGATCTAGGTGAGCGTGTGAAAGTGATGTTAGCTGCTGAAGATCGAGCAGGTGGACTGGTGCGGGCGCTCATATACCAAGGTTTGGCTTACGTCTCTGAGCGAATTCCTGAGATCGCTGACACACCTGAGCCAATTGATGATGCTATGCGTTGGGGATTCAACCACCAGGCAGGTCCTTTTGAAACCTGGGATATGCTGGGAGTCGCTGATACAATGGTTCGCATGCGAGAACATGGATATGAACCAGCTGGCTGGGTGGATGATATGCTGGCAAGCGGTAAAACTAGCTTCTATGAGTATCAGGATTGCAGCAAAATTGGAGTTTATAGCCCAGAACAGGGAGAGTACCTGTGCATCGAGCCTTCCCCAACGATCATTTTGCTTCAGCAGCAAAAACTAATTGATAAGAATCCCGGAGCAAGCTTGTGGGATATGGGTGATGGCGTAGCTTGCGTAGAATTTCATGCCAAGATGAATATCCTGGATGAAGACATCAGTTCAATGATCGAATTGGGTTTAGATAAACTCGATCATGATTTCGAAGGTCTAGTCTTGGGTACAGAAGCTGATAATTTCAGCGCTGGTGCAAATTTATTTATGGTCGTCATGTTGGCCCAAAACCAAGATTGGGAAACTCTTGAGATGGCCGTAAAGAAACTCCAGGATCTCAACCAAAGAATGCGGTATTCTTATAAACCAGTTGTTGCTGCACCAGCAGGATTGGCTCTTGGAGGTGGTTTGGAAATTATCATGCACACCAACCGAGTAGTGGCGGGTGCTGAACTATATACGGGTCAGGTGGAGATCGGGCCTGGAGTTATCCCTGCTGGAGGAGGCACAAAGGAGTTGTTACGACGGATATTAAACCCTGCCATGCGTACTCAAAATGCTGAAGCGCTTCCATTCCTGATGCGAATTCTCGAATTGATTGGATTGGCCAAAGTCGCTACCAGTGCTGAGGAAGCGCGCGAGTTCGGTTTCCTTGGTCCCTGTGACCGGATTGTTTTGAACAAGGTTCACTTGCTGGCAGAGGCAAAAAAAGAAGTGCTGAACATGGTTAATTCCGGGTATGTGGCACCACTCCCAGAGAAGATTTATGCCGCCGGGCGTGATGGTTTGGCCGCATTGCAGGTTGGCATTTTCATGTTCCAGGAAGGCAAGTTTATGACTGACCATGAAGCGTTGATCGTAAATAAAGCTGCCCATGTGATGACTGGGGGAGAAATCAGTCGACCATCTTGGGTAGATGAACAACACATTCTGGATCTTGAGCGAGAGGCTTTCCTTTTCTTATGTGGTGAAGAGAAGACCCAGGAAAGAATGTGGAATCTCTTGCGAACCGGGAAACCATTAAGGAATTAGGAGAGATAGCTATGAATGGTCTAGATACAAACCGGGATGCTGTGATTGTTGCTGCTGCGCGCACTGCTATTGGTAGGGCTAAGCGGGGAAGCCTGGCGACGACACGTCCCGACGAAATGGCAGCTGCAGTGATCCGTGATTTACTAAAGAGAGCTGCAGGTTTGGATCCAGCGGATATCGATGATGTTATCCTCGGTTGTGCCTTTCCAGAAGGAGAACAGGGGATGAACATGGCTCGTATGGTTTCCTTACGGGCTGGATTGCCGCAATCCGTGCCGGCAGAGACTGTGAACCGATTCTGTTCCTCTGGACTGCAGACGATCGCCCATGCTGCCAATGCGATTTTGGCCGGTCAAGCAAAGACGATCATCGCGGGAGGCACGGAATCCATGACGATGGTGCCGATGACTGGATTAAAGTTTGCCCCTAATCCCTTTTTCGCAGCTGAATCTCCAGTGGTATACACCAATATGGGGCTTACTGCTGAGAATGTGGCTGAGAAGTATGGAGTAAACCGTGAGGATCAAGATAGCTTTGCACTCCGCAGCCACCAGAATGCCAATCGAGCTGTGGAAAGTGGTTTATTCGATCCAGAGATAGTCCCCATAGATGTGGAGATCATAGAGCCAGGTTCTAATGGAGGTGCTCCTGTCAAACGCTCTTTTACCTTCCAGCGTGATGAAGGTCCGCGAGCGGACACTTCGCTTGAGGCTCTGGCGAATTTAAAGACAGTGTTCAAAGTTAATGGAACTGTCACGGCTGGTAATTCATCTCAAATGTCGGATGGGGCCGCAGGGGCGATGGTTATGTCACGCGCCAGGGCTGAAGAATTGGGTTTCAAACCGTTAGTGAGATTTGTCGCTTATGCAGTTGGCGGCGTGGCACCGGAATTAATGGGGATTGGACCAACGGTTGCGGTCCCGAAAGTTCTCGATCTGGCAGGATTAAACCTGGAGGACATCGGATTGATCGAGCTGAACGAGGCCTTCGCAGCCCAGGGATTAGCGGTGATACGAGAATTGGGTCTTGATGAAGAGATAACGAATGTTAATGGTGGCGCGATTGCTCTAGGTCACCCATTAGGCTGCACAGGCGCCAAACTGACTACCCAGCTGATATATGAGATGAAACGTCGTAATGTCCAATATGGAATGGTGACAATGTGCATCGGTGGGGGTATGGGTGCCGCAGGGATATTTGAAAATCTAAACTAATTAGGAGAATTCTATATGGCTGAAGAAATCACGATCGAAGAAATGATGAACCGCATGCCGCAAGCTTTCTTGCCGGAAAAGGCTGGTGATGTAGAGGCTGTCATCCAATACCACCTAACTGGAGCTGAAGCAGGTGATTGGGTTGTTACCATCGGTGACGGAAAATGCGAAGTGGAGCAAGGTACAACCGATGAATCAACCATGACTCTGCGAGCTGATTCTCAGGATTATAAAGATATAATTCTCGGGAAATTAGATCCAATGACAGCCTTTATGCAGCAAAAAATCAAGTTGACCGGAAATTTAAATATGGCTTTAGGATTGACGAAGTATTTCAAGTT
>SDBU01010096.1_pt1 | contig 10510 bp, 10 predicted proteins | sample 2277071 | NCBI WGS metagenome assembly SDBU01 (sample SAMN10397929, study PRJNA504765) | marine sediment metagenome | isolation source: marine sediment core GS08_GC12, 126 cmbsf | place: Arctic Ocean: Gakkel Ridge, Loki's castle | collected 2008
GGGAATGAGAGAGGAAAAGGAGATAAGAGAAGCATTAAAGAGGCTAAAGGACGAGCGCTTGAGAAGGGCACGAGATCCAGACAGCTACTCTCCACCCATGTTGGTAGCCATGATTGATACTTTGGAATGGGTTTTGGGTGATAGACAGAGGTTACCAGATTTTGCGTAGAAGCGTTTAGCGAGTGTCTTTGTGTGAAGAAGTAAAGGGGGGTACCAAATGTCCATCTGTGTCTGTGCCAAATGTAGGAAACCCTGGAAGGCATCTAGCTCACCGGCCAGATGCCCAGACTGCGGTGAGGTAAGTTTTGCAATCGCAGTGGAGATGGGTTCACAAGCAAGCTCTGCTGCCAAGCAGAGCGCTGCTCGAAAGGAACTGTGGCAAAACCCTGAGTATCAGGCCAAGTAGAGCGCTGCTCGTATAGGTAGACATCTCACAGCTGAGACTAGGCCAAAGTATCTGCGGCGCTTACAAGGTAGCACAATAAAAAGGGGGGTCGGGGTTATTCCAGACCCTCCTTAGTCATATACTCCTAGTAATATACTAGAAGGTAAATAGTGCTGGCTGTTCTGCCTTTCTCCGCGCTGCCTAAAGAAGATCCGACCAGTTAACAAAGTAACGATCTGGCTTAATGTGCAGTATATGGCTCTTTTCTACCAAGTTTTGAGCTCGTCAAATTGCCTCTCTGAAACCGTATAGTACAGTTTGCCTGCTCTTTCAATGTATAGTAGATTCTATACTATCAGACTATCACTGTAAGATGGGTAAGCCCATATGATATAATAGTAATCATGAATCTGGCTAGAATAAATCGACACGTCAAGATAGTTTGTACAATGGGTCCTGCCAGCAGTTCTCCCGAAATCATTGAAAAGATGTTGCTGTGTGGCATGGATATCGCACGGTTTAACCTGGCCTATGGAACTTTTAAGGAGCACAGTGAACATATTTCTCTGGTTCGCTCGCTAAGCCAAAGGCTCAAACTCGCAACAGGAATCCTTATGGACCTCCCCGGGCCAAAACGGTTCAGTGGTAATATCAAGGTCATGTTCGGCCAACATCTGGATTTTGTCATATCACAAAATGCTGACTTTATTGCTCTTTCATTTATTTCCTCAGCAAAACAGGTGGAGGATGTTAGGAGGCTTCTCACGGATATGAATTCAAGCATACCTGTAATAGTGAAGATAGAGCGATTAAAGGCCTTCGCAGACATTGAGAATATACTCAATGTCTGCGAAGGAATAATGGTAGCCAGGGGGGACTTAGCCCTGGATATAAGCATAGAGAAGGTACCTCTGGCTCAAAAACATCTGATAAGCGCAGCAAACCGGCGTGGAAAGCCGGTAATAACAGCCACACAGATGCTCGAGTCTATGGTACGGTCAGCTATCCCAACCAGGGCAGAAGCAACTGATGTAGCTAATGCCGTATTGGATGGTACCGATGCCATAATGCTCTCTGAAGAAACATCTGTAGGAAATTACCCTGCACAATCCGCCGAGATGATGGCGAAAATAGCCCTGGAGGCTGAGTCAGAGTTCCCTTACGTACATAAACTCCTGGAAAAGTGGCCGGATATTCTGCCTGAGGTTAACGATGCCACCGCCAGAGCAGCCTGCCAGATGGCTCACCAGGTGCAAGCCAAAGCCATCGTAGCTTTCACCACTGGAGGGGCCACCGCTTTACGGGTTTCGAAATACAGGCCGGTCCAGCCCATACTGGCCATAACTCCCTATGAATCCGTTATGACGCGGCTTTCCGTTGCCTGGGGAGTACTTCCCATCACCAAGCCTGTTCCACCGAACCTGGAAGGAATATTCGAGCTCGCAAGTGAAGCGGCATTGGAGACGGGCCTAGTAAAGAAAGGTGACCTGTTAGTACTCACTGCAGGACTTCCTTTATCTGTTCCCGGAAGCACCAACCTGGTTAAGATACATAGTATTTGATTTTCCCCTGTTTGTCTTCGATAAATGCCTGGCTTTACTATGTCTGCGCTGTTGACCGGAGATTCTTCTGACGCCTGCAGGGTATAATTTTTCGGTATAAATGAAATTACTGCTACGAATTAATGAAGATAATGGTAGGATTGTACAATCTGACGTTCTGTTCGCTTGAGGAGAGGAGGCTGGGTTTGATTCCGGTTCGGCTCAGCACCTTAAAGCTACTCTGCTAGAGCTTTGACAATCCCCTCCTTTTGTTGCTCCTAACCTGGTCGCACCGCAACTCTCTGGATGCTAATTGTCAAGGGGATGTTATTGCGGAATGATAATGTCAGGGGAAGGGGATAGGGTTGCCAAATTACTAGATTAAGCCGAGCCGCCTAAGTCTAATACACATTGCTGACTTTGGAACATCAAAGATTTCTGCCATCCCGGCCAAGTCCTTAACCTCTGCCCACTTTTCCTCCACCCACTCTTTGGGCATCAGCATACAGATAGCGAAGTAGTCAGCCAACAGCTCATTGAAAGAACCTTGCAAACTTCCTCTTTTCCTAAACACAGGGCTAGTATAACAATGGGCTAAGATATGGAAAGCCTCGTGGAACAGAGTAAACCTTTTTGTGGCAGGTTTATCATCGTCCTTAAGTTGTATTATCCATCCCTCCCTCAGACGCCAGATAGCACCATGATAGGCTTTTAATGGCAGCGGGCGGGTTTCTATAGGATATTGCTCATCAGCCAGTGAAAAAAGCTCGGTTGGCACCGGCGGGCAGCGAACCCCTCCCTTTTTCAGGTACCTCTGCGCCAGCTTTTCCACCACTTTAAATATTCTGCCGCATGCCCCACATTCTATAAAATCATAGCTACCGAGATTAAATCGCTTACAATCAACTAGGTTATCGAGGCGTTTTCTATTATCATCAGGGCACCACTGACCATTCTTTCTGGTGTGGCAATGGCTATATATAGGGCAGTGTATACCATCACCACTGCTTAAATAAGACCACAACTCAGATTCCCACTTAGGGCTCTTTACTGCCATATCTTTTGCCCCTCCGACGCTCAATCAGGTCCTCAATCATAGTAATCAGGTCCTCATCCAGTTCGGCAGGATACTTTCGGCGAGCATACTCACGGAACTCAGGCCACTCAGGAGGTCCCTTCTCAGCTATTCTAGGCAGGTGGCCAACAATAGAAAGAACCTTCTCCAGGGGCACGCCGCTATATTCAGCCAGCTTCCGGCAGGAGCGGGTATTGGGAACATCCTCACCCGAAAGCCAGCGGCTAACGGTAGCGTGGCTAATACCTAAATCAGCCGCCAGTTGACTGGGTAAACGCTTCCTACGACGCATTACCTCTTTCAGAAATGAAACTATAGGGGCTTCTTCTGGGCTCATACTTAACTTTACCCTTTCTACAAATGAAACTACAGGGACACCTTCTGTGCTTAAAAGTTACATTATACACAACCACGCCATCGCCTGTCAATAACCGACAAAGGTCGTCCACCAGGGACAGCTTCTTCCCCTCCTTCAAGGGAAAGGGGAAACAAAGTTCAGACCTTAAAAAAATTAAGCCCACCTATTGACAAACCGCCAAAGTAGTGTTATTATTGTCCGCAGAGGCACAATCTATGACCCTAAAGGTAATATACAGGAATAGCCCTCCAATCTGTTCAGGAGCAGATAAATGGTGGCCAGGTTCTGGAAAAACGAAGGTGGCTAGAGGCACTGATGAAGAAATAACCTGACCACCTTATTTTTTTTACCAATTCCTTTGCCATTTGGCGAATTAACCAGAGTGAAAGGAGGTGGTGCCGATAGAAGAGACTACAGGAAAAATTGACCCTCAAAAAAAGAGAAGGAGGTTTAGAAAGTTGAAAAGGAAATTTGTAAGTGTCTTGTTTGCCCTGGTGCTGGCGCTGAGCCTGAGCCTGGTGACAGCAGTGCCGGCGGCACCGGTTGAAGCAAGCCCAGATACTACTTGGTATGTTGATGGCACACTGGGAACAGATAACGCAACTCAAGGCACCGGCCCAGGGGCTAATGCGTTCTTGACCATTCAGTACGCTATTGATGACACGAGGGTAGGTACTGGTGACACCATCAGTGTGGCGGCTGGGACCTATTCTGAGAATGTAAATGTGAATAAATCGCTCACCTTGACTGGTGCCAGCAGCGCTACTGTGACTGTGGGCGCAACGGGTGAAGACAATGTCTTTGACGTAACTGCAAGTTCCGTGACCATCTCGGAATTCACGGCGAACGGTGCAAATGTAGAGATTTATCCACATCCAGTGGTAGAGGGATTTGAAATAGCAGGATATGCAGGGATATATCTTTCTCCTGGCGTGACGGGCTGCAATATCCACGATAACATTCTAACGGGTAACGTATATGGCATTTTACTGCTTGAGGCAGAAGACACTGTCATTCCTGGAAATAACACGTTTACGAGCAATACCGCTACAAACAACGTAATTTCCGGTATCGAAATGCAACATACGTACGGCAACACATTCACTAGCAACAACGCAAGCTCTAATGGTAAATACGGTATTACATTAGACTCTGCGCGTAACAACCTATTCACTGGCAACACAGCAAACTCTAATGGTAGAGAAGGCTTCTGGCTGAAACAGGGACAAGGCATCGTCGGGAGTTGCAACAACATATTCACTGGCAACACAGCAAACTTGAACACCTGGTCCGGTATCCATATGACTAATTTGTGTGGCAACACCACATACACGGGCAACACCTTTGACTCGAACTTAAAAGCGGGCATGGAACTGGGCGGAACGGTGGGAGATAACATTAGCAACCTCACAGTGAATAACAACAGCTTTTCCGGCAACCCGACTGGCATCCTTATTCGTGAGGGAGCCATAATCACTTCTGTGGTGCTGCGTAATAATGATATCGTGGGGAATGCCAACTATGGTGTCAACAATCTGGGTGCAGGCACCCTTGACGCCACCAACAACTGGTGGGGCATGGTAAATGGGCCATACCACGAAGACAATACCTTTAATATTTATGACCAAGGCGATACGGTCTCCTACTACGTTGACTATTGCCCGTGGCTTGATGCTGCTTATGCCACCGGTGCCAGCTTTGCCCCGGTAAATAACACCGATACTGGCGCACAGTTCAGCTCCATCGGGGCGGCTGTTGATAATGCCACTGCTGGCGACACCGTTACTGCGGCAGCGGGGACCTACACCGAGGATTTAACCATTGACAAGTCCCTGACCCTGCAGGGAGCAGGTGCCGAAGAGACCGCCCTTGACGACGGCTACTACGTAGAGATAGAACTGGGGTGGGATGATGAGGTTGAGCCCGGGCCGCTTGCCGAGACTGTCGTCTTTGACGGGTTTTACCTGGAGAATGAAGAATACCTGATAGAAATCTACGAGGTAAACAACGGCAGCAGCCTCACCATCAGCAACAATATCCTCTATAACTGTGGCGCCGCAATATACAGCGGTGCGACTACCACTGATAACGGCAGCTCCGTTTTCATTGAGGGCAACGAAATCTCTTTGGCTGGTGATGGAATATACTTCCAGGAGGTAGCCGGAGGCAGTGAACTGACCATCCGCGACAACGCCATCTATGAAAATGAGTACGGCATAGATATCGATGCTGTAGTTGAGGAGAGCACCGTTACCATGGTCGGCAACATTGTGGGCGGCTATATGGATGAAAATGTCGAATATGGAGGCAACACGAATACCGGCATCTACATTGATTATGTCGTGGACAGCACCGTTACCATCGGCGGCGACACCGAGGCTGAAGCCAACATCATCGGTGATAACGGCTGGGAGTACTCGGACGAGCAGTACGCTGCCGGGATATGCATCTTTGAGACCGACAACGCCACCGTTGCCATCCAGGGCAATATCATCGGCGCCTACCAGTGCGAGGAGTTCGTCACCTGGGGCAACTACTGGGCTGGTATCTCTTTATGGTATATCTACGAAAGCACCGTTACCATCGGCGGCGACACCCGGCAGGAAGGCAACGGCATCTGTGGAAATGACGGGGAAGGCATATATATTGAGTATCTGGAAGCCACCAGCCTGGAAATCCTGAACAACGGCATCCTGGCTAACGGCTTCTGCGGGGTAGACATAAACGACTTCGATGAGGACAGCACCGTGGATATTCACTACAACAGCATCGTCGGCCATAGCGAAGACGGTGTCTACCACAATAGCCCCCCGTATACCATTAACGCCACCGGCAACTTCTGGGGTGATGTCGCTGGTCCTGATACTTCAGGAGGTTCTCCTCCGCATAACCCCTACACTTATTGGACAGGGGGTGATGCGGTCAGTGAGTATGTGGACTACCTCCCGTGGATGATTCTGAGCGGGCTGGTTGAAGACTGGAATATCTGGTCCCGCCCCATTGCCCCTGACGAAGATAGCTGGGTGCAAATGCAGGCTGAGCTGGTGGAAGATGGAATAGAGGCTATCTACTACTATGACAACTCCAACCAGCAGTGGGGGATTGACCCGGACGAGGCTAATTTACTGGACGCCTTCTATATCAAGATGCCAGCCTCTACCAGTATAAGACCTACCACGATACGGTACTGCATCAGCTCCGAAGCTACCTGGCCTGCACAGAAAGCCATGAAGGCAGGCTGGAACTTCGTCGGTCTGACTGAGCTCTACAAACTGCAACTAGACGGAGCTCTTATCGAGATCTTCTATCCTGATGAAATTTTCAGCAAGGTAATCAGCCCACCACTGAACCAAGTCTTGTGGACACATCTGGTTACGGCAGACCCGGCAGGTAAGGATCTGATTCCAACGAGGGGCTACTGGGTATTCATGCTTGAGGACGTGGTACTCAGCGGCTTCACCACCACTCCAATCGGAGAGGGAGTACCACTACCGGGACCACCGCTATAACCTTAAAACAAATCGGGGGGCTCTGCTAAAGCGGAGCCCCCTTAGTCAGGAGATAAGTTATGAAGAAGCTAGCTATCTTTATAGTTCTGGCTTTGTTGTTGGCGTTTTGTGCGGCACCGGTATACGCGCAACCAGCACTACCCCATGCCTTCTACGGCACGGTGGAGATAAATGGAGATCCAGCCCCTGCCGGAACCAAGGTAGAGGCCATAGGGGACGGGGTTGCCACTGACATACCGGGTAATCCTATCACTACTGCTGTACGTGGTGTCTATGGCACTTCCAATCCGTTCGAGCCCAGGCTGGTTGTTCAGGGTGATATTGACGATGGGGCTACCATAACCTTCTTTGTAAATGGCGTCTCTACCGGTCAAACTGCTGAATGGCATAGTGGAGAGACCACGTCGCTTCCGTTATCAGTTACTATAGCTGCGCCAGCGCCAACAGGTGGGGGTGGGGTGCAGGCAGCGCCACCCACCATAGAGACCACCCTCTTTGGCACGGAGTTGAGCTTTCGTATTAGTGATGACGGTGAAATACTTACCACAATAGAAGCCACCTCAGAGGACGGGAATCTTACCATTACCCTCCCGGCTGGCACCATTGCCCTGGATAAATATGGCAACCCGCTGGGCAGTCTGGAAGCGGCTGTTGATGAAAGCCCACCCGACCCGCCTGAGGATGCCAATATCATCGGGTTAGCCTATGACTTCGGACCTGAAGGGGCTACCTTTGACCCGGCGATAACATTAACCTGGAGCTATGACCCGGCTGACATTCCTGAAGGTGTAGCCGAAGAGGATTTAGTTTTAGCCTACTATCACGACGGCGAATGGGTAGAGCTGGACTGCGTGGTTGATACCGAAAACAACACTATCACCGCTTCTGTGGAGCACTTCACCACCTTTGCCATCATTGCTGCGGTGACGCCGCTACCTCCACCTCCACCGGCACCAGCTGCCTTCTCCTTATCCAGTCTCACCGTTAAGCCGGCAGAGGTTGAGCCCGAACAGGCGGTAACCATCACCTTATCGGTGGCTAATACTGGTGGTACCGAAGGGGGCTATACCGTAGTGCTAAAGATAAACGGGGTGAAGGAAGCAGAGAAGAGGGTGACTGTGGCTGCTGGCGGTAGTGAGATTGTTACCTTTAGTGTCACCAGAAAGGATGCTGGTAGCTACAGTGTGGTTGTGGATGGGTTGAGTGCTAGTTTTGCTGTAGTAGCGCCGCCAGCACCACCACCTCCACCACCAGCCAAACCACCGGTGGTACCGCCAGTCAAACCAGCGATTAACTGGCCTGTGCTTGGCGGGATTATAGCTGCGGTGATAGTAGTGGGATTGCTTATTTTCTTCCTGGTTAGACGCAGAGCATAGTAAACAGTGAGAGATTAAGCCCTATGGTAATTGAGTGACCATGGGTTGAAAGATGTGGGCTAGAGCTTTTCGTTTGGTGGGCATAGTCGTAGTGTCAGTGTTCCTCGGCTATCTTATAGGCAGCAATCCCATGCCGCCCGAAGTGGTGACAGTTCCCGAGCCACTGCCAGCAAAAATAATCAAGGTAGAAGTGCCAGTGGAAATTGTGAAGGAAGTAGAGGTGATAAAGCAGGTTGAGGTTGTTAAGGAAGTACCTATAAAGCTGCGGCACTTTGAGAGCGTCCAGGAATTGAAGGACTGGCTCCGGCAGGTGGATGGGCAGATACGATTGAGAGCCAATTCTGAAGGCATAATCCACCTCCGGGGTGTCTGCGAGGATGTGGCTATGTATTTGCAGGATAGGGCAATAGAGGACGGCTACAAGATGTCCATAGAGATGCTGAGCCGGGATGAGTACCGCAAATGGTACGGTGAGTGGCTTGACGAAGGTCGGCTGCACGCTGTGAACAGTGCTATCACCGGTAATGAGGTTTGGTTCATCGATTTTTCCAGTGATAAGGTATGGTTGGCAGCATACTTAGATGACCCGAAGTAAAGCTTTTGAGGCGTAAAAATGCCAGATTGTGAATTACTGTCCACGTGCCCATTTTTCAATGATGGGATGCACTCTGAAATGCCGGAAATGTATAAGGAACAGTACTGCAAAGGGGATTATTCTTGGTGTGGGAGATACCTGATTTTCAAGGCGTTAGAGGGAAATATGCCCAAGCCGGCTAAAGGTAGGCAGGATGAGTGACCAGAATCTATTCTTCATACTGGCAGTAGCTCTCGTCCTCTTCTTGTGTGGCATAGGCTTTGCAGTTTGGGTGTTATGCTGGCCCTAGAGAAGGGATAAAATGGGGAAGGTTTTAATCACCAGTGACGAGCTTAGAAAGCTCTATACTGACCAGAAATTATCAACGGAAGATATTGGGAAAATGCTTAATTGCTGTTCAAGTTATGTTTCTCACTTGCTGAAGAGAAACAACATCCCACGGCGAAGTGTGTCTGAAGCAAGAAAGCTTAAAATTGGCAGAATAGGTAAAGCTATTAAACTGAAAACAAAGGTTTTTGAGTTATGTAACGACTATCCAACCTTGCGGAACTTGGCCCGAGGTATGGGAATATCGGTAGGCCAAATTTACCGGGTGAGACAAGGGAAGCGCCTCATTAACGAAAAATTCATTATCGGGGCGATAGAAGCCTTCCCTGGATACAAACTTGATGACCTTTTTTATGTTGCCCCAGAGGGAAGCCAGAATGACAGAGAATGAATTAGGTAAAATGCTCAAGCAAAAAAGGGTCATGATACCGCTGACACTACAGGAGCTGGCGGCGAGGTCAGGTGTATCTTCATCACATCTGGGTCGCATAGAGAGGAGGGAACGTTTCCCCTCAGCCCGTATTCTGCACAGAATCGCCGAGCCTCTAGGCTTTAGTGAGGCTGAGCTATTTACCTTTGCTGGCTACTTGCCACCTGAAGCTTCCACCGCGGTTGAGAGCGAGACACATAGCGGAAGATTAGACCCCTATGTTGCCAGTGTGCTGGCATCAGAGCCAGTTGCTGTGCAGCGTACCGTCATTGGAATGCTCAGTATCTTGAAGAGCATTGCCAAAGGCATTGAAGAATAGCCATACTAGCGAGTTTGAACATACATGTGCTTAAGCGATAAGCATTGACTGAAACAATCATCCGTTACGTGTGACAAGTAACAAAAGGCTGGATATTCTTGGAGACGAATATCCAGCCTTCTGCAGAATCCTCGTATCTAGAATATCAGCTTTAACTCTTCCCGATTCTGAACATTTTGGTGCCACATGTGGGGCACACACCTTGGGTTGCTGGCTTCCCGTTCTTCATAGTTATAGGTCTAGCATCTTTCATTTCCCTTTTAGCACGACACTTAACACAATACGCTTGCATTTGGTCTACCTCCATTTTTTTAGTGAAAGATAAAGCATTACCTACTCGAATGTCAATAGCGCACCCGAACTGCACTTTATAGCGTTTTGTTGAGCATTGCCTTCAGGGAGTTTCCCCCTGCCAAGTTGTACCGCATCGCGCATGCCCAGCGTGTCTTGTTGTTGGAGGTATTGACAGAGGCCGTTGGGTTGGTTAAAGTGCAGTCGAGAGAAAGGTGTGAATATTTTGATGACGCGACCAAGACTTGGATAAGAACTGTCTTGTGTAGGGCGAAGAAAATGCCGGAATCATATGCTAAGGTGA
>SDBU01010097.1_pt1 | contig 10509 bp, 11 predicted proteins | sample 2277071 | NCBI WGS metagenome assembly SDBU01 (sample SAMN10397929, study PRJNA504765) | marine sediment metagenome | isolation source: marine sediment core GS08_GC12, 126 cmbsf | place: Arctic Ocean: Gakkel Ridge, Loki's castle | collected 2008
TAATTAATCCTGGGTAAACCCCCGGCTGTGCCGGGGGACTCCCAGGGTTTGACATTTCCGGGAGTATATGAAAGCCCCTCAGAAAGTGAACCGCTCAAAATTCACAGAAAGAGAGGCTTTCAATGTATGACGAACGAAGTCTAAGCCATACAAAGTGGGAATGCAAATATCATCTAACATGGATTCCAAAATATCGTAAGAAGGAGCTTTACGGCGACCTCCGAAAGTATTTGGGTGAAGTGTTCCGAGAGCTGGCCCGAAGACGAGAGTGCGAGGTTTTGGAGGGCCATCTTGTGTCGGATCATGCGCATATGCTGATTTCCATTCCACCCAAGTATGCGGTATCTCAAGTGGTAGGCTTCATCAAAGGCAAAAGCGCTATTCACATCGCAAGACAATATTGCGGTCGCAAGAAGAACTTTACAGGTCAACACTTTTGGGCAAGAGGATACCACGTCTCCACGATAGGTAAAGACGAGGATGCGATCCGCCAATACATCAAAGAGCAGGAACGAGAAGATCGAAGAATCGATCAAATGAACCTGTTCAGGTAAAAGCCTGCCACCTTCGAGGTGGCCCATGGTTTTCAACCGCTTTGAGCGGTTCACATCTTTCAAGCCACCGGCTATGCCGGTGGTCTATGACTTACCAAACCACCAAATGAAATCCGTGTCAATACGAAAAAAGTATGATTTTTCCGTATTTCCCGCCATGTATAACGCAACATGGCCTATATTGCGTGATCGGGTTTACGCCATCTGTAGGACATAGCCTTGACCAGCCAGATGACGTGGTGATATTTATTGATAAATTTCAGCACAGTACATTATTCTCTGGCAATATGGCATGCTGTCGTGATAGAGGGACAGAACTGAGATAGGAATCTTAAGGAAGAAGCGAGGGATTATGACAGGGCAATTAGGTTTTTTAGAAGAACCTGGGACCAAAGAACGCGTCAAGGCTCCTTCTGTGGTGAAGCGCCTCAATGCAGAGGCGCGGGCGAGGGTGGAGCAGGTGAAGATTCTTGTTCTGGATGTGGACGGGGTCATGACCGATGGCCGACTCATCTATAACGATGACGGCACGGAGTCTAAGGCCTTTGATGTGCGAGATGGCCACGGGATCAAGATGCTGAGTCAGGCGGGCATAGAGACCGCCCTGATTTCCGGCAGAAGCTCTCCGTTGGTGGAGAAGAGAGCCGCCGATCTAGGCATTACCGAAGTGGCACAGGGCGTCAGGGACAAGGTCCCCATCCTTGAAAAGATCCTTTCCAAGAAAAGCCTCAAACTGGAGGAAGTGGCCTTTGTGGGAGACGATGTCGTGGATCTGACTGTCATGAGCCGGGTGGGCTTTGCCGTTGTCGTGGCCGATGCCTCGGAATACCTCTTTGATACAGCCCATTATGTGACCCTTGCTCCCGGCGGTAGGGGCGCTGTGAGAGAAGTGGCAGAGCTGATCCTCGGGGTCCAGGGGCTGTGGAACAAGGTCGCTCGTCCTTACTTCGGGTAATCCGCCCCCAATCTCTTACGCGTAAGTTTCAGAAAGCCAGGACCCTTTTCCGAATTCTTCTTCAATCCTCAATAGTCGGTTATACTTGGCAATACGGTCTGTACGGGAGGCGGAGCCCGTCTTTATCTGTCCGGCATTCAGTCCGACAGCCAGGTCCGCGATAAATGTGTCTTCAGTTTCGCCCGAGCGATGCGAGATAATCGTTTCATATCCAGCTTCCCGTGCCATTTCCACGGTTTCCAAGGTTTCGCTCAGGGTACCGATCTGGTTCAGCTTAATCAGGATAGCGTTGGCAATGCCACGACCGATTCCTTTTGCAAATATCTTGGGATTGGTAACGAAGATGTCGTCCCCTACAATCTGTATCTTGTCTTCAAGACGTTGGGTCATGATCTCCCATCCGAGCCAGTCCTGCTCGGCCAGACCATCTTCAATAGAAATAATAGGATAGGACTCTATGAGTTTCTCGTAGTAATCGGTCATGGCCTGGGCGTCCATCCCCTTTTTCCCTTCACCCTTCAATACATACTTCCCGTTGCTGTAAAACTCGTTGGCCGCAGCGTCCAGGGCAATGCCGATTTCTTTGCCGGGCTTATAACCAGCCTGTTCAATGGCTGTTATGATCAAACGGACAGCTTCCTCGTTAGAATCTAGGTTTGGGGCGAAACCACCCTCATCACCAACCGCAACGTTATGGCCCTTAGCCTTGAGGACCGCCTTTAACTGGTGGAATATTTCAACTCCCATCCTGATCGTTTCAGCAAAAGTCCCGGCCCCCATGGGAACGACCATGAATTCCTGGATGTCCAGGTTATTGGCCGCATGCGCGCCACCGTTGATAATGTTCATTAGGGGAACAGGGAGGACACTGGCATTTATGCCGCCAATGTAACGATACAAAGGCATCTGAAAGGCCTGAGCGGCGGCCCTGGCCGCGGCCAGAGATACCCCAAGAATAGCATTTGCCCCCAACTTGGACTTGTTGGGCGTGCCATCAAGCTCTATGAGACGACGGTCCAAACCTGCCTGGTCAGAAGCGTCTGCGCCCAAGAGCGAAGGTGCAATGACCTCCTTTACATTCTTCACGGCCTTTAACACGCCCTTGCCTCCATAACGCTTTCGACGCTTATCTCGTAACTCCAGGGCCTCCCGCTTTCCCGTGGAGGCGCCTGAGGGGACCGCTGCCCGCCCCACAGCGCCAGAGGCAACCATCAAGTCTACTTCTATGGTTGGATTTCCACGTGAATCCAGAATCTCCCTTGCGGTCACATCAATGATTTCAGTCATGACGCCCCCCCTCTTTTGCTTTGTACTAGACACTCTTTAGTGTTGTGTCTCAGAAGTTGTTTACAAAAATCAAAGCAAACATGATCTCCGCGTTGAGTTGTTAAAATGTAAAACTCGAAGCACTAAATTCGAAATTCGTACTGTTCTCAAGGCGACAGCCGCAAACAATATCAAAATCCAAATTCTCTAATGTTCTAAACAGGTTTTGGATTTTGGTCATTTGGTATTCGGATTTATAATATGGTCCTTGCGGGTCCTGTGCGATCTTGGAAATTATGTAAGTTATTCATGGGACGCAACACCAGTGCCCGGGGTAGGTTCTTTTCCTAAACAGCCCAGGACGATAATGCGATCATAGATTCTGCTGTGAACACTGTCAATCCCTAAACTCCGTGGTGCAACATGCGATAAGTCTTTTGTCCCAATCACCTTCGTAAGAAAGGTACTGATTTTTCGCGGTTCCCTGAAGGCTGTCGGCATATCTCTTTGAGCAACAGCCTCCACCGCTTTGTTTCTTGACTTGGGTTCTAAAACTGGTTAAGACGCATCCCATGAAAGAAAAGCTTGTCCTCATGGTGCAGCGGGCCATCAATTCTGCCATTGCTGCCGGGCATCTTCATTCCGTCGATGCCCCCCCATCCATAGAAGTGGACACGCCCAAGATCGCTGCGCATGGCGACTACAGCATGAACATTGCCATGACCATGGCAGCATCTCAGAAAAAGGCCCCACGGGATATTGCAGGGATTATCATAGACCATGTTGAGGACTCCGACCACTTGCTCTCAAGGATGGAGGTGGCAGGGCCGGGATTCATCAACTTCTTCATTGCCCAGGACCAATGGTACGATCCTCTCAGAGCCATTCACGATAAAGGTGAGGCCTATGGTACTTCCCACGTCGGGGTCGGAAAGCGCGTTCAGATCGAATTTGTAAGTGCCAACCCGACAGGTCCCCTCCATGTAGGCCACGGACGCTGTGCTGTCGTAGGTGAGACTCTGGCGACCATATTCAAGGCAGCGGGTTATGAAGTGGAGAAGGAATACTATGTGAACGACTCTGGACGTCAGATCCGTACCCTTGGTGAATCCGTGCTTGTTCGGTATCAACAGCTCCTTGGGAAAACCGTCGATTTGCCGCAGGAAGGCTATCAGGGGGAGTACATAAAGGAACTGGCCCGTATGCTCCTTGATCAGGAAGGGCAGGGCTTGGCAGATCTTCCTGAGGAGGAGGCCATTACACTGTGTGCCGGATTTGCAGCCGATAAGATCCTCACAGGGATTCAGGAGGACCTGGTCGCCTTTGGTGTCTCCTTTGACAACTGGTTCAGCGAACAGTCACTGTATGATTCCGGAGCTGTCGAGGCCGTGATTCAGGAGTGTAAAGGCCAGGGGGGTGTCTATGAACATGAAGGGGCGCTATGGTTTAGGACCAAAGACTTTGGTGATGAAAAGGACCGGGTCGTGGTTCGCGCCAATGGATTGACGACCTACTTTGCATCAGACATTGCCTACCATAAGGACAAGTTTGAGCGGGGGTTCGACCGCATTCTCGATATCTGGGGCGCAGATCACCATGGCTATATTCCTCGCGTTGCAGCCTCGATACAGGCCCTTGGGTACGACGAGGACCGGTTTCAGGTCCTTCTGGTTCAACTGGTGAACCTCCTTCGAGACGGCAGGCCTGTGACCATGTCAACACGGGCGGGCGAATTCGTTACCCTTAGGGAGGTAATAAATGAGGTGGGGCGGGATGCGGCACGTTTCTTATTCTTGCTGCGTCATTATGAAAGCCCGCTCGACTTTGACATGGAGCTGGCCAAGAAGGAGTCTAATGAAAATCCAGTCTACTATGTCCAATACGTACATGCCAGGATTTCCAACATCCTCAAGAAAGCTGAAGAGCGGGGTTACACTCATATTTCTTGGAACGAAGACTTTCCTGTACACATTAATCTTCCGGAGGAGATTGAGCTCATCAAGTTGATGGCACGATATCCAGAGGTTGTAAGTCAAAGCGCTTTGTTGATGGAGCCTCATCGTATACCATTTTACCTGAAGGATCTGGCGGGAGCATTTCACGCCTACTATCACGACCGCAACAAACACAAGGTGGTAAGTGATGACGCGAAACTCTCGGCGGCAAGGCTATACCTGGTTTCTGCTATCCGGATCATCATAAGGAATGGGCTGGCCTTAATGGGCGTGTCGGCACCAGAGGTCATGTAGGAAGGCTTATCTCGGCATGAGCAAAAAGGCTTCGAAGTCTAAAAAGAAAACTTCGTCCAAGGAATCTCAGTCCACCATTAAGCTCACGCGCAAGAAGCTTTTTGTTTGGTTGGGGGTTACCTTTGTTTCAATGGTTTGGATGTTTACCCTGGGCATCTTCGTGGGGCGCGGTCTTTCTCCGGTTCGTTTTGATGTGAAGAAGCTCAAGGAAGAGCTGATAGCCCTGAAACAAAGGGCGTTCAAAGCAGGCCTGGAAAACTCCACGATTGAAAGAGATAAACTTTCCATGGATCCGGAGCTTGGTTTCTACGAAATCCTCACGGACAAGAAGGAAGAGGCCCGGATAGAGTTTGCCAAAGAGCCTGAGCCGACGGCAAGAGGCGGCGTAACATCTCCGGAAACAGCTGGAGCAGACAAAGCAGATAAGAAGGACCGGATTCCGCTAAAGCTTGCGGAAGTGAATAAACCGACGGCAAGGCCCGACGCGAAGCTTCCAAAAGTCCCCGAACCGAATAAGGTCGAAGAGCAGGGGCTTTTGACCATCCAGGTTGCATCGCTAAATGACGCTCAGAGGGCGAGGCAGATGGTCGCCCACCTTAAAGCCAAAGGGTACGAAGCCTATGAAGTGGTGGCAACTCTGCCTGGAAAGGGGACCTATCACAGGATACGGGTGGGCCATTTTGCGGATTCCAACGAGGCGAGCCGGATAGCTGCAAGGCTTAAACGGGAAAGATTTGAAGTAATCATTATTAGAGAGTGAGAGCAAACATAGTGCCTAAAGTGAACCTAGATGCCTAAAGTTGATGACTTCAATAAATCTTTGGGAAGAACTTAACAGTCAAAAGTCTTTTCAGTAGGTCCAACTTTCCGAATAACAGAAGAAGAGCTTTTGTATTATCATCTTAAGAAGCGTTTTTGGCTCTTTGGATGGTGTTTCTTGCTAAACTTTAGCTCACTTTAGGCATTTTAGACACTTTAGCTCACTTAGTATAAGGGGGTATTTATTGTCATGAAGATTACCAGAGAAGAGGTTGTCCATGTGGCAAAATTAGCCCGGCTGAATCTTGATGACGAGGCCATTGAGCTGTATACTAGGCAACTAGGAGACATCCTGTCCTACATGGATACTCTAAATCGTGTTGACACCGAGGGTGTACCTTCTACCTCTCATGCCATCTTCATGAATAACGCATTTCGGGAAGATGAAGTCAAAGAGTCTATTCCCGCAGAACAGGCCCTGGGAAATGCCCCCCAGGCCGAAGATGGCAGCTTTGTTGTTCCAAAGGTCATAGGGTAGCCATTGAAATCCGAAATTCGAATATCGATATTCGGATTTGCGGCTCACGCCTTGAAAAGAGTCCGGATCCATTTAGGGTGGTGCAAAAATGTGTGAATGCTCCCATAGAAAACAGGCATTTAATATGGAGTTGTGTCGATTAACCATACACGGAGCCCATGAACTACTGATGAAGGGAGAGATCTCTTCTGTGGAGCTCACCGCCGCGGTTTTTGATCGCATAGAAGAGGTCGAAGATGGTGTTGGGGCATATATCACGTTGGTCAAGGACAGTGCCATGGCCGATGCCGCGGATGCAGACGAGATAATCAGGCAGGGCAATGGTGGACCACTTACAGGCATTCCTCTAGCCATTAAGGATGTTCTGTGCACCGAGGGAATCAGAACGACCTGTGGATCCAAGATATTGGAAAACTTCATTCCAAGCTTCAGTAGCCCAATCATAAGCAGATTCAAGGAGGCCCATGCCGTCATCATAGGTAAAACCAATATGGATGAGTTCGCCATGGGTTCCTCTACAGAACACTCAGCCTTTATGCCGACACGGAACCCGTGGGACCTGACGCGAATTCCCGGAGGCTCCAGCGGAGGCTCGGCTGCAGCCGTGGCTGCTGATGAGTGTATAGGAGCGATCGGGACAGACACCGGGGGCTCTATAAGGCAGCCGGCCTGTCACTGTGGGGTAGTTGGCATGAAGCCGACTTACGGGCGGGTCTCCCGTTTTGGTCTTGTTGCATTTGCCTCTTCCCTGGATCAGATGGGGCCGATTACAAAAGACGTGACCGATAGTGCGATCCTCATGAATGCAATCTGCGGCCATGATCCTAATGACTCAACCTCTGTACCTCGGGAAGTCCCGGACTATACCAAGGCGTTGCAGCCAGGCTTAGAAGGACTTGTGGTCGGTATACCAAAAGAGTATTTTGCTGAAGGACTGGATGAGGATGTGGCGAAAGCAGTTCATGCTGCCATAGAGGTTGTTGAAGGCCTTGGGGCAAGCCGCAAGTCTGTGTCGCTGCCCCATACGGAATATGCTGTTGCTGTCTATTATTTGATTGCACCCGCTGAGGCAAGCTCAAATCTTGCCAGATATGATGGCGTCAGATACGGGCTTCGAGACAAGCAGGCCGATGAATTGATACAGATGTACAGGGATACCCGATCAAAAGGATTTGGGCCCGAGGTCCAGCGGCGTATCATCATCGGGACCTATGCCCTGTCGGCAGGATACTACGATGCCTACTATGGAAAGGCCTCCCAGGTCCGTACCCTGATCATCCAGGACTTCAATCAGGCCTTTGAAACATGCGACGTATTGCTTGCGCCCGTGGCTCCTACACCGGCATTTAAGCTAGGGGAGAAATTAGATGATCCTCTTGCCATGTATTTGTCAGACATTTTTACACTGCCGTCCAACCTGGCAGGCATTGCCGGAATTTCCGTGCCATGCGGGTTCAGCAAGGACGGCCTTCCGATCGGACTGCAGATCTTGAGTAAACATTTTGATGAAGAAAAGCTAATTAAGATAGCGTACAATTTTGAACAGGCAACTGATTTCCATGTCCAAAGACCCAACCTCTGAGCACTCCGTGTAAGGTAATGTACCTCTACAAGAGTGGCCATACAAGCATCCCTGGAGCGAGAAAGGCAGGATAACATGAGCGTTCAGCCTGAAGGTGAAGAGCTGAGAAAGGCAACGAAGTGGATATCAGATCAGCTTCGTTATGAATCAAATGTAAGCTTGACTAAGGCGATAGAGCAGGCGTCCGTGAAGTTTGACCTTACGCCAAAAGATGCCGAATTCCTTATGCGCTTTTTTTTGGAGAAGGGCTGAGGCGAAAGGCCCGAAGCCGAGGTTTCAACCTGCAAGATGTCACGTTTAAGAATCCTCCCTGAAGTATTGTCTAACAAGATCGCTGCTGGAGAGGTCGTAGAGCGTCCAGCTTCGGTGGCAAAGGAGCTCATCGAGAATGCCATTGATGCCGAAAGCACCAAAGTTATGGTGGAGATCAAGAAGGGCGGACGTGCCCTCATCAGAGTTTCTGATAACGGCGTTGGCATGGATCGTGACGATGCGCTCCTGTCCATAGAGCGCTATGCGACCAGCAAGATCTATGATGAGAAAGACCTTTTCTCCATAGCCACACTTGGCTTCAGGGGTGAGGCCCTTCCTAGTATAGCTTCTGTCTCAGAGATGGAGATTGTAACCAGGGCAGAGTCATCTGAGGCGGGGACCCGAATCGTGATTACAGGCGGAAAAGTCAAAGAAGTTGCCGAAATCGGGGCTCCCAAGGGAACCATGATTTCGGTGAATCGTTTGTTTTTCAACACCCCCGCCAGACGTAAGTACTTAAAGACCGAGCAGACCGAGATGGGCCACATAAGCGACACCGTGACTCGCACGGCCCTTGCCTGGCCCGCCATCCATTTCAAATTCCTGCACAACGGAAGAGTCATTGGAAACTGGAGTGCCACCCAAAAACCCCTTCACCGCGTGGTCGATGTGCTGGGGAGAGATTTGGAGGGCCGTTTGTATGAAGTGGACCACAAGGGTGGCAATTTCGGCGTCCACGGATTTGTGGCCTCTCCGGACGTCGCGCGGACGACCTCTCGTGGACTGTACCTTTACGTCAATGGACGGTTTGTCAGGGACAAAGTGCTCGACCATGCAGTCATGGAGGCCTATGCAGGACACCTGATGAAAGGGAAGTTCCCTCTAGTGATACTCTTTGTGAGCCTCCCCCATGATCAGGTGGATGTGAATGTGCATCCCACCAAGAACTCGGTTCGCTTTGAAGCCCCAAAACAGGCCCATGACGTCGTTGCACAGGCTGTATCAGAGAGCCTGAAGAGATTTGATAGGCCTAAATGGGGGCAAGCTCTCACTATGAAACCAATGCGCCGACCGATGCCATACGGTCTTTCTCCATCTCACGGAGTAGTCAGTGAGCCCAAACCAGATCTTGTGTTCCGGACATCCAGTCGCGAACCCGAGACCACACCGGCCCTGTGGCCTGAGAAATCCTTTTCCTCTCTCCGGCTAATCGGCCAGTTCCGCGACACCTACATCGTTTGCGAGTCTGAAGACGGCCTGGTCCTCATTGACCAGCATGCTGCCCATGAGCGCGTCGTTTTTGAATCGCTCAAGGGCGCTTACAGGCGCTCGGCTGTTGCCACACAGGGTTTGCTGGTACCGGAGACGCTCGATTTGACTCATCGAGAAGCCGGAATCCTTGAGACTCTTCTAAAAGACCTGAAGGATATGGGTTTGGAAATAGAACCCTTTGGGGGGAAGACCTACCTGATAAAGTCTGTCCCTGCCTTACTGGCTGGTAGGCCCATCAAGCCGCTCGTCATGGAGATTGTAGAGAAGGCAGCTGAGATCGGTCTTGCCTCAGGTCTGGATCAGGGCGTGGACGAATGCTTATCCATCATGGCCTGTCACGGTGCTATAAGGGCCAATCAAAAGCTTGCTGAAGAACAGATGAAAGCTCTACTGGAACAGTTGGATGGTCTTGAACATGCCTCGCATTGTCCCCACGGTCGACCAACGTATGTTCAACGAAGCCTTCGCCAGGTCGAAAAGGATTTCAAACGAATCGTCTGAGGCCCGAAAAAATCCCGTCAAGATCTTAACCAGGCATCCTCTCTATGTTCGCCTTAAGCTGGGCAACCTGGATACCAAGGGAGACACAATGTTGCCCTTCCATGCATTGATCGGCTTCTTCTGGTTCCAGATGTGTCTTGAGTTCGTGTTCGTCCTTCTTCAAATCCACAACCCATGCCTTCTTGGCCTCATCATACTCAACGTCCACGTCGATGCCGCACTGGCCGATGTCAGGGTAGATTCCTCTAATCTTCTCACACAATTCATTCTTGTCGTACATTGTATGGCCCTCCTTTGCTTAGAATGGTTTTGGAAGTCTACTGTCTCAAAAAAAGTGGCTATGCCAGAATTGGGCAGTCCGACACTTCCACTGCCTTGTTAATTCCCGGTGGTTCTTCTTAAGGATCTCGGCTGTCTTTTGTTTCAGTTCACTGAAGTCAAGGCTTTTTATCAAATAACCATCCACACTTTTTCATACCAGAGAGGCGAGAAAAAGATATGGGGTAAAAACCTTATTTGTTAAAGGAAAAGGCAGTATTTTGAGGTAAGGCCCTGGGTCAGACTCTTGGGGGAGATCTCGG
>SDBU01010098.1_pt1 | contig 10508 bp, 16 predicted proteins | sample 2277071 | NCBI WGS metagenome assembly SDBU01 (sample SAMN10397929, study PRJNA504765) | marine sediment metagenome | isolation source: marine sediment core GS08_GC12, 126 cmbsf | place: Arctic Ocean: Gakkel Ridge, Loki's castle | collected 2008
GACCTATGCATACCTAATACAGTAACGCTTCGCTGCTTCATATTACCACATATCTCCTGCACTTACAATAGTACCTGATGGTAAGGGCTTAGATGATACTACATACTTAGATACAGAATCTTTAGGACACATATACTTATCACCTACCCACCAACCGCACTTCCTATAAAACTCAACGACAAACTCATCAGCAAACCCAACGACAGCAAATCTACCTTGATACTTAGCCATTCGTGCTACTATCTCTAACGCCCCACGGCCTACACCAATACCCTCAGGTGTAACGCGTAACATAGATAACGCATAAATGTCAAGATAAGAACCGTCTATACGCTTCAGACGTTTATTAGTTAAATCGCATATTACTGATACCTTACTCATCTCTGCAGCAACTCTGTATACAGCGGTAGTATCCTATCAATATGATAGTGTTCAGCCCGCCCAATCGCTTGATATCGCATAGCATTATACTCTTCAAGTGTCATATTCTTAAGAACACTAACAATATCTTCCAGTGATTGAACCTCCCAAAAGCCGCCTTTCCACTCATCTAAATAGTTCTTCTCTGGCCACGAAACGGTTGGTATCCCACAAGCACCGGCGTTGTTTAGCTTAAGTGGATTCTTCAACTCCGGCCGCACATTACCATCTCTATCATCTAACCGAAACGTTAGCTGTACATCTACGTCGCTGTAGAAATTAAGCACAGATTGCCGATTTGGATACGTAAACATCATCTTGAACTCTATACCAAGTCCCCTCAACGCATCACCAATATACGCAGGGACTAGATGTAAACCACTAATCTCGCCTATATAACCTACCGTCTTAATAGGAAACTGTGGCATCTTCAACGCACGCTCAAAGTTACAATGGTGCTCTGGTATCTTAACAACCCGCTCTGGTGGTATAAGACTACAAAGATGCTCATACGAGGTATCGCCAATAGCAATAGCATTTATCTTCTCATTCTCTACAATAAAAGGAATGGTACCGTGGCAGTCTACTACATCTATATACGCCGCCCTAATACGATTTACTAGCTGCGGAGGCGGAAATGTCTTGATACCAATAAAGATATCATCATCAGTCAACGATTGTGGGTTGACAGTTGCTATCTCAGGCCCAAGTGCCTCTGCTATCTGTCTACCCCTAATCTCACCAGAGCCCCAAGGGTTAACGAAAAAGCATAATCTACTCATCTTCTCTAACCCCCACAGTGTAATACATACCGACCTGGCCTTCACTGAGCTTGGTTATATCAGTTTCAATCCCTTTTAACTTGTGAAAGAGCTTAGCACTTTGCGGGTATATTGTACCAGGTATACCTCTATGCCCTACCAACACCCTAGTATCAACCCATATCTGCTCACCTATGTCTATAAACGCCTTACATAGATTCACATCACTACGGATATTTACAGGCACACCTTTGTCATCTACTGCATCACACGTATCTCTAAAATACGGCTTCTTGAGCTTCTTTAACTTCTCAAGATTTATCAGCGTACAACCAAAGGGACATACTGATACCTCATGCACTTGACCATCGAGAGGCAGTTCTACCTGAAAATACTGGTCTACCCCATCAACCTGCTTAACGAGAAAACACACCTGTTGATAACTCTCACCCCTCTTATTGATAAGTCCAGATACCATTGCCTGGTCTGCCGTATCAAGGAGATATGAGAGCGTCTCAATAGGTACAAAGTGGTCACCATCAAGGAACAATGCATGACTACACTTCTTCTCAAAGCACCTCTCAATTATCCTATTCCGTGCCGTTGCCGCATTTAGCCCAGATTTACCTACAAAGACTAAATCATACTCTCGACCCCAATGAGCTGCACAGTATAAGTGATTGAAGTATACATCAAAGTTCACACTCTCAAACACATGCGTACATATTGCTATTGGGCCGAACTGCTGCTTTTCAGCCATTTCTTACCTTTCTGTTAAGATAAGCACTGAATATCAACCAACGCGCTCGCGGCGTGAGTAATTGCAGATGTAGACGCCATTGCACTCATGATGAATACACCTCTACTCCTACCAATACCACTATATGAATTGACAGACGAGTCAGCACTTGGTGCGTAAGGTATACCGAACGCCGCTGAAGCCGGATATGTACCTGTACCGATGGCAAACGAGCCAATAGCAATGGCAGTAGATGTCCGAATTACTGATACCTTAGCCGGCCCTTTACACTGAATCCAGCCGTACGCTCCAGTACCACTACCACTACCGCCGATAGAAGACATCGGCATACCTGCAGGAAGCCCAACGATTGCTGTGTTAGCGCCAGACATAATATCCGGCGATATAACACGAGTCTTCATACCGGCCTCTACAGACGTAAGCAACTCAGCACAACTCGCTCTTGCCACCAACGCCGTAGACCCAGCGTTCTTCACATACCTATACGTTTTTTGCCCTACTTCATAGAGAGAACCAATAACTTGCTCGTCATTAGTCCTCAACGCACTTAAGGGCACCCTAATAAGACCTGTTACAGTCATCTTTAATTACCTCCTAAAAAATCAACTTGTTCAATTATCGAACAACCCACCGTCTTACGCAGTATACAAGCAGATACCATGCCTACGAGGCTGGCCAGTTGCCAAACCGGGAGACATACAGACGATGTAAGATACCCTATCAAACTGATTAGCCTGGTCTTTCCACGGTGTCATCTCATACCATACATTAGGATGGTAGTTGAAGTCAATGTGGTTCATGTTAAGCATGATGATATAGTTTGACGTTATCTTAGCACTATACGTAAACGTAGCACCTTTGAACGTACAACTCTCGAAACCGAGGTCAAATGCTTTCTTGTTAAAAGCAGTCCTGACCATCTGCAGCTTATCCCGTGCCTCTTCCTGATACGTCTCGTAGATAGCCTGCTTGGTGATGATGAAGTTCGGCGACTCCATATTAGCACTGATACAGTTGTACAAATGCTCTAAATCAGTGACTAAGTTAAGAGTGTGCGGTTCGGTAGTCGGACCGGCTACTCTAGTAGCTATCGCCTCTGTAGCACCGTCACGCATTATCCAGTTCTTCCACCAGTCATTCGTCCTATTAAGGTTACCGTTTGACGTACCAGATGCCTGTGAATCGCTACTACTACCACTACCAGACGTTGATATTGCTGCATAGGGAGCGCATATGTCATAGAGACCATTTATCTGCTTTGGAGCACTATAATAAGCACCCCACTGAAACAGATACGTCTCTAAATCCTGCACCAGCGCATCCCTTGCCATTTCCATCCGCTCAGCGATATAGGACTTAATCTGATAAGGCCCACTGTTCTTAGCGTCATCAATCAGTGAGCGGTTAATATCTACACACCAGTAACGCCAATCAAGATGTGGGAATGTAACAGCCGGTTGAATCTCTTGCGTTACCGTACTACCTTCTTGAAACCGCTGTGTCGTCTTCTGACCATACCGAGCTCGACTCGTCCACCCATACGTACCGCCCATGTAGCTCTTAAAACAACCGTACTCCTTCAAGGCGAGAGTAAGAATCGTCGCCTCTAAGATGTTGTCTATTGACTCAGACCGTATCTCGTAAAAGGTGTTCATAAACGCATCATCTAGCTCTCTAGTGACACTTGTTAATGTAGCAGCCATTTTACTTGGTTACCTCCTAAAATTAAAAACAAATTACTTACACTTTACTACTGTTGGTTCTTGTCAGCGAATGCTCTCTCGACCCCGGCAGCGATGATATTCCTAATACCAATAGTACCAGACTTAGTCACAGCAGCATCTTCTCTAACTTCTTTGCCTCTATCAGCCATCGTCTGCAATGCGGTTTGATTAGGAATTGCCCCGCCCTGTGCCGCAGGTGCCTGCCACGCTGAATCAGTTGGCTTCTCAGTCTCTATCTGGGCACGATTAGCTACATCACCTGCAACCTCAGACTTCGCTAATAGATACGCACGCTCGAATGTTAGCCCAGGATTTTCACCCATAATCTTGCTGATAGGCTCTGCGTAGGCATCAAAGTCCTCGTGCTTCCCACGACATTCTTGCACACCCATATTGCCCAGTATGCCCATAACAGCCTTCTCTATAACGACCATCTTCTTATCGCCTGGCACCAGTGTCTGACTAATGTCATCCTTAATCTTCGTAGCATTGGCATCCATAGCAGTCTCTACCGCACCGGCGATTATCTCGACGAGTTGACGTTTGCTCATATTCTCATAAGCATCGTCGCCGCTAGCTGGTGCTTCTGACTCACTTAGCATAGCAGAGATATCAGCAGCCTTATTCACCTGTTCCTGCCGGGCTGCTTCCGCTGACGCTGCCTGGTTTGTCGCCTCTTGGTCCTTGTCCGCTTTTAGCTGTGCTACTGTCTCCTGCAGCGGTGCTAGTAATTTTACTAACACTTCCTGCGTCAATGGTGCTGGTTGATTTTCCTGAACCGTCTGATTTTGTTTTGCTTTCTCTGTCTGTGCCATCCTTTTCTACCTCTTCTTTCTTTTTGTTAGCTTCGTAATCCGCTATTATTCTCTGTCTGCGATACTCAACAATTACCTTCTTATGCCCCCTCCTAATAGCACGAATTACAGCTTCTAACTCTACCTTCGTGATATAGTCGCCTTCAAAGACGACACCTGGGTTTCTAGGGACTGTAAGGTCTACAACTAACCTTCTTACCATCAATAGACTCCTAATCTGTCATTACAGCAATGCTCCTAATTCAACATCATTCTCTCTTGCATATTTCTTCATCTCGTTCTTTGAGTGAAACGTCTCACCTTCAGCACTTACATTTGCCAAGTGTATACCGTCTATTGGGAATAAGTGCATGTTAGGTACAGACGGGAGCTTGGTCATAAATACCTTCTTATCTCTACCAAGATGGTCTAGGCAAACAGTACAAAGTATTCTAGCATCGTGGTACTTGACCAAGAGCTCCTTAGTCGCACCGCACTCTGGACACTTATAATCGAATATCGGCATTTCTTATCTCCGTAGCAGATATTGCCTCAACATCATCAGCCAGACGTATCTCTCTAACACCCCAGCCAACGCCGCGGCCGTATACTATTTCATCAATGTCAGGAATAATAAACACCTTAGCATCCGGAACGGCACTTTTTATCATATCTACCCGCTCACCGGTACTGTACGGATTGCTATTACTACGCTCTGTATCTCTCACGCCTATCGCTATATTACGCCCTTCACTTCTTACTTTATCAAACAGAGCTAAGTGCCCCTCGTGTAATGGCTGCCATCTGCCGATGAATAGACTATACGTCTTCTTAGTTATCCCTATGATATCGGTTAGTATACTACTACTCTCCTCTGCAGAAAGTATATCATGGTCTAGCACCGGATAACCATCAGGTTCCTCATAAAAATGCCCGTCTCTTTCAGGAAGCGTCCTTTTAACATAAATCCATTTAGGACTACATATCATATCTATCTTAGCCCTAACATCTTTAATAGGCGCTATAACAGATATTACCACATTCATCTGCTCTGACAGTACCTTCGCCAATCCAGCGACTCGATAGTTATGTGCAGTTCTGTCATCTCTACTAAACCCCAAACCGAGAGATATGCTATCCCTCATATCATCGCCGTCTAAGATAATACAAGGCCACTCTCTCTGCAGCATCTTTGCAAGTGTAGTCTTCCCTGCGTTAGATTGTCCTGTTAGCCATATAATCATTACGATGTTGCTCCAATAACTTTACTAACCGAACGCCTAAACTCCTTAATAGCTCCCTCTACATTGCTACTAGCTCCCACCGAATCATGTATAGCCGGACTGATGTGAGCCCACGTGTCTGGGTAGTTAACCTTAATCTCCTCCAACACTTGAGCTAATGCAGCACCACCTCTAACAAGATTACCCTTATCCTTCTCCGACGCGGTTAGCTGAGGCTTTAACTTCTTATACATTGCCAAAAGCCCACCACCACCTGTTACGAAAGGAGCTAGCCACGGTAGCAAAGGTAACAGTACAGCTGCTAGACCTACAGTACCTTCTACAGCACCTTCAATAGAAGCCGCCCTGTTAGGGTCTAGATAGCGATACTCCTTCTGCTCACCGGTCTCAGGGTCTGTAAAGATACCTTTCTCACAGCCACTAAACGCAACAAACATTAGTACTACAACAAACAATAACCTTCTCATCTTACCACCTCTCATCTATCCTGGTTTTGTTACTTGCTCGTCATCACGCTTCGTTAGATAGATAGTCGTACCAAAGCACATCTTTACCCCAACAATGCCACACGGGTTTACCGGAGAGTACTCGTACTTTATGTTCATACTCTCTGCATCTTCTAAACTAGCTATCAACACCTTCAAATTGTCAAGTTCTACACTCACTTTTACCACCTTTCATCTATGTACTACCTCCTGCAGGTAGTTGTCCTTTTTGACCCCCACCTTGTCCACCCTTACCTTTCATACCACCAGCAAACATTGCTTCAAACGCCGGGTCTCCTGAAGCGTCTATCAGGTATTGGAAAACCGCACCAATATCTGCACCTTGTAAGAACGGTATTAGTTTAGTTAGCATCATCATAGCTTCCATCTTCCGCTCTGCTCTGCTAACATTACGTTTAGTAGATAAACTGACCTCTACCTGATAATCGCCCTTAAGCATATCACCAGTGACAACTGACCAGTTACCTTTACCATGCATTACCTCACGAGGCACACGCCAGAACTCAAATACTAGCTGATTAACCTTATCAATGGTATCAGTATATAGACTTTGTATTACCTGAGCTCTCTTACCGGTTCGCCTACTAGAACCCTGTGCTACTAACTTCGCCTCACTAGCAGTCCGTCTCGTTGACTTGTCAAATTCGCCCATCTGATTACGGCTTAATCCACTAACAGAACGGGCGTCTCTTCTGTTATTTTCACTATGTGCCATATAATCAAAGTTGTTGCCAGTATTTATCGGTGCTATCACTTCGTTAAGCGGCCAAGCACCTTCAACACCTTCAGCAGCACCAACATCACCACTCAGTAACTTATTCAACGCTTCCCGCTTCAACGCACCTTTTCTAAAGAGAAACTTTAGAATAGATATCCGTCTCTGCTTCTCCGCCTGTTTACTAATATCGAACTGTGTAGACTGTAGCTGACCTAAGTAGTATGCCGGTGATATACACCAGAAAGAACGTGGGTGGATACTAAGTGTACCTGTAACATAAGGCATCCCACACGCCATCTGGATAGCGTCCCGATTCTTCCTTAAAAATTCCGGATGGTCTCTACTAACAACAATCCTCTCACCGTTTACCCTATCAACAATCTCCCAGCACTCAACGTACTCAGGAGTCTTATTAGCCCTTGCTATACCTTTCAGCCTCGCCTGCACCTTCCTCGAACCGACTGATAAGTAAGACCCCATAAAGTCTTCCATACTTATCTGAGGCTTCAGTGATGCAGTATTCTTATACTTAGGGTCTCTCTTAAAGTAATCAACGTGCCTGATAAACCTATGAGCCGCCCAAGGTGCATCTTCTACAAACACAGTACCCCAAGGTACTACAAAGTCGTGTGGTAGTATTGGCCTAACCCAAGGCCAGCCGGGTTGAGTATCAGGCGACTCAATCCTCTTACCCTTCTTATCAAACTGTGTTAGCGTCATGCCTAACAGGTTATTATCCGGTCCAATGTCGTAATAAGGAGACCAACCGAACTCACTGTCATAGCCGATTTTTAGTATAATATTACCGTATAGAAATCCTCTCAACACGGCAACGTCAATGTACTTCTTAAGACGGAGCTTCCCGACGAATGAGTTATCCATCGCCTCAATTATCGGTGCTTTCTGTAATCCAGCTCTACTAGTAGCAGTAACGACAAACTCAGGGTCTGGTACAGTTAGTGTACTTGTCAAGGTATCAGCATTTTCATATACGAGATTCGGACCGATAGCTGTATCACCTCTCGGGTCGTTGAGATAATTCTGCTCACACTTCTTCCAGCTTGCTTCTTTAGCAAACATCTCTCGGTATGCTAATGCATTCTTTATCTCTTTCAGCCAATCTTGTACGTCTCTAGCCACTATACACCAACTCGCCTACCGGCATATACATAGTCATCTCTCAACTGCTGAGCCGCTACTCTCTCAAACATATTGCCTATATCGTTAGGATACTTATGAGGCTCGTCTACTCTGTCTAATAACTCATTGATGATAAACTTACCGTTAAATATACTAACCTTCTCTTCTTCTGCCTTTTCCTCTTGAAAAGTATCACACGATTTAGTCCAGTCACCTACCTGAAAACTAAGAGCATCTATAATATCATCGTGTCCGCCGTATTTTTTAGCGGGGTTAAATGCTAACAGCTCACGTTCTAAGTCTCTATGCTCATGTCTGATATATACCTTACGAGCCGCAAACCAGGGCTGTAATCCTAATATCCTTGCACCTTTTGACGTTTTAGCATTTGGAACGCCCTCTATGTAAAAGCGCTGATTAAGCTGCTCCTGCCTACGAGTAATCCAATACATCAACGTTTTCTGATAAGCAGTATCCTCTACCTTAGTAACAAGTGACTTATAACATCGCCAATGGTTAAACAGTCTATCAATCAGCTCCCCAGGGTCGCACCTTAATCTATCATAGTGGACTACCCATACCTCACCCGTTGACGGTTTTAGTCCGCAGGTTATGATACAGTTATAATCGGCATCTAACGACTTAGACGCACTATCAGACGGTGCTGGGTCGACGGATGTAAAGTACAATAAATCCTTAGGTAGGTTATCATAATGCTGTATATAAGGCCGTTTGAATATCTGATTTACTGCCGATGATGGTGAGTTGTAGTACAGCATCTCGAACATAAACTGTCCGATAGCTGCCTCTAACTCATCCAACACTTCATCATTAAACCTATCCCATATCGGTATACCACCTTGTTCTTTAGTAGCAGGCACGCCATCAAGTTCCCGAGCCGAGCGACTTACGATAGTATAACCCTTACTATGTTTAAGTATCCAACCTATCAAGTCATCTTGTGCCCATCTAGTACCAATTACCGTTATAACTGACTTCGTTGGATGCAGTAACAACGGATGGCACATCTTGTGAAAGCCTATTGCTTTCTCAATCTCCATCTGTGTCGGTTGCTGTATCTCACCAGTCATAGCGTCATAATCAGGTGCTACAGTATCATCTTGTATAACTTCATCATAATGCCTACTAGTAACGGCAGTACCAGTACCGGCAGGTTCAAATGTACCCTCTGGTTCGGGTAAGCTCCTATTAAGCGTCAGACACTCAGACGACCACGGTCTATCGCCTCTCGGTAATAGCTCAGGAAACATTGCTCTTAACAAGCCGTTCGATTCCCAAATTGCCTTTATCGAAGCAATCTTCTTCTTAGCATTAGTCATCGTGTTCTGGGCTATCAGTAACCTAACATTAGAATTGTTAATAGAGCGCCAGATGGGATAAACGACTGAACCGATAGTTGATTTGAACCAAGTCCTAGGAAAGACTATCAACCTACGTCTATTCTGTTGATAATTCTGCATCATCCTGCAGATAGGTAGATGTATCAGTGGGTCTAAGTCAGCATATTTAAGAATCGCCCGTGCTAAGAAGAACAACGACTTCTTACACTCTACCCGTAACGTGTTAAGAGTATCTTCTGTATCCTTATTCATCGTTCTCAATTCTTCTTTGTGAGCGCCTAAGCGAAGCCCAATTATGATAATATTCACAATCTTTACACTTTAACCCCGGTTTCAGAGCACAAGCATAATCAAACATTCTAAGGTCGCGGCAACACTTTGGTTCTATATCTTGATTCATCGTTCTTAAGTCAAGGGCCGAAACGGCCTGCTAATGCTTCTTTATTAACTTTTCAATGAGCCCTGTGATGTGGTTAAACTTAGTCTCCATCAACTCTTTGAGACTATTCAGTGAGCCTTCTATACACTCACCACGAGCTTTACAAGTCTTCTCACAGACAAATGTCTTCTGTATCCAGTAGACCAAGCCTAAGAGAACAGCTATAGATATCCCGCCGATTGCTAAATCGAGCATTTATTCTCCTGAGGCTGTTATATCTATTAACTTTTGGCCAATTTCCTTTGACTGTTCTGGTGTCATGTGTACTTCTTGATGCTTACCTCTATCATCTATCAACCAAATACAGTTATCTGCTCTTTCTACTCTCAATTTATCCACGGTTTCTTCCTTTTCATTTATTCCCCTCGGTTGGGGTTAATTAAGGTCTTTTCCTGTATCTTGACTTTCCACATCCATTACAAAAATAGTCTCTGTTAGGACTATATGAATTACATTTTTTACAGTACCACCGTTCAGAAGCTCTCATCGCACGTATACACCCAGCAGATTCCATCTCAAATCCTATTGGTACACTGCCACTCATACTTTATCCATCTCCATTGTCTGAGCTATTAGGGCGGCATCCTTTGCATCGATAGTAACTGATACGCTTCTCTGCTCAGTCTTCTGAACACGGGCAT
>SDBU01010099.1_pt1 | contig 10508 bp, 7 predicted proteins | sample 2277071 | NCBI WGS metagenome assembly SDBU01 (sample SAMN10397929, study PRJNA504765) | marine sediment metagenome | isolation source: marine sediment core GS08_GC12, 126 cmbsf | place: Arctic Ocean: Gakkel Ridge, Loki's castle | collected 2008
AGCCTTGACAGGATGGTCTGGATCGACCTGCTGTCTACCTCCATTCTTTGCCCAGCGACTCTTTGGTCCCTTGCCTATATCATGGAGAAAGGCTGCAAGTTCAACCAAGATTTTGTCAATTGGACTGAGTTTCTCGTACTCAGGCTGACTTCGTAGTTTATCGACTACCTTCAGCGTATGTGTACCCACGTCTTCCGAATGCATTTCGTTATCGGACTCTAAGCCGACCAATTCGGCGGTTTCCGGCAGTATGCCCATATCGCCTCTTAATGCTTCCAAGAGAGATTTCAATGAACTATAATGGGCGGACTTGGCTTTACCAATTTCAGGAATCAGTTGCTCTAATGTCTCCTCAAGTTCCCTAGCTATAGCGTATGGCCCCATAACAATGGAGAGACGTCTACTTTCTTCACTGGCGTAGAAAGGCAAGAAGTAGTGTTTGGGTTCGTAGCCTATAGTTGGAGCCGGAAGCCCGGCTTCCTTATACATTTGCTCAACCATGTCGCGTATGCTCTTATTCCAAACCGCAATTTGGGACAGTCTGGCTATATCGACGGTTTTATGAATAAGTAATTCTGCCATCCGCTGGCGATTAATTTCTTCTGGGTCTAAGCGCCATTTAAGCGAATCAATCGCTTGCCAGTTCAAACGCTCTAAATCCTCCGAGTTGTCGAAGAAACTAGGAGTAACCGAAGTGTTAGCGGCTGCGTCTGTGAAAACGCTGGGGCACTCTTCGATGATGGTTAACGGGAAACAAAGATAGATAATAAACATCTGATCGGCGATTTTGTTATTCACCACCGCTAGGAGCATCGAAGACCGCATGCAGAAGTAGAATGGAACATAATCATGAACTACTCCACGTGAACCACATGGAACTGATAGAGTCGCCCTTCGATCTTGGATTTCATTATAGGCAACACTCGTATGCTTTTTGCCGAGCCGTAAGAGTTCGTTATGCGCAATCAGACTGGCGGCGAGTATTTGGGGCAGATTGTCAAGATGGGTGAAGTGGTAGATACACCTATAACGATACTTTTTAGGAACGCTCATGGTCATGTCTCTTCCTATATTCTTCCGCAATTATGTAAGTCAAGGACATGCTGTTCTCATTATACAGATTGTCTTATTCATTGTGAAATAGCCATTTTGGGACCCTTTAAGCAACTGAGAAATCACAGACAACCGGCCTCTTTCGATCTGTATCAAAGTCCAGTCCAGTACTCGAGCATTCTTTGAACTACTAGCATTTTACCACAGCCCTGAGGGAGGGATGATAAACGAGCTATTCTTGAGATTTTACCTTATGACTTCTTGTTGGATACGGCAAGGTTGAACAAAACCGAGGAATGTTAAGCAGGGAACTCATCCTTTCTGCTCGACTTCGCATAGCTCATCCAAGCGCTCCGAGAGGGAATTGGTTGTCACGGATTGACAGAAGGACTAGAATAACCGTGTGCAAATGACTGACTCCCCTCAGTAAAAAGAAAGGGTGGGGTGTCTCAAACCTAAATATCTAGGAGGTACATTAACCAATGGAGTATTTCGATAGAGCCGTATTCACCGCCTTGGTTGCCAAGAGTGTCGAAGACAAGGCGACCCGCGAAGCGATCTTCGACCTACTCGAATTCGCTCAGAAGCACGCTCTAAAGGTGCTGGGGGGGAAAGGCAATAAAAATTTCCACTATGTTGTTGGCACTAAAAGTGGTTCTGCCATGTTGTTCTATTGCGACTCGTGTGGTGATGTGGAGATGGCTCTCGGGAATTTTCCTCAGTTGGGCGTAGCCGCAGTTTCTCGGTTCGTCCGCAAACTCGGCGCATTAAGCCCCGGGTTCAAGTACATCTTGCGGTTCGAAGACAGCCGCAAGAAAGGAGGAACGCAAGGTTTCTGGATCACGGAAACACTTGTGGACCCCGCGATCATGAAGGAGTTCAAAGCAGCCATACTGAAGTTGCAAGACGAGATTGACCCACGCGGATGTGCGCTTTTGAACGAATAGCACACGTGATACCCTCTTCGCACTAACCTTGTTAGCAATGAGGTTGGTCGCGCTCTTTTCTAGCGGTACGACAGCACCAAAGCATAATGGCAGGACCCTGACTCTCTGATTGCACTAAAGTCAGTATTGTGCAATCTACAACATGGACTTCTGTTCATAGGGGGTGCCTTTTCAAGCAATTGTTACGCCAGATATCCACTCCTTGACAGTCAGCGACCAGAGCATTAGCATAGACACAGTAGTTGATAAGGGGAAATCCCAAATTAATCAGTAGTCCAATCACACTAGGTGATAATATTCGCTCAGGGTAGGATTTCCCGTAGCTCTAATAAAGGGACTCAAGGCAATAGAAGTTATGCTTGGTAAGGTAATTATGATCCAGGGGACCGCATCCACTGTCGGGAAGAGCGTCTTGGTGGCCGCCCTGTGCCGTATTTTTCACGAAAATGGTTTCAGTGTGGCTCCGTTCAAGGCTCAGAATATGTCTAACAATTCCTATGTCACTCCTGACGGTGGTGAGATTGGACGGGCCCAGGCGATGCAGGCAGATGCGGCCGGTGTTGAGTCTGTGGTGGAGATGAATCCCGTATTGCTCAAGACAGAGGCAGATAGTCGGTCACAGGTAGTACTGCTTGGCCGACCTTACCTATCCATATCGGCTAACGAATACTATCAGCTAACAGATGAACTGTGGCCAGGGATAACTCGCTCACTTGATACCCTGCGAGCTAAACATGACATTGTTGTAATGGAAGGGGCAGGTAGTCCAGCTGAGGTCAACCTGAGACACGGCGACATTGTGAACATGCGGGTGGCATGTTACTCCGATGCCCCGGTGTTGCTGGTAGGGGATATCGACCGCGGTGGCGTCTTTGCCTCCCTCTTGGGTACGCTCTGGCTCCTTAAGCCCAAAGAGCGGGAGTTGGTCCGAGGACTGGTGATAAATAAGTTTCGTGGCGACCGTTCATTGCTTGAGCCGGGACTTGGGTTTCTGGAGAAGAAATCTGGGGTACCGGTGATCGGGGTAGTACCCTACTTTCAGGATATCAGATTACCGGAGGAGGATGCGGTAGCCCTAGAACAGCGTCAACCGGATCGAAACGATGCCTGGATCAACATTGCCGTGATTAGGCTACCTCACATCTCAAATTTTGACGACTTCGATCCACTAAAAGAGCAGGAGCGGGTGAACCTGCACTATGTGAACGCACCTGAGCAGATAGACGGCGCCGACCTAGTCATTCTGCCCGGCACCAAAACGACGATTGCCGACCTCGATTGGCTGGTTTCCAGGGGACTGGACAAGAAGATTCTACAGCTCTATAAGCATGGGGCTTTCATCGTTGGTATCTGTGGAGGGTACCAGATGCTGGGTGAGCGTATCTTAGATCCACAAGGGGTTGAATCGGCATCACCGGAGAAGGCAGGGCTGGGCCTCTTGCCTGTGACTACTGTCTTCTCAACACATAAGGAGACACATCGCATCAGGGGGGTTGTGCAGGCACAGAACGGATTGCTTAAAGAGGTTCAAGGAATATCCTTCGAGGGGTATGAAATCCACATGGGTGGGACGGACAATCCACCGGACTCAGCCGCATTCTGTATCAAGGAAAGATCGGGCCAGCCGTGCACCTGGCAAGAGGTTGATGGTTGCATCAGTCCTGATGGGAGAGTCCTAGGCACGTACATCCACGGCCTTTTCCATAATCAGGAACTATGCCACGGCATTCTAAAAGTAATGGTGGGAACTAAGGGAGGGTCACTGGATTTCAGCGGCCAAAGCATAGACAGAAAAAATGAGTTTAAGAAACTCGCAGCACTGGTACGCAGCAGTTTGGACATGGACTTGGTGTATCGGGTTTCTGGACTCAAGGGATGACCTATCTTTTATGATGTCCCCAGATTCCCCTTAAATATAAAGGGAAACATTCCGTCAGATTGTTAAATAAAAAAGAGGGAGCATCTGTGCTCCCCCTCCGAACAATGCTTGCATATTAGTCGCCACTATCTGAACATTGGTGTGTCCGATTTCTTATACCTTGTTTTATGAATGGCCTTCTGCTAAAGAATCATCAGCTGTTTTTACCCAGCTAATGATTAACCCCGTCCACCTGACCCCTATGTAGCCTAGATAAAAGGCGAATGCCGCTTGCCTCCTTTTGCCTTTGTATTATATAAACTATTTTGTCCATTGATTCGAACAGCCCCTTATTGAAACTGCATTTCCTCGTTAAGAGTTGTCATTTACCGCTCGAACCGAACCCGCGCGATCCCCGTTTGCTATCGTCTAGCTGATCCACAATAACAATGTTCGCTGCTGCCATATTTAGTACGATAAGTTGGGCTATGCGGTCACCTGGTCTTACTCGATACTCCTGAGAGCCAAAGTTTCTAAGTTCGATCTTTATCTCCCCTCGATAGTCACTATCTATCCAACCGGCGCCAACTTCAATATTAGATTGCATTGATAATCCAGACCTTGACGCTAATTTCCCAACGGTTCCGGATGGTAACTGTATCGCAAGACCGATTGGCACAATAGCTCTTCCCACATCTAGCCGTCCTTCACTATTTATGACTGATGCAGGAACAACTGTCTCGTCAGTGGCGTACAAGTCAAATCCGGCGCTACCATCGGAGTACTTTGAAGGCAGCTTCGCATTTTCACGAAGAAATTTTACTTTAATAGCCGATTTCATACCTGATTCAGAACCATTTCCTTTTCGGTCTTAGGCTCCGCAGTTTTTATGAGATAACCCAATTGCCTTAGCAGGCGAATATACTTCTTGATCGTAATATACTTTGCACCGGAACCTGAATAAGCTTGCTCTAGCAGGATCCAGTTTTGCATCAGTGATTCCCGGATTTGTCTTGCTACATGCTTTGAAGGACACAGGAGAGCCAAAACGCAGTCAGACAGCGCAAAAGTTCCTTCACCAATGTAGCATACTATTTTCTCTTTTATTGGCCTCCCAACCCGAGGAATCAATATCATTGGACCTGTTACCAATCTCGCCCTTCTATTGGTGACACAACGGCCATGTAACATATTTCCTTCCTTAAGCTCCGTTGAATGAATCAAGGTCATACTCTCAAGACCATGAGCGTTTTCGATTTCATCCATCTGTATATTGCCTCTTACTAACTTAATATCACCTTCGTAGCTCTCACAAATATTCGATTCTACCTCTTCAATATGATCGAGTCGTTCTTTCCGTTCTTGGGCTTTTACTAAGCGTATGACTGCCGTATCAACAGTTGCTTTGGGGAAAGTACGATGCCCATTATGCATCACAGTCTCTACAGTGCCTAGTTGTCGAAGTAGCTTCCACGCCTCAGCGTCTTTCTCCGAAAACAGGGACCCCAAAGGCAAGATTGCTACAAGCGTTCCTCCTGCTGCAAGGTAATCAATAGAATTCACAACAAAAGCTAGACCCACACTACATTTGACCGAAATGCCTGAGGTAGAAGCACCCACCTTTTTGCTACCACGGCACGAGAACGGCGGGTTAAGAATGACCAACCTAATTCTACCAACTAGTCGCCTAAGGATCAGAGAGCCATTCCTAGACTTTGGATTGAGAAAATCGCATCTGCCTATTTGCCAGCTATTGTTTTTTCTCTTTAGAAACTGAGTTTCAGTAGGATCAATGTCTGTTGCAACAATCTGTGCCAAAGGCCACCGCTCATGTGCTGCAATCAGCAATTCTCCACTTCCTGCCGCAAAGTCCGCAATCAGATGCCCAGCACTAAGCGATACTCCGGCAGCATCAACCATATCGCGAGCAAGAGCAGAAGGCGTATATATGCTATCCATTTTCATCTAGCTGTCAAAAATGCAACTCACGTTGTAGACAAGAATGTTAGCGCTACCAATAGTCCGCCTAGCTTTGCGGATTGGATGGTCGTACACTAGTTCAACAGGCCTTTTGGTATATATAGCAAACAATATCGCGCCCAGCGCATGTGGTTTGGTTCCTATTGGAGCAATCTTCATCAAGTGTCCTGGATACTCTTCGGCAATCTCGCCCAATTGATAGAAAACATCCGAGGCTGAGTTAGCCACAGCGAACCTCACCCTCAAATATAGATTCTTGATCTTGAGGATATTTCGGTTCCCAAGATATGTGTGAAATGGGTACTCCATACGGAATCCCGGGACACCTACTATCGGAATCGTTGTTCTCATCGGTGGTTGTACCTTTTCAAGTACATACGCCAGTCTGCGACCTTCGAATCCTAACAACGGTACAAAAACCACTTCATCTTCATGCGCAGGCTCTGCTAACGACGTGAATCCTGGTAGTGGGAGTACATCCCTGATTTCAGCGCTTAAGTCAAAAATTTCTGCTTCGGTGGGAGTTCTGGAATAACTATAGCTTCCAGGTTCAGCATACACAACGTTTACTGGCTTACCCGTCCGAATGGCCGCTCTTAATAGCGGCGCCCATATACTGTGGCTCAGACCAGTAATATCAAGATATATACACTCACCAGGAATGTTCCGAATAGCCTCAATGAGTTCCTTTTCAGCACGTAATTGAAGGACTTCATCCTTATTCTCATATTCCAGCCGGCAGGTGGAAAATGCGGTACTCTGAGTCTCATCCGGCGACCAAACACGGACGAACTTGACGTGTCCAGCTTTCGCTTCCCAGTCCTCGGGATGAATACTTCTAGCCTCGACTGACGTCCCGAATAAATATATCGAGTCCTGACTCAGGATGAACTCTCCCCAACCTGTGTATAACTTGGTCGGCAGAGGATTGCTAAGTTTTATCGGCATAGTACATCTCAAAAAGCCGTAACTGCTCTGGTAGCGGTTCATCAACCGTCCTACTACTTGCAGATAAAATAGCCCTTATCGCTTGTTTTGGACTTGTTACAATCTCCAGGAGTTGAAAACTCGTCAATTTTAGCTTACGTTTTCGCCGGTAGCTAAAATTAAAGAAGGGAGCATAAATCGGGTGAACCATGTAGTCCCAATCCCTCGTATCTCCCTCATCAGCTGGTTTGCTTCCACTCCATCTTACAAGTGCGAGGTGCATAACTGCGGCGGTCAAAACGGCATCCACTTCATTAAGGTCAACAGCTTCAACACCTGTAACCACTTCGAACTGGTTGACCTCAGGAGCATGTCCTTCAGGTGACTCTGCCATCACGCCGAAAATTCTGCCCAAGCCAAGTAGAAGCTTTGTAAGCTTTGCACCTTTGACTGACAAACCCTCCAACTCAGTCAAATTCGTTCTGCCTACCATTTGCGATGAGAGCGTTTGTGTTTTAGCTGGCACCGGGTCGTTCAATGACCGTCCTTGCCGTAAGTGAGAAGTAAGGCTTTCCTCAACCAGTTGTAAGAGGTATCTTATGTTCCTTCCTGACACTTGAACAAGAGTGTCCCAGCCCGCATAATATTTACGTATTCCGCTCTTTCCCTTGGCGAGTGTATATAACAGAGCATGCCGATAGTTGTTCATTCTAATTTCCCAAGTTCGCCTATTCTGTTCAAAATCTCTAAAGACCTCAACTAAGGGCTTCTGCTGGCTTCTTGCCCAGAAGTCCAAAAGGTATATCGTGAGGAAACTCATACTAGCCAACATACCGCCAGTATCAATGTCTCTTAGTTCTTCAAGTATTGGTGAGATTCTTTTCTCGATGCCAAGTAGTTTCGCCTCTTCTTCCTCAGATAATCCTGGAAACAGTTCTTTGATATCGGACTTACATTGGTTTTCCTCTGCTACAAAAAGAGCGAGACGGTCCTGACAGACTGTATAGGCAAACCTTTCGAAATGGCCTCGAGGATCTGTGATATCTATTCTTATGTAATCAGCTGGACTAATTAACTGCTCATTCTGATTCAATGTGTTGTGAACTCTCCATCCAAGTTCCCTAACGCCAATCTTAAAAGTGTACAACTCCCCACAGTGCTTTATGAGAGTATTCATTAAACGTTGCTGATAATCCTGCAAGTTCTCATATTCATCGACAAGAAAGAAGAATAGCTTGCCTTGAAAAACATTCTGCCTATTAATTGCCTCAAGGAGGCTCTGTACAGGCGCTCCCTGCATCGACAATTCAGGTCCTCTCGCCGATGCCACGTTGTTGATATATCCCTCGAATTTTGCGAGCTCGAGCTGTAGAGACCATAACAAAGCTGAGTTATTCTCGGGCAGTTCAATATGGAGTGTGCTTGCCACATGCTGTCTTGCTGCTAGATCCAGTTCGGTGCTTATGCCGGTTTTGGTCTGGAACCACCCCAAGAACCTTGCGATTTGTATGCACATGAGTAAGTTAATATAGTGAGCAAATCTTCGAATCCATTCCACCTCAGTAAGTTCAGGCCCTTGAAATGCGCTTACTCTATTAGTATCGACACGGTAATACAGTCCATAATAAGGCCAGTCCTTGATTCCGGCGCTATCTCCTTTGTGAAGGGCGTATTGCCCTTCATATGATAGTCCGCGCAAAACCGTTGTCTTACCCGTTCCACGGCCTCCAACAAGCACGCACGGTCTTGCCGTAGTCATTTGCGGGAAATAGCTCGGTTCAGCGAAAAGCTCAAAAAGCATCGGCCCCAGCCACTCTGCCTTTTGGGCTCCAAAAAGTTCGCTCAGTTTTAAGAAAATTGTTGAATTCCCCTGTTCATTCATGCGTTTGTCCTTCTCAATAATGGGTGCCACCCGTTTCTTTCCCAATAGAATAGGGGCAACGTCGCATCAGGAACAGACCCTTCTAAGGCAATAGTTAATCCAAGTTTCGCAAAGCCACGCCAGTCTTCAGGAGTACTGCCTTCGGTATCCGGTATTCCAGCCCGAGAACTGGCCGACCGGAGAAAATCGACTGCGGTATCTCTCAAATGTGATGGCCACACTATCGAATCATCTGCCAAAGCGCTGTAACTCTTCGCTATTAAGTGCCCAGGATTTATCGTCAATCTGGGACACGCAGACCTCAGCTGCCCCAGCGCATATTCTGTGCAAAAAGCTGGACATACATAGAACGGTGCCGACGTTACCGCGGCCATTTCGCGCAATGACCGTGGTGGGGAACCATACTGCCTATCCCAACTTGTGAAGAACTGGTGCCCCGACCCTATAAAATCATCCACGATTATGACTGGAGCATTTAAGCCATTCTGCAACGCAAAACATACTTGGTCAGGCATTTTGATTCTGTCTTCCGCTATGCCCATGGCCCGCGCCTTACGAGCAAACTGATAACCACTATCAGTGGGATTAGGCCTTTCTCCCGTAGTATACGTCACGATGGCGCTGTCGATAAATGACTGCCACTTCGCTTTCAAACTACTGCAGCTGTCATCCGATGTCATCAATAATCTACTCAGCGTCCGCACCGCTGCAGCGAAGATTTCATCCACCAAAGTATCGGAGAAATACATGAATGAGTTCAGGAGATAAAGAGCGTGGTTAAGTTCATGTTGTTGAAAATTACTTAGCCATGATTCAGGGGCTAGGACAGATTTGAGCGGCCAAATGCCAACGCTTGCGAAGTATTCGCACTTCTCAATAATGAAGTCCCGTGTCAAATCAACCGGCAGGCTTCTGTCCTCATCCCTATCCTCGGTTTCAGTTTGGAGAACCTCATCAAGCATGACTTATTTTCCTCAACTGCACAATGCAGTCCTCCCCTTATATGCTATGAAGTGACAGGAACTTTCTTGTTCTTATCCCTTTCGTCAGGATCAATTGTAAGTCAATTATTGTCTGATTTGGTCCGTATGTCAAATCCGACTGATTTAGATATGCAAAATGTCGCTACGCCATGCTTATGGCTAATTCTCTAGCCTAGCTTCGCTCTCTGGTCTTCAAATCTCCGGTCGCACATGACCTATTACCGCCTAAACATCCATCCCAATAATCAGCTCCTTTTTTCAAAAATGTCTTTTGCCTTTCCGCCCCCTGTTAATAGAGCAGGATATCGGGATGAATACGGATATATATGCCCTTCTCAAAATTAGCCCAGATTGTAACCGCTGAACAGTTCATCTTATTGTTTCTCCACAATGAGGTAAATTGTTAATCTCGAATTGTCCGAATCTAACTTCTTCTCTTCAGCAATCGGTCTACAGGTGAAAATCTATTATGCTGGGTCTTGATATCATCTGCCCGAAAGTTTGTATATTTCATTGTCGTACGCTCGCTGGCGTGCCCCATGATATCCCTAACCGCTGCGACGTTTGCTTCATTTATTAAAGCCTGTGTAGCAAAGGTATGTCTGAAAATGTGTGGAGAACATCTAACACCAACAAGTCCAGCTGAATGCGCTAAGCGCCTCATATACTGCTGTACACTATTGACTGAGATATGTTCACCATCACTCTTGGGAAACAAGTAGGGAGAATCCTCCGGCCCTAATCGCGTTCGTGAATCCCTTATATAACGTACTAAATGCTTTCTTGTCTCGATAGAGAATGGACACATTCTTTGCTTCTGTCCCTTTCCAAACACAGTAACCCAACCATGGTTAAGATCTAAGTCATTGTTTTTAATG
>SDBU01010100.1_pt1 | contig 10507 bp, 9 predicted proteins | sample 2277071 | NCBI WGS metagenome assembly SDBU01 (sample SAMN10397929, study PRJNA504765) | marine sediment metagenome | isolation source: marine sediment core GS08_GC12, 126 cmbsf | place: Arctic Ocean: Gakkel Ridge, Loki's castle | collected 2008
GGGAGGCAGTCGCCGAGGGTGGGGTCGGTGATTGGGACGAAGTCGTAACAAGGTAGCCGTAGCGGAAGCTGCGGCTGGATCACCTCCTTTCTAGGGAGATTACCGGGTGTAACAACCCATCTCCTAGGTCGGTCGCCGATCTAATAAATCGGTGCAATTCACTTCCTTCCGCTATCCAGTGGTTAAGGTTTGTTTTTTATACAATAAAGGAGACTCAGCTATGAGAGAAGCGGCCAAACTGGTTGGTTTTTGCCTGGTGACTGTTGGCTTTATCGGCCTTTTGCTTACAGATTTTGTCTTTAACTGAGGCAGAGCCGTTACTATAACCTTTGCCGCTATTAATGCTGTAGGGCTTATAACCCTAGGCATCGCCCACTGGGGCATGAAATAAGTTCATAGGCTTGATTTTTACAGATTTTTCGTCTAGAATTAGATACAATTTATGGGCCATTAGCTCAGTTGGTTAGAGCGCAGTCCTGATAAGACTGAGGTCTCTGGTTCGAGCCCAGAATGGCCCACTTTTGTTGCCGACCTCAATATTTAGTGCTTTGCCGTTGTGGAGCGTGATTCATTTGCTATAACATTCTTGTTCTTGTCTACCATGGTAATAGTCAATAAATAAATTATGGCCCCTATCATTCTATTCTATTACATCCACCCATAGGTGAAGCCTTTGATAAACATCATTCTGCCCTTCCCTATATAATAAGAACTCTACCTTTTGCTTATCCCCTACCCTATCGGGAGTAAAACTTACTATCCCCTCCCACTTCCCATCGTGCTCAAGCGTCACCAGCCCTAGTTCATTATTCTTAGCCCCATCTATCACTACCTCTACCCGGTAGGTCGCTACCTCATGCCCTCGGTTGATAATGCCTGCAATCACCTTTGCCTCTGCACCAACCGCTAGCTCCTCTGGATAGTCTGTAGCCTTGCCGCTTAACCCCAAGATATAAAACTCGGTAAATCTCTCTCCCACCTCGGGACTGACTATAATATAACCTAGTGTGCCTAACGCCCCCAGAATAGTGAGCCCTAAGATAACGGACAGCACCCTATTCCAGGCACCTCCACCCCAACTGGGCATTGCCAGGTGAAATTCAACACCATGCTTCCATGCCCAGCTTTCAATGGTCAGCGCCAAGGCCAAAATAAACCCTGTAGCTAGCGCAGATAATACTATAATTAGTGCTGGATGTATTTCCTCTCCACTCCTTCTCTAAAAAACCCGTTTGTTGTCCCCAAAGCTGAAGTATAATCCAATCTGCCTGTAAAGACAATGATTCTTGGCAAAGGCGGATAAACAATCCCAGTAATTCTTAAATTACTAGTATTAACTTACCTGATGATATGCCATTGTGATATAATCCCTAGTTATTAGAGGGAATAGCTTGTCCGATTTGGAACAAAGACTAAGGAATAAAACTGCCGTTATTGGTATCGTCGGTCTTGGCTATACTGGGCTGCCTCTAGCTGTTGCCTTCTCGCAGGCAGGCTTTAAAGTCCTCGGGTTTGATATACAGCCGAGGAGGGTAGACTTAGTCAATAAAGGGGAGCCCTACATCGCCGACATAGATAGTGGAAGCCTCTCAGCAGTAGTCGCCAATAACCTCCTGCAAGCCACTACAACCCAAAGCCGGCTCAAGGAGGTGGACGCCGTTTGTATCTGTGTGCCCACTCCACTAACCAGAACCAGAGAGCCCGATTTATCCTATGTTACCCACCAGTCTGAAGAGCTATCCCGATACCTTCAACCGGGGCAACTGGTAGTTCTGGAAAGCACTACCTACCCCGGTACCACAAGACAGATAGTGTTACCTATTTTGGAGCGCTCTGGGCTGAAGGGGGGGCAGGATTTTTACCTTGCTTACTCCCCGGAAAGGGTTGACCCCGGGAATAAGAAATATAATATCAGGAACACCCCTAAGGTAGTGGGAGGCATAGATTCCGAATCAACCAGGCTTGCTGAGCTTCTCTATCGTCAGGTAACTCAGGTGGTAGTTCCTCTGTCATCTCCTGAGGTTGCTGAGATGACCAAGGTATTTGAGAATGTCTTTCGCAGCGTGAATATCGCTCTGGTCAATGAGCTTGCTCAGCTTTGTGAGAAGATGGGTATAAGTGTCTGGGAGGTGATTGATGCCGCCTCCTCCAAGCCCTTTGGCTATATGCCCTTCTACCCCGGACCGGGGATAGGTGGACACTGCATCCCGCTTGACCCCTATTATCTAGCCAGCAAAGCCAGGGAATATGACTTTCATACCAGGTTTATAGAGCTGGCAGCAGAGATTAATGAGCGAATGCCCTATTATGTTACCTCACGTATTACGGATGCCTTAAATGCCAGAGGCAAAAGCCTGAATAATGCCAGGGTGCTGGTGCTGGGGGTAGCCTATAAGAAAGACGTAGAAGACATCAGGGAATCTCCGTCGGTAAAACTAATCCAGCTCCTTCATGAAAAGGAGACCAATGTAAGCTATAATGACCCATATATAGCCAGAATCCAAATTTCTGAGGATACTCTGAGCTCGGTGGAACTCACTGAGGAACGCCTGTCCTCAGCCGACTGTGTGGTGATAGCTACTGACCATAGCTGCTACGATTTAGAGAAGATAGTCACTTTATCAAAATTAGTCTTTGATGCTAGGGGAGTGACCATTGGCTTAAAGCAGACTAACATTGTAAGATTGGGTGAGTAGAGAGCTATAGCTTTAACGGATAGAGAAAGTCGGTTTTACAGGAAGACATCAGTGGTAGAAGATAGAAGGGAAAAATTCACCTACGATTACTACAAGGAGTTTGTACGTTGTCTCCGTGAAGTTTATCAATTCACCAGTTTCCGGGAAGGTAAAGTGGACTGTACTCCGCCAAAGTTGATTATGAGGCATGATATCGATATGGACTTGGAAGCTGCTCACAGGATGTCTTCACTAGAAAAAGAACTCGGAATTCATTCCACCTATTTTTTCATGGTTCGTTGCCCTTTGTATAATGTGTTTAGTAGTAAAGGTTCAGGACAAGTGAAGGAGATATTGGCGGATGGACATCACTTTGGACTCCACTTCGATTGCTCCCTATATCAAGACATTTCTGCCGATAAGCTCAGCTACTACATCTCAAAGGAGTGCTCGCTGTTAGAGGATTTTTTTGATCACCAGGTCGAGGCTATTAGCTTCCATCGCCCAGGCCCTTTGGAGTTAAGTGGAGTGGAGTTGGGGAAGTGGCCTCAAACCTATGAAAGGGTCTTTCTAGAAAGGTTTAAGTATTTTTCCGATTCAAGGGGCAGCTGGGCTTATGGCCATCCTATTGAGTCAGAGGCTTTCTCCAAAAGAGAGAACCTGCATATTCTGGTACATCCAGTATGGTGGACTAAATCGCCAACAACTCCACATGAGTGTCTTGTTAGCCTGGTTCAACAGATCAGCCATCGGTCTGAACAGTATATCTCTGAGAATTGCCAAGTGTGGAATGAGGGTAGACAATTAAGAGAGCTAATTGGATAGCTGAAGCCTTTGAGGTTATAAGGTGAGAGGGAAGATATGGCAAAGGAAATAAGCATCATTGAGCTGGCTGATAGACTAAAGGGGACAATAGTAGGCAACTTTAACAAAGGGGTAACGGTAACAGGAACTTGTGCGATAGATAATTATGTTCGAAAGAAAGTCTCGTTTGTGAGAAACAAGAAGTACGGAGAGATACTTGCTGACATACAAAATGCAGTGATACTTCTTCCTGAAGATCTAGCCGAACTTGGTGAAAGGTATCCGCATAATGTGTACATCATCGTAAAGGATGTACTGGATTCGATGGCGAACATTCAAAATTTTTTTTATGAAGACCAGTGTAGCATAGTGGAAGAAGGCATATCCCCCACAGCAAAAATAGATGCAAGTGCCAGAATTGGCAATCACGTTTACATAGGCGAGAATGTAAATATTGGGGGAAATACAGTCATTGGTGACGGGGCAAAGATAATGCACAATTGCTGCATCTTTGACAATGTCTTTATAGGTAAGAACACCTATATCTACCCAAATGTGTGCATATATAATGATGTTAAAATAGGTGAAGCCTGCATTATATATTCTGGAGTTGCAATTGGAGGTAGTGGATTCCGCTTTGACCAAGATATTGAACGAAAGTTAGTGCGAAAGTGGCTCCATGTAGGGAAGGTAATTATAGGAAACAGGGTTGAGATAGGAGCTAATTCTGTTGTACACAAGGCTACCTACGAGGATACTACTACCATTATTTCAGATGATGTTAAAATTGATAGCCTTGTTTACATCTCACACAATGTCAGCATTGGGGCGCGGACTATTATTATAGATCAAAGCTGCATTGGCGGAAGTTGCAAAATAGGTGAAGATGTTTGGATTGGAATAGGAGTGTCTATTTCAAATGGCGTGCGTATTGGCGATAGAGCAAAAGTGCTCTTGAATGCTGTGGTTGCTTATGATGTGGCCGAAGATGAAGTAGTAAGCGGTTTTTATGCCATGCCACATAGGCAGTGGAAACGGGTTTGGAGGAAATTGAAAGAGGAAATATGAATAAGAACATAGCTGTTATCGGCTGTGGCAACTGGGGTAAGAATCTGGTTCGCAATTTTGCTGAGCTTGGTGTTCTGCATACCATCTGCGACAGTAACCCTGAAGCTCTAAGTCAGCTCCAAGCCCTCTACCCCGATTCCAACCGGGGAGAGAGCCTTAAGCCGGTATTAGCCAGTGAAGAAATAAAGGGCATTGTCATATCTTCTCCGGCAGCGCTTCACTATTCTATGGCAAAACAAGCTCTGCTGGCAGGTAAGGATGTCTTCGTGGAAAAGCCGCTCTCCCTGACAGTTAAAGAGGGGGAGGAGCTGGTCAAATTAGCTGAAGAAAAAGGTAAAATCCTTATGGTAGGTCATCTCCTTGAGTATCACCCCGGAATTGTTAAGCTCAAACAACTGGTAGATGATGGAGAGCTGGGCAAGCTCAACTATATCTATTCCAGTCGGCTTAACCTGGGTAAGTTCAGGACCGAAGAAAACATCCTGTGGAGCTTCGCCCCCCACGATATATCAATCATCCTGCTGCTGCTCAACGAGATGCCTCAAGAGGTCTCTGCCCACGGTGGCAGTTACCTTCACCAGGATATAGCTGATGTTACCGTTACCACTATGAGCTTTGGCAGCGGGGTTAGAGCTCATATCTTCGTGAGCTGGCTCCACCCCTACAAAGAACAGAAGCTGGTCATTATTGGCGATAAGAAGATGGCAGTATTTGATGATGTAAACTCAAAAAACAAGCTCCTGCTCTACGAGCACCAGATAGAATGGATTGACCGTGTCCCAGTGCCCCACCAGCAGGAAGCCACACCCGTTGAATTTACTATGGTAGAGCCGCTGAGACTGGAATGCCAGCATTTTCTTGATTGCCTGGAATCACGCCACAAACCCAAAACGGATGGCAGTAGCGGTCTAAAGGTCTTGCAGGTTCTCGATGCCTGCCAGAGGTCGCTCCAGGGACAAGGACAGAGCATTCCTATAGCCGGTAAACATAGCTTCTTTGTCCACTCTGCCAGCCTGGTAGAAGAACCATCTAGCATTGGTGACGACACTAAAATCTGGCACTTTTCTCATATTATGCCCCATACTACTATAGGTAAGAATTGCACTATTGGTCAAAATGTGTTCATCGGTGAAAATGTAAACATCGGCAACAATGTCAAGCTGGAAAATAATGTCTCGGTATTTGATGGGGTTACTCTGGAGGATGATGTGTTCTGCGGTCCTGCCTGCGTCTTTACCAATATCAAAAATCCGCGTAGCTACATATCCCAAAAGGGTAAGTTTATACCAACACTAGTCAAAAGGGGAGCTACCATTGGCGCCAACGCCACTGTCATCTGCGGCAACACTATAGGCAAGTATGCCTTGGTAGGTGCTGGCTCGGTGGTTACCAAGGACATAGCCGATTATGCTCTAGTCTATGGCAATCCAGCCCGAATCCAGGACTGGGTCTGCGAGTGCGGTGTTAAGCTCGATTTTAGAGGAACCAATGAGACAAGATGCTCTCAATGCAACAAGGAATATATTATGCACAAAACTGGGGGGGGCATGAGAGTGGAAGGGATTTAGCAATGAAGACCCCTTTGGTTGACCTCAAGGCTCAATTTAACTCAATAAAAGATGAAATTAATGAAGCTATTCAAAGAGTTCTACAGAGTGGGCAGTTTATCCTCGGACCTGAGGTCAAAGCCTTTGAAGAAGAGATGGCTTCATATTGCGGGACAAAATTTGCTATAGGTGTTGCCTCAGGCACTGACGCCTTGCACCTTGCCCTCCTTGCCTGTGGGGTTAAACCCGGCGACGAGGTTATTACCACTCCCTTTACCTTCATCGCCACCGCCGAGGCTATAACCAATTGCGGCGCCATGCCCGTATTTGTCGATATTGACCCCAGAACCTACAACATTAATCCTGCCCAAATTGAGCCGAAGATTACTTCTAAGACTAAAGTTATAATCCCTGTCCACCTCTACGGTCAGCCAGCCAATATTGAGCCTATCTTTGAGCTCAGCAAGAGGCACAATCTCCAAGTAATTGAAGACTGTGCCCAGGCTCTGGGTGCAGAGTGCAAAGGCAAAAAAGTGGGCTCACTGGGTGATGCCGGCTGCCTTAGCTTCTTTCCCACTAAAAACCTCGGTGCTTATGGCGATGGCGGCATGGTAGTTACCAATGACCCTAAGATTGCTGAAACAGTGGAGATGCTCAGAAAACACGGCTCTAAGATTAGCTACTACCATATTATGCCTGGCTTCAACAGCCGACTTGACGCCCTGCAAGCGGCTATTTTGAGGGTAAAGCTAAAGCACCTTGATGATTGGAATCAGCTTCGCTGCAGTAAAGCCTCGCTCTATACCCACCTACTAAGCCAGATAGATGGCATTGAGCCACCCTATATTGAAAAACATAATAAACCTTCCTGCAACTACTACACCATCCGCCTCAAGGATTCTCACCTGAACCGAAGTGAACTAAGAAAGTACCTGGAATCAAAGGGCATCCAGACAATGGTCTATTATCCTCTATCCCTCCACCTCCAGGAAGCATATAAATCTTTAGGCTATAAGCCAGGTGATTTCCCTGAGAGTGAGCAGGCCCAGGAACAGGTTCTATCACTACCTATGTACCCGGAGCTGACTACGGAGCAGGTAGAAAAGATAATGGCAGAAGTTAGGCGGGGGATTGAATGAAGATTGCTTCCATAGTTGGTGCCAGACCCCAATTTATTAAGGCGGTGCTGGTATCAAGAGAATTGCGTAAAAAGCATGAAGAGGTTCTGGTTCATACTGGGCAACACTATGATGAGGAGCTATCTAGAATATTCTTTGATGAGCTGGACATACCACAGCCAGATTACAATCTTGAGGTTGGCTCTGATTCCCACGCTGTGCAGACTGGTAAAATGATGATAAGCTTTGAGAAGGTTCTATTTACCGAAAAACCAGATTTAGTCTTGGTTTACGGCGATACAAACTCAACCCTTGCTGGAGCTCTAGCCGCGGTAAAGCTTCATATCCCGGTAGCTCATGTAGAGGCAGGACCAAGAATGTTTGATAAGTCTATTCCCGAGGAGATTAATAGAGTATTGACCGACCATGTTTCCAGCCTGCTATTCGCCCCAACCCAAACAGCAGTAGATAATCTCAAGAGAGAGGGCGTTGAAGAAGGGGTTTGCCTTACTGGTGATGTTATGTTAGACAGCTTTCTCTATTTTTCTAAAGTTGCTGTGGAGAAATCAAAAATACTTGATGAATTAAATTTGAGCCAAGGTCAATATCTACTAGCCACAGTTCACCGGGCAAGAAATACGGATAGAGAGGAAAATCTCAAAAACATAGCTGATGCTTTTTTGAGCATAGCTGAGAAGATAGTCTTTCCTGTTCATCCCAGGACTGAGAAATACTTAAAGCAGTACGGGTTATATGACAGCCTAAAGACTGCCCAGAACATGATACTAATAGACCCTGTCGGTTATTTAGATTCAATAATACTGACTACAAATGCTAGGAAGGTTTTGACCGATTCTGGCGGGCTTCAAAAGGAAGCCTACTTTTCCCATGTCCCGTGCATCACTCTTTACGAAGCCACATGCTGGTCTGAGACAGTTGAAGATGGCTGGAACATCTTAGTTGGCTCAGACAGAGATAAAATCATTGAAGCGGTTAGGCATTTTGAACCAGACGGTAGGCAAAGGAATGTCTTTGGGGATGGAGCGGCAGCCGAGAAAATAATAGAAGTATTAGCTAGAGGGTAACAATACAGAATGAAAGATAAGATATAGCAAATCTAGGAGGATTACTTATGAGTTTGCAGAATCAAGTGGTTCTAGTAACAGGCGGCACAGGTTCCTTCGGGCAAGAATTCACTAAAGTAGCTTTGCAAGAGCATAACCCAAAAGTAATACGAATTTTTTCCCGAGGGGAGTTACTTCAGGAAGAGATGCGCCGAGGGTTTAACCACGATGAGAGACTTCGCTTCTTCATCGGCGATGTCAGAGATAGAGAGAGAATTTACCGGGCGATGAGCGGGGTAAACATTGTGGTTCATGCCGCAGCTCTAAAGCAAGTGCCAACCTGCGAATATAACCCGATAGAAGCAGTGAGGACAAATATTGATGGAGCAGTTAATGTCATTGATGCTGCCATTGATAACGGTGTTGAAAAAGTAATAGTTATAAGCAGCGATAAGGCAGTTCATCCGGTTAATCTTTACGGAGCAACTAAATTAGTTATGGAGAGGCTCTTCATTCAAGCTAATGTTTACACGAGTGGCCGAGAGACTAAGCTGAGTTGTGCACGGTATGGTAATGTTATCGGTAGCCGGGGCAGTGTGGTGCCTCTTTTCTTAGAGCAAAGAAAAAATGGTGTAGTTACCATCACCGATGAGCAAATGACTAGGTTCTGGATCACCTTAGAGCAAGGAGCCCGTTTTGCTATAGATTGCATCGGTAGAATGCAAGGAGGTGAGGTTTTCATCCCCAAGTTCCCCAGTATGAAAGTTGCTGATTTAGCCGAGGTAATCGCTCCAGAAGCAGAAAAGAGGGTTATTGGAATACGTCCTGGTGAGAAAATAAATGAAATCCTTCTGACCGAGGAAGAAGCCAGACACGCTAGGGATTTTGGTGATTACTTTATTATCGAGCCGGAGCATCCTTTTTGGAGTCATGATAACCTTAAGGGTGGTAATTCTTTGCCTGAAGGATTCAGGTATACCAGTGATAGTAATAGCCAATGGCTGACCAAAGAGCAGTTGGAGAAAATGGTTGAGGAGTATATTAGGTGAAGCCGTTAGCAATCCAGGGGGGCAAGCCAGCAAGAAGCTCAAGTCTTCCTTATGGACATCAATGGATTGATGATGAAGATATTGCTGCTGTGGTTGAGGTTCTTAAAAGCGATTGGATTACCCAGGGTCCCAAGGTAGGCGAGTTTGAAACAAAGATGACCGAATATTGTGGCGTCAAATATGCTGTAGCTGTTTCTAGCGGCACAGCTGCTTTGCATGCTGCCTGTGCTGTGGCTGGGATCTCGCTAGGCGATGAGGTGATAACTACCCCGATAACCTTTGCTGCTACTGCCAACGCAATCGTTTATTGCGGTGGGAAAGCCGTTTTTGCTGATATAAGGGAAGACACGCTGAATATTGATCCTGATGAAATCAAGAGGAGGATATCGCCTCGGACTAAAGCGATTCTTCCTGTGGACTTTGCCGGACATCCTGTCAATCTCAACGAGATAATGGCTATTGCCAAGGAAAAAGGCTTAGTAGTAATCGAGGACGCATGCCACGCTTTAGGTGCTGAATATAATGGGAGAAAGATAGGCAGCTTAGCTGATATGACCATCTTTAGCTTTCACCCGGTGAAGCATATTACGACTGGTGAAGGCGGCATGGTCTTGACTGATAATGAGGAATTCTATGAGAAGCTCAAAATCTTCAGACATCACGGCATAGTAAAGGATAAGCTGGATAATAAGGGCTCTTGGTACTACGAGATATGTAACCCAGGGTATAACTTTAGGATTACGGACTTTCAATGCGCCTTGGGTATCAGTCAACTGAATAAATTAGACCGCTTTGTCAAGAGGAGACGAGAAATAGCGGCGAGGTATAGTGAGGCATTCGCTGAGATGGAGGAGATAATGACTCCTATCGAGGACAAGGATGCCAGGGCGGTGTATCACATTTATGTTATTCAGCTACAAACCGAGATGCTAAAAGTGGGGAGAAAGGAAATATTTGAAGCCTTAAGAGCGGAAAACATAGAGGTGAATGTTCATTATATGCCGTTGCATCTTCATCCATATTATCAAAGGGAATTTGGTTATAAGAAGGGCGACTATCCCAAGGCAGAGAGATATTATGAAAGAGCAATCACCTTACCCATTTTCCCCAAAATGAATGACGGTGATGTTAGGGATGTAACAAAAGCCGTCAAAAAGGTGGTCCTCCATTATAGGAGGTAGT